>Ga0164295_10005367_pt1 | contig 10114 bp, 12 predicted proteins | sample GEODES006metaG_FD_111798 | JGI IMG/M metagenome (GOLD analysis project Ga0164295, IMG submission 111798) | Oligotrophic lake water microbial communities from Sparkling Lake, Wisconsin, USA - GEODES006 metaG | ecosystem: Environmental > Aquatic > Freshwater > Lake | place: USA: Sparkling Lake... | reverse complement strand
TGCGCCCTTCATATTGGGAGACGCACGCACGATTCCGTCTGGAGTGATTAGCCCAGGAACTCCAACGCCGAGAGTTTGGGTTCCAGAGAGCTCATGGAACATCGCTTCAAGGAGATCAACCAATTCCGACGCATGTGGAGTCGGATATCTGATTTCTTCAAGAACAAGACCACGTTCGTCAACGCGTACGCCATGACACTTCGTGCCACCAACATCAATTCCGACGAAACTCACGACTCGGCGCGAGCCTTCAGTTCTTTGACTGCTTCGATGAGAATTCGTGCCTCTGCACGGCGCTTCACAAAACCAGGCAATGGAACAACAAGTTCCAGTTCCAGTTCATAAAAGACTTGAGTGCCGCCGTCAACTTCAACAAATGAGTACGCACCATCAAGTGCGCGCATAATGTCACCTTCCACCAGATGCCAAGACAATCGTGATGGTTGTTGTGAATAGTCATATTCAAGTGTGTAACGAGTACTGCGACCAAGAGCTGATGCGCGATATTCAACCCGAAGACCACGACCTTCATTGTCGCGTGTCAACACATTCGCTTCCTTGACGTCTTTGGCCCAATCGGGGTAGTTCTCAAATCCGAGGACAACATCCCAACAAGCATTGAGAGGGGCCGAGATGAGAGTGGTCTGTGCAGCGCGGTCAGTCATGGTTCTAATCTTGACCGCTCGCGGGCTCTTGAAGTGGCACCTCATCGGAATCGTCGAATTGGCGAGGGGCAAAAGTGCCATACGTGGCGCCCCATAGACCATTGAGACCAAGGCCCATCATGGGAACCAAGACCCCAAATGCCAAGGTGCTCCCTGCTCGACCGTCCGTAGTTGTGCGACTGATCGCCGTGGCAACTGCCACCACTACTTGCACTGCAAGGGCGCCATTCATCAGTCGTGCAACTGATTGTGGCGCACATTTGTCAACCAAGAAATACAGAGCAGCTACTGAAATATTGTCGGTGCGGCTTCTTTGTACTGCTGTCCAATATCCCCACAAGAACGCAACGATGCCCACAGAAAAACAACCCAAACTAACCACGACACCAATGGTCTTCCACGGAGACGTGAACGTGACTGCAGCAACGATTGACATCGCAACGAAAATGCCGGTTAGCACAAGATTGCATTTGATAAGTAATGACCCTGGCATGACATCCATCATTGCCCAACCTTAAGGACTTGTCCCAAACGTGTCGCAAGCACCGAATACTCGAATTCGGATTCGGCACGAGCACGCGAGGCAACAGCCATTGATGCACGCAAAGTATCGTCGTCAAGAATTGTGGCGATGCGAGCAGCCAAACCAGATGCATCCGTGGGGTTGTTCATCACATAGCCAGTGACCCCATCAAGAACTGCCTCTGCTGCTCCCCCGCTGTCGCCTGCAATTTGCGGCACCCCACATGCGGCAGCTTCAACAAACACGATGCCAAAGCCTTCTTGCTCGAGACCCGCCCAACGATTACGACACATCATGGAAAAAATATCTGCGCATCCGTACAACGCGGGAACGTCATCGTGTTCAACGCGCCCCAAGAAGGTAACCGGAGCATGTAATTCATCAACCAGTTTTCGCAATCGATCTTCATCACGGCCCGTACTGGCAATTACTAAACGTAAACGTGGCCGGTGTGGCGCCAGTTGTGCAACAGCGCGAATGACGGTGTCGAAACCTTTGCGAGGCACAAGCCTGCTGAATCCGAGAATCAGTTCGTCTTCTGCATCAAAACCAAATCGCGCACGGGCCGCCTTCTTTCCTGCAGAATCGAGCGGAACAAATCTCTGCGTGTCGACACCAGGCGGAACAATGGTGGACGGCAATGCACGACCAGCAGCATGGTCACCTTCTGTTGCCGGATAACCACCGGCAGCAATGATGTGTTCAGCACCACGCAAAACATGACCCAACACTTGACGAGACAGTGGCAACCTGCCCGGCACAGTGACTTCTGCACCGTGCAACACAACCATGTAGGGAACAGATAGTCGTGGCCCTACAAGACCCAATGGCAGGGCCGGGTCAAGCACAACAAAATCTGCGCCGAATTCTTTAACCATTGCGTTGATGCGTTGCACCATCCATGGGTGCGGCAACAACACAGGCTCACGTGTTCGTTCAATGCGATACGGCTCACCTGCGTCAAATGCCGCCGTACCTGCGTGAGGACTTGTCAGCACTGCAAAGGAGTCAGAGGGCAACCGACGCCACCATTCCCACAACAGTGACTGAATGCCACCGATTTTGGGAGGGAAATCATTGGTGACAAGAAGATGCTTCATAGGCCTTCCCGCAAGGTTGGCAGATGCAGCAACTCATCACACACCATGGGGTCAGAATCTTCAAAATTTATGAGATCACTAAGACCCAATCTGGCTGCAGCCCACACCGCGTGAGCACGCAATTCGCTTTGTGGGTGCGAAATGTATTTGCGGATGGCATCAACAACATCCGGATTACTCGGGTCAGCGACATTGCCGAGAACAATCAGCAAGTTTCGCCGAATCCATGTCATGTCACGTTTGTGCACATACCAACGTTGGCACGATTCGTTCAGTTCCCCATCTTCCATTGACAACCAGGTCAAGACTTTGACAACCGACTGAAGTTGTTCTGTTGACTCGCTCAGCACTGTTCGTCGTGTTGGCGGACACACAGTTTGGCAATCATCACACCCATAGATGCGATCATGAAGAGCAACGCGATACTCACGATCAAATATTCCGGGCTTCTGAAGCAACCACGCCAAACATTTGTTGGCATCAATGACGCCCTCTTTCACGATGGCCCCTGTTGGGCACGCAGGAATACAGCGAGAACACGCACCACACCCGTCATCAATGGGTGTAGCTACTGGAAGAACTGCAGTTGTAATCACGCATCCGATAACAAAGAAGCTTCCATGTCCTGGCAACAAAATATTTGCGTTCTTGCCGAACCAGCCAAGACCAGCAAGCCACGCCGACTCACGATCAACCATTGCGTTGTCATCTGCAAACACAACAGCGCGATGACCGTCCTGCCGTAAGCGTTCAGCCACAACAGAGAGCGAATCTTTAAGGTGACCATAATGATCAAGCCATGCATACCGAGCGACTCGTGCTAACGGAGACGACGTAAGCGCATCTGGGTGATCAGCGATTGCATATGAACGAACGCCGACAATGATTGATTGTGCTCCGTCAAGATGCTGGGTGGGCGTTGTCGAACGATCGGGACGCAGGAACGTAAATTTCATGTCGTTGACCAGATCATGATCAATGCGGTCTTGAATCTGCTGGCGAGCGCGAAGCATCACGTCGGCCGGAGCAACCCTGAGTGAATGGAGGCCAGCGTCCTTACCGATGGCGTGCAGTTGTGCCCAATACTCAGGTCCCTGAGGAGCGTCTGGAGAGACGACTGTGGGATTACGGGAGGAAGGTTTAGCCAACGGCACGGTGCCGAAGCGTAGGCACCAAACCGGCCTGAGCGAGCAACCTAATTTCCCGAAGCTCCTGGAGGTCAAGTACTACGGCGCCTTCAGCAGGCGTATCGCATATAAAACTCATGATGCAATCACCGCATGCGTCTGTATCTGCCATGACACAGGTGGCACACGAGATCATGAGAACTGGTTCGTACTGAGGGGCGTCTGAGAGGGTGAGTGGCGTGATGTCCATGTCATAAGAATGACGAATGGGTGTGACACGGTTCGGTTTTTAGACTTGCATGCGCTTGGCTTCAGCAGAAGTGACTGCCACAACCTGGGCCAACATGCTTGCTGCAGCACCCGAATCAATGGTGGCACGAGCCACCTCTATGCCGTCAGCAACTGACCCAACATGCTTGGCGACAAATAGCGCACAGCCAGCATTAAACGTGACGATGTCACGAACAGCTCCTGTTTGACCGCTGAACAAAGCGTTCATAATGGCCAGGTTGTCGGTGGCGTCTCCCCCGCGAATATCGGCAAGCGTGGAATGGGCAATACCAAATTCGGCAGCGTCAATCTCGAATCGGGAAATGTTCCCGTCTCGCAATTCGTACACAATGTTCGGACCGCTAACTGCAAGTTCATCAAGTCCGCCGTGGCCATGCACAACCCATGCGCTGGTGACGTTCCGTGAAGCTAACGACCCCACCATTGCCTCCATCATGTTTGGCATTGCGACTCCGACCAACATGTTTGAGATTGGCGCAGGGTTCGCCATTGGCCCTAGCAAGTTGAACACAGTTGGAATTCCGATTTCACGACGCGATGGGCCGGTATAGCGAAACGCTGGATGGAAATGGGCCGCCAAGCAAAACCCAAATCCGGTAGCAGCTATTGATGCTTCAACCCCTTGTGGATCAAGCTCGATTGCAACTCCTGCAGCTTCCAACAAATCTGCAGCACCGCACTTTGACGACGATGCCCTATTGCCGTGCTTGCACACTGGCACTCCAGCAGCAGCAACGACCAACGCAGACATTGTGGAAACATTGACGGTGTTGCTCTTGTCTCCACCTGTTCCAACTATGTCGACAGCGCGTGATGCAAGTTCCGCACTGAGATGAACCTTCATGCCAGCGGAACGCACTGCATGCAACATGCCTTCAAGTTCTTCGACCGTTTCACCCTTGGCTCGCATCGCAACGACAAAAGCAGTCATCTGTGATGGCGTGGCATCGCCATTCAAAATTTGTGTAATGGCTGATTCAGCTTGTGACGAATCAAGATCGCGCCGATCAAGAATGTGGGCCAGCAACGTGGGCCAGCCGATGAATTCGTGGGAATGCGCCATGCACCAAGTATCTACGCTGTGCGGCGTCTTTGACGAATGATTCTGCGACGCTCGCGTTCTGTAGCGCCACCCCAGACTCCGTCTTTCTCGCGGACAACGATGGCGTGCTCAAGACATGCCGCTCTCACTATGCAAATACCGCATATTGACTTAGCTTCGTCTGATGCTGCATCAGAGTCAGGAAAAAAAATGGCAGGGTCTAAGCCGTTACAGGCTCCTTGGTTCCGCCACGACAGATTTGCTCCGGACATCGAAATCCCCCTCGACCACGAGGAGAGTCCCCGCAAGGGGCAGTGTATGTGTCAAGCGTCACACCTGCAAGTCCTGCCGAACAAGAGAGCCGACGGCTGCTACGTATGGCTTACGGGCGAAGATCCGTCAGAAGTTCTTCTCGGGTTTCATCAGACAATGAAGCCACCTCGAGATAGTTCGGCTGATCGCACAACACCGCCACTGGTCCAAATGCAAACTGCTCGATCTGCTTTTCAGTCAAATCAAAAGTGAGGTAGTGCACTGCAGCGGTGACATCGGGACGAGTTAAACCGGCTGCGTGTTGAGCGTCGATTGAGCCCCGTACCTTCGAACCGTCAGAAAGCTGAATACAAATACTGTCTTCAAGTCCAGCCAATTTTGGCAACCACTCGCGAACTTGATCTTCGGATGTCAGTTCAAGAAACAGCGTGGCGCACAATTGGCCTGGCATCGGAATCATTGGGTTGTACACCTTCAACTCTTCCATCACTCCTTCGTCTGTGACCAGCTTTTCGGCGCGAATCATTTCCTGAATCTGCAAACGCATGGTGTCACGATTTTCGAACATAATTGTCAGCATCTCGCCAATTGCAATGCGACGGCGGCGCTTCACTTCAATCACATGTGCGCGGAAATCTGGACGTTCACGCTCGTAGGCGCGAAGGTCTGCGATGTCGTCGAGGGTGAGTTTGCGTGATGAGGCGGGGGTATTGGTATTCACTATTTTCTCTCTTTTTATTTTGTTGGTTCTTCTGCAATGCCGTACGCGCGTGCGACGACTTGCAACGGATGTTGGGCAACAATTCCTGTTTGCTCAATAATTGCCGTGTTCGCTAAATGACAGTCACCAGCAACTATCTGGTTGTTAGCTGCTTCTAACTTGTTCGCCAACTTCTTGGCAATTGGCACAGAAAACTCTTCGTTGCCTGCTTTAAATCCCCACATGCCATCGATTCCCGAGCATTGATCAATCAGGGTGATCTTTGCACCGGTCAGTTTCATGATGTCACGACTACGCAACCCGATGTTCTGAGCACGGAGGTGACAAGGAATGTGATACGAGATGCTTTCAGGAATCTCTCCAGTGAAGTTGGTATCGAGTTCAGTTCCCTCAGCTTTGTGCAAGTTCATCAAATACTCGGATGAGTCGTATGTGTGTGCTGCCACCAATTCGGCATCTGGTCCACCGACATAATCGACATAATCCTTCTTCAAGATGTAGCCGCATGTCGGTTGTGGAACAACAATGTCTTTCCCGCTACGAATTGCAGCAGCCAAAGCTTTTACTTGCTTTGCAGCAACTTTGATAAAGCCGTCCATGTCACCACTGTGAAGGTACGGAGCTCCACAGCAACCAGCACCATCAACCAACGAGCAGTCAACGCCATTGCGTTCGAAAACCTTGACTAAATCCTGACCAATGCTTGGCTGTTGGTATTCCACCAAACACGTAGGAAATACCGCAACAGAACCTTGCTTCTTTGCCAACACTGGAGTAGCGCGCTTTTTGAACCAGGTACTGAAACGTTGCTTCGCATACGGAGGAAGCAATCGAACAGAAGAAACACCAGCTGTCTTTTCAACAAGCTTTCGCACAAGTGACCTAGGTTTTGCGCCGAGTACAACGTTTGTGATGGTTGGAAGAGTGGTGCCCAACTTGCCAAGCGCATCAGTGTGCCCCATGGCTTCAGTTGTGGCGCGTTTGCGAAGAGTGACTTGGCCATTAGCCATACGCATTGAGTCATGACGCAGCATGAGGCGAGGGAAGTCGAGTGCCCATTCGTGCAATTCAGGAATGTAGGGACAGTTGACGTAACACAGTTTGCATTGGAAACATTCGTCAGCGACTTGATCTTGTTGCGCTGGAGTCATACGACCGGCGTCTTGATCATCGTGTGCGTCGACGTAATCAAACAAAGTGGGGAAAGAGGAACAGAACTTGAAGCAGAGTCTGCAACCGTGACAGATGTCGTACACACGCGTGAGTTCTTCACGAACATCTGCCTCGTCGAGATAAAGAGGATTCTTTGGGTCGTATGTAATGGTCATCAGGAATTCAATTCTCTTTAGGGGGCGTTCAAAGATGAGGTGGTTGTTGATTTCTCAACAACCACCCACCTCTTCGTTCATCGCGACCAATGGGCCGCGGAAAAATTAGAGGGCTGCGAGGCCTTCTGCGAAACGACCTGCGTGGCTCTTCTCTGCGCGAGCAAGAGTTTCGAACCAGTCAGCAATTTCATCGAATCCTTCTTCGCGAGCTGTCTTTGCGAATCCTGGGTACATCTGTGTGTACTCGTAGGTCTCGCCGGCAACTGATGCTTTGAAGTTTGCTTCTGTCTCACCAATTGGCTCACCACTTGCTGGGTCGCCTACTTCTGCGATGTACTCAAGATGTCCGTGCGCATGGCCGGTTTCACCTTCAGCAACAGAGCGGAACAAGGCAGCTGCATCTGGGTAACCCTCGATGTCTGCTTTCTGTGCGAACCAGATGTAACGACGATTTGCTTGGCTTTCGCCTGCAAATGCCTCCAACAGGTTTTCGTGTGTTTTAGTTCCCTTCAAGGCTGGCATGAATGGATCCTTTCTTTTTTTGTTTATTTTGTTGCGACTAGCGCAGAACACGCGCCGCATTGTCCTCGATACACGATGTGGGCATCGCTTACCGAGAAATCGTCAAGGCCGCGCAATACAGGCGCCTTTGATATATACACATCGTGGACATCTCCACAGCCGTCACACACCGCATGGTGATGGTCAGACACGTTCGGATCAAACCGAAGAGAACCTGAACCAACTTCGATTGATTGCAATTCACCCATCTCGGCAAGGTCAGTCAACGTTTGGTACACGGTGCGCAATGAGATGCCAGGCATGACCTCTGTTGCGGCACTATGCAATGAATCGGCCGTGGGGTGAGAACCGTTGTCATGAAGGAGTCGAAACAACAGCTGTCGCTGAGGGGTGACTTTTAGCCCTGCAGTACGAAATGCAATGGTGAGTTCCTCGGGTGACCGCATGGCAGAAACCTTATCTGCATCAATTGCTAACTAGCAATGATTGTTAATTGTTAACAAAGTCACAGCCCAAGGGTCAGAATTCCCTCAATAGCCCAGACCACATAGGCTCTGTCACGTGTCAACCCCTCACAATTTCTCCCGCCCCCAGTCCCTTTCCCGTCTTTCCACTGAAGAATTTGATGTCGTCGTTATTGGCGGAGGAATCACCGGCGCAGGCGTCGTGCTCGACGCGGCCTCTCGCGGCCTTCGCGCTTGCCTTCTTGAACGTGATGACTTTGCATCAGGCACCTCATCAAAGTCTTCAAAGCTGATCCATGGTGGGTTGCGTTACCTACAACAAGGCGATGTACGGCTTGTCTATCAAGCACTACGTGAACGCAAGCGCTTACGTCGAAATGCCCCACACCTTGTTCATGTACTTCCCTTCATGATTCCGATCCTCACAAAGAACAGCGTTGTCTCAAAGAAGATCGCTCGTGCTCTAGGTTCTGCAATGTGGATGTATGACCTCACAGGAGGATGGCGCATTGGTCGCCTTCATCGCAGACTTTCTGCCGACACCGCGTTTGCGCATTTGCCCACAATGGCGCGCGAAAAGCTTTCATCTGCATACATGTATTACGACGCAGAAGCCGATGACGCCCGTCTCACCCTCGCTGTGCTGCGCAGCGCTGCTGACAACGGCGCAGCCATCGCGAACCAATGCCGTGTTGAAGGAATCGATTCAGCCAATCGCACACAACACACCGTTCGCGTGCGCGACCTAGTCGGCGACACTCATTTCACTATCCGCACAAAGGCAGTAGTCAACGCAACTGGCGTATGGGCTGATGATGTTCGCGCACTTGACGAGGCCTCTCACCCAGACACCATCCGTCCGGCAAAAGGTGTTCACCTCACCGTGCCCTGGGAAAAAGTTCGTAATGACATTGCAGTTGTAATTCCTGTGCCAAGCGACAAGCGCAGTTTGTTCGTAGTCCCCTGGATCTCTCGCGGTGATGGCACATACCAATTCACATACATCGGCACCACCGACACTGATTACAAAGGCCCTGTCAATGATCCGCAGTGCACACGTGATGACATTGAATATGTTCTTGCAGCGCTGAACGCCACTGTAAACTCTGACGTCACCTTTGAAGACGTAACAGGTGTATGGACAGGCCTTCGCCCTCTTGTAAAGATGGACGACTCCTCTGCGAAAGCTGGTCGCACTGCAGACCTCAGTCGCCGACATCGAGTCTTTACTTCTGACAATGGTGTTGTCACAGTAACGGGCGGCAAACTCACCACGTATCGCGAGATGGCCGAAGATGCCGTTGACGCCGTTTCTGAAGTCTTGGGTACCAAGACTCGTTGCCACACACGGTCACTGTCGCTTCGTGGCGCAAAAGGTCGCAGCATCCGCGCATCACAACGCGACCACCACCTCGATGGCCGTTACGGAAGCGATTCTGCAGAGATAGCTACTCTCATTGCAAATGATCCATCACTCTCTGGACCATTAGTAGACGGTCTTCCCTACTTGCGCGCAGAGGCCGTGTACGCAGTTACACATGAGATGGCTACGTCTATCGACGACATTCTTAGTCGCCGTACTCGCGCACGTTTGCTTAATCGACGTGCAAGCGTTTCGGCAGCTCGTGCCACAGCAGACCTCATCTCTCCACTTCTTGGGTGGAACGATGCACAGTGCTCCGCAAGCATTGCTGAGTTCGTTGATGCTTGCGCACGTGAAGACGCTGCAGCAATGGTGACAGAACAAGAATTCATCGATTCACACAAGGGATAACAATGAGCATTCATACATTTTCAACACAGGCCACCGAGCCAATCGAATTTGGTGGTGACCCAGCTCTTGCAACGTCTCACTTGCCAAGCCCAGGCCGTGCGTTAACTGCAACCGAAGCGAATGAAATCGGTGCTATCTGTGACACCACAGCTGATGCGACAGAACGTGTTCAACACGGTCGCGACTGGTGGCCATTGTCGCTTCGGTGGTCTCTTCGCAACGAAGTTCCACAAATTCCGGCTGTTGTATGCCGTCCAAAAAACACGCAAGAAGTATCAATCTTG
>Ga0164295_10005366_pt1 | contig 10115 bp, 14 predicted proteins | sample GEODES006metaG_FD_111798 | JGI IMG/M metagenome (GOLD analysis project Ga0164295, IMG submission 111798) | Oligotrophic lake water microbial communities from Sparkling Lake, Wisconsin, USA - GEODES006 metaG | ecosystem: Environmental > Aquatic > Freshwater > Lake | place: USA: Sparkling Lake... | reverse complement strand
TGCGGGGATTTATGCGAATGGCACACAGGTATGGTATGTGAACAACAAAGTGCATCGCACAGACGGACCTGCGGTGACTAATATAAATGGAATAAAGGAGTGGATTGTAAACGGCCTCCGGCATAGAACAGATGGGCCTGCGGTAATAAATGCAGATGGCACACAGTATTGGTGGATCCGCGGACAAAATCTCACCGAGGAAATCACCTCTTGGATGCAGCAACGCGATATCGCCTGGCCTTGGGACGAGTCCGCACAAGTGGAGTTTAATTTGACATGGCTTTAGAAAACCACATTGACCTGAACGTTCGCGAGACTAGAGACCTATTCATTGAGCAGAACAACAGCGGTTATAATGTGCATGACCATCTCAAGGGACTAAGTGTAGCTGAGCTCAAAACCCTTACACAGAACAACGTGTTTCCATTCTGGGTGTGCTGTTTGAATGTGCTCAGTGACATGAACATCAGCACTGTGATCCGCAGCGCACACTTGATGGGCGCCGAACGGGCGGTTGTGTTTGGTCGTCGCAAGATTGACAACCGGGGATTGGTGGGAGCAGCCCATTATACACACGTGGACAAGGTGTGGGGTGTGGACTGCAACGCTGATTTGAATGCTGATCTTTTTGAAGGCTTTTGCCACACTCACAAGGTCATACCCATCTTTGTGGAGCAAGGCGGAGAGAACGTTTATAATTTTGACTGGAATACTCATATCATGTGTATTGAGTCACAGGGCTACAAGCCCATGCTCACTTTGGGAACCGAAAACAGTGGAATCCCGCAGAGTATCTTGGATCGTGCCCTGCGACTCAAGGCTGAGACTGTGAGCATTCCTCAGCAGGGCGTTATTCGCAGCCACAATGTTAGTATGGCTTATGCTATTACTGCCAGCCAGATGGTTGCTCAGATGGGCTGGTATTGACATAACAATAATATCAGTATAGGTTGACCACATGAACATTTTCTCCAAACACTATTGGAACTTGCACAAGCCTCAGGCTGCCACCCACCAAGAGTGGAGTGACTGGAGAACGCTTTGCAAGCAGCAAAAGACCTGGGCTTTTTGGCTCAAGGAAACAGCGCCTGATTGTATTGAGGACATTTGGCGCGCCGGGTGCAGACCCCTCAAGAATATGACCTGGTGGATTCGCTATCGCACCACAAACCGTTATCATGTGGTCAGGTCAGGTTTGGAGCCTGGTTATCATGACAAACCGGAGCTGATGATCCACACAAACTTTCAGCTGTTGGTGGATTTTGTGGAAATTGAGTGTGCCAACATGGCCACAATTTTCCTGCCAGAATGGTACAATCAACGCAAGCCGCGCTGGAAGCGTATGCTGCGGATTGCAGTGCGGAACCCCAAAGCTGGTGTGGCATATCTGCTGAAGCCTTTGGAGGGGGAAGGCTGTGAACAGCAAACTATCACTCACAAAGAAATCATGGAACTCTACCACTGGTGGATCAGCGTCCGCCCGGGTCGCGTGGATCCCTACCAGGCAAGTGGTTGGGACCACTTTTGTAAGACAAATCAGGATATTTTTGATCTGGACTCACAGGCCCAGGATTCAAGCATGAACATCATCCACGATATTCATGCTCTGGAACAACAGTTTTTGGACGAAGATCAGGCCATGCTGATGCGGCTGGTGGCAGTAAGAATGAATTTGTGGACTTGACACAAATGCCCACTTAGGGTATTATCACTTTGGGCATGGTGCCCAAATCTCAGTATCATGTGATACTGAGAACAACCTCCAAATAGTGATCACCCAGAGTGACACAGGGAGATTAAGACTATGGCTCGTAATTTTGATATTGTTCAGCGTGCGTTTGACGGCAAGTATGTGACTTGGGCGGAGATGGATTCGCCTGATGTGGACCGTGACTGGTATCTCAAGAACGGCTTGCCCGTTCCCCAGATTTGGGTACCTGTTCAGGTGTCACACACCAAGGATTCTGCTATCCGGGCTACCAAAACGTTCAAGCAGTAAAGTAAGTGGCTGATCAGGTTTCTTCCTGATCAGCCCCTGCTCTGGCCAGTGTGCGATTTATCATGGCTATGATTTGATTTCGTGTGTCTGTATCAATCTGTTCACATTTGTCAAACTCTGCATCTGGAAACACAGCCAGGATTTGATCCTTTGCTTCCTGATCTGATTCAGCTTCCACAAAAGCCAGCAGTTTCACATCATTTATGAAATTGGCATCCAGGCTATCCAATTTGGCAGCATGAGCTCCTGTAAATGCATCAGCAACCTCATCTGCATCAATATGGGATTTATCTGATGTTTTTCTGGGCTTGTGTCGGCTACCCTGTTTGAGGTACCAAAAATCCCAATTGGTGTTGGCATCCTCTTCCAGCCAGGTGAACCAGCTGATATAGTATATACACTTTGGCATAGCTCGTGACTTCTCCCTCCATTTTTTATAGACTATATTATATAGTGTGCGAATCCTTATATCCACTGGGAGAGTTCCAAACCAAGTACTAGCAAACATAAAAATTGCGTCAGTAAATGGGAAGGGTTAGTAGCCAACACAACATGAACAAAGTATTTGGAGGACTGTTTGCAAAATGACACGTAAACCAGAAGAAACTGATGATTGGGATGTGGATGAAATTCTTCAGCGTCATGGCATATTTCACATTTTTGGGGAAATTGATACATCCATTGCAGAAGATGCCATCAAGTTTATCTTTGCGCACAATCTCAACAAGAGATTTAAACTAAAGCATCTGACCTTTGTGGTGAACAGTCAGGGTGGCAGTCTCACAGATGCGTTTGCTGTGATTGATACAATGCGTCATAGTGGTATTCCAGTTCACACACTGGGTATTGGTCAAATCAGTTCAGCTGGTTTGATGATTTTCATGGCAGGTGCAGCCAATGCAAGAATCCTCACAAAAAACACAACCATAATGAGTCATCAATGGAGTGGTTCTGCCACAGGAAAAATGCATGAGTTGATAAGTGCTCAACAAGATTTTGAACAAACCACTGCTCGCATGATGGATCACTACCGTAAATTTAGCGGCTTGCCTGATGCAAGTATCCAAACACACTTGTTGCCAGCGCATGATGTGTATTTGACTGCTGAGCAAGCAGTGAAACTGGGCATTGCGGATAAAATTCAGTCATAAGCAGAATTCCACTACTTAAAATACAGCATGTGCTGATAATCATCCATGTAAATAGTCCTGCATTCAAACATACAAGGACCGAATGAGCAAAGAAGATTACATGACAATGAATGGCACAGTTATTGAGGTTTGTCCCAATGCGCTGTTCAGAGTAAAACTAGAAAACGAGCACGTTGTTCTAGCACACCTCAGCGGCAAGCTGAGAATTCACAATATAAACATCCATCACATGGATCAGGTCACTGTGGAAATCAGCCCCTATGATTTGACTCGTGCCAGAATAACCTATCGCCAGAAGCGGCAGCACAGCAAGAAGGCTGACTAGTCAGCCTTCTGTGGTTCTGTGGGCACACCGTTGTCTACAAACCATTTTTCAATAGTTTTCAAATTATTCTTGAGTCTTTCATCAACTTGATTCTTGGCCAGGGCATCTTTGGCATGTTGTAGAGCATCCTGACGCATTCCCAGATTCCAAGCACCAATAGCCGCCAAGTCATGTGGCAGCCAACCCCAAGCTTCATCATTGCAACTATAGTCCATGGGATGGTTCACAATAGCCAAGGCCTTTTTGGCATACTTGTAGGTTTCACTCCAGTTTGCAACACCATAATAGTGGCGACTCAGTTCAACCAACGGCTCACGATGATGTGGCGTTTCCATGGTGGCACTCTTGAGCCAATACAACTTGTTGTCAGTGTCCACAGTGGCCAAGTGCTGCATGGCCAATCCGCGTTCCACATTCCAGCTGGGCATGGTGAGAAACTCTTTATAAGTTTCAATGCACTTTTCCTTCATGCTCTGATACATGTATTCACGACCCAAGTAGGCTCTCATACGTGCATCATGAGGTGCTTCACGAACTGCTTCTTCCAAGAGTGCAAGATCATTCTTCTTGTCCTTCCAGTCAGGGAAGTGAAGAATTCTCAGTTGACTACACTGTGTTTGAATTTCTGGAACACGGCTGCACAACCCTTCATGCGTAGCTCCCATCCACATGAACCCTTGACGAGCATGAATACGATCGCCACTCCAAGTGCGTCCGGGAACTCCGGGTGATGTCCAATTCCACACATAGGTATAACGCAGTCTAGTGGTTTGTGGAGTCCAGTGACTTTCAATCAGTTGTCGCCAACCAGGTTCCAGCCTTTCGTCCATGTGTAGACAAATCAGCACGTCAGCATCCTTGGGCACAAGTGCCATGGCCACATTGTAGGCCAGATCAAAACGCCAGGGGCGGATCCAGGCGTCATACACTGATACACCCTTTTCCTGTAGAATCTGCTTGGTGTCGTCAGTGCTGCCTGTGTCGATCACTACACGATAGTCTGCTTCGGCACATGAGTCAGCCCACGCCGCAGCATGTTTCTGTTCATTCAATCCTGGAGCATAGATGGCTATTTTCATTATTGTTCCTCAAACAAGATAGTTGCGGGCTGCAAGATCAGCCAGATTGGTTTCAAAGTGTGGATATTGCACGTAATTGTAACATTGGCTAATTGCGGGAGGATTGTCAATCAACTCCTGACTCCAGTGTATGGGATTTGTGGCCCATTTATTTTTCCATACCAGAAAGGGCAGGTGTGCTTTGCCATAACTCAAATTCTTTGCATCCACACGAGGAGCATTGGCAGCAGGCACAACAGCAAATGCATAGGCTAGAGGATTTAAAATACGGCCATGTGCTGGATCATTGATGCTGCTGAATTGTTTGTTGTAGATCAGGGCACGCAAAAAATAATCTCCGTCATGATAAAAGCTGGGACAAAAACGTTCGTCCCACAATCCAATATTTTTCACAGCATCTATTTTGTAAACCACCACAGCATCTCCCACGCCCTGACTGATCAGGTTGTAGGTTTCTGTTTCCTTGAGCACACTTGCACACCAGCCAGGCTGCCAGATCACATCGTCCTGGCTGTTGATTACAAACTCCACACGTGGCTGATCCAGATTTTGAAAACCCTGCACTAGAGCTTGATTCCAGTTGCGACTCAAATGCCCTAGACTCTGATCACTTCTCAAACGATTGTGCCACACTTGAACTTTATCCCAGTGTGCTGAGTTCAATTTGAACTGTGTGTGATTGTTGATCACATTTACTTGAATGTCCATGAGATCTGGCTGCCAATGCTGGAACAAGCTGTCCAGATTGGCATTCAAATCCTGTTCGTTTCGGTAAGTGACAATCCAAATACTTGCCCTTGGCTTCACTTTTTAGCCTCCAGGGAATTACGTGCAGACCTCAAATTATTTTGAATCCGCTGATCCTGGGGATTCAAGGATGCAGCCTGTTCAAAATAGCGAACACTGTCTTGCATCATGCCCAGGTTGTAGGCAGCAATACCAGCCAGATCAGGGATTTTGCTGCCCCAGGCATCTTGGCTGTCCAGATAGGTTCCGCTTTTGTGAAGAATCTTGAGAGCATTCACAGCATTACAGAGGCAGTTCAGCCAATCAGCTTCTGCATAATAGTGATCGGCCAAATCCATCCAGGGCTCACGCTTCATGGGGGCGGTGGCTGTGGCCTGTCTCAACCAATACATTTTGTCATGTGGCAGCAGTTTGCTGAGCCAGCGTTGTGCTTCCGCCCGTTCTTCATGCCATGTGGCATGTGGCATGTCCAGATACTTGCGGAAGTGAGCAACTGCCTCTTCACCCTTGTTGTAATAGGCATATTCTCTGGCAAGCCAAAAAAGTGTTTGGCTGCATTCCAGATTTTCCTTGTGGCTTTGTTCCAGCAGGGGTAGATATTGTCCACGGCTCTTGCTGTGGTCCTGTTTGTGCCACATGACAACTTGAGGAGCAGTGACAATGCTTTCAGCGGATCCGCCAGTGTGGAAAACTGTTTCGTGAACAGGGCGGCGCCAGCGATAGTGAGTTCTGGCATGACATTTGTCGCCCATGAAGCTGTGCTGTGGGTTATCATTACCGTCAAAACTCCACACATAGGTATAACGCAAGCGGGTGGTTTGTCCTGGCACCCAATTGGCACACAGGGCATCATACCAACCTGGTGCCATCAGCTCATCCATGTCAGTGCTGATACAAACATCAGCGTCGCTGGGAATCAGTGCCAGTGCTGCATTGCGGGCATCATCAAATCTCCAGGGCTTGATTTGAATGGAATGCACTTGTACTCCCAGTTCACGGAGAGCCTCAATGGTTCCATCTGTGCTGCCTGTGTCAGCCACCACCATATAAGCAGCATGTTCCTTGTGGGCATTTACCCAACGTTCAACAAATTGTCGCTCATTGAGTGCGATAGTATAAATTGCAACTTTCAAACTCATGGATTCACTCCCCACCATCTTACCATTCCGTTGTGGAATGCATGTTCCTTGACTGGTACGCCACACAGTTCCAAATGCGCTTTGAGGAACAGTTCGCTACAAAAATCAACTCCCTCATTCTGATACAAATAGGGTATGCGGTCAAATAATCCACTCATGGAGGTGGCCACATCGCTGCTGGCATAACCAAACTGATCGTTTATGCCAGTGAGCATTTGATCACGCAATTTGAATCTGTGGCCTGACAGTGTGGGTGTAAGTGCAATATTCCAACAGTTGTTGATTTCAAAATCAACCTTCTCCAGATACCAATCAAATCTGGCCCTCACCACAATGTCGTATTTGAAGTGGTTGTGTTGTTCATAACTTTGCCGTTGCTTCAAACTATGGCCCACACTATACCATTGACTCAACACACCATGTGGAGTGGTTCTGTGCGGCCAGATTCTTTCTTTGTAGATACTGGTGTCAATACTTATGGAAGGTTCCACAGTAATGCTCTTGGGCTTGTAGAGACTCCAGATCTGATCTGTCAGTCGCTGCTCACCTGATCCACCCTGCCAGGCGTTGTATTCATTCCAAGTATGCACAAAAACATCAGTGTCATATTTGTCCAGGATACAATTGCGCCAATACCCATGAGTTTGCGTCACATAGCGTGGCAGTCCACCAAAACACAATGCTACCTTCATTTCAATAAATTGATCCAATCTGTGCAGACAGCATGACAATCCAGAGACAACAAACTGTGAAACTCTTCCTTGGGAGTGTGCCATTCGGGCATCACTGCCACACTATTTTTGCTGAGTTCACGCCCCGGATAAGTCCACCAGAATCCCCAGCTGGTGAGGGTTCGATCATCCTTGTCATGCCAGAAGAAATTGTGTGAGTGCCCTTGACGGCTCAAAGTTATCAGCTGGTCAGCAGCTTCAAAATTTTTGGCATGTATCCACAGTTGTGGATGACTCAAAAAGGAAAAACTGATCTCATGAGTGGGGTTGTCATGCCCCAACCACCATACACTATCCTTGAACCACACGTCAATTTCCGCATCCAAGGCCTGATCCAAAACGTTTGCAATTTGAGCAGGATGATTTTCCAGTTGGGAATCGGGACCATTTACTAGTCCTCTGTGAGCAATCAGTTTCATTCTTTTCCCTTGAGTAAGAAAATGGTGGTGTTGATGGGATTCTCAATGTGTTTGTTCCAGGCTGCTGCCATGGGTTCCAGCATGCGTTTGACTTGGTTGTTGAACTGGGTGTTGTAGTCATGCCCACATATGATGGTGTCACTGTTGGCGTGCCAACGAGTATAAACTGCTTCCAAGTCTGCCTTTACACCCTCGTCAGTGTGGTCTCCATCAATAAAGATAACACCGGGAGGTTCAGCCCACACCCATTCAAATTCCCTACTGTTGACTCGCATGGGATAAACATTTGTGAATCTTCTGGTATTTCGCAAAAATTGACGAAACAAGGTCATGTCTTTGCGCAAAAATCTGTGATCACCATGACATTGTTGCAAATACCAATCTTCAATATAGTCCTGTGGATACCCTTGCCAGGTATCCACACATATGATGCGACTGGCTGGTAATCGTGCTGCCCACTGAATTGTGCTGCGACCCAGGAAGCTGCCTATTTCCAAAACAGGAGCTCCCAGGGGTACCAGCTTGCAGATATCATCTATGGCTGCAAGCTCTGCATCAGTCATCCAGCCAGGCAGATGATTCATGATCAGATTCGCAAGTCCTCAATGGCCTGGCGCATCTTCTGGCTGCCAGCCATGGTGCCACCTGGATCACTGTGAATAGCACCGCCCACATTGGCCATCCAGTCCTTGCCAAAGCGTTCATAGATGGGTTGTACCAATCCAGCGTGCATGCCACAACTGAGTGCAGGCATCACATTGTGTGAACGAAGCACGCCCAAGGTCTTGTGCAGCTCTTCATCAGTGTTGCTCAGATAACCTCCCCACATGCCAGCGTGGATAAAGTCCACACCACAAAGTCCAGCTAGCTTGCACAGCACATCCCAGTGAATGTTGAAGTCATGTGTGCTGCTGGTGAAAGTGCGGTCACCACTCTTCTGATAGTGGATAAACAAGGGCAGATCCAGATCTCTCAAGCTCTTGTAAACTCCCAAGCCACTCCACACATTCACGTGAACACTGTTGCCACCGTTGGCAGCTACAAAACGGGCACGGTCCAGAATATGCAGTGGGTCAGCATTGATACAAAAGCTGTAGACAACATTTTTCCCTTCCAGATATTTGCTGATCAGGGGCACACGATCACTGAGTGGGCAGATGCTGGGGTTGCTCATGATTTCATCTTCCTTGATGAAATGAACCCCGCCTTCCACCAATTCCTTGGTCATGTCCAACACTTGATGAGGAGTCATGCCGTTCTTGGGCTTGATGATACCCCCAAACAAAGGACGATCTTGATTCTTGACAAAGTCTCTGATGCCAGTAATCCCATACTTGGGGCCCTTGAAGAACTTGTTTTCAATGTCAGGATGAATCTCAAGATTGTTTAGTTGGCACTTTTGTATATTGTCAATGTCCATTTGACCGCCCATGAGGATGCACAGCAGCTGACTTACGCCATCACCTTCCCAGTCCATGAGAGCATAGGGAAAGCCAATCTCCACAGAGCCTTCCTGTTGATCCAGGTTTTCTGTGACCAGGATCTTGGCAGCATAGTCTTCAATCATTTGGTCCGTCTCCCAAAGGCTGCGCTTGTTGGGATTGCCAATACTCTGTCCGATAGCAATTTCATGGGCTGCGTCGTTGAGATTGGTTTTGCTCTTGACGTGATAGGTGGCCCAGAAATACTTGTTCAAGTCTTTATGGTTTACAAGAATTTTCATGTGGTCTCCAATAGATATTTGTCCCCAGGCAGGCTGGGCGTCTTGATTATACACAAAACGCAGTCTGTTTCAAATTGCGGCACTACTGCTTCTCCAGGTTCCACAACAAATATTGTGGGTCCCACAAATGCTTGGCCGTTGATCACCAGTGTGCCCGTGATCAGATAATTGTATTCTGTGCCAATGGCATGATAGTGCGGCTCATGGTATTCGCCCTTTTTGTGAGTCTTGACTCCCACTTCAAAGTCTGCTGTGCGCAGGATGTTGGGTTCAAAGTTTCCAATAAACCAACCACCCTGAAAGGTGCTGGGATCATATTCTTTCATTTGATCAATCCTTGAGCCAGATAGTAGTCCAAATCCTCAGGGGTTCCAATGGGGTAGTGACGATTGATGTGATAGGTGTTGATCTTGTGCCCCATGAACAAATTCTGATTATAAACTGGGCAAACATAAAACTCATTGTTGACTCTGATATTGCGATCAATCATTTCATGGGCAGCACGAGTAAAATACTTGGCCTTGCGCCAAATATACACTCCGGTGGTGGCCAGATTGCTGATCACTTCCTTTTCTCTGGCTTCAATTACCCAACCCAGGCTGTCAATTTTTACATAGCTGTTTTTGATGCTGTTGCTGTAAAAAGTGATCACTGTTCCGTCGCTGGGATTTCGAATGAACCAATCCTGAAAATGATGGGGGTCCCAATCCTGCCACTGATCACAATTAGCCACCATCAAGGGCTCTTCTGGATCCAACTGGTGCTCTGCCAGCAGACAGGTTTCAGCAGCACCTTGTGTGAG
>Ga0164295_10005365_pt1 | contig 10116 bp, 10 predicted proteins | sample GEODES006metaG_FD_111798 | JGI IMG/M metagenome (GOLD analysis project Ga0164295, IMG submission 111798) | Oligotrophic lake water microbial communities from Sparkling Lake, Wisconsin, USA - GEODES006 metaG | ecosystem: Environmental > Aquatic > Freshwater > Lake | place: USA: Sparkling Lake... | reverse complement strand
CCAAGTAGCGTCGTGCAGCTGCCAAGTCCCGCTTGGCGGTGAGCAAGAAGTCCACCGTGTCGCCGCTATTGTCGACTGCGCGGTACAAGTACTTCCACTTGCCGGCCACTTTGATGTAGGTCTCGTCCATTCTCCAACTGTTACCGACTGTACGTTTACGGCGCCGAAAGATCAGAGCCATAACTGGCAGAATTTTCAAGGTCCAGCGGTGTACCGTGGAGTGGTCAACAAAGACGCCGCGCTCCTGCATCATTTCCTCCAGGTGGCGAAAGCTCAAAGGGTAGGCTGCGTACCAGCGGGCGCATACCAGCATCACTTCCAGCGGGTAGTGCAGGCGCTTGAGCACTTTGCGCAGTTCGGGGATCATCGCAGTTTCGGTCATGTTTTGCATACCAGCATTCTCATGTGCCGGCGCTTACTGCGACAGAACCTAGGCAGCTTAGAAACGTGGGTAGGGCTGACAGACGACGAGGAAATAGCTCACTGCCGCATAGGCAGCTTAGAAAGCAATCATGACTGACGGAAAAGGGAAAGAAGAGCTCACTGCCGCATAGGCAGCTTAGAAATGGCACCCTGATGTCAGCCGCGCAGCCGAGGCGCTCACTGCCGCATAGGCAGCTTAGAAAACAGGCAGCGCAACGCCAGTACCGACAGAGGTCGCTCACTGCCGCATAGGCAGCTTAGAAATCATGCACAAGATGCTGAAGCCGCCACCCGCCGCTCACTGCCGCATAGGCAGCTTAGAAAGCTATCAACAAACGCGCCAATGATGAATTTATGCTCACTGCCGCATAGGCAGCTTAGAAAACGCCCTTGACGTCGGTGAGTGTCGGTTCACCTTAACCTTGTCACTTTTGCACCTTAACTTGGCACAAATAGCACCTTAATCATGTCACTTGCGCCCATACGTGCTGTCATGGTCAGGCGCAACCGTCAGAAACCGCATGAATTCGCCGTCCCGGTAGGCGGTTGCACGTCGCGCCTGAGTAATCCGCAGTGAATAAATTGCATCGACACCCGCAGGTGGCACAACGCTGCTGATCTTTTCCCACTTCAGCCCGTTGTCGCGATAAACCTGATCCCAGGTCAACTGGCGAATTTTGTTCAGCGTATCCAGTGCCGCATGCCGCTCCGGTTTCTGTAGCGTCAACAGATTACTTTGAAACACCGGGTTGTTCAGATCCAGCCGGACCAAGGCCGTCGAACTAACCTTTGCCATGCGCCAGACGTTTGAGGGTCTTGTCCAAGGCCACATCGCTGGCCGTATTCGCATTGGCCCATTTCAGGGCCTTGTTCAAATCAGTTGCTGCCTCGGGCTCGTGAAGCCATCGCTCGTTGTCAGGTATGACCGTAGCTGCACGGACCAGCCAAACCCCAGCCTCCTGCTCCTCGATCAACACTTGTCGCCCGGCAAACTGTTTGCCCAAGGATATTTGACCATTGGTGCCAACGACCTTGACGCTGGCCGGACGTGATGCGGTTGCCAACATGATGATTTCCTCGTTTGCCTAAATTACTAACGCACTAAATTATAAATTCCCTAAGATTATGCCCATCGTCGCTGATTTGTCAAATGCGACTGTGCCGCTGACTGCTCTGACAGGGCGGCCATCACAAAGCTTCGACGTCTTGCAGGTGCTCAGTCTCAGACTCGACGGGTGGGTATTTGTAGATGCCAAAGTTTCCCGCCTGTTCAATCAAGTCCAAAGTGATGCATTCCGTTTTCTGGCGGATGGCCAGCTCAGCCGCCTGCGCCAGGATTGAGGTCAGCTTACCCGTCAAGCCAGAACTCAGGGCCATCAGTTTCTGAATCACCACTTTGTCGCCAAGCGGTGACGGTTTCTCCAAAGGCAATAGTCGCCCGTAGTTCACGACAAATGCACGGAGTTCAGCGCTCTCGCGCCACTTGGGCAACGCAAATGGCTCAAAGCGCGAGGCAATTTGTGGATCAGTTTGCATGGCGTACAGGGCTTCGTTGGTACCCAACGCCACGATGGGCAAGCGCAGTTTGTTGCTGATGAACTTCAACTGATTCAACAATTGGCGCTGTTCGCGTACCGAGCCAGACAGCAGGTGATGAACCTCATCGATGATCATCAGTTTGGGCGGATGGCGGTGAAGCAACCTCAATCCCAGCAACTCCACATCCATATTGCGCCGATTCACGGGGGCCTAGATGCCCAGCGCCTCAATGATTTGTGCATATAACTTTTCATCGCTGGGATTGGCCGGCATCTGCAGGTGGACGGTCTTTCTGACTTCAACTTCCTTGAATTCATTGCAAATGTCCGGGTTGTCCCGGACGAACTTCTCCACGATCATTGTCTTGCCCATGTTGCTGTCACCGTGCAGAAGCATGCAGGGCATTCGCCCGCTGGGTGGGTGATTAAGCAGATGGGACATTCGCGCCAAGGCTTCATTGCCCCGCGCATAACTGACCCACTTGGGCGCATACAGGCGGTTGATACGCGCCTGCGGCGAATCGTCAAGATACGACCAGACACCGACATGCAAATGTTCGAGGCCGTTCGCCATCAATCAGGTGTCCCAGAGTTCTGCGTCTGAGGGCGCAACCGGCTTCGAATAGTCAAGTGCTTCGCCTCCCATGCGAGTTCTATCCATCGTAGCGGATTCAGAATCCTTTTGACGTTGCACTTGCCGGCGCGCTGCTTTGGTTTTGGCGGTGGCGTCGGACACCAAGGCACGCTGGTCATTGACGGCTTTAAAAATCGTGGCCTGCGTTGGGGCCCGCTCGCCTTGGACCTGCAAACTGGCCAATGCGGCGCGCTGCTCCCACAGGGAAATGGGAGGCAATGACAGGTCGGCGTAGGGCACTGGGAAATACCGGCGGTCCGGGCCCATGACGTAGACCTTGGATAAATTCCGAGGGTCATACCGAACCATAGTCAGCTCACCGAGCTTCATGATTGAGGGCAGCAAGTTATCCCAGTAGCGGATGCTGAAGAGGTGCAAGCCATTGCGCTGTAGCTTGCGCTGGAAGAATGGCAAAAAACTGACGGTGAATTGGTCGGGCTGATCTGGCAGGGAGCGCGCAACGGCGGGCACTTGGGGTGTTCCATTCATAGCCTCTTCCCATGCGGCCAATGGACTTCGGCCAATTCCCTTGTGCGTGCGGTGATGGTATTGATCACAAATTTCCAGCGTCAGCCAACGCTCCAACTCGGCCATGGTCAGCCGAGCTTCGGCTTCTGACTGGTATTCGCCTCGATCCTGGGGGTTCGAGCCGGTCGTTCCAGGTAGCAAATGCACCCGGCCCATCAGCGTGCCGATCAACCGTTCAATATGACCGCCATAGTGTGGTGTGGCCACCGGCCGAAGGATCAGGCGAATGCCATGTTCATCACATCCTCGACGCAACGCCGCACTTGTGAAGTCGGCACCATTGTCGGCATGCAGTGCCTGCGGCAAACCCCAAACCGGCCAATTGCAGGTCAAATTCCGTTGCTTGAGCCAGAGTTCTTTCGGCAATGTCGCTTGGGTGAGACACAGCGCCACCGAGGTTGAGGAGGGGGCCTCCATGGAGACGTAGAAGCCCACCACCACCCGTGTGGCGACATCAACCGCCAGCGTCAGCCAAGGTCGACCAATGGGCAGTCGGCGGGCTTCATCCACGACGATGACGTCCATCGGTGTGTGATCAATTTGAACGACTTCCAAGGCGCGGCTGACTTGATAGCTGCCGGGGACAAAGTCGTAAAGTGAAGCCGCTTCGCCGGGCTGCAATCGGGCCCGAGCCACCATTCTCAAATCAAGGGCCTTCAATCGTGCAAGGATGGGTTTTCGGGAAGGTGGTTTGAGGCCAAGGGCGGAACTGCGCAGGCCCACCATACGGACAACTTCTTCTTTTTTTGCCCGGACCTTTTGCAAATACACGTCATTGATCGCCTGGATGATCAGTTTCTCCAGCTCCGGACCCAAGCGACGACTGCCCACGCGTGGCCCCACTGGCTTGGGTAGCAGGGTAGAAGTCTGTGGGGATTCGCGGTATGCGGTTAACCAGCGAAATACGGTCCGCCGAGAGATCCCCAACCGGGTTGCCGTGCGTTGGACTTGGTCGGTCACGTCTTGACGAGGGTCGATGTCAGCTATTGCCTGCTCCCGCTGGCGCGCAATTTGCCAATGTTCTTCGGTTACTTCCTCAACGGTGGTTGGCTTGCGAGAGATTGCCGCTTCATCAGCGGCCGGCGCACATGGCGCTGCTGCGCTGGTGACCGTATCTTGGTTTGTCGCCAGGTCACAAACAACGACTTGGCCTTTGGCGTCAATGCGGACGATGCGAACCAGTCGTTCATCGGCGACCGCCACGGTACCTGGAATGACTTGGAATCGCCCTATTGCTTGATTTTGGTTGGTTGGAGTTGCGATGGTGCCACAAATTAGGTAGCAAATGCATTGTTGTGACTTATTAACGGCTCAATATCCGAGTCAATCCAATGCTGAAGAGGCAACAATCCAGCGACCGCAAGAGGTGATCCAGTGTCACATTAAGGCGCAGAAGTGACAGGGTTAAGGTGAACCGACACCGGTCGCTGAGGTCGCTTCAGGAAATCATGAGTAGGGCTTTCATCTTGGCCCTGACATGCAACATCACGTCCGCCGGTACGACGGCCTTTTTCTTCGCCTTGCGCACTTTCCAATCCAAGGATTTGACTTGATCTGACAACACGGCGCAGTCAACACCGTCAACTTGGGTCACCACTTCAAATGGGTGACCTTTGATTTTGGTGGTCATGGGACAGCAGACCATCAGACTGGTTTTGCCGTTGTAACTGGCCGGACTAATCACCAACGCAGGGCGATGGCCTGCTTGCTCATACCCGGCTTGAGGATCAAACTCCAGCCAGACCACGTCACTGGAGTCAGGAACATAGCTGCGATTGGCCATCAGAATGCCTCTTTGCCAAGCGGCTTGCCAAAACTGAATTCGCCGTGCGCGTTGCCCGATGTGATGCCCTCCAACAAGTTGTCTAAGCTGTAAGTCACATTTTCTGAGGGCTGGATCACAATGCGCCCGCGTGAAACGACCAGCTCCACTCTTTGCTCGAGAGCGTAACCTGCTGCTTTCAATGCCGCGCTGGGCAGGCGCAATGCTGGACTATTGCCCCATTTACGGATGACGGCTTCCATAAGAATGCTCCTAAAAAGTATCTACATTGTAGACACTTTCTTATGGCGAATAAATAAAAGTAGCCCATTCCCTTGTTTTACCGCCTCGCGGTCCTCACACATCAACCCGGCACACTCAAAAATAGTAGTAACAGTGACACTCTGATTTCACGCTGGTCTGCCAAGCCATTGATATATATGGGAAAGTAGGGATCTGCATTTGTGTCAGAGTTACTACACTTCACGCCAACGGGGTGCTGTCCGACGAAATACGGCGGCTAGCACCGGCACCCTCTTGATTACCCAGCGATGCATAGTGGCGTGGTCAACGTAAAACACCGCGTCCGAGCATCGCTCTTCAAAGTGACGCATGCTCAGCGGATAGGCCACGTACCCGCTAAGGCAAGTTACCATCACTTCCAGCGGGTAGTGGAGCCGTTTAACAATTTTGCGTAGGGCGCCATTGACCAAACATTTACGAAAATTATGCGAGCGCTGGATTGTTGTTGATGCTTTCTGCGACAGAACCATTTTTCCTGACCCTATCGTGGTCGCTCTGGAAGATCTGCATGCAGGCTGACAACCGCCGTGGTATTTTAGCGATGAGTTTGGCCATGGCGTTGTTCATTGCCAACGACGCACTGGTCAAACAAGTCAGTGCCACATTGCCTGGCCCCCAACTCATTTTCATTCGCGGCCTGATGGCCACCACCTTGGTGCTCATCATGGCGCAAGCTATGGGCCATCTCAAAAACTGGCGCCTCATGTTAAATATGCGCCTTTGGATAAGGGGGTCTGTGGACGCTGCGGCTTCACTCACCTACTTAACAGCCGTTTTTCACCTGCCTTTGGGTAATGCAACGGCCATCAACCTTGCGTCGCCCCTATTTATCACGGTGTTTGCTATTGTTTTCTTTAAAGAACAGGTTACTTTGCAACGAGGCTTGCTCATTTTGCTCGGATTCTTTGGCGTGTTGCTGGTGGTCCAGCCCAGTTCAGAGGGCTTCAATGTTTATGCTTGGATAGCCGTATTGGCAACGTTGTTTCATGCCATGCGCGACACGCTCACCCGGGCCATTGGCCTTCATGTGCCTGCACTTTTAATTACTCTGTCAACCGCAGTTTCAGTAGCCTTGGCGTCTGGCGGCATTACGCTCACTCAAACATGGACGCCTGTTGACAGCGTATCGCTAGCCTTACTTTTCGGTGCTTCCTTGTTTCTCTCTATGGCTTACTACCTGGTCATTGTGGCCATGCGTGCAGGCGAAATGAGTTTGGTGGCACCGTTTAGATATAGCGGGTTGCTGTTTGCACTGCTCATAGGCTACGTGGTGTGGGATGAAGTGCCCAATGTTCTTGGATGGGCGGGTATTTTTCTACTGGCTATTTCTGGCTTGCTCATTCTGCGATCAGAGCGCTTTCAGAGCCCAAAGTGATCAAACTTCATAAAGTGCCCGCGCTTTAGAGAATGGACACATTTAGTGAAATTTCAGCGGTCATTCAGAGCCAGTGCCATGTCAAGTGCTTCAAGAAAGACGTTCGCGTCTTCTTTAGAAAAACACAACGGAGGACGAATTTTTAGGGTATGGCCGAAGCTACCAGCGGCACCAATAAGAATGCAATTTTCTTTCAGTGCATTGATGGTGAGGCCCGCGAAGTTCGGGTCTGGGCTGCCATTAGCGGGATCGATCAAATCGAGCCCGATAAACAACCCGACCCCCCGAATATCCCCAACACGTGGGGATCGCTCCTTTAGGTCCATCAGCCCTTGCTTTAGATAGGTGCCTACAGTGGCAGCATTTTCAAGTAATCCCTCTTCTTTTAGCACTTTCAAAACTGCAGATCCAGCGGCAGCGGCAACCGGGCTGCCAGCGAATGTGTCGAAGTATCCTGTTTCTTCACAAAACTTTTGAAGCAGTTCTGGTCGGGTCACCACACCCCCCATAGGGAAACCGTTGCCCATTGGTTTGCCCAAAGTCACTATGTCCGGAATAACCCCGTGGCGCATAAAGCCCCACATTGCATCACCCGTTCGACCAAAGCCAGGTTGCACCTCGTCAGCGATAAAGAGTCCGTTGGCCTGCTGTACCTTTTGGACCGCGATTTGCAGAAACCCAGCTGGGTCAGAAAAAATACCGTCGCTTGAAAAGATGCTGTCTACGATGAGTGCGCAAAATCCCACACCCGAGCCGTTTAATTCCTCAATCGCAGCGCTGACACTTCGTTCGAAATGGAGCGCGCAATTTCTGTTGCTGGCCAAGCGCGAGTCCGGCGCATCGATGACCTTCACATGGCTCGCTGGTGCCCGATGGCGTAAGGCGGACGGAGATATTTCCGCTACAGCAGCCGTGTTTCCATGGTAAGCGGCCCGCGTGACAATGAAGCCTTTTGCGTTGGTTTTGCTTTGCGCTATGCGAAGGGCTAAATCATTGGCCTCGCTGCCTGTGCACGTCATGACCAAGTTAGACAATTGATCTGGAAAAGTGTTTAGCAACTCCTCAGCATAAGCTTCAATACCTTCATTTAAGTAACGAGTGTGCGTATTGAGAACGGTAAGCTGACGTGAAACCGCTTCAACAACCACTGGGTGAGAGTGGCCAACAGAAGCGACATTGTTATAAAGGTCCAGATAACGGCGACCACCCGCGTCGAACATATAAGCGCCGTGCGCCCGCACCATGTCGATAGGCTGGGCGTAGAACAACACAGACGATGCGCCGAAGCTTGCAGCGCGGCGTGCGACATGCTGGGATACACCAGGTTCAAGTGCTGCTGACTGATACGGATCAAACCGGTTCATCGCGAGTATTTCCATCTTTTTGTACATCAGCAGTGCCCCAGCGTTTGCAAACTAGTAGGTCGTAAGTTCATGATTTGTTCGCTAGATATGGTTTTCAGTTTAAGAGTCCACCGTCCGACTTGTGTTTTAAGTGGCCGGAAAACTACTTTTTTTGTACTGCACTACACGCTTCATGCGGGTCGGACAAAAAATGCAAGCTCCAAACTATTGGGATCATCTTTTGCCAGCAAGCACTGTTTAACGTTCCAAGTGGACAATGGGCCAGCCGTGCCTTAATGCCTCTTGCCTAAGCCTGTCGTCGGGATCTATTGCCACAGGATGCTTGACGCACAGTAGCAGCGGCAAATCGTTTATAGAGTCGCTGTAGGCGGTGCTTTCAAAGTCACCCAATCTCAAATTTTGTCCCGTAAGCCATTCGTTCAAGCGCGTCACCTTCCCTTCGCGCATATTCGGCTGCCCTGTGGTTGCACCGGTAAAGATCCCATCTTGAATGTCAAGTTCAGTAGCAATCACTTCGTCAATTCCAAGGTATGCCGCGCTCGGCTCGGCTAAATATCGGTTGGTGGCGGTAGTCATCACAACACGTGAGCCGACCACCATGTGTTTTCGAACCAGGGCCAGGGCCGACTTAGAGATGCGCGGATGAATGATCTCTTGCGTGAATGCCTGACGAAAAGGTTCCCAGTGCGCGGGGCTTTTCCCCGCCAAAGTGCCGGCGTAAAAGTCTGAAAAAACCTTCGGCTCAATTGTTCCGGCACGGTATCCAGCGTCGATCTGGGCATTCTTATGGGTAAATGATTGCTTATCGAGAACGCCGCAGTTGATCAAAAACTCACACCAAAGCACATCGCTGTCGCCAGACAACAAGGTGTGGTCAAGATCAAAAAGTATCAGCTTCATTGGGCCACCTCGAACAGCAGGGTCCGGCTAGTTGGAGCAACAGTCTCGGCACCTAAGTTCATTAAAAACGAAAAATCTCGAGAATATTCCCGACTAATTCTGTAGGTTTATTTGCACAATGTTGGGTAATCGTGTATCTTTGAGCACATTGTAATCCACAAATTACAAGTTCAACAGCAATTCGACGCCTTTGCTGCTGAGTAAGAAAACTGCGTAGGGTCATAGTGCAGTGCGCAGGTATCAGTTGGTCTTGGCGTCGTACAACTTGGAGCTACTTATGATTACTCGGAGAAACGCGGTTAGAACGGGGAGTTTGATCGCTGCAACTGCGGCGGCTAGGCTAAACCCAGACTTCTTCTTTACGTCGGCCTTTGCAGCCGCAGGCAAGACCTTGCGCTTCATGGGTCCGGAAAGTCTCACCGGAAATTGGGATCCAACTTCGCATACAAATTTGGGTCAGTTGACGGTTGAGGGGCTGGTGATGGGCTACTTGACTCGCGCCCGAATGGAAAAAGGAAGCACTGACAAACTTGATTTTGATCTCGCTACAAGTTTGAAAACCATTGACGAATTCACTATCGAAGTGAAATTACGTTCTGGCGTTAAATTTCATGACGGCAAGCCGTTTACTGCAGGTGATGTGAAGGCAACGTTCGAATACGGCAGCCAGCCGGATCGGCCGGCCCAGTGGTATCCGGGACGCGTGGATGTCGAAGTAGTGGACGCCTTGACCTGCCGCATCAGCACGAAGAAGCATGGCTATCCCGCCAACATGTTTTACTTTCTTTCGTCATTCCTGCCAATAATGTCGGCCGGCGACATTGCGGATAAAAAACGCCTGTCCGCGCGGTTAAACGGAACCGGCCCGTTCAAGCTTAATGAGCAAAAAGGCGACTCGACTTTCCTGGTCGCGAACGCCAATTACTATGCCGGCGCTCCTAAACTTCCGGGCGTGGAATACCGTGCTGTAGGTGACGCCACTACACGGGTTCTATCCTTGCTCAATGGCGAAGCCGATGTGATCGAGCGTCTTGAGCCAGAGCAAGCAGAAACCGTTAGCAAGAACCCCGCGTTTAGCATCAACAAGGTTATTTCCACAGAAAACAAATTTCTGTTTTTCCGCTGCTCCAAACCGCCATTCAACGACGAGCGCGTTCGTCGGGCCGCAGCCTACGCAATCGACAGGAAGATGATCGTCGAGATCCTGGGTGCTTCCGGGGCGGCGTCCAAGGCGCACATTTCACCGGTGAAATTCGGCTATGTTGACGTGGCAACTTACCCTGAATTTG
>Ga0164295_10005363_pt1 | contig 10118 bp, 8 predicted proteins | sample GEODES006metaG_FD_111798 | JGI IMG/M metagenome (GOLD analysis project Ga0164295, IMG submission 111798) | Oligotrophic lake water microbial communities from Sparkling Lake, Wisconsin, USA - GEODES006 metaG | ecosystem: Environmental > Aquatic > Freshwater > Lake | place: USA: Sparkling Lake... | reverse complement strand
TTATATTTTAATGTTTTTAATATAAATTGGTCTTGTCCTGCTTGTGATTGATACAACTGCATAATATTATATATATTGATATATCTTTATACTTGTGATAAGAGGAATAAAAAGAAAAAGAAAAAATAAAATAAGAAAAAGAAAAAATAAAATAAAAAGAAAAAAGAAAAAAGAAAAAAGAAAATAAAAAGAAAAAATAAAATAAGAAAAAATAAAAAATAATGTCATGATAAATAAGGTAATAATAATTATTTTTTATTTTAATATTTTTATTATTAATACTAGTGTTAAAAAATATAATTTTTATTTTTTATAATGATCATATTATGGTTTGAAATAAATTAAAATTGATATAAAAATATCTCTATAAATAATAGTATGAACATCATGAAGTCAAATTCTACTCACAAAAATAATAATTTAAACGAATATTTGAAAAGACAAGCGAAACCAGATGAGAATAATAAAGCAACTCATACAATTATTGGAGATAGATCTCTCAATATTTATGGAGGAGCGTACGTTATACATAAAGAAGGTTTGAAAGAATTTTATGATGTTTATCATAAATCAGTCTTCGTAGATAAACAATTAAATTATTTGACGGAACGTCAACTGGAAGAAAATTGTCCTATATTAATTGATATTGATTTGCGTTACGATTATTCTGTTGTAGAACGGATTCATACAAAAGAACATATTCAAGATTTAATTGTATTATATTTAGACGAATTGAAATCAATCATAAAATTTGATAATTCTACTCGATTCCCAATCTATATATTTGAAAAACCAAATGTAAATAGATTGGAAGATAAATCATTAACAAAAGATGGTATTCACATTATAATTGGAATAAGTTTAGACCGCACTGCGCAGTTATATTTAAGAGAACAAATTATAAAAAATATACCAGATATTTGGGATATCCCAAAAATAAATACATGGGACGCTGTATTTGATGAAGGGATTACAAAAGGTGTTGGTAATTGGCAATTATACGGTTCAAGAAAACCAGGAAATCAAGCGTATGAATTGACTCAATATTTTATGAATACAGTTGATGAAGACGATGGTGAAATAATGACAGAAGAATTAAGTATTTATGAAATAATTTCTCCAGATAAAATAAGAGATAATTTATTTAAATTATCAGCGCAATATGATGAACATCCAAAATATGAATATACCGAGAAATATACAAAAATATTAGAAGAGAAAACAAATAAAAAAGCGAAAGTTCAAAATAAGACTAAGTTCATCCCTTTAAAACAAGAAGATTTGAGTTCGTTACAATTAGAAGATATTACAAGTTTTGAAATATTACAAAAATTAATAAATAAAATGTTAACAGAATTAACACAACAAGAATATAAGGTAAAAGAAGCGCATGAGTATACTCAAGTATTACCTGAAAAATTTTACGAACCAGGATCGCATGTGTTGAATACACAGGTTGCTTTAGCGTTGAAACATACAGACGAACGATTGTTTCTGTCATGGGTTATGTTACGAAGTAAAGCGTCTGATTTTGAATATTCGACTATTCCTGATTTATTTAAAAGATGGAATTCTTACTTCAGGGAAAAAGAAAATGGGGTGACGATTCGATCAATTATATATTGGGCAAAAGAATTTAATAGAGAAGGTTATGAAAAGGTGAGAAATGAAACATGTGAAGCTCAAATTGATTATACGATATATAATCCAACTGATTATGATTTGGCCAATATATTACATTATATGTTCAAAGATAAATATGTATGTAGTGATATTAAAACAAAAACATGGTATATATTTAAAAATCATAGATGGATTTTGGATCGAGGACAAGGTCTTAGATTGGCAATATCTACAGATATGTATTCTATTTATGACAATAAGTATAATAAATTAGTAGAAGAAGCAATGAATATGGATTCGACTGATTCAAAACAAGAATCATTACAAAAGAAGATTAAAAAAATAAATGAAGTAAAAACTTTATTGAAAAAAACATCTGATAAAAATAATATTATGAGAGAAGCAATGGGTATTTTCTTCGATCACGACTTTTCAAGATTGATTGATACAAATCCATGGTTAATATGTTTTAAAAATGGAGTAGTAGATTTAAAACAAAAAATATTCAGAGCCGGATTACCATATGATTATATTACCAAATGTACAAATATAAATTATCAAGAATATAATGAAGAAACAAATAAAGATACTTCAAATGAGGTGATTGATTTTATGAATAAAATATTTCAAGATCCTTCTTTGAATCAATATATGTGGGATCACTTATCATCCGTATTAATTGGAGAAAATATTAATCAAACATTTAATATTTATCATGGAAGAGGAAGTAATGGTAAATCGATGTTGACAGATTTAATGTTTATGACACTTGGAGAGTACGCAGGTACAGTTCCGGTTTCACTTATTACAGAAAAACGTCCTGGTATTGGTGGTACATCTTCTGAGATCATGCAGTTAAAAGGTCTTCGATACGCTGTCATGGCCGAACCTAAAAAGGGTGATAAAATGAATGAAGGTATTATGAAACAATTAACAGGCGATTCTACTATTTCTGGAAGAGCGTTATATTGTGATTCGGAGACATTTATGATCCAATTTCATTTAGTTGTATGTACAAATACTCTATTTGAAATGTCAAGTCATGATGATGGAACATGGAGACGTATTCGTGTTTGTGATTTTGAAACAAAATTTTATGACTCAGAAGATTGGAATCAAGAAAAGGTGAATGCGTTACTTAAAAACAAAACATATAAATATATGGTTCAAAAAAATAAACATTTAAAAGATAAAATGAAAACGTGGGCAGAAGTGTTTGCGAGTATGTTAGTAAAGAGGGCGTTTGAAAATCAAGGGAAGGTTAATAATTGTCAAGCTATCAAAGACAGAACCGATGAATATAAACGTGATAGTAATTATATTCAGAGATTTGTAGAGGAGCATATTGAATCTGATCCTGAGAAAACTGATAAAAAATTACAACTTACAGATGTTCATGAAGACTTTAAGATATGGTATAAAGATCACGCTCCAGGTGAACGTCCTATTAAGATTGATGAGTTGAAAAATTATATATCTGATACTCATTTCCCACCTAATAAAAAAGGACAATGGGTAGGATTGTTTATGAAAAGAACAAATACAAATAGTTATGATTCGGATAGTGATGATACTAACGATATTCAAAAAGCGATGGAGGGGTATTAAGAAAAATCACTATTAATAATAATTATAATTAATAATTATTATTTCTTTCTTTATTTTTTATGAATACAATGAAAAATATACATTTTTGGGTAATAATGTTTTGATATAATAAATAAGATAAATAATTCCAAAAGTTACTGGTTCTGAGATAGGGATATAAATAATAAATATAGACAGAATTCCTAATTTTTGTAAAAATGTAAAATCACTATTTCCTAAAAAAATGGCAATAATAAAAATAACCAAGAAAAATATATAAATATACATCCAAAATTTAAACCACCATTTTAAACTAGTATAATTTTCTTGTTCATAAAAAGTTTTTCTGTCGTTTGTTAAAATTTTATTATCAGTAATTTCAAGTTCATTTTCAATTTGTCCATTATTGGCAATTGTTTGTAATAATACATTAAATATATATTTATAACTGTCAACTTTAGTTTGTAATATTTGATTTTTATAATAAGCAACTTCAAATAACATTTGATAATTTTCAATAAATTGTAAAACCTTATCGTCAACAAGTTCTTGAGCCAATCTATATTCTAAATTTTGATACGCTTGTTCACCTTCAGTATATATAATATATTTTTTCTGGGCTTCTTTAAATTGTTCTGGTGCGGTTATATCTAATTCAATCTTCGCTTTTTCGTACTCTTGTTTTAATTGATTTGTAGTTCTTTGTATCATACATTCAGAACCAGGAGGACATGTAATTTTATCTGATGATCTATGTATTAAATCTGTCATTTTTTGATTCATAGTACTCAATTTATCTAAATGTTCTTTAGTAACAACGTCGCACATATTATACTAACGTAAACAATTATTACAAAGTAACAGAAAAAGATGCAGAACTCGGAATTGTATTACTTGACGTTGTACTTGACGTTGTACTTGTAGATGTACTTGTAGATGTACTTGTGGATGGATTCTCAATATTAGTGATACAACTATTTATGGCATTCATTTCATTACTTAACCATGGATCATTAATAGACCCACTAATTACAGGTTGTATTTCAGAAGTACTACCCGTTAAATTAGCGAGAGGATATGTCAATTCTTGGTAGTCCATATTATTTCTAAATAACATTTGATAATAATAACGCCCCATTACAATAACTGTTATAAATATAACAATAAATAATAATACAGAATAAACACCTTTTGATATAACATATTTATTTTTTAATAATATAACTATAAAAATAAGTATAGAAAATAAAATAAAATATTTTATAAATCCAGTTTGATAATTATATTTTTCTCCATAATATCTATTAATTTCAATCATTCTAACTTTTTCTGTATTTTCATTATTTAATGTTTCTAATTTTAATGCCGTATTTTTTAATTCTTCTTCTACAATATTAATTGCTAATAATTGTTCTCTCATAGTATTTTGGGTTGATGTTAAATTATTTTTGAAAAAATCATATGTATTATTTAATTGTTTATATAAATTGATACGTATAGCTGATATTTCTGATATACGTGTCATTAAAATAGTTTGTTGATCTGTTGTTAAAATATTATTTCCAATTCCAGTTTCCAATTCGGTATATAAATCTTTTTCTAAATCTTGTAAAAAAGAAATATCTGTTAATATTTTTAATTGAGAATCATTTATATCTGATCCAATTAAATTAGAATCATTAGTAAAATTAAGAGGAGGTATATTTGGATAATTTGGAGGAAGTGGACAACTATCTCCACTTTTTAAATCACTTAAACTATTCATAAATTCAGAACATCCTTGATTAATTGTTGACCAATAACAATTATTATTAGGTTGTAAACAACTCGCACAATCATTATTATTAATACAAATTGCCATTATTATATTAAACATTAAAATTAATTTCTAAGAAGATATACAAAACCAATTATAATTAATATAGCTAAAATTATCCATAATACATAATAAAATCTATGTTGTTGAACAACAATACTACTATTATTTAAAATGCTATTTACATTTCCATTAATATTAGTTGTAATATAATTATATTTATTTTGTATATCTTGATATAAAGATACATTTTGAGTCAAAACTTCTTCATCTATGTTCATTTGTTCGTTTAATTCTGCATTTAGATTTATCATTTGTGCAATACCATTTGCGAATTGATTAGAAGTATTATTTAATGTGTTTTGATAATTTTGACGGACTTCTAATATTTCATTATTCGCTTTCTGAAGTTTACATAATGTTGTTGAACTCATATCTATTCCGGTATTAGTATAATTTGACCATTCTGTCGAACTTATATTATCAATTTCAAGAGGACAACTACTATTATCATTTATTATTTGTGGTTCTTTCATATATAATAAAAAATTATCTTGATATTCTAAAGGAGGAATACTTGATGTATATAATCCATTATTAGGATTCATACTATATGGACTATACATATTTTGATTTTTTAAATAACATGTGTTATTAGACATGTCGTAACTAAACCCATAACTAGATGCATTAGAATTCGCATAACTCATACATTGTTCTAATGTTATATTATAAGAAATATCAATATTATTTCCAGAACTATCATATTTAGGTAATACATTATATGTAGTTGATGAACCATAAGAAATCATGGAAGAAGGATACTGTGATAATTGATTTAATTCATTTACATATCCAATGGCGCCCATATTTGATGAATTTCCACTAAAATCTAAACTATAAATAGCGTTTGTATATCCTACGCCATATAAATTTCCATTATAATTCTCAACCCCACCTAAACTTCCATACTGTTCTGCAGTAGTTAAATCGTTACTTACAAAACATTGGGCAGTTCCAGGTGCGTGATCTTGAATATCTTGTAATGCAAAATAATTATAATTAAATAATTTTGCGTAAGCCGCACATGTTTGTACACTATAAGATTGAGAAAATGGAGTATTATATGATGTAGCAAGTAAACTATAAGACCAGTCTCCCAAATTTTGTTGTCCATTAGTATTTGTATTACATAATAAGTCACCGTTAGTTTGATTTATAAAACTTAATAATAATCCAGCTGGACCGCCTTGATTAATTACATACGCTTCTATATAATTTGTTCCTGGGGTAAATTGTACCTGCATTCCAGTATCTCCATTTCCACCCCACCCTCCAGATATTCCCATAATATTTCCAGAAGTATCAACATTTGAATTATTTATAACTAAATTACAAGAATTATCACAACATCCATAAATATTTGCGTATTGATAACTAGTAGTTGAATTATTATATACTCCTAATATTAATACAGGAGTTGGATTTACTGGAGCGTTTGCAGAAGCGTCTGCTGTATACCAAACCCATTGAGCAGTTGAATCTATATAACTACTAGTAAGATTCCATGGTGAATCTGAATAATTTCCTGCAAAATATACAGGATTATAATTAGAACTTGTACCCCCTGTAGTGATCATTGCTCGATTTGATTCATCTTTATAACATCCAATATAACTAGGTTGTCCATCTTCAAATTGATAAATCGCGTTAGCCCACCCTCCTCCGTAAGTATATCCATCTGTTGCTTTATAACAACTTTGTGAAAAAATTGGAAAATTATTAATATCAACATTACTACCGACAGAACAAACACCTGTTCCCGATGAATTCACTTGTTCTAATCCAAAATAATTCATTCCTAATAATGAAGCAGTTTTACTGCAAGTATCATATGTATATTCGCCATTCAAAATAGTCATTAAAGGATTGGATGAGTTATCTTGATATAAATTTATAAATTTAGATGAATACATATCATTTGTTAATGTACTTACGTATACATTGCTATTTAAAGTATTTTGTCCATTTAAATAATTATTTGTATTTCCGATTAATAAAGAAGTTTCATTTTCATAATTTTGTAAACTATTGGTAAAAATATTTTGACTATTATCATAATTCATACTATTGGCTTGCGCCATTAAATTATTTGTATTTTCAGTTTCACTATTAGATTGAGTTTGCTGAGAATTAATATAGTCTAAACTAGGTGGTGTAAATGTTTGATTATTGAATACACCTTCTAAAATTCCAAAACCTTCTTTAAAATTATTCTCTTTTTTAGAATTAGAATCACTTAATAAATAAGAATCATTTATTATATTTATTTCTTTTTCTTCTGACAATCTTTGTAATTTCGTAAACCTTCTTCCTTGTTTTGAAAAAATATCATTATGATTTTTATCTCGATTTATATTTGTTTTATCATTAAAATTGTAAAAACTCAACATAATTATTATATGTTGAGATTATACTTTAAGAATAAACTACAAATTTTATTCCAATAATTAATATAACAATTGCCAATATAACCCATAACATAAAATTAAAATTATACCGTTTCACATTTATTGCGCTAATATTGTATTGATTATTTAATTCATTGTTTTCAGTTATCATTATTTCTATTTGTTGTTTATCATAATTTAACATTTGAGATTTCATATAAAGTTTCTCAATTTCTATATTTTTTTGTTCTTGCTCTTCTTCATTTGTTGGTATAATATTATTTACCTGTTCTGTCAATGCGTTTAATATACTATTTAATTGTTCACTTAATTCTTTTAATACACTGGTTATTTGTGATATTTCTGTTATAATAGCGTAATATGTATCATCAGTTATAGCAGCATTTAAAATACCTGTTTTTAACATACAATAATTATTACTTGTACTATAATTGGCTCCGGTACAAGAAGTATTATTACTACATAATGTCATACATCCGGATACATCACTTGAACTTGTATCTAATATACTAGATCCACCAAATAAAACTCTACCTTGTATGTAATTATATGAAGAATCTGAATTTTTTATATTTAAGTAATTTTGATAAGCTTGCTCATATTCCATCAATACTAAATTAAATTCGTTTTCTAATGCTGCTATTTCTAATAATGAAGATTGTTGATTCATATTATAATTTAATATAATATAATGTAACTATTCCTAAAGTAAATAATGAAAATATATATTTATACATATTGATTTTTATATTAGTACATTTTTTAAATATTTCTTTTTTTTCATTTATATAAAATGAATTAAATAGTAATTTTTGTGGTATTATTTCTAATTTTTCTTGATTTTCTTTTAAAGGTTCTTTTAATATCTCTTCTTTTTTTTTGAATCTTTTCAAATTATTTTTTATTTTCATCAAAATTGGACTTAATCTTATTTTTTTATGAAACATAATAATAATTATTATAATTTATTTATTATATACTTTTATTAACATTATTATTAATATTATAACCCCTATTATTATTATTATGTTTTTTATATATTGTATTTTATATAAATCTACAGACTCATCTGTCATTAAAGTAGTATCATGATCTATTTCTTCTTGTATTCCTAATGATTTTAATAAAAATTTATAAGATTTTTGTTGTGTTTCTATATCATTTTTTATATTTTGTATTTTTTTATTTATATTATTAGTTTGCTCATCAATATAATTTGAAATATTAGACAGATTATTTTGAACATACTCAACTTTAGCTTTTGAATTATTATATAAATTATAATCTTCACCTGATGTTGGATTTAATACATGTTGTATATAAATATTTATAAACTCTCTTATATTTATAAAAAACTGATTATGATTTTCTTCTATACTTTCATTAATTTGTTTTATTAAATAATCTTCATCTTTTGTATAACCATCTAATCCCAGATAAGAAAAAATACGATCTGACACTATTACTTTTGAATTTAAAAAATCTATATCACCTGTCATTATAATAAAGTAATAAAAGAATATTCTCCTTTTATTATTTATATACACACTCTATAATAAAAAGCGTTAATTGTTGTTTTACTCGGTCTAATTATTTCACATATTTCATTCGGTTTAATTCCAATTACTAATGATACTGGATCAAATCTTGATATTTCTGGAAATTGATTTATATTACTCATATTATATTTCTTCATTATATTTATCGTTTCTTCTTTTGACAGAACACGATGATATGGAACCAATGCATGTTCTAAAATATTAAATTGTAATCTTTTAATACTAATGATTACAATAAATTTTTTCTCAACTTCCCATATATGTATTAATTCATTCATTATTGTTTCATTTGGATCTTCTTTTGTAATAAATAAAAGTGTATCAGATTGATCTAATTTTGGCAATTCTCCTTCCCCAATATATAAATCTGTAATTGTTTCTCTTATATTTTTTTGAGTTAAATGAGAATAATAATTATAACATATATAAATTTTATTAGAACTTGTTGTAAATTTACTATCATCATTCTTTTCAAGAAACATGTCCAATTGTTTATTTGTTGACATGACACTTACTTCACTTATACTAAAGTTGTTGTATTCATCAATATTGTATCCTTGTTTTTGTAACAATTCCAACAATATTTTTCGTGATTTATAGATTAATGATATATAACTACTTGAAACTTGTGAAGAAGACATTGTTTGTTATATATATAGAATAATTATTATTTAATTCAATTTTAATTTAGTTTATCTTTATTTTTTTAGTTTCACCTCCACCGCTTTTTGATTCTTCTTCTTCTTTTGGTTCTTTTATTTTTAATATATCTTCATCTTCTTCTGGTTCTTCCGCTTTTCCTTCTTTTAATTCATGTAATTTTTCATTAATATCTTCTAATATCTTGGTTACTTCTTCTCCTGACATATTAGATTCAGGCAAAGGAGGAGTAGGAGGTGTATATACTCCTGGTGGTGGACCATCGGGAGATCTTGGTGTATATACTCCTGGGGGTGGACCATCGGGAGATCTTGGTGTATATACTCCTGGGGGCGGACCATCGGGAGATCTTGGTGTATATACTCCTGGGGGTGGACCATCGGGAGATCTTGGTGTATATAC
>Ga0164295_10005360_pt1 | contig 10120 bp, 2 predicted proteins | sample GEODES006metaG_FD_111798 | JGI IMG/M metagenome (GOLD analysis project Ga0164295, IMG submission 111798) | Oligotrophic lake water microbial communities from Sparkling Lake, Wisconsin, USA - GEODES006 metaG | ecosystem: Environmental > Aquatic > Freshwater > Lake | place: USA: Sparkling Lake... | reverse complement strand
GTCATTGATCGTAGATGTGCAATCGCTTGCCACAATAACCTCAAAACCGAGGTCCGCCGCATGGCGAGCCGTATGTTCAATGGACATGTTTGTCCAAGCGCCGGTGATGAGGACTGTATGCACACCGCAACCGCGCCGGATACTCTCAAGCCGAGTACCGAAGAAACCGTTCATACGGATCTTCTCCACGACAAAATCCCCGTCATGGGGCTCTCGCTCTCGGATCCGTGCGTCGGTTTCTAATTTGGTTTTTGCGTCGGCTTCCGCCTTCAAGCGTGCCTCGATCGCCAACTTCGTGCGCGCATCGGACTCAGCCTTTCGCCAAGCCTCATCGAAGAGTCTAAGTTGCTCGCGCGCGACGGCATCGTTGGCCCGCTCGTCCCGCACCGGTGTTTGACTCGTGGAAGTCGCAGGGCTCTCGACTTTGACGCGTTCGCTGGCCGTAAGTATCGCGTATCTAGCCCCTAAGCTCGCCGTAGCGTCCGGGTTGCCCTGTGCGGCGGCCTTCAGGTACCAGCGAGCCGCTTCGTCGTAATTTTGCGCGACCCCCACAACGTTTTCATGGGCGCGGCCCAGTGCATTTTTGGCCCAGGGGTTGTTTTGAGCGGCGGACAGTCGAAAGTTTGCAATGGCTCTGGCAACACTTCGCTCGACGCCTTGCCCGTTCAAATACAACTAACCCAGGAATTCTTGGCCACCCGAGTGACCCTTCGCAGCAGATTTTGATGCCCAATCGAATGATCGGCTGAAGTCTTTCTTGTCGAAGGTTCTGCGGTATCCGACGGCGAGTTCTGCCATGGCAGCAGCATCACCCTGAGTCGCAAAAGGTGTCAGAAGTCGGATTGCCTCGTCGTCATTCTTTGGAGTTCCATCGCCTTCCCTGTAAACGATCCCGAGCCTCAATTGCGAGGGCGCGTGACCACTCTCAACGGCCATTTTCAGCCACTTGAGGCCCTCCGCCGGATTTTTGGGAACTCCATCCCTTCTGTAATGGATGTCGGCGATATTTGACGCCGCACGGCAGTAGCCCTGGCCCCACGAGAGCTGATCCATACGCGCCGCTTCTTTCGGGTCCTTGGGGACATCAAAGCCTTCGCGATGTATGTTTAGCAGGACGTTTTGGCGAGCGGAATCACCTTGACGGGCTGCCAATTTGGCCCACTTGGCGGCTTGGGGCTTATCGATCATGGCCTGCGGGCTACTCCAGAGTGCTTGGGCCAAGAACCCCTGCGGCTGTCGATTTCCCTTGTCGGCCAGTGCCCTCATTTGGGATAGCCCAGCCAGACTCATGTCGCTCTGGTAAGCATTCTGAGCGTTTAAGAAGTCCTTTGCCCCGACCTTTGTTCGGTCAGCCGTCGCGGGCTTCTCAAATTTTGTGAGCAGGGCGAAGCTTTCAACTCGGCCGTCATCGATTACGATTTGGCAATCGTAGCCTTGTTTTTCGCAACTGGAGATCGCGCCTTGGCGCCTGAGAGTTGTTCCCCGACCGACCGCTTCGAGATTATAGATTTCGTAATCCGACAGGCACGAGAGTGCGTTCTTAGGCGTACCAGTCAGTTTGAGCAAGGTCCGACAGGGCTCGCTTGGAGTGGGTTGCGCCACCGAAATCCCCGCGGAGCTGAGGGCGATCAGGGCCAAAACTGCGACTAATCCATTGAGAAGGGTTCGCGCAGCGCCGGCAAGGGATTTGATTTTCAGTGGTGTTCAGCCTGGACGGTGATCTTCATGCCGAATGCTCATCCTGACTGGTTCGCTCGTGATTGTTATCGCGTCAAGGAGCGGTTTTTGGGGCGGTCACTCTGGATGGTGCTGGAAGCTATGCCGATCTCCTACTAATCCTTGAAATAGGTCAAAATACTCGTCCGGTAACTATTTTGGATTTTCGTTATTTAAGATATAACGATTTTAGGCCAGATGTCTCGACAACTCGTGGTTTTCGACGGGCGCGTCGCCAACGTTCAATCATTGATTGAGCAACTGGGCGTTTCCTATAGTTATCTGTTGTTGAACGTCGGCCATGACGGCCTCGCACAACTCGCCGATTACGTCGGGGTGAACCCAGATCTTGATGTGATTCACCTGATATCCCACGGGGCTCCGGGGCAATTTGCGGTCGGTTCGGTTACATTGTCGGAACAGTCGGTTGAATCCTACTCTGCCGTTCTCGGTCGAATCGGCGCCAGCCAAGTTAGAGAGCCGGAACGGCACGCCTTTCTACGACTGACGGTTGGCACTCAGGGTTGAACAGCCCGGGGCGCACCTAGCCATAACCGCCAACAGGCGTGCTCTGCACTCTTGACGGAAAAGCCAAATCCAAATGCAACGTGCTAAAAAAAATAAATGCCTTGAAACAAGTTTTATCTTGTGATACTTCTCATCAGTGGGGTTTAGGCTAGATGTTTTAGCGTTTCGATGCAGGTCACGACCGCTGCCGGTGGCCCGAGCCGCTGCTGTGCGATTGGCCTCCGAATGGATTCTCCTCATCCCAAGCGATCCCCAGAGCGCTGACTTGCCGTCCTTGCTTAAGCTTTAGATTGCTTTAAAGAACACCAAAGATTGCCGTAGGTTGAACAATGCCTTTGATCGGAAGTTTTGACTCTCGCGGTTACAACCTCGGGGCCGGTCCCGTCCTCATCGATGGTGACGTCACAGTTACTGGAAGCGGAAACAAATGGAGCGGGGGTTATCTTGAGTTCGTTCAGCAAAGTTTCAAGCTAGGGGATTTGCTCTCATTACGCTCGGATGCGAACCCAAACGCGGTGGGGGCGATTTCCTCGGTTGGAAGCGATGTTTATCTCGGTAATGGAAACAGCAAAACTCTGATCGGTTCGATTGACTCGATTCGCAACGGCACGAATGGTCAACCCCTTCGAATCAACTTCAGTCGGCCCCTATCACCCAATGGCGATTTTGAGGGCGGGGCCGCAATCCCGGGGTGGACGATCACGGATGGGATAATCCGGCTTGGGGTTGATAGGATACTGGGGGTTCCGACACCAAATGACCCGACCATTCCGCAATCGTCCCGTGGGGATGCCTATGCGCCTACGACCCTTGGCACCTACAGCCATGCCATCGACTCGGTTCAATCCACTAGCGGCTCCAGTTCTCTGCGGTTAACCTCGTTTGGACTTGTCGCGAGCGCTGGCTTTGACGTTGTACATGGCCCCTGGATCTACAGCGATCCATTCGCAGCGGTAGCAGGTGAAACCCTTACCTTTGACTGGCTCGCGCAGGGCGGCGCCGATGCCTTTGACGTCTTTGGTTGGGTGCAAGAAGTCAGTACCGGCGTACAAAAAATTATCCTTAATCAAACTGGAACGAGTGTCACTGGTACAACGCAATGGTCGAAAGCGCTCGCTGAAATCCCAGTAACGGGTACCTGGCGTTTTATTTTCGTTTCTGGAACCTATGATTTAACAGGCGGAAGGGCGGCAGGGGCCCAGGTATTTATAGACAATGTTCGCACTGGAAACCTTTTGGTAACGGATGCGGTCGCCTCCAATATTGCACGTCATCTTGCGTTCGAGTCGCCTCTGAACGCCAGCACCGACACCCGAAATATACAATTGGTTGCGGCGGACACGGGAAGTTTGTCCGTCGGCACACCGGCCGTCGGCAACATCAATGTAACAATCTTCCGAGACAGCATACCGCCCACGATTGCAATCAGCAGCGACAGATTGAACCTGGCCGCAGGTCAAACGGCGACCCTCACCTTCGCGATCAGCGAATCGGTCGCCGACTTTGTCCTCGGTGACATTGCCGTTGCAGGCGGTGCGCTCAGTAGTTTCGCAGGCAGCGGGTCGACTTACACGGCCACCTTCACCCCCAATACAAACAGCACCGTGAAAGGGGTCGTAAGCGTTGCTAGCAGCAAGTTCTCCGACGCGTCTGGGAATTTCAACGCCGACGGATCGGACGCCAACAATACTTTGACCCTTGCGGTCGATACGGTTCGACCAACAATCGCGATCAGCACCAACAAGGGCAGTCTGATCTCGGGGCAGACCGCCACATTGACCTTCACGACGAGCGAGTCAACCACCGACTTCGGGCTCTCGGATGTCCTTATGTCCGGCGGGACTCTCAGCAATTTTTCAGGAAGCGGCACCGTTTATTCGGCGACTTTTACGCCCAATGCCAACAGCACCGGGAACGGGGTCGTAAGCGTTGCGAGCAACGCGTTCTCCGACGCCTCGGGGAATTTCAACACCGACGGGTCCGACGCGAACAACACCGTCACGATGGCGGTCGATACCGCAGCACCAGTCGTTTCGACCTCCAACCCCGCTGACGGTGCAACCAGCGCTTCCCCGGTTTCGAACCTGATCCTGACTTTTAATGAATCAATTGCGCGCGGGACTGGCATCGTGCAGTTGCGGCAGGGGTCGGCCAGTGGAACCTTGATCGAGTCGTTCGATGCGGCAGCCAGCGCTCGGATTTCGCTGTCGGGTACGGCTTGGACCGTTAACCCAACGATGGACCTTTTGCCGCTCACCCAGTACTTCCTGACCCTTGCGAGTGGGTCGATTCTGGACACGGTCGGAAACGGTTTTGCAGGAACGAGTACTTACGACTTTACGACCGGTGCGATCGCGCCGGTTGCGACCGGTTCGTTTGGCGGGCATTCGTACGAGGTCTACTCGCAGCGCTACAGTTGGACAGATGCTGCGGCATTTGCGAAATCGAAAGGTGGATATCTCGCGAGCATTACCTCGGTTGCGGAGAACAACTATATAGCAGGACTCAAGCCAGTAGATCTCTGGGCGTGGATTGGGTTACGTCAGACAAGTTTTACGAGCGAGCCCGCGGGGGGATGGGTCTGGGAATCAGGCGAGACTTCTACTTATCGGGCATGGGCACCGGGGCAGCCAGACGATTGGGTGTATGGAACTGGCGTTAGTTATGCCATCGCCACGGCTGGCGGCGCGTCATTGTGGGACGATTGCGGAGTCAATGACGGCCTCGGCTTTGTCGTTGAATATGGCAGTGTAGTACCACCAACCATCTCAATCTCTACCAGCGCGACAACGCTGAATGCTGGTCAAACAGCTGTACTGACGTTCGCTTTAAGTGCCGCATCGACCGACTTTGTCCTCGGTGACATTGCCGTTGCAGGCGGTGCGCTCAGTAATTTCGCAGGCAGCGGGTCGACTTACACGGTCACCTTCACCCCCAATACAAACAGCACCGTGAAAGGGGTCGTAAGCGTTGCTAGCAGCAAGTTCTCCGACGCGTCTGGGAATTTCAACGCCGACGGATCGGACACCAACAATACGGTGACGATGACGATCGAGACGATCGTGCCAACAATCGCGATCAGCACCAGCAGAACAAGTCTGACAGGGGGCCAGACCGCCACACTGACCTTCACGACGAGCGAATCAACCACCGACTTCGTGCTCGCGGATGTCACCGTTTCAGGTGGGACCCTCAGTAATTTTTCAGGAAGTGGCACCGGTTATTCGGCGACTTTTACGCCCAATGCCAACAGCACCGCCAATGGCGTGGTGAGCGTCGCCAGTAAGCAGTTCTCGGACAGCGCGGGGAACGTCAATGCGGATGGGGCGGACACTAACAACACGGTCACGATGGCAATCGATACGGCTGCCCCCGTCGTTTCAAGTTCCAACCCTGCTGATGGTTCGACTGGTGTCGCCTTAGGAGCGAACGTTGTCCTGACTTTCAGCGAATCAATCGCTCGCGGTACGGGCAATATTCAATTGCGACTGGGATCTCCGACTGGCACGGTGATCGAGACGTTCGACGCGGCAACGAGCAATCTGATTTCGATCTCTGGTACGACACTTTCCGTTGACCCCACCCAGAATCTATTGCCGAGTAAGCAGTATTACCTGACATTCGGAAGTGGTTCGGTCAAAGATCTTTTGGGTAACAGCTACGGCGGGACAAGCGCTTACGATTTTACGACCGGTGCGATCGCGCCGGTTGCGACCGGTTCGTTTGGCGGGCATTCGTACGAGGTCTATTCGCAGCGATACAGTTGGACCGAAGCTGCGGCGTTTGCGAAATCGAAGGGTGGATATCTCGCGAGCATTACGTCGGTTGCTGAGAATAATTTCATTGTTGGGATTAAACCGTCCACCTTGAACTCATGGATTGGTCTCTACCAATCAAGCTTCACGAGCGAACCAGCAGGTGGTTGGGTTTGGGACTCGGGCGAAGTTTCGACTTACCGGGCGTGGGGACCGGGCGAGCCAAATAATGCAGGCAACATTGAGCACTATGCTCACTATTGGGAAAACCTCTCTCCTGGCGTCGGGGCGGTGTTATGGAACGATGTCTCTCTCGATGGAGCTGGGGGACTTGTTGAAGGTTTTGTTGTTGAATATGGAAGCGTAGTTCTTCCAACAATAGCAATCTCGACCAGTGCGACAACGCTGAAGGCCGGTCAAACGGCTTTACTGACGTTCGCTTTAAGTGCTGCATCAACCGACTTTGTCTTTAGCGACATCACCGTCTCAGGCGGCACGCTAACTAACTTCGCCGGATCTGGAAGCAGTTACTCGGCAACCTTCACCCCCAATGCAAACAGCGCCGTGAACGGGGTTGTAAGCGTTGCGAGCAGCAAGTTCTCCGACGCGTCTGGGAATTTCAACGCCGACGGATCGGACACCAACAATACGGTGACGATGACGATCGATACGATTGTGCCAACAATCTCGATCAGCACCAGCAGAATAAGTCTGACAGGGGGCCAGACCGCCACACTGACCTTCACGACGAGCGAATCAACCACCGACTTCGTGCTCGCGGATGTCACCGTATCAGGTGGGACCCTCAGTAATTTTTCAGGAAGCGGCACCGGTTATTCGGCGACCTTTACGCCCAATGCCAACAGCACCGCCAATGGGGTGGTGAGCGTCGGAAGCAAGTTGTTCTCGGACGCTGCGGGGAATTTCAATACCGACGGATCCGACGCGAATAACACCGTCACGATGGCGGTTGATACCGCAGCACCAGTCGTTTCTAGCTTTAATCCGGCGGACGGCGCGACGAGCGTTTCCTCGGTTTCGAACCTGGTTCTGACATTCAACGAAGCAATTGCCCGCGGGGTTGGAACCGCACAACTGCGGGTGGGGTCGGCAAGTGGAACCTTGGTCGAGTCGTTCGATGCGGCAACGAGCGCTCGGATTTCGTTGTCAGGTACGGCTTGGACCGTCGACCCGACGATGGACCTTCTGCCGAGCACGCAATACTTCCTCACCCTGACGAGTGGGTCGGTCCTCGACACGGTCGGAAACAGCTTTGCAGGAACCAGTACTTACGACTTCACGACGGGGGCGATTGCCCCGATTGCCCCGATCGCAACGGGGTCGTACGGTGGGCATTCGTACGAGGTTTATTCGCAGCGATACAGTTGGACCGATGCTGCGGCGTTTGCGAAATCAAAGGGTGGATATCTCGCAAGCATTACGTCGGTTGCCGAGAATAATTTCATTGTTGGAATCAAACCGCTCAATCTGCTTGCATGGATTGGCCTCTACCAAAGTAGCTTTACGAGCGAACCAGCGGGTGGGTGGGTTTGGGATTCTGGCGAGGTGTCCACATATCGCGCCTGGGCTTCTGGGGAACCAAACAATGGAGGCAACATTGAGCACTATGCGCACTATTACGTAGACCCCGCCTCGCCTGGCGCCGGTGCTGTCGCATGGAACGATAGTATTTGGGCTGAGGGATTTGTCGTCGAATATGGCAGCGTAGTGCCGCCAACCATCGCAATTTCGAGCAACAGAACAACGCTGAACGCGGGCCAAACCGCTTTATTGACGTTCGCGTTGAGTGCTGCATCGACCGACTTTGTCCTCGGAGACATTGCCGTTTCCGGTGGTGCGCTCAGTAACTTTACCGGCAGTGGGTCGACCTATACGGCCACCTTCACCCCCAGCGCGAGCAGCACAGTCAAGGGTGTGATCAGCGTCGCCAGCAGCAAGTTCTCCGATGCAGCGGGGAATTTCAACTTGGACGGTTCGGACGCAAACAACACGGTCACGATTTCTGTCAACACGACTTCAGTCGACAGCACTCCACCGACAATTGCGATCAGCAGTAATCAGTCGAGTCTTTCTGCCGGTCAGAGCGCGCTACTCAATTTCTCTTTCAGCGAGTTTGTCGCAGATTTCGTGAGTAGCGACATTACGGTATCAGGGGGGACACTCAGTAACTTCGGGGGCAGTGGTGCGAGCTATTCCGCCACATTCACTCCCAATTTAAACAGCACGGCCAATGGCGTGGTGAGCGTTGCGAGCGGCAAATTTTCGGACGCCGCCGGGAACTTTAATTTGGATGGATCGGACGCCAACAACACGTTCTCGATGGTGGTCGATACCTTGCCGCCGACGATTGCGATCAGCAGCGATAGGACTTCGCTCAAGGCGGGTGAGGCGACTGGATTGGTCTTTAGCCTGAGCGAGCCCTCGACGAATTTTGTTGCCAGCGACGTTGCGGTGAGTGGCGGAACGCTAAGCGACTTTTTTGGTAGCGGAACCACCTACCTGGCGACATTCACCCCGAATACGAATAGCACCGCCAATGGGGTGCTGAGCGTCGCGAGCGGCAAGTTCAATGATGCTGCCGGAAACGTCAATATAGACGGTGCTGAGGCGAACAACACCGTCACCATCTCCATCAATACGGTGCGGGTGGACACGACGCCGCCAGCCATTTCGATTTCGAGCAATCAGTCGGTTTTGTCGGCCGGCCAGACCGCCACCTTGACCTTTGCAATCACGAAATCAGTAGCCGATTTTGTGATCGGTGACATTTCTGTGTCTGGCGGGACGCTGAGTAATTTTGCGGGTAGCGGCGCAAGCTATTCGGCGATCTTTACCCCCAGTCCAAATAGCATTGCCAATGGCGTAATCAGCGTCGCCAGCAACCGGTTCTCGGATGCAGTTGGGAACTTTAATGTGGATGGAGCGGACGCCAACAACACGGTCACGATGGTCGTCGATACCTTGCCGCCGACGATTTCGATCAGTAGCGATCGGACCTCACTTAAGGCGGGGGAGGTGACCGGACTGGTTTTTACCCTGAGCGAACCATCCACAAATTTTGTGGTGACTGATGTTGCGGTGAGCGGTGGAACGCTGGCCGATTTCTTTGGGAGTGGAACCACTTATCTGGCCACATTCATTCCTAATCCTAACAGCACTATTAACGGAGTTGTGAGCGTTGCGAGCGGGAAGATCACGGATGCCGCAGGCAACTTTAATTTGGACGGTGGCGAAGCAAACAATATCGTCACGATTTCCGTCAACACGATTCCGCTGGATCAGATAAGACCCACCGTCGCGATCACAAGCAATCAATCCAGTTTGTCCGCTGGCCAAACGGCGGCGGTGAGCTTTGCAATCAGCGAACCGGTTGCCGACTTCGTCTTCAATGACATCACGGTATCGGGTGGGGTGCTGAGTAACTTTGCGGGTGGCGGAACAAGCTATTCAGCCACATTCACGCCCAATACCAACAGCACCTCGAACGCCGTCATTACGGTCGCCAGTAACAAGTTCTCGGATGCTGCAGGGAACTTCAACACCGACGGTGCTGATGCGAACAACACCATGACCTTCACCGTGGATACAGTTGCGCCAACGGTTCAGGTATTCGCCCCCAACGATGGCGCCGGTGGCATTGATCCCGCGATCAGTGTGACGATGGCATGGAGCGAGCCGGTTCAGCGGGGCGTTGGCACGATTGAGATTCGTCAGGGCTCTGCAACTGGACCCTTGTTCGAGTCATTCGATATCGTCGGTAGTAATCGACTGTCGCTATCGGGAATTCCAATCGGGGGAGGCGGGCCGACGCTAACCATCGATCCAGTGCAGACGCTCAAGGGTCTGACGCAGTACTTTGTCGTGGTGCCAGCGGGTGGGCTCAAAGACCTCGCCGGAAACTCTTACGCCGGCACCAGTACCTACGACTTCACAACCCGAGCGGCGATTCCCGTATCGATCTCTGGATCGAGCGCAGACGACAATCTGGTGGGGGAGGGCGCAAATGACACCCTCACCGGTGGAGCGGGTAACGACACCCTCGATGGCGGTGGTGGGATCGATAGCCTCCTTGGAGGCACGGGAAACGATACGTATTACGT
>Ga0164295_10005359_pt1 | contig 10120 bp, 3 predicted proteins | sample GEODES006metaG_FD_111798 | JGI IMG/M metagenome (GOLD analysis project Ga0164295, IMG submission 111798) | Oligotrophic lake water microbial communities from Sparkling Lake, Wisconsin, USA - GEODES006 metaG | ecosystem: Environmental > Aquatic > Freshwater > Lake | place: USA: Sparkling Lake... | reverse complement strand
CCGCCGCCGCCACCCCCGCCGCCGCCACCCCCGCCGCCGGTAATGAGCTTGAGCACCTCAGCCTCCTTGGCCTGCACCGCGCGGTCGGCTGCCTGCAGCTTGCGGTGTGCCTCGCTCAGCTGCGCCTCGGCCTGCTCGGCTCGCCGCTGGAGCTGCTCACTCAGCTGCTTGGCCTTGAAGGCCTCCTGCTCGGCGCGCTTGACCTTGGAGGCATCCTCGGCCTGTTTCTTGTCGGCTGCGAGCTTGTCCTTGGCCTGCACCGAGCCATAGTCGTCCGACTCCTCCTGGTTGGACGCGGCCTGGCTGCGCCGGCTCAGGTGGCGCGGCGGCAAGGGCTCCTCGTCCACCTCTCGGGTGCTCAGCTTATCGACCTCGGCCGTGAGCTTGGCGATCGCGCGGTCCTTGGCCGCGAGCGCCTCCTTTTGCTTGTCGATGGTCGCATACACCTCTTCGAGGTTCTCGGAGCCGCCCTCCTCGACAGGGTTGGCATGCAGCTCGGCGAGCTCCTTCTCGTAGGCGAGCCGGTCGATCTTCTGCTTGGCGGCCGCGAGCTCGTCGCGCAGCTTGCGCAGCTCGGCCTCACGCTCCTCGACCACCTCGTAGTAGCGCTTGGTCTGTGCCTGAGCCTCTTCGAGTTCAGCCTCGAGGGTCTCGACATCGTCGGTCAGGGTGTACTTCTCCTCCTCTAGCACGACGACTTCGGAGTGCGCCTCCTTGTACTTGGCCGACATCTCGTCGAGCTTCGTCTGCAGCTCGCCGCTCTTGCCATCGATCAGCTGGAGCCGCTGAGTGAGCTGCTCCGCGCGGATCTCGGCGCGCATCTGCGCCTCGCGCGCATCCATGAGCGCCGCGTCCTTGGCGTCGATCTCCTCCTGCACATTCATCAGCTGCTCCTCGTTCGTGATGGCCGCCTCCTCTAGATGCAACTTCTCCTCCTTGAGATTAAGCACCATCTGCTCCGACGCCATCTTGAGCCGCTCCGCCTCCTGCGCCTTCTGGCGCGCCGCCTGCAGCTCGCTCGTCACCTTGTTCAAGCGCGCCCCGAGCGTCTTCACCTCTTCCACAAGCTCGGTCGGCGGGAGCGGGCCCACCTCGGCCGGCCCGCCCGCGCCCGAGTCGGCGCCTCCATCGGCGAGCGCCTTGCTCTGCTGCTGCAGCGTGACGCTCTGCTCGGCGAGCTGGCCCTGCAGAGACGTGGCCGCCTGCGTACTCGCCGCCAGCTGGAGCGCGAGGCCCTCGGTCCGATTGGCGAGCGCGCGCATCGCCTCCTCCTTGAGCGCTTCTGTCACCGCCGCCGAGGGCACCTCGACCTCGAGCTGCGAGCCCGGCACCGCGCCCTCGGGCACTGTCAGCCGCACCTCGTGCCCGTCGGGCGCCATCACGGTCAACTCGTGCCCGGGCAGCGCGCCCTCGGGCAGCGTAAAGATGAACGTATCCCCGGCGGGCGCGGCGGGTGGCAATTCGACCTCGAGCTGCGAGCCCGCGGGCGCGCCCTCGGGCACCGTGAGGGTCACCTGCTGGCCCGTCGGTGCCGTCACGGTGAGCTGCGTGCCCGGCGCAGCGCCCTCGGGCACCGTCAAGACGAGCATCTCGGCCGCGGGCGCGGGCACCTCCACCTCGAGCGACTGGCCCGGCTCGACGCCCTCGGGCACAGTGAGCGACACTTCCTGCCCGCTCGGAGCGGTCACAGTGAGCTGTGTGCCCGGCGCCACGCCCTCCGGCACCACCAGCACCACCTTCTCGACCTCGGGCGGCAGCTCGATCTCGAGAGACTGGCCTGCCGACGCGCCCTCGGGCACAGTGAGCGACACCTCCTGCCCGCTCGACGTGGTCACGGTGAGCTGCGTGCCCGGCGTCGCCCCCTCGGGCACCTCGAGCGTGATCCTGTCGCCCTTCTTGGCCTTGCGTGGAAGCGGCGAGGGCGCCTCTGCGCCGACGACGCGCACGGCGTTCGCGGCCGCCTTGGCCACGAGCGCCTCCGCGAGCGACTTGGCCGGCGCGACCGCGACCGACACACCCTTGGTCTCGGCCTTGGGCTCGCTCGTGAGCACCTGAGCCGCGGTGATGGCCTGAGCCGCGGGCATCCCGATCCCGAGCGAGGCCAGCGTCAGGCCACCCGAGGGCAGCGGGCGCGGCGCGACGGTCTGCTGGCTATTCGGCGCGCGCGCCTCCTCCTTGATCTTGGTCGCAGCCGCCGGGTCATGCCGGCGCAGCTCCGCGTCGAGCTTGGCCGCTTTGAGGCGAAGTGTCGCCAGCTCTCCCTCCTCCAGCTGCCGCTTGGCCTCGGCGAGTGCGGACGCTTTGCTCGTCATCTCACTCAGCTTCGCCTCGGTCTCGCGCAGCCGCGTGTGCGCAATCTGGAGCTTGCCCACCGTCGCCACGATCTCGGCCTTCGCCTCCACATCATCCATCGTCCCAAAGTCAAGTTTGAGCTCGAGAGCGGCCATGTTGACGTCGTACGGATTGGAGGTCGGCGCGACCGGCGGCGGGATGGACGCTGGGTCCGAGACCGCCGCGCCGCCGCTAGGGGGCGCGCGGGGTGGGGTCAACGGCACGGCCGCCGCGCCGAGCTCGCCCACCTTGGACTGAAGCGCCTTGTTGGACGAGACGTGGCGCTCGATGCCCGCGCGCAGCTCGTCGATGTCGGATCGGAGCTGCTCGTTCTCGGCGACCAGCTGCTGCTTCTCGGCCTTGAGCTGCGTGTTCTCGCTCACGAGCTCGTGGCGCAGCTGCTCGGCCTCCTGCCGCGTGCGCTCCAGCTGCGCCTCCTTATCGCGGATCGACTTCTCCTTGGCCTTGTCCTTCATCGAGAGCCGCTTGCCCAGCCGGAGCACGACGCCGTTGAGCACCTGGCTCAGTCCGTGCAGCACGCGTGGCAGCTCGCTCTTGCTCGCCACGTCACCGAGCACGAAGAGCTCCTTCTTGAGCACGGTGACGCGCTTCTCCATGCCCGCGCGCGCCTGCTCGTCGACGGTCTCACGCCCCGCCTCGACCGCCTCGAGTCGCTGCTGCACCGTGTCGAGCTCCTGCTCAACTGACCTAGCGAGCACGTTCCCAAACTGGGCGAGGGGCTCGAGGAGGGAGCTGTGCGCGCCGCCGCCCACGCGCTCATTGTACTGGGCGCGCTGCTTCGAGGCGAGCTCGATGAGCATCTCGAGGTCGGCCACCTCACGCTCGGCACGATCGTGGGGCTGCGCCTGGTCCTCTTCGCGCGCGCGCTCGAGCTGCCCCTCGGCCGCGTACACCATGTTGTCGAGCGTCTGCAGCGCGTCGGTCACCATGCTCTCGTCCGTCTGGACCTCCTCGCGCAGGCTCTTCATCTTGAGCACCAACTGCTCCAACAGCAGCTTCGACTGCAGCTGCTCCTCCACCGTGGGCTCGGTGCCGTCGGCACGCGCCGCCTCTAGTGAGAGGTATTGCTCGACCTCGCGCTGCAGGTGTGCCACGAGCACGCTGATGTAGCTCTTCGACTCCTTGACCTTGCTCACCTGTGCCTGGCGCATGCGCTCGAGCGCCTCGACCTCGTCGACGAAGCCTGCGTTTGCCTCGCCGCCCGCGCGCGTCTCGATGAGAAGCAGGTCCACCCACCGGCCCGAGTCGGCCTCGAGCATGCTGCGCCGGTCCTCGGCCGCCTTGCGCGCCATCTCGGCCTGGAGCGCCTCCTGCTGCGAGAGCATCGCCTGGCGCATCGCCTCCGCCTCGCGCGCGTGCCGCTCCTTCTCCTCGAAGGACTGCTTGAGGATCGCGTCGCGCTCGGCGAGCTGCGCCTCCATCTGCTCTCGCTCCTCGTCGGTCATCCCTGAGCCGCCGCCGCCGAAGCCGCCGCCGCCGCCCGCCGCCGCCGCCTCGAGCTGCGCTCTGAGCGCCTCAATCTCGGCCTTGAGCTTGCCCACCTCGGTCATCTCCTCGTTCTTGCGCGCCTTGAGCTGAATGGCCTTGGCGCGGTCGGCATACTGCAGCGTGTTCAGCGTCTCCTCGAAGTTGTACGCCGCGGGTGAGATGGCCGCGAGCATCACGGTCACCGAGTTGCCGCCGAGCGACTCCTGCAGCACACGCGTGAGCTTCGAGTTGCGATACGGGATGAAGACCTTTTTGCCCTTCTTCGACTGCTCGGCGAGCGCGTTGATCACGTTGCCGAGCGCCGAGAGCGACTTGTTGATGTTCGCGCCCTCCTTGAGCTTGTCGCCCGTTGCGCCCGTCTTGGCGGCGCGCTCGGAGCCCGCGAGATCGACCAGGTTGATGGTGGCGCGCGATTCCTTCTGTTGCCCCGCGATCACCTCCTTTTGCGAGAGGCGGATGATGAAGATCGAGTGCGAGCGCGACGAGGTCGCATTCATCTGCGTCGCCGCCACCGCGCGCGCCGCGTTGCCCTGGTCCATCAGCTTCTCGATCTTCTCTTTCGAGTCGACGCCAATCTCCTGCAGACCGGCCACGTACACGCCGAGCTTCGGGTCCTCCTTGACGTCGATGTGCGAGTCCTTGCGCGTCTTGGCGGTGCCGCGCGTGGCAGTCGGGTCGAGCAGGTCGTAGAGCACCTCGTTGTAGATCTCGAGGAACGAGCACGTCACGAGGAACATTTTGTTTGGGTTCTCCTCCTTTGATGCCTGGATGCGCTCGAACATCTCGGCATTCATCTGCGGGATGATGCCCGGCAGTCCGGCGTGGGGCGCGCCCGTCATCGAGAACGATTTACCCGCGCCCGTCTGGCCGTATGCGAAGATGGTACCGTTCCAGCCACCAAAGGCCTTGTCAAGCAACGGCTGGCCCAGGTTTCCATATACGTCGGTCTGGAGCGAGTCATCGTCGTACGTGTAGTCGAAACTGAACTCGCGCAGCGGCGCGCCGGGCTCGTTCGGCGGCTGCAGCGCCGCGTACCCACCGGGTTTGATGACCACGATCTTCTCCTCTTGCTGGCTGATCTCACGCTGGTTGAACGGGCGGCAGCGTACGGCGACCATGACCGACGATGGCGCCTCGGACGACGAGCCCTTCTCGATGGTGGCGACCATGGCCGCGGTCTTCGCGGCAGCCCTGAGCTTGTCCATCGGCCGTTGCTACTATGGAACTTCACAGGAAGGGTGCGTGAAAAGGGAATTATGAAACGCAGGGGGTGGGGGCGGGTCGCTCCCAACTGTAGTTGCCCACCTGGCATTCGAGACCCGGCCCAGCGGCGTGGGGGCGTGGGCGTGCGCGTGCCCGGTTTTAATTCGGAATTCATCATCATCGTGTACAGTGGGCATGCGACGCATGAAGACGCCGGCTGAAATTTATACCATCGCCCACTTTTCGGACCCGTGGTTTCGTCGATTCCGGTGCGAGACTTGGGAGGTAAATCGAGCTCACCTTCCGAATGTCGCACTGTGTACGCTTCGGTCTATTGATCGCGCCGCTCGCCGCGTATTGCAGCGTAGTGGCGCCACCCGTTGTGTCCGCTAGCCGCCGGCGTGCGCCACCGCCAAAGTGTGGGCTCGATGACTCGCTTCTCGCCGGCCTGAGCGCCGAGGAAGTGGGAGTCGCCGCTTGGCTGGCTTCCGACGAAATGGGCCAGGCGCACCTGCTCGACGGCTGGGCCACAGCTTCTGCCGAGGATAAGCGCCGGCTGCTCGCGCAGATCGTCACCATGGACGAGAACTACCCCGCGGACGCGGCTGGGCTGTGCGGCCTGACGGCGTACGTGGCGCACGCGCGAGTGCTTCTTGCAGAGGCAGCGGCGGATAAGAATCCGTTCGAGGGGTACGAGGTGGAGATTCCCGAGGGCGAGACGCTCGAGATCGGCTCGGACGCCTTCCGCGCTGACGAAAAACTCGGGATGGGCGCAATGCCAGGCGCAGCCTTCGTGCTCGTCGCGGGCGGGCTGGGCGAGCGGCTCGGATATGACGGCATCAAGGTGGAGCTGCCGACGGAGACGATCACCTGCGCCTCGTTCCTCGAGACGTACATCACGTCGCTGCTCGCGATGACGCGCCGCGCCGGCCCGGGCGCGCCCCAGGTGCCGCTCGTCATCATGACCTCGGAGGACACACACGCCAAGACCCTTGCGCTGCTCGAGGCCAATAGTTATTTTGGGATGCCGCGTGAGTCGCTGCACTTCATCACGCAGTCGAACGTGCCGGCGATCCAGGACAACCACGCGCGCTTCGCGCTCGACAAGGCCGACCGCTTCACGCTCCAGACGAAGCCGCACGGGCACGGCGACGTGCACACGCTGCTGCACACCTCAGGGCTGCTTCCCAAGCTGCGTGCCAATGGGTGCACGCATCTCGTCTTCTTCCAAGACACGAACGTGCTTGCTTTCAAGGCGATCCCGGCCGCGCTCGGCGCCTCGATCCGGCGCAAGCTCGACATGAACTCGCTCACGGTGCCGCGCTCTCCCGGAGAGGCTGCGGGCGCCATCTGCAAGCTCGTGCGCGCCGGCGAGCCACCGCTCGTGATCAACGTGGAGTACAACCAGCTGGACGCGCTACTTCAGGCCTCGGGCAAGGGCGGCGACAGCGCGGACGCGACAGGCTACTCGCCCTACCCAGGCAATGTGAACACCTTCATCCTCGCCCTCGAGCCGTACGCAGCGGCGCTGCAGGCCACGGGCGGCTCGATGCCCGAGTTCGTCAACCCCAAGTACGCCAACGCCGAGAAGACCGCCTTCAAGAAGCCGACGCGGCTCGAGTGCATGATGCAAGACTTCCCCAAGCTTCTCGGACCCGAGTCGGCCGTTGGCTTCACCTCCTTTGACCGCTGGTTCGCCTTCTCGCCCGTCAAAAACTCGATCCCCGAGGCCCTCAAGGCCGCTGAAAAGGGCGTGTATGCCGCATCGCCGGGCGCGGGCGAGGCGGCCGTGTTCGACGCGAACGCGCGGCTCATGCGCCTCGCGGGCGTCGAGCTCGCGCCGCCCGCGCCGCCCGCCACATTCCTCGGGCTGCCGCTTGGCCTCTCGCCCTCGATTGCGCTCACGCCCAACTTCGCCCTCACCGTTGATGAGCTGATGCATCGCATGCCTGGCGGCGCCGCCGTGCATCTGACTGCGCGCTCGTCGCTCATGCTCGACGGCGACGTGCGCCTGCACTCGCTTCGCCTCGACGGCGCGCTCGCCATCCGTGCGGTGCCCGGCGCTACCGTCCACGTGCGCGACTGCACCGTCGCAAACGATGGCTGGCCGTTTGTGCCGGTTGAGCCCGGCACCGAGCCGAAGGGCGTGAGCATCCGCGGCTACACGATTGATCGGAGCATGGGTTCCGACGTGGTGGCCGGCGAGCCAGGTGAATACGAGCTCAGCGGCGACGGCAAGCTATGCAAGCTGTAGTGCTGCTACCCGCCCACACACTGTGCGTTGGCGACCGTTTTGCAGTCACGACGCTTCCCTGCCGCGTGCGCTGCGCTGGTAGCCTGGTACACCTTACGGCGCCTTGCGACGACCGACCGTAACGTGTAGCGCGGCTGACGACCTCGGAGAGCTGCGAGCGACGCAGCGCCCGTAGCGCGCGAGAGAGGGCGGAGATAATCCCTTATTGTTGAACATGTATGGTAACATACTCCGTCCGAGAGGACGGACCGCCTCCGGTGGATCGGATGAACGGATCGTCGCGCGCAACGAACCGCTCCGTCTCACCGTCCGTCGTCCGACAGACGGACCGGATCGGACGTCGTCGCGCAACGATTTTTACCGTAGCTACGTTAGATACGCGTTAAGCGACCGTCCGTTACTACTTTCCGCCCGCATCGCCACGGCCCACGCGCGGAACCGTATAACGATTATAAATAATCCCTCGACGGCAAATAACAGCGCACGTTACATGACAATACCGTACCGCTCTTGCAAAGCCCATCCGCCTCCATCTAAGTACATGGAGCAAGTCCACTTCTGGCCCACCAGACCACCGCGGTCTCAATCGCACAAACCACCATCGTCGCGACGCCCATGTCTGAGAGAGCAGAGTCAGAGGCGTAACACTAAGAGCGGCCCGGATAATAGCGCCTCTTTGCCAGTCAAGGAATGATTCTTCTTGGCGCTGAATGAAGGTCTCAGGCACCTCGAGCGCAGCCAAAACGAGTGCTTACACGTTGTGTTCTCGTCTGATCCGATCGAGAGTAAAGTTTGTGCGTGGCTGACTTGCCGTCGGTTTACAGCCTTGCATCCCGGAATGGTGGGCCACTGCCTTCAACTCTTCAGGGATATTGAACTCGAACACTAGAACGTCACGACGACGCATCTCACCAGGCCGCCCACGGTGGATGGTATTCGTGTCAAATATAAAGCCATCGCCGAGCCGACCGAGCATCTGCGTTGCGTTGTACCGATTCCTCACAAAGTCACCATCAAACCGAGACTCGAAGTACTCACTGTATGAATAGTAGACGGTGCGATGCGAACCAGCTACAATCTCCGTGGGGTGCGTTTCGGCAGTAACGTCTTGCAGAAAAATATACGCTTTCAGGCGGCGTCCACATCGGTCGTGGTGCCAAAGAGTTGATGTGATAGGTTTACGGTACTTCCGTAGGTCTCGTCTCGTGGGTGGCGCATTGGCTATGGAGCCAAGCCGGTAAGCTCCATACCCCGATAGCTCCGCATCAGCACCAACATAATTTAGCACGACATGGCCCAACGTGCTGATTGCTTTTTCGACAGTTGGCTCAAAGCTTGGCAGGTAAGGAATGTTGGTACCACCCTCGTCATGGCCGGGGTTCTTTGACACCATCGCATTGTCTACCAGTCGCGGCACGTCATGGCGCAGAATGGTGTCGGCAAAGCCTAGTTCGGCGCCAAAGCGTGCGAAGCCGTCGCGATTCAAAGAAGTGACCAGCCGGTGCAGATTGTGTGGGCCTCGAAGGGGACTTACAGCTGCATGCGGTCTTGCAGCAAATCGTCGTAGTAAAATCTCTCCAGACTCGCGCTGAAGTTGGTCCCCTGAGAGTAATATCGGGCGTACGGTGTCTATCATCACGGAGGAGTTGAAATTCCACTCTTTTGGAAACGAGATGCCAAGCTCATTCCAATCCACGCCGCATGCAGAGATATCAAGTTTACGCTGCTCAATATGATGACTCCGTTGCTTCCAATGTGCGATGATTTTTGTTGGGTACGCGAACGCCTCTGTATTGTTGTCTGCAAACGGATTGCCCGCGACATGCCTCAGCGGCATACCTTTGGCTATAGCCTATACGGGTATAGCGACGCGCGCGGACGCGCGCGCGCGCGGGGCCAGCTCGCGGTTTAGTACAGTACCGGGTACCGGTATTGTACCGGTACCGGTAAACTTGGTCGCGTTGGTTGATTGGCGGTTCATCAAACACAAACGGCAGTCTGGTGAGCGCGACATGGACATCCCGGTCCTTGCTGAAGCTAGACCACAGGCTCTGAATCACAGTGGGTGGGCGGGAACAACACTTTAAAAGATTAAAACGCAAACTCAAAGTCTCAAACACAAGAAGCTGACGCGCATCGACATCGAAGCGTCCGACCGCCGTAGAAGATCGGCGGGCACGGAGTGCTATTGATAGAGCGGCTATCAGCGCACATAAAAACATATACCGGAACCAGCCGTTAACAGGATTTCACCATGGATTTTTGGGGGGTAGGGTAGGGTGGGTGTGCCGAGGGGCGGAAGACCCCCTACCTACCTACTCTCGGTGGAGCTTGCCAGCATCGGGGTAACCCCTACCTACCTACCCCCGCCACCTTAACATACCAAAAAAGGAAGGTCTGTCGTCGTACTTTCGGTGATCGGCTCACCTTTTGATCGGTGCCCGGCTTGGCGGCCGACTCGCTCTCGGGCAACTCGGGTACAACTCGGGGGCCGTTTCGGTGATCGGCTCGGCGCCCGGCTCAGCGTGCGTGCGTGTGGCGGAGTCGAGAATGACATCACTCGTGACGCTTCGGCCGCCGCGTTCGACACAAGCGACAAGGCGTTCGACCCCCTAACCCCATTTTTTTCTCACAGACCAGACGAGGGGGGGAGGGGGTACCTACCTACCCTGGGCCAACCGGCCTGGGGTGGCGGCCACCCCTACCTACCTACCCAAAATGCGGCACACCCACCCTACCCTACCTCCCAAAGATCCCAAATCCAGTCCGCCTCGCGCGCGCCCGTGAATTGACTAAAGACACGACCATTTCATGTGAAGAGAT
>Ga0164295_10005357_pt1 | contig 10124 bp, 8 predicted proteins | sample GEODES006metaG_FD_111798 | JGI IMG/M metagenome (GOLD analysis project Ga0164295, IMG submission 111798) | Oligotrophic lake water microbial communities from Sparkling Lake, Wisconsin, USA - GEODES006 metaG | ecosystem: Environmental > Aquatic > Freshwater > Lake | place: USA: Sparkling Lake... | reverse complement strand
GGAATATATTCTTTTGGCACTCTACCACCAACTACTTCACTTACAAAAACAAAGTTGTCTGGAGCATCAGCAGGAAGAGGTTCGAAAATAATTTTAACTTTTGCAAACTGACCAGCTCCACCAGATTGTTTTTTATGAGTATAATCAATCTCAACTTTTTTGGTTATGGTTTCGCGATAAGCAACTTTTGGCTGACCTATATTTGCCTCAACCTTGAATTCCCTTTTCATGCGATCAATTATTATTTCAAGATGAAGCTCTCCCATGCCTCTTAGAATAGTTTGACCAGATTCTTGATCGGATTCGATTCTCAAAGAAGGATCCTCGGAAGCGAGTCGAGAAAGTGCGATCCCCATTTTTTCTTGATCTGCAGTTGATTTTGGCTCAACTGAAACTTCGATTACAGGCTCTGGAAACTCCATTTTTTCTAGAACTATGTTATAATCTTGCTCAACTAGGGAATCACCGGTTGTTGTATTTTTAAGACCAGCTAGGGCCACGATATCTCCAGCAAATGCCTCTTTTATATCTTCACGATTATTGGCATGCATTAATAAAATTCTACCAACTCTTTCTTTGTTATTTTTTATTGTATTAACAAGAGTTGTTCCGCTATTTAAAACACCTGAGTAGATGCGAACAAAGGTAAGAGAACCGACAAAAGGGTCTGTCATAATTTTAAATGCCAAACCAGCAAATTTTTTGCCTTCGCAATTAATAACTATTGCCTGATTAGTTTTGTTATCGATAGCAGAAATTTCTTTGATATCTTTGGGGCTTGGCAAATAATCAATAACCGCATCAAGCAAAGTTTGAACACCTTTATTTTTAAAAGCGGTGCCATTTAAAACCGGCACAAAAGCTCCAGTTATAGTTGCTTTACGAATACATCTTTTTAATTCCTCTTCGGTTATTTCTTCACCGCTGAGATATTTTTCCATCAATGAATCATCTTGTTCAACAGAAGCTTCAACTAGTTGTTCGCGATATTCTTGAGCCTTTTCTTTTAAGTGAAGAGGGATTTCTTCGTATGAGAAATCTGCACCCATAGCCTCGTCTTTCCAGACTACGGCCTTCATTTTTACTAAATCAATTAAGCCACCATAATTTTCAGCCTCGTCAATCGGCAATTGTATTGCTATGGCCCTTGCTCCAAGCCTTGTTTTCATCATTTCGACACAGCGATAAAAATTTGCACCTATGCGATCCATTTTGTTAACAAAACACATTCTCGGAACTTTGTATTTATTTGCTTGACGCCAAACCGTTTCAGATTGAGGCTCAACCCCTGCAACAGCATCAAAAACTGCAACCGCACCATCGAGAACTCTGAGAGACCTCTCAACTTCAATTGTAAAATCAACGTGACCCGGAGTATCGATTATATTGATTCTATGATCCTTCCAAAAACAGGTTGTGGCTGCTGAAGTTATTGTTATACCTCTTTCTTGCTCTTGTTCCATCCAATCCATTGTGGCGGCACCATCGTGAACTTCGCCAATTTTATGAGATTTACCAGTATAATAAAGGATTCTTTCGGTTGTGGTTGTTTTTCCGGCATCAATGTGAGCCATAATACCTATATTACGATAATTCTCAATTTCAATTGTTCTTGACATGATTTTTAAGTTAATGATTTTTTTTATAGTGCATACTAGTTATCTAGCACAAACTCTGCTGTTTAATAAATCTTGTTGAGTTAAATAATTGCTAATACCAATAATTATTTAAGTATAATTTTTGACACAACAACAGCTAGAAATATATTTTTATAAATTTTGTTTACTGCAAAGTTAAATACAGACTTGATATTTTCATTATTTTTTAGCAAAATTTTTTAGATTTCTTGCAAATAATAATGACTAATTTTAAGCTGAAACACAATTGCAACAAAAAAGATGCCGATAATAATTTTACTTATTTTAATTGACAAGCAGAATCTTAATATTTTTTTTAAGAACATCAATATAAGCATCTAGGGATAAAGCAATTTAGAGGATAATATTTTTTTCATTTTTAGAAATTAAATAATAATAACAAGCAATGATAAAACAACTCAACAAAAATGATTGGTGCGAATGGAGGAAAATCAGGCTCGAAGCTCTAAAAAAATCACCAGATAGTTTTGTATCTTTATTTGAAGAAGAAGATAAAACTCCCGATGATATGTGGTCAAAGCAACTAGAAAATTCCATAAAATTTGGATATTTTATTAATGACAAAATTGTTGGCTGTTCAGGATTGCTAATTGAAAAAGCAACAAAAATATCTCACACAGCAACTCTTTTTGGAATGTATGTAAAAGATGATTTTCGTGGCAGTGGCATTGGTTTTGATCTGGTTAATTTTATAAAAAATTATGCCAAAGAAAATCATATTAAGCATTTGTATCTTGGTTGCAATGCGGAAAATCGAGGGGCGGTTAAGTTGTATAAAAAATGCGGGTTTAAAGTTTATGGAACAAGACCAGATTACACAAAGATCGGCAACAAATTTTATGACGATTTGACAATGATGTGTGAATTATAAATTAAAAACTCTCTCAATATGATTAATAACAGACTCTCAACCTACCTCGCTTCTCTTTTTTGGTGCTACAAAATTTATCTTTGCTCCCTTGTGGCAATAGCAATTATTGCTGGCATATTCAGCATTGCAGTTAACTACAAAATCAAAGAAATTATTGATTCCATATCCTCTAAGAATGGCTCGGTTGTGTGGTTGTTAGCAATATTTGTCTTCTACAAATTTATGTATCATGGGATGTTTTTTATTAGTCGATTGCTCGACATAAAATATAAGCCAGTTATTCTTGTAGAGGTGATGAGTAATATGTACTCTAAAACATTAGGACATTCTCTACATTGGTTTGACTCTCATTTATCCGGCGAAATAGCTAGCAAAATTACCGATTTTCAAAGCACTTTTATTCACCTGATTACCTTTTGTTTTAGAGCAATAAACAATGGGGCCGTGATTGTGATTAGCATTTTATTTTTACTGCAGGTTAATTTTTTATCCACTGTGGTGCTTTTTTTGTTTGTTTTAATCTATACCCCAATTATTTATTTTTTACTCAAAAAACAATTAAAACTTCAAGAGCAATATACTACTGCGAGACAAGAAACCGTTGGTATCATCAATGATTCTATCGCCAATATTTTTGGCATAAAAATTATTGGTAATGAGCAAACGGAATTCAAATTAAAACTTACACCATCTTTGCTAAATTGGAGTGTTTGGGATAAAAAAACTAGAGTTTTTGATGCATGGTGGGTCGATAATGCTGATACCATAATGGTGACAATTATGAGTGCGGTGCAAATTTATCTATTGGCATATCTTTATCGGACCAACCAAATTACTGCTGGTGGCTTTGCTTTTATCGCCATTACCACCCTAAATATTCACGGCGAGCTTGATAAATTTTTGGACAGCCTGCTGTTTAATATCATCCCCGGTGTTGCCACTCTTAAATCTTCATTCGGCTTTGTTAGTAATGCAAAAGATACTGCTGATAAATTAGGTGCAAAAATAATTTCTAATGTGCAAGGTGCTGTAGAATTTGATAATGTCAATTTCCGTTATGGAGTCACTAAAAACAATGTTCTAGATGGTTTTTCATTAAACATTAAAGCTGGACAAAAGCTGGGAATTGTTGGCACTTCTGGTGCTGGCAAAACCACTTTGATTAAATGCTTACTCAGGTACTTTGATGTGCAAAGCGGTAAAATCTTAATAGATGGAAATTCTATTTCTGATGTAACTCAAGAATCATTGCGAGCCAATATTTCTGTGATTCCGCAAGATATTACAATGTTTCACCGCACTATCTTAGAAAACTTACAGCTAGCCAAAAATGATGCAACTTTTGCAGAGGTTGTTACGGCTTGCAAAAAAGCCAAAATTCATAATGAAATTTTGGCAATGGATAAAGGCTACGATTCTGTTGTTGGCGAGCGAGGAATTAAACTTAGTGGCGGGCAGAGACAAAGAATTGCCATTGCCAGAGCGATTCTAAAAGATGCGCCAATTTTAATTTTAGATGAAGCTACGAGTAGCCTTGATTCCCATACTGAAAACCATATTCAAGAAAGCCTAAATTTGTTAATCGCTGATCGCTCCACCACAATAATTGCCATTGCTCACAGGCTTTCCACCCTCAAACATATGGATAGAATTATAGTTTTAGACAAGGGCAAAATTATTGAAGACGGAACTCATGAAGAATTATTAAAAACTGGGGGCTATTATCAAAGTATGTGGAATATGCAGGCGGGCGGGTTTTTGCCAGAATCTCTTGATGAGTCTTGAATATTTTTTTAACAGAAATAAAAACAAAAAATTATTTTCGCTAATTATCTTGAAACGAATTATACATTTATATCTTTCAATTATTTAATTTATATTATTAACAGCGATCTTATTTGCCTGCTCTTCGGCAAAATTTAATTGATTGGTAATTTGATTGACAAGATCTTTATTTTCAGCATCAGACAGAGCTTTATCAATAATAAAAAATTTATCATCGCAATAAAATGCTAGATTTGAAAATGGCAAAGGAATGTTAAAGTTGTCCCAGCTATTAACTTTTATTGACCTAGAGGAGCTATAAGATATAGCAACAATCTTGGCATTTGCAATTCTCGCAATATTAATAATTTCACCGTTAATTTTTTTTGCTGGCCCGCGAGGCCCGTCAGGAGTAACTCCTAGAAAATTACCAGCTTTTAAGCCATTTATAATTTGCTTTATTCCAAAAATATCAATGCCTCTAGAAAATTTTCTACCATTTTTAGTTGATCCATATATTACTTTGAATCTAAAGAGCCTCATAATTCTACCAACAAACCTACCATCTCCATGCTTAGAAGCAAGAGTCATAAATATTGAGCTTGGAATTAATTTTTTAAGCTTAAGAGCAAAAAACGGAATCATCATCAGCCTGCCGTGCCAAAAAAGTGTTATTACTGGTATTTTATCAGATTCATAGCTATTACAAAACTTATCCAGATTAATAAATTTTTTTCGAGAGGTAAAATAAACCAAAAACATGTATCCTAATATTGCGAAACAAATGATTTGTTGCAATAAATTGCCATAGAAAAAAATTCTAATTTTATGCTTTAACGATTCTTTCACTATTTAAAATATTTAAATGAATTTTACTCTATAACTTGTTGGCTGTTTTTCCAATCTTGATTAAATATTTCAAGCCCCTTTGCGGTTAAAGGGTGCGAAATTAATTGTTCTAAAACCTTGGCTGGAATGGTCGCAACATGGGCACCAATTTTTGCAGATTCAATTATGTGAATCGGATTTCTTATCGAAGCAACCAAAACTTGAGTTTTGAAATTGTAATTCTTGTATATTTGACATATTTCAGAAATTAGAGATAGCCCGTTAGAACCTATATCATCAAGCCTACCCACAAAAGGAGAAACAAAAGTTGCCCCCGCTTTAGCGGCCATAATTGCTTGAGCGGAAGAAAAACATAGAGTTATGTTTGTTGCAATTGATTTATTGGTAAAGTAACGACAAGCTCTTAACCCATCTATTGTCATTGGCAGTTTGATGCAAACATTGCTTGCTATTTTACTAAGAATTTCACCTTCCCGAATCATTCCATCATAATCATTGCTTGCAACCTCAGCACTAACGGGACCATCAGTAATTTGACAAATTTCCGCAATTACCTCTTGAAATTTTCTACCCGATTTTGCAATGAGGGTTGGGTTGGTGGTAACTCCGTCAACCATACCAAATTGATTAAGTTTTTTTATTTCAGAAACTTCCGCTGAATCGATAAAGAATTTCATATGTCTTTTTTGTTTTTAGGTTAAAAAATAAATTTTGCTAAGCTTTCTACCTATCAAATTTTTTTAAAAAGTCAAGATTGATTTTATTTTCTGTATTATTTTCAATTGCCAACTCTAATTTATCGGCAATATCTTCCAAAACATCATTACTTAAGAGCAATTCTTGAAAAGAAAAATTACTCAACACATAATCGGCAACATTGATTATTTTAGCTTCGCCATTCTCTTGATTATCGGCTATTGGCCTTCCAATTCCGATTCTTACCCTTGCAAATAAACGACCTATTTTTTGTTCAACCGAACGAATGCCGTTATGCCCTGCATTTCCTCCGCCTATTTTGGTTTTAATTCTTCCGAAATCTATATCCAACTCATCATGAAACAATAAAACATTGTCAATATTAATTTTGTAAAAATTACACACTGCAAATACAGGATCTCCAGATAAATTCATAAAACTTTGTGGTTTTATTGCCATAACTTTTGAACCCTCTATTTCGCCAAAATAAATATCGCTTTTAAATTTCGTTCCATAAAAAGACAAATTAAATCTATCAATAATTCTATCAATTGCCATAAAACCAAAATTATGACGAGTTTTTTGATATTGGGAACCAATATTCCCTAGACCGATCAATAAATACATAAATTCTCTAATTTATTTAAAAAATATTTGCAAAAAGCAAAATTATGCTTATAATTTCACTTTCTTAAGTTATATTTTCAATTTTTAATCAAAAATAATAAGTTATTTATTAAGTTAAAATGCAACAAAAACAAGCATTAAATCAAAAATGATAAAATATCTTACAATAATTCTTGTTATAATCTCTTTTGGCTGTAATAAATTTTCAAAACAAAGCGACCAGAAAGACCAGAAAGAATTTATACTTTCTAATTCGCCAGAAATAAATCAACTTGAAATTCTAGATCACGAATTATGCACTATTATCACTAAAAACAAGGATATTAAAAATCTAAAAAATCAAACTAATTACTGGAAATGCAGAATTAGCACCGCTAAATCAAGAATCGATCATTATAATATTAAAAAAAATCATAACAAAGCAGATCTGGAAACTATAGAAAATTTAAAAAAATTGATTGAAAAAATATTTCAAAAACTAATGAAAATAAGCGATGAATTTATTATTGAAAAAAATCAAAGAATAAATAAAATTCATCACAATCAATGTCAAGAAATATTAGGAATCAACAACAAAGATATGAACCCCGCAACTTATGAAAATTATTTAAATTGCAGAAAATCATTATTAAAATCATATGAGTCTTTGCCTGCATTTGGCAAATTATCTTATTTAAAATATCCAAATAAAAGCTACAACCTCATCAACATCGTTAAAAGAAATATTGATGAAGATATTTTGAATCAAAAAATTCAAAATGAGGAATATCCAGAATGTAGTAAATTCAATATAAAATCTCGCAGTTTTAAAAACTGCACTGAATCAAGCAAAAAATCAAAACAATGCTTTTCAGAAGTAATTAAAAAAAGATTTTTACAAGAAGTGAAATTAAAATCCCTTTGTCATCAACAAGCATATAGTAGATTTCCTTATGAATTATTAAAAAAATCAACAGAATTTGATTCTCGAGAAGAGCAACAAAATAAATTGCTGTTAGCTGACGATAAAAACAAATCAAGCTTTTATTCTCTAGGTCTTAATAAGGACGATATTGAAAAATTTCAGTTAAAAATTAATGAAGAAAAATCACTAGAAGCGGAAGAAAAAAACATCGATAAAAACATCGATAAAAACAAGGCAGAAAAAGAAAATAAAAACAATCAAGGCTCTATATTTAGCAAAGATGAAGAGTTAAAAATTGCCAATTCTAGCAAGAATTTATACTCGAAAGCAGAGCTAGTTGTGGTGCAACAAAAATATATCGAAGAGTGCATGGTCAATAAAGAGTCGGAGTTATCAAAATTTAATCAAAAACTTGAAGAAGATTGCGAAAAAATCAATAAAGGTAAGAAATAAATAAAATGATAAAAAAAATAAAAATTGCAATTATAGGTGCATCAGGCTATACCGGAGCCGAATTGATTAGGCTTTTGTTGCAACATCCAAATGCAGAAATTAAAAAATTGGTTGCCAATAGCAATGCCAATCAATCAATCGAAAATATTTATCCTCATTTAAAAAACTTTAATTTACCAATATTATCAAGCTTTGAAGATGTTAATTTTTCAGAAATTGATTTGGCTTTTTGTTGCCTGCCCCATTCTACAACTCAAGAAATTGTTAATAAAATTAAATTTGATAAGTCAGGAAAATCAATAAATAATCATTTAAAAATCATTGATCTTTCGGCGGATTTTAGAATAAAAAATGCTAATGAATACCAAAAATGGTATAATCACAAACACATCTCCTTGAATTTACAAGAAACCGCAATCTATGGATTAAGTGAAATCAATAGAGATAAAATCAAAAAAAGTTCCTTGATTGCTTGCCCCGGATGCTACCCGACTTCAGCTCTACTGCCGTTGATTCCACTTTTAAAAAATGGCATTATTAGCTCAAAAAACATAATCATCGATTCAAAGTCGGGGGCAACAGGGGCAGGAAGAGCATTAAAGCAAGGAAGTTTATTTTGTGAAGTCAATGATAATATCAAGGCCTACAACATAGGAAATCATCGCCATATCGCAGAAATAAAACAGGAGCTTGAAAATGCCAATAATTTATCGATTAATAAAACAAAAGAAGATATAGACTTTGAATTTACTCCTCACTTACTGCCAGTTAACAGGGGGATAATTTCAACAATATATGCGACGATTCAAAAAAACATAACAATTGAAGATGCAAACAACTGCCTCGAAACATTTTATCAAGATGAATATTTTGTTAATTTAGTTAATCACGAACCTTCCATCAAAGAAGTTGTTGGCACTAATTTTTGCTTGATATCTGTAAAACCAGCATTAAATCCTAATAAAGTTATAATCGTTTCTGTAATTGATAATCTTTGCAAAGGAGCTGCTGGTCAAGCATTGCAAAATATGAATATAGTTTTTGGTCTTGACGAAAGGTCAGGACTAAACTTTAGCCCTTTATTTCCTTAATTAAAAAACTATGACACTAAGCAAACACACAGTAAAATCTTACGACAACGACTTACAAAACATCTCTTCAACAATTGAAGAAATGTTAGATCTAGCAATCATATCAATCGATATGGTGCTTGATACCATTAAAAACAACCTGCCTGACTCGGTTGAAAAAATTACCGCTCACGACTACAAAATTAATAGTCTTGACTTTTTAATTGAAAGAAAGGTAACTGCCATTCTTGCCTTGAGACAGCCTATGGCAGTTGATTTAAGATACATTGTCTCGGCGATAAAAGTATCCTCAAACCTTGAGAGAATTGGAGATCAAGCAAAAAGCATTATCAAAAAAATTATCAATGCCGGTGATGCCTTGCTTGACGAAAAACTTAGAGCTCCATTACTTGAAATGATAAGTCTTTCAAAGGTTATGGTGAAAGATTCAGTTAAAGCATTCAATAATCAAGATTTACAAATATCAGAATTAGTCCTTGAAAAAGACGATGAAATTGATGAGATATATAGCGGTTTATTTGAAATTATAGATAATAGTAATTTTGATAAAGTTAAAATCGCCAAAATTATTAATGTAATGTTTATTGCCAAAAGCTTTGAAAGGCTTGCGGATCATGCAACAAATATTGCAGAAATAAATAAGTATGTAGTAACGGGAGAAACCAAATAATTTAAAATAAACCGTAGCAAAAAATTTGTTTTGAAAATTGACTTTAAAAAACTATTAACTATTTTGTTTGCTTAACAATATTTTAAAAAATAAAAACACAAACCCTTAACAATCAATGGAAACCTTTATTTCTAAATCGCTTGAATTTTTTATAGCTATTTCGGCGATGATTTTACCAATAATTGGCACAATTTTATTGGTGATAGCACCATTAATAGGAGCCGTTGCATATTTAACATTAATGGAAAGAAAAGTTATTGCCTCAATGCAATTAAGAAAAGGCCCTAATGTTGTTGGATGGTTTGGCATTCTTCAACCTTTGGCAGACGGTCTAAAGCTTTTATTGAAAGAAGTTATTTTGCCCGATAATGCAAATAAAATATTATTTTTACTTGCCCCAATCATAACATTTACCCTTGCATTAATAGGCTGGGCAGTAATTCCTTTTTCTGAAAAATTTGTGATCGCCAATCTGAATGTTGGTGTCTTATATTTGCTAGCAACCTCCTCTCTTGGAGTTTATGGAATTATCATCGCGGGG
>Ga0164295_10005354_pt1 | contig 10125 bp, 5 predicted proteins | sample GEODES006metaG_FD_111798 | JGI IMG/M metagenome (GOLD analysis project Ga0164295, IMG submission 111798) | Oligotrophic lake water microbial communities from Sparkling Lake, Wisconsin, USA - GEODES006 metaG | ecosystem: Environmental > Aquatic > Freshwater > Lake | place: USA: Sparkling Lake... | reverse complement strand
TGCCCGTGAGCGCCAGGACATCCCCAAGAGCATGGGTAAGGAGGGTGCATGGCGTAAATGCATGCCCAAGGCACTGCCGGAGCGCCAGAGACGTCAAGGGTGGTTCGCAAGAAAAGGATGAACTCGAGCCGGCGACGGCCCGTGCAGCTGTTCGCGCGCGCGCTGCCCTTCAAGGTCGGCAAGGGCAGCAGGGCGCGTGTCTCGCGCAGGGGGCTGTTCAAAAGATCGCAACGCGCACCTTCAAGGAAGCGCCCCGTGCGGGGCCGACGAGAGGAAGCGCGCGACGTCTCTCGGGAGCATGGAAAAGCTCTGTGGAGCGTCGTCCCGAACTGTCCAGGAGTTTCGAACTCACGATTGGTTTGTTTCAAACCACCCTTTCTGTTCCACTGTACTGTTCCGGGCATTCCAGGCGCTTGTGGGGAGACATCGCGCGATGTTCACGATCTTTTGCAGCGATGAAGCAGATATTTGTTTTTGCCTTCTGGCTGTCTGAGGCTCGTCCGACATCGTGGAGTGAAACTCGGCGAATCATTGATGCATTGCGTGAGCGCGTGAAAGAGCTCCCACTCCCACCACAGCGCTTGATCGATGCAATCGGCGGTGGGGACGGCGATGCAATAGGACAGGAAGTTCTGCGACAGCTCCTAGTCCTGACCGACCTGCACCCAGGGGCTCGAGTTCTCGAGCCGGGATGTGGCTTCGGGCGCAACGCGCGCTGGTTGTCGACGTATCTGAATTCGAGTGGAAGCTTCGATGGGTTTGACATTGTGCCGGAGCTTGTAAAGTGGGGGCAGCACCACATCACGCCAGCCCACCCAAACGTGCGGCTGCAAGTTGCGCATATCGTCAAGTCTCACTATATGACTTGGCTGAAAGTGCCACCTGTAGCGTCTGCTGTGCCGGCGGAGAGTTTGAGATGGCCGTACGCGGACCAGTCCTTCGATCTGACTTTCAATCCGTCGGTCTTCACGCATGTCACGTTCCGCGTGCTCGAAAATTACCTACGAGAAGCCTACCGCACGCTGCGCCCCGGCGGCCAGGCGCTCTTTTGGTTCTTCGTCCTAGACGACGATGCTAAGACATCTCTCTCGACGCGCCTCGACTCGTTCCCTGAGGGAATGCGCATGACGCGATTCGACGAGGTGTCTTATGCGCTGCAGGCCGCGCCCGAGGCGGCAATAGCTTTCGATGAGAGCTATCTTCGCCGAACGCTCGAGGCCACAGGGTTCATGCACCGCGTGACCATCAAAGGCGGCTGGCGCGCGCCGGGCGCATCGCCGAGCGCCGCACAGCCAGCAGTGCTTCGTGGACCCAGCTGGGAAGTAGTCGGACCCAATTATGTTCGACCAGTGCCCCCCTCGTTCCAGGATATCATACTTGTGCGCCGGCCACAATCTCGATGAGTTTCATCGACGGGCCACCACAGAGAATGGAGAAGAGCAGTGTCTGAGCACGTGAGCAGGTTGTCTTTCGTTTCCTCCGTCTCCTCCTGAGTGACCCCTCGTCATGACATCATGCCTCGTCAAAACAGAATCCCCGTGCGAGAATGACCAATTACCGAATTTGGTGAGACCCAATTACCGATTTAGGAGATCAAGTGATGCGATTACAGAGTGTGGACAAATCTCCTTGCGACAAAATGTCATTCGCCCTCACAAGTGATCCGATCCATCCGGACCAGCTCGGTGAGGCCTATATCGTCCAATGGGACACATCCATGCCATCCGCAAGGATCCTTCGCCCGAGCGCAAGGCAAATCACCGTGCGCGCGGTCGAGCCGAATGTGCTCCTGCAACCTCCCTTCAAGAAGATCGAGGAGCTCCACCAGCCGCAACCGCTCGAGCATTCGCTTCCGACCGTCGGTGGCTTCGTCCACACCTCGGTCTGGGATCCACAAAATGTCACGGCCACGTTGGTGAGTCCTGAATATACGTTCTGCGCCGCTCCCCGTCTCAGACCCGCGACAGATTGCGTACTGATTTCGATGCGCGCGACCAGTGCGCTGCTCCCGATATAAGACCTCGGGCGCACGAGGAGCGAATTGGAACCACATGCCGCATGCACATGCACATGGACACATGCACATGCATATTCACCCAGGGTGTATGGGGCGCATACCTTCAGCAGTAACTGTGTCGTGCACCTGAGTGTGAGTCTCCTCAATGCTCCATTCCCGGCCCTCTCACGGCTCCCAGACACGAGACAGGACGCGCACCCGGCACGCGACCGGCCTACACACGATTTAATCGCGCGACAAAATCATATCTCGAAACGCGTATAAGAGGGGAGTCTGCTCTACTCACTACTGCCCTGACCCGCGCCGTGACATCCCGCCGCCGCCTCACAAGTTCAGACGTCGAAAGCAAGTGCAACCGTGAGCCACGCCCATGGCACCTGCGCCGTATGACCGTGGCGGCAGATCGTGCACAGGCCGCCGTCAGAGCCGCCCGCCTGAGGCTGCTGTGTGGCGAGCTTCGCGCGGCGCTCGAAGGCAGCCTTGATGATGTTGGGCGTACGGTTGGGTGCGAGCGTGGTGGCGTGACGGCTCATCGAACCGATGAGGTCGTCGAGGGGCAGCACGCCGAGCAGCGCGCCGTTCGAGTCGAGCCGGCGCACTGCCTCGCTCATGGCCTCCACCGATGACTCGCCATCGCACCCTGGACCGAGGACCAGATGCACGCACGGCACGCGACTCGCCCGCAGCGCGTGAAGGACCTGCCGATCGCGACCGCACTCGGGGTCGCTCTCGAAGTCAACGCCGCCCGTGAGCGAGTCGCCGCCGAGATCCACGCCCACCACACGATCTGGGCGCACCTCCGCGAGCGCCGTCGCGAACGCGCCCGAGTTGGCCGCTGTCACGTCTGCCAACGCGGGCGGCGGGCTGCCCTTGCCATTGCGCGGAATGATGAAGAGCAACGGAGAGCCCTCGGCGCCGCGCGGCAGGCTCTGCTCGATGCGCGCCGAGCCATACGCGCCATCGGCCGGCTGCAGCGGCACCACCTCAGCCGGACAACGCCACAAGTGTGGTCCCAGCTGCACAAAGTCTTCAGGCATCGGTCGTGGCGAGACGCAATTTCCAAAGATGATGGTGGCGCCAGGCTCGGATACCTGCTGCCACGCCTGTGCCACAGCGAGCGCGCCCAAGACGTCGCAGCCACCACCCATGCCAATTACGAGACCGCGCTCCGTCGACTTGAGCACTGGTAGACTGAAGGTAGGAAGCGCGCGCGGCAGCAGGCCGTCATAGAATGCATCGCTCGCGATGCTTGCCAGAGGACGCGTGCGGCGGCGTGCGAGGCCGATCATGCTCGCCGCGACCACTGCAGATAAGGCCAATGTTGTCCCTTCCTTCATGACGCTACTTACAGGTCATACAAAAAAGGGACACGAAGCTTTCCGATGCCCGCACCAACTCATCACAACGCTGTGACGAGTCCCTGGATTAAATCTCAACCGACACATGCGTTCACACACCGACCGAAACACAAACACTTCTCCACATGCGCTCCGCATTTGCTCGCCTCTTGGCCGCCTCGCTAGCCGTCACTTCCATGGCACGCAAGCTGCGCCCAGACCTCGATCCACCGCTCGAGAACGACTTGCGCACGCCAACTCGCTTGCCGACTGACCGCGAGGTGAGTGACTCCGGAGTGCGCCGTGAGGCCGCCAATCGTATGCCTTGGTTCCCGACGCACAACGTCACGTGCGGGGACCGGCCGTGCAGGCCGGGCGAGGGCAACTTGCGGCACGTGCGCGAGAATACTCCACGTGGTTGGCGCTGGAAGCAGTGGACACAGCCCTACATCCACCGCGAGGCGTGGGTGCAGTCTCGCTCCCGTGAGCTGCCACACCTGCCCGATCCGAAGACGCACTACGCGGCGCTCGTGCGCGAGGCGAAACGCGTGCAGAGCAGGGGCCTCGTCGTGCTCACGAGCGGCGACTGGGACTATAGAGAGCTCGTGCTCAACTGGGTCCAGCATGCGCACAAGCTGCGCTGGTTCAACAGCCTTGTGGCAGCCATGGACCGGGAGCTCTTCGACGAGCTGCGGCGTCGGAACATCCCTGTCGCCGACCTCTCGAGCCTGCTCCTCGCGTGGAACGACACGTGCCTGCAGCGTCATATCCAGGCGGTGCGCATGGAACGCCAGCTGGCCGTCGCTGCGCTCGTTGCCTCGGGGCTCGATGTGCTTCACACCGACGCGACATGCGTCTTCTTACGCGACTTCCTCCCGTTCTTACGCTCACTCGATGCGGACGTGCTCGCCCAGCGCGACACGTGGCCCTCCGACCCGGTGCGCAAGATCGGCACCTCAGCGAACGCGGGTCTCAACTACGTGCGCGGCCGCCAGCCGCGGGTCGCTGCCGCGCTGCTCACGGAGATTGTAGTGAGAGGTATGATTGAGTTCTATCTGCGCTGGAACAACATCCCCGACCAGTACGGCTGGTCGTTTGTGCTCAGCGACCTCAGGGGCGTGCAGACTCGCACGGACACCAACGACACCACCATCGGCACGCTGCACCCGCGCGGCTCGCATTGTGCCAAGAGCCCAGCGGGCTGCCTCCGCGGGGGCTTCCTGCCCTTCGATCGGTTCCCGCGCACAGGGAGCTGGGCGGCGCTCAAGGCGAAGGCAGACGTGTACCACTTGACGTTCGGGTGCATGCAGGAGGAGGCACCGTGCAGCATGCCCGGCGTGCGCGCCTTCCGTGGCCATCGGCAACGTCAAGACCGGTATGAAGACACTGACTTTAATGATCAAGTGGACACGCTGCGTGAGCTCGGACTGTGGCTTGTCGACGCGTCGCCCGACTACCGTGCGCCTTCCACGCCCATCGAATCCCTCAGCCGCAGGCTGCGCGTAGAGATTCGGAAATGATTCGCTCGGCCAGCCCCCCAGACCTCGATAAGGGCACTTCAGTCGTGTTGCTCACCCTCCTCCTCGGTCCTGAATTGTAGTTGGCTGTTGGGTGCTGTCGTGGAGGGTCGTGCGAGCATCGTGCATGGTATGTGCATGCGCATGGGTATGTGTCATTGTGGAACGGGCCGCAGTGCCGAGCGAGGTGCTCGGGCTGACGGCGACTCCATCAGAACGGGCAACCGGTCGCGCAGGCCCTCTGGTCGTCTCGGCGATTTCGCCCATCCATTAGGCCATTTGTGCACCGGCGCCGGCTCCCGCCTCAGCACGCGCGCGACTCACCAAGCAGACCGGTCAACCAGAACCACGCACCGGAGCGGAAACGGACCGGTCTTCAAAAACCCAAAACCGCCGCGCCCCGCGGGAGGGTCAGGGTGTGCGGGTACGGTAACGCGCGCGATTTCGAACACCTTTCATACGGCTGGTAGGCTCGCATTCGGAGGCGGAGCGGCTCGGACTACGCTACTGGTACGCATATTTCGCATACGCACACATCTCAGTGTGGGGTGCGCAAAAGTTGTCGGCTTTCAGCAGCCACCCGCGCGACTGGGGAATACGCCGAACAAACCAACGTAGTATCAACCGTAGGTTCAAGTCGAGTGCAGCGTCTTGCAATCGCGCCCACCGATTTGCCTGGATCCACCGACTTTGACGCAGCCACCAGCCTGACCGGGGCGATCGAAGCGCTGGACCATATAGTGCAGCACCTGCATCACGTCATCGACATTTGCCGTGACGTTGCCGCACGAGCGGTAGTTGCACCGGGCCTTTTTTCCTGGAGAGCCACACGCCTCCAATAACATGAGGCAGCCCGGCCAGTTGGGCTGCACGAGTCGAATGAAGTGCACGTCGTTTGTAATCGAGAGGCTATAGTAGTCTAAGCGGGCGAATTTGGACCATTCGCCAACAATTTCGAGGCATGAGGTGCGGCCAGTCGCGCTCTGAGGCAGCAGCATTGTCCAAGCAAGGCCCATGCCATGCATCCCTGCGAGGCCCATGGATGAGCTGACCAGTGCATGCTGATCTTTGACGGGGAGAGACTCGAAGACGGTAAATTGCACGACGGATGCGAGAGCAGCGTTTGCTGCGACAGCAGAGCGCAGCTCGTCCTCGTTGACGATTTGACGGGTGCCGCTGCGCCTGAGCTGAAAGCTGAGGCGGCGCTCGACCGTGCGCGCCTCGCCACCTCCAAAACTCACGGCGAGTGCTTGGCCAAACGCAGCAACACGCCTGACGAGCTCGGCGCCATTCATCCACGGCGGCGGCATGAACGCAGAATGGCCACCGTATATGCGCCCATAGCAATTGCACTGCCCAGTCTCAGTTAGCGCCCAAGCTCGAGCCGCCACCTCTGGCCAGTCGGCCTCACTCACGCCAAGGCTTCGAATGAGCACCTGCAAGCCGACGGTCCTTTCGAACGAGCAGCGCGTGACGTTCGAAGCACACGTAGGCCAGTACTGCGTGAAGTGCGGCACCAGATGGATTTTCGTGTCCGCACGGATCGTTGGTCGCAGCTTAGCAAACATTTCAAAGCTTGGGACAGCATGGAGGAGCGCGTGGAACAGATTATCCATCGTCAGCTCGGTCAGCACGGCGGTAGTGCTCTCGTGCCATTGGCAGCGATGCAACGGCCATTCTGCCATAGAAGCGTTGGCAATCTCGGTCAAGTAGTGCTGCTTTGTCTGACTGTCGAGCCGCACGAATCCGGGGCCGTACTCGGCATACATATCCGGCCATGGCACGGGCCACAATAGATGCCGCGTGCGCGCATGAGCCTGTGCGAGGATGCTGCAGCGCGAGCCACTCACCCCAGGTCGAGCCATATGCCCCAGGCAAATATTTTCGAGCATCCACTCGCCACGGACAAGGTCGATGTGCTTCCGTTCGGTGGCGCGAGGGCCACGCATGATCCTGCTCAGCTCTAGCCAACTCTGAGGATGCCAAGTAGAACGCACCACCATCGAGTGGCTGCAGTCAAACGGGGCGCCGTCGTGCGGTGTCATTGACGCATCTCGTGCCCTCGCTTGCACCTCAAAGTCAGTGGACTGCTTCGGCAGCCACGGGCAGTCGCTGTCGTTGTCTGTCATGCCGCCACCGGCTGGATTTCCATTGCTCCGGCCGCGCACAGACGGCGAGCGCCGGCGGCCAGTCGCGCTGCCACCGCACCAGGTCCACACAACCTCGTACGGCTGACGTAGCCTGGGTGAATCGTATACAATTTGACCTCTGGGCAGCCAACGAACGGGTGGCTGCGGCAACGGTGTGGTCGGATCGCCCCATACGACACGCGACGCTGATAAGAGCGTGTCATTCAGATGTTCGGCAGCCGCGCCGTCCTCTCGCACCTCCGGTGGTTCGCCCCAGGTAAATGGCGCGAGATCAGCCAAGATTTTTTGCACCACTGCGGCCGCTCCGTTGCGAGGCAGGAGCAGCACACGCTCTGTTTCCACCGCGCGCAACGCTCGCACCGCCGCGACAAAGAAGCACGCGGGTGGTGCGGTCGCTGCACTGCCCACACGTACAACGATTCGGTACGGCTGTTTCATGTTCTCGTTGGCGTCCGAGTGGTTGTTTACGATGCTGAGCGGGAGCGGGGCTTTTGGCGTCACGATTGTGCGCCTTCCCATTTTCGCTCTGACCTCACACGCCAGCCGACAGGCGCGGCTATGTTTCCCTCGTGCCGCGGCTGTGGGGAAGGGTTCGAACGTTGAGTGAACATACAAGGCAAAAACAGCCCCGCGGGGCTAACCATAAATACCATATACTGAACATGAACGAGAGCCCTGCGAGGAAGGCGACCCATTCCCACGCAGCAACACGCCAACACCGCTTTTCAGCTTTTCACGCGTCTTGGCGCGCAACGGTTGTCGCGTGCTCAAGTTGCAGGCATGTTCAACACGACTCACGCGACAACAGGTCCGACGCATGTTCAAGTGTGAATTGCCTCAACTTTTGACGAACATGCCTGCAACCATGCGTCGGACCTGTAGGGTCCGGTCAGCCAGCCCGGCGAGCCTACCGCCGGTGCTGCCACAGGTCACCACCGCCGCCCTGCAGGGTGCACTGCAGGCCAAAGAGAAACGCGCCCGGGAGCAATGTGGCAAGGTGACAGATGCGGAAGAGGTAGAAGAGGCCACTTGGGCCGCGCCCAAGGAAATCACTCCAATCGAGACGTTGCTTCTCCTCCCGGAGAGCGCGGCGCGCGACGATACGCACGAGCTGGTCGTTAACAGGCATGTGCTCGCAGGCTGGGTCGAGCAAGAGTCGCCGTGCTGTGCTGCAGCAAGCCTCGCCTGCATGTTCAACGCCCTTCGGCGGCATGAAGCCAAAGATGGCAGCGCCATGAAGCCGTTGCCAGTGCTCGCAGCCTTTCGAGATTTATTTCTGGGAGAGCTCGCCGACAAGCGTGTGATGACGGCACGTGCACTGAGCCTGCCGGAGGCGAGCGGCGCTGCCAGTCTTGGCGTGCTGCTGCGCTGCGTAGAGCATCGGCAGGCTCGAAAAGGGAAGCCGATCACGGGGCGCAAGGAGAGGGCGGTCAGCACGGCGGAGCTACGCACGACACTCCGGGAGGTGGTCCTCGAGGGCCCCGACCCTGCCGCGCGCGAGCTGCTACTCCCAGCCGAGCAACGGCCCTCAGAGAGCCATGAGGCGCTGCTGTGGCAGCGCCTGCGCTCCTGCTACAATGTGAATGCTCCCGCCAATCTCACCGCGGTGGATGCGCCGTCTGCCGCCCCAGTGACGGATACTCCAGCGACGATAGACGCTGCAGCGACGTTGCCAGTAGCCAGCACCAGCAGCGCACCCGCTGCCACGTCGGTGGCAACGGGCAGCAGCGGCAGCAGCGGCAGCAGCGGCAGCAGCAGCGGCAGCAGCAGCGGCAGCAGCGGCAGCAGCGGCAGCAGCGGCAGCAGCGGCAGCAGCGGCAGCTGCAGCGGCAGCGGTAGCGGCAGTGGTGCCGCCGGTGGCCCGACGGATGGCGTGAGAATGTACCTGCTCAAGCGCGCCCCGTTCGAAAAGTTCGGCGTGCGCGTGGGCTGTGGATACCCGAATGGACCCCCGCTCGTGACGGGTCTCTCCGGGGTCGCGACGCGCAGCAAGCTCAAAGTGGGCGACATCATCCAGCGAGTGGATGGTAAGGAGGTCGCGAGCGCGGAGGCGGCGACTGTCGCCTTCGCCCGCGCGGGCACGAGTATCTCCTTGCATGTGCAGCGGCCAGAGGGCGGCGCAGACGCGCCGCTCGAGGGCCGCGCCGCAGAGGCCGACGCGGCCCTGATCAAGCTCCTCCACAGCCATGTCGGCTTCTGTAAGCTCACTTGCGACGCGCCGTCAACAGCGGCGATCGGCAATGCGCATCTGCTGCGCGCGAGCACGGTGCTCAACGGCGAGACAGAGAAGTGCATGCGCGTCCACGGCAGCCGCTTCTGTGGAATCAACCGCGACGACGACGCGGTGCTGATCAGTGAGACCGACTCGGCTGAGGCACAAGAGAGCCAATTCCACCGGCTCTGGACGGCTTTCATCAACGAGGATACGGCGCTCATCGCACACTTTTGGAACCATTACGCGCCCATCTACGCGCTCCGAAAGTACCACGACCGGACCAGCGGCGAGATGCAACTAGAGCTGCTCACTGCGAAGCCGGCGCAGCGCCCGTCGCGCTGGATCACGTGGGAAGCGATGCGCGGATGGCTCCTGCAGTGGAATGGGTACGGCATCTTGAGGTTTGACCGGATCGAGGCGAGGCGAGGTGAGAGCCCGTGGCGCCAGGGCATGAAAGCTGCGCCTGGTGTGAGGACCCTTTGGGGCCCCAGCAGTGTGAGGACCCCGGACTCGGACTCGGACCGGCTCGACGGCCAGAGCGCTATTGAGGAGAGCCCGTGCCCGGCACCAGAAGTGGACCAGACGCCGGCCAGACGCCGGTCGGACGCCGAACTACGGTAGGAACTTGATGACGCCTGGCCGTAAAGAGCCTATTAGGCTTTAGAGAGACGTGGACGAGAGGGGACAGACGGCGCTCAGTAACGGACGCACAGAGCCTATGGCTGTGTCAAATCTCTATGACTATGTGTCAGTCGGCGTATGAGCGTGCGAGTGACACACGTGGTGCCAGCGAACCTGCGCGTTTCACCGGACGGGATGACGGAAACGTTTTGTGTACATGCCCGGCCTGGCATTTCGATTTGTATCTTTCGGCACACACACGTAACTC
>Ga0164295_10005353_pt1 | contig 10125 bp, 9 predicted proteins | sample GEODES006metaG_FD_111798 | JGI IMG/M metagenome (GOLD analysis project Ga0164295, IMG submission 111798) | Oligotrophic lake water microbial communities from Sparkling Lake, Wisconsin, USA - GEODES006 metaG | ecosystem: Environmental > Aquatic > Freshwater > Lake | place: USA: Sparkling Lake... | reverse complement strand
GAGTGAGAAACTTGTTCGTCAGTGCTGGTGAATCCAAGAAGAATGCTTGGATCTTTGTACAGCTCAGCAGTTACTTGGCTGTAGCCGATTGCTGGTCCACCTGCACGAATTTCAACCTTTACACCAGTGGTTTTGCCACCGGCCATGAGATCGCCCGAAACGCGAAGTTTGTCTTTGTCAACTGTGTAGCCAGGACCAATGAGTTGGTACAGGTTTCCGTGTTCAGCTTCTGGGTTCCAGTCAGTCTGCAATGAGACAGTCTCTGGGCATCCAGCGGCGACAAGGTCGACGCCAGTTGCAGCTGCAGCTGTTGTGTCGCTTGATGCAGTATCACTGCCACCGCACGCAGCGAGCGTGAGTGCTGCAATGACTGCAGTTGCTAGTAGTGGTCTTTTCTTCATGGTTGTTTGTTCTCCTGGTAGTTGGTGATGTGTGGGTCAGTGACCCCTAGTGATGATGTGCCATTTCCCGATGGCTCTACGAGAGACCCAACCGAAGAAGAGGAACACCACCAGACCGAGTGTGCTGGCAAGAATGATTGCTGTGATGAGCTCAGGGCCCCACAAGCGGTTTCGGTACACATCAATTTGTGCGCCGATACCGACAACGCCACCTTGGCGGAAATAGAAGTCGCCAACGACTGCACCAATTACCGCAAGACCGGCAGAGATGCGAAGACCAACGAAAATATTAGGGAGTGCAGCTGGAAACTGCAGTTTAACTAATCGTGTCCATTTGGAAGCGCCTTGCAACGTAAACAATTCGTGTTGGCTCTTGTCTGCAGACAAAAGGCCAAACAGGGTGTTGCTAACGATTGGGAAAATAGCGATCAGCACTACAACCAATAGTCGTTGAGTCTGGGTGCCATCGATAAGTGCACGAATGAGTGGCGTAAGCGCAAGAACTGGTGCGCTCTGCACTGCTACCAGATATGGCCATGTCGCGCGCTCTAGCCACCGACTTGAACTCATAAGAACAGCGAGGCTCATACCAAACACGATTGTTATTCCAAGCCCTAGGAGGGCAACCTTCGCTGAATCCCAAAGCGACATCAGAATCGGTTGAAGCCCGCGGCGTTCGCCAGAATGCCAAACCATGAATCCTTCTCTGATCACTTTGTGAGGAGTTGGTAGCAAGAATCGCTTCTGCTCTGGAAGCACCACGGATGACAAGAGGTACCAGACTCCTATGAACACCATGAAAACAACAACTGGTCCAAGGTAATCCGCGAAAGAAGACTTAATTCGCTTGTCGGGAATTATTTCCTCAACAACGTTAGTGCTTGGTTGGGAGATGCTCATTCGTGGGCCCCCCGTAGTGCGTGAGAAATCTTTCCGCACAGTTCACCAAACTCTGGTTCATAACGAAGATCATGACTTCGTGGATATGAGAAGGGAACATCAAATTCGGCGATGATTTTTCCAGGCCTTGCTGACATCACGAGAACTTTGGTCGACATGTAGACAGCTTCAGTAATCGAGTGGGTGATGAAGAGTCCAGCAAAACCTTCGTGTTGAAACAAGCGAAGTAGTTCATCATTCAAGCGTTCACGAGTGATTTCGTCGAGAGCGCCGAACGGTTCATCAAATAGAAAAACTTTTGGCTTCATGACTAGTGACCGCGCTAGCGAGGCACGCATACGCATGCCGCCAGAAAGTTGACGAGGGTATTTGTCTTCAAAACCACTAAGACCAACAAGCTCGATTGCTTCTGCTGATAATTGCTGGCGCGCTGACTTAGGTAGTTTGTGCAGTTCTGCAATTAGTTCAACGTTGCGAGCAACTGTTCGCCACGGCATGAGTGTTGCGTCCTGGAAGACGTAGCCGATGCTGTTGCGGTCAATTGAGCATTTTCCGCCTGTATTCGTCTCAAGGTTGGAAGCAATCCGGAGGAGAGTTGACTTGCCGCACCCTGATGGGCCAACAACTGTGACGAACTCGCCAGCGTTAATCGACAATGAAACGTTGTCAAGAGCTTTTGTTCCGTCATCGAAAGTCATTGAGACATTCTCGAAAGACAGTAGGGCAGGGGTAGATACAAGACTTTCACTCATTGTCATTGTTTCCGTCGCGCTCACTAGGAACAAGATAGGGCATAGTTAGGGCTGCCTGTGTCACGAAAAGGTTTACTTTCTGTTACGAATTTGGTCATCAATTACGACGCCGCCATATACAACAATTCTGTCGGGGGGCCCCATCGCAATGGACTCTCGAAGGTTAGTCGCTGGAAGCGCTACGAAGTTTGCCGACTGTCCTGCGGTTAGGTCACTTCTGTTGGCGCGTACTGCCTGATGAGCGTCTGTGGAAATCATCTGCATGGCGATATCAGCTGTGACATGTGCAGAGATCATGAGTAAAGAGGCAATCTCAAGCGGATCCGCGCGCCCAATCAAATTGAAAGGGTCTTGTAGGTTGTCTGCTCCACCCGCAACGCACACGCCCGCTCGGTGCAGCCTGTGGATAGGTGTGATGGCACGGGCTGGATTGGTTGATACGCCACGTTCTTGGAGAAAAAGATTTGTCTGTGGCAATGCTGTGACAGTGATCTGGGCGGCAGCAACCTTTGCAGCAATGCGATCAATGTCGGCTTCGGACCTGGACGACAAAGCAACGCAATGGCTGGCATTGATCTGGTGAGAAAGATTGGCGCTCAGAACCATGTCTGCAAGATGCTCAAGATCGCTCGAGTCAGGTCGCATGTTTTCATCAGCATGAAGGTCAAGAGGTAGTCCCGATTCAACGGCAAGATTTAGTAGGAAGTCGACTGCTCCTCTCGGATCAGGGTCTAAGTGCGGACATCCTCCGACAACATCAATTCCAGCTGAAATGGCGTCGCGTGCAAGCGCTTGGTGTTCTTTTCCGGCTAATCCTGTGACAGGCCACTCCAGAAGCATTGCGACTTGAATGTCCATGAAATGTGCGCAGATCTTTTTTACTTCTAGCAATGCGTGAATAGAGGACAGGCCACCTGAAATTGTTGTGTCTGCATGGGTCCTAATTGATGTCACTCCATTTTGCGACATCAGACGCACAGCCCGCGTGGCGCGTTGTACTACGTCTTCGTGAGTGATGGTTGAGCGAACTGCCTCAAGACCACGAATGGCCCCCATGAGATCGCCTGAGGGATTCGTGATGCGATCTGCAAGAAAGGCTTTGTCAAGGTGGGCGTGTGGTTCAACAAAAGATGATGAGAGAACGTAACCGTCCAAATTGATTGTCTGATTGCACGCTACGGGTGACCTATTGGTAGGTCCAATCCACTTGAAGAGACCATTGTCTGTTGCAACATCGACAATTGAACCATCAATTAGTTGAGCATTTGTAAAAAGGATTGATGTCGTCACTACGGACTTACACCAACGGTGACAAGGAAGGCAGTGGTCGACGGTCCATGGTCTCGCCAAGCTTTGGCATTACTTCTTCGGCAACCATGTGTAATTGGTCTTTCATTTCTTGGCGAGTCAACCCTGGCAAGTCAAAAAAGATAATGAGATGTTTGAGGTCAAGAAGATCTCGCCAGAAACCGATGGTGTCAACAACGTCGTCGACGGAACCAATGGCCTGAATCTTTTGGTCTATTGATTCTTGAACAGTTGGGCAATGGTCGAATGCAACTTTTGAACCGTCAGGGTTTCGGTAACTGGCGAATCGGCCATACGGAGCAAGGAACCGGCAGAACTCGTCATGCCCAGGCTTGCCCTTTTTCATAGCTGCTTCACGAGTTTTTCCGACATGGACGTTCAGAACGAGGCAGCGGTCATCTCCTGGCGCTACTGGTTTACCCATGGCATCGCGAATCTCTGCGAACTTATTCCACTTATCTAACTGGCTATCAGCATTCTGAAGCCAATAGACAGCCTTGTGGCCCGCGCGGGGAACATAGTCAATAGTCTCTGGTGAAGTAACTGGTTGAAAAATGTCGATACTTCTTTGAGGGCGTGGAATGAGCGTTAGGTCATCGACGTTTGACCCACGATCTGGAATGTCTTCTGCTGGCAACGTGAAGTGTTCGCCTTTGAAAGAGAATCGTTCATTGGTCCATGCGCGCTTAATGATTTCCAGTGACTCTTCAAATATTTGTCGGTTGATTTTGTCGTGTTCGGCTGACATGTCGTTGTCACCGGAAGCAACAACTGTTCCCAGTGGCCATGCTTCACGCGGCACCGTTCCTCGACCAACTCCAAACTCCATTCGTCCACCCGTGATGATGTCGGCGATAGCGAAGTCTTCGGCGAGACGCAATGGATTCCATTGAGGAACAACGTTAAACATCTGTCCCAGTCTTAGGTTCTTAGTTTGGCTCGCGAGATGCTGGCCAAAAAGAATCAAGTTCGGAAGAACTTCATATCCCTCATACTGAAAGTGGTGTTCCGTTAGCCACATGGTGTCGAATCCAAGGGAGTCTGCTGTACGAGCCCATTCGACCAAGTTTCTGTAGCACTCAATGACTGCATCGTTGTCATAGCGGCGCGATGTCGGGGTGATTGAGTCGTCCCCAGCGTCTGGCATTGGAACTGTGCAGAAAAAATTGGTGTCAACTCGCATAAGTCCAAAATAGCCGACAATGTCGCTTGCCTAGCACTCGATGAGTTAACTAGTTGTTAAGTGTTCACCACAGATTTCGCGCGGTGAGGACGTCCTTTAGTGCTTTGGTGTCGTCGCTCATGATCCCGTCCACGCCCAGGTCAAGTAGGCGGCCAATCTCTTGTGGGTCATCAATTGTCCACACATGAACTTGCAGACCTAAATGATGAGCTCGAACAATGCTCTTTCGTGTAACGACGGGTATCGGCCCCTGGCGAACTGGCACCTGCGCAATGAGTGCGTTTCTGGATGGATTGAGTGGAAGACCTGTGCTGCTGCTCAACACAAGTCGTGCAACTTCTTGTGGCCCCATTGACGTGCAAAGGCCAACGCCAAGTTCCGTCCGTATGTGACGAAGTCGTTTATCGCTAAAACTTCCGACACAAATGCGCTCGATGCAGTTTGTTCGACGGATTGTGTCAATCAGAGGCTGCATTGCTGCATCAGACTTGCAATCGATATTGATACGAACATCTGGCCATGTCGTAAGCAAATCCTCGAGTAATGGAATCGGATCTGTACCGTCAATACGTGCTGTCGTCAATGTTGACCAGTCAGTCTCTTCGATCTTCCATGGCTTACCGCAGGTGCGCTGAAGGTCGTTGTCATGGAATGCGACCAGCTTTCCGTCGCTGGTTGCATGAACATCGGTTTCTAGATAGCGAAAACCAAGATTGACCGCATGGTCAAAAGCGCGAAGCGTATTTTCCGGTGCAGCAGATGTACCGCCCCGGTGGGCAAAGGCTATTGGTGACGAGTTGTCGAGATACGGGTGTCGAACGACCATCAGATGGATCGACCGGCAGCTTTCCAATACTCATCTTTCAAGAGGCGCTTGTACAGCTTGCCAGTTGGATGTCGAGGAAGGTCTGGCCTGAAGTCGATGGTGCGTGGGCACTTGATATCGGCCAGATGTGTCTTGCAGAACGCAATGAGTTCTTTTGCAAGTGCATCTGCCTCTTCGGGACTTGCTGGCATTGTGACTGGTTGAACAACAGCTTTTACTTCCTCGCCAAAGTCGTCATTTGGCACTCCGAAGACTGCAATATCCATAACTTTCGGATGGTTGACCAGAATGTTCTCTGATTCCTGGGGATAAATATTTACACCGCCTGAAATGATCATGAATGCTTTTCTGTCGGTGAGGTACAAGAAGTTGTCTACATCCAAATATCCGACGTCTCCGAGTGTTGACCAGCCACGTCCCTTAGGGTCACGTGATGCTTTCGTCTTTTCAGGGTCGTTGTGATATTCAAAGGCTGCACTACCTTCGAAGAAGATTGTTCCTGATTCTCCCTGTGGTACGTCATCTCCGTTTTCATCACAAATATGGACGATTCCTTGAATAGCAGTGCCAACAGAACCTGGATGGGCTAGCCACATCTCGCTGTTGCAATAGACAAAGCCGTTGCCTTCGGTGCCTGCGTAGTACTCATGAATGATTGGTCCCCACCACGCAATCATCGACTTCTTTGTTTCGATTGGACATGGAGCAGCGGCGTGGATTGCCACCTGGAAATTCGACACGTCATATTTTGTACGAATAGCAGGGTCTAATTTCAACATACGAATAAACATTGTCGGCACTAATTGTGTGTGTGTTGCCTTGTACTGCTCTGCATACTTCAAATACATTTCGGCATCGAAGTGTTCCATAACAACTGTTGTTCCGCCTGACGCATGAACAGACATATTAAAACGCAACGGAGCCGCGTGATACAGCGGCGCTGGTGACAAGTAGATCATGCCTTCATGAAATTGGTACAGACCGACGGTCAGTGCTGTAGCAAGACCTGCCGAAGTACCTAGTGGTGTGCCGGGAAATGCACGCGAGATGCCTTTTGGCATTCCTGTTGTTCCGCTTGAGTACAACATGTCAGTTCCATCAACCATGTCAGCAAGAGGGAGAGTTGACGCAGAATCAACTGTCGACTCGAATGAGTCGTAACCGTCAACAGTTCCACCAAGCATCAGGCGAAGATGAACATTGGGTATGTCTTGAGAGATTTCAAGGGCTTGGTCTGCCTTGTACTTAGAAGTGATAAAGGCTTTTGCCTGGCAATCATTCAAGATGTACGTGAGTTCGGCTTTGGTGAGCCGACTTGAGCAGGCTGTGTACACAACACCTGCGTAATGGCATCCCCAGATCACTTCGAAATATTTGCTGTGGTTCTCCATACAGATAGCTACGTGGTCTCCTGGCTGCAGGCCAGCAGCCCGTAGAACATTGCTGAGGCGGATGGCGGCTTCGTGAAGCTCAAGAAACGTTGTGACTTCACCCGTTTCAGCTTGGATGACCGCTGGTCGTTGAGGATTGGTGGCAGCTGTGATTCCTGGGTACATGTTTCCAAACTAATTGAATGACTGCTGTCACATCGCAGTCCGCTGGCCCTCTGCCTCGCAAGGGGTATTCCGTTGCCGTTACTGTGGTATGCAAGCCAAGGGAAAGGGCCGCTATGAGCACCACCGAAGTCATCAGCAAAGACGAAACCAAAGTTGTTCAACTCGCAGAAGAACTTCTGAAGAAGTTCCCGCCGGCAACGACTCCAGTCGTTGAGTTCCTCGGAGCGCAGTACGACATGGGGCTTGCATGGGTCAACTTCCCAGTTGGGCTTGGCGGATTAGGGATCTCCCCGAAGTTCCAAAAAGCAGTCAATGAAGTGCTGTATCCAGCCGGTGCACCGAACCCCATGTATCGCAACCCAATTGGTCACGGAATGTGTGGACCAACTGTTGTGGAGTGGGGAAGTGACGAACAAAAAAAGCGCTACTTGCGTCCATTGTTTACAGGTGAAGAGATTTGGTGCCAGTTGTTCTCTGAACCCGGCTCCGGCTCAGACTTTGCAGGCCTTTCTTCAAAGGGAATAAAGGACGGCGAAGAATGGATTGCGAATGGTCAAAAAGTGTGGACCACTCTTGCTCATCTTTCACGCTTCGGTTTGCTGGTAGTTCGCACTGATCCAGAAGCTGTGAAGCACGCAGGACTAACTGCGTTTGTCGTCGACATGCAGGCTCCAGGCGTTGAAGTCCGCCCCCTTCGTCAGATGACCGGTGAAGCTGAGTTCAACGAGGTGTACTTCACTGATGTCCGAATTTCTCAATCTGAAATGCTTGGCTCGCCTGGTGATGGATGGCGTGTCAGTCTCACAACTTTGATGAATGAGCGCGTCTCGATCGGCGGCTCGATGCCGCAACGCGGGTCTGGTTCCATTGCTTCTGCAGTTCATGCATGGGAAGCACTGCCAGCAGATCAGCGTGATAGTGCTACTCGCGATGAATTGATGAAATTGTGGATACGCGCCGAGGTTCTTCGTTTGACGAACATTCGTGCGAACGCAACACGCAAAATGGGCACACCTGGACCCGAAGGCTCAATCGGCAAGATGGCCGGTGCGGATCTAAATAAGGAAACGTATGCATTCGCAGTCAACCTTCAGGGTGCAAATGGCATGTTGTACGGATCGTATGCAATGAACAGACCAGAAACGGCAATGGCATTTGATGGAATTCAAAAAGCATTCTTGCGTTCACGTGCAAACACCATTGAAGGTGGAACAACCGAAGTGATGAAAAACATTCTTGGAGAGCGCGTGTTGGGACTACCTGGCGACGTTCGCGTTGATCGCGAAATTGCGTGGAACAAAGTCGCACGCAACTAATCGTTAATGACTAGCCCACGTGGGCAAGTAGGACTCCGCAGTAGGCAGCAAAGAGTGTGGCAAGAAGCCCGATTGCGCCACCTAGCCCCTTTGCAAGTTTTGATGTGCCGTTGGAATGAATCAAAGTTGCGATTACTGCACCGGCTACTAGCAACATTTTGATTCCGAGCGTCACCGTGTATTCGGTTGTTTGATTTGCAGTATCGGTTGCGGCCAAGCCCCATGCACCAGTGAAGACGATCAGAATCATTGCTGGCCATGCAATTGCTGCATAGCCCTTAGCAATGTTTGGTAGTGCTTCAGGATTGCTCTTGCGCAACTTGGGCACCACGCCCGCCAACACAACTTGACCTCCGAGCCAAACGCAGACAGCGAGAATGTGGAGATACGTACGAAGTGAGTTCAAGGTGGGTTGGATCATGTCAGTAAGAGTGTCTCAAGAACGGCACTTGCTGCAAGGGCTCGGTCATCCATACTTGCTGTAGTTAACAAAGGCGCTCCGGCCATTGCCGTGATTGCCGTGTCAATAGCCAGCTGCAGATCGCGAATATTGCGTGGGGGAGGAAAGTACTCATCTTCTTCGGTCACGAATATTTCTTCGACACCTTCCGATGGTGCAAGAAATTCAAGAACGCCTTGCACTAATTCTTCAGGAGCAGAAGCACCAGCAGTTACGCCTACCGTGCCATAGAGATCCTTTGGAAGTTCTTCAAATGAGTTGATACGGAAAACTTGCTTGCATCCTGCCTCGATTGCCAAACGTTCAAGTGCGCGGGTGTTGGAACTATTCGATGAACCGATGATGACAAATGCATCGACCGTGCTAGCGATTGATATAAGCGCAGTTTGCCTATTGGTAGTCGCAAAACAAAGGTCACTCTTTCCAGGTGTCCAAACCTCTGGAAATTTCTGTCGTACATGAACGGCGATTTCATTCCATTCTCTGTGCGACAAAGTTGTTTGCGCAAGCATTGCAACATTGGAATCAAACTGGGGGAGAGCTTCTACTTCTTCTAAAGATTCGACTCTAGAAATCGAGGCAGGTGCAACAGCCATAGTGCCCACTGCTTCTTCGTGTCCTTCATGGCCGATATAGACAATGTGGTAGCCCTTTGCTGCTCGAGTCTTCACTTCATGATGCACCTTTGTCACTAGTGGGCACACAGCGTCGACAACGTAACTGCCGCGCGACCGCGCAGCTGCAACTATCTCCGGAGCTGAACCATGTGCCGACAACATGATTGGTGATCCGATGGGAACTTCCTCAATTGAGTCGACAAAGACGACACCCTGTGCGACAAACCTGTCGACCACAATCTTGTTGTGAACAATTTCGTGGTAGCAGTACACGGGTTCATCGAATGATCGAACCATCCACGCCAACGCCTTGATGGCCATTTCAACACCAGCGCAGAAGCCCCTGGGGGAGGCGAGAAGTACCTTGTTGACGGCCATATACCCTTCAAAGACTACCGAGAGTGCTCAGCGGTAGCCTGCAGGGGTGATTTCATCCACCGATACCCTCCCGCAGATAGCTGCGATAGACCGCTCATCTGCGGCATTTCGGGTCGGACTGATGGTCGGCGATCGAGTGATGTCTGTCAATGGCGTAGTTCCGCGCGACATCTTGGAATGGCAACTGTTGGTGGAGTCAGACGAAGTCGATATCACTATTCTGCGTGGGCGCGAAACCCTGGAGTTTGACGTTGCTCGACAGCCAGGCGAACCACTGGGAGTTTCAATCTCTAGCGCGGTGTTTGACCGAATTCACACATGCGATAACCATTGTGAATTCTGTTTCATCTATCAACTGCCTAAAGGTATGCGACGCAGTTTGTATATGAAGGATGATGACTACCGATTGAGTTTCCTTTTTGGGAATT
>Ga0164295_10005352_pt1 | contig 10126 bp, 8 predicted proteins | sample GEODES006metaG_FD_111798 | JGI IMG/M metagenome (GOLD analysis project Ga0164295, IMG submission 111798) | Oligotrophic lake water microbial communities from Sparkling Lake, Wisconsin, USA - GEODES006 metaG | ecosystem: Environmental > Aquatic > Freshwater > Lake | place: USA: Sparkling Lake... | reverse complement strand
GTAATATAATAATATAGTAATATAATAATATAGTAATATAATAATATAGTAATATAATAATATAGTGTGTATATATTTTATAATAGTATGTAAAATACATTTATACGTATAATATTATGTATATTATAAATAATAATAAAATATTTGTAAAAAATTTATTATATTAAATATTTTTTTATAACTTAAAACAAAAAAAAATTAATGTTACACAAATCATATTCAAAAAATAGATAACATTATATATATTATTTATATTAATATGGATTATACGATTTATATAAAAAATATATGAAAATACATTACCTTATATATAATAAATTTAATTATTCAGTTTTATAAATAAATATATAAAAATAAACTTGAAAAAGTGTATTATTTTAATATGATAATATAATTTAAAAAATTAATTTATAAATATACGAAACCCCCACCCTATTTATAACTTATATTATAAATTCGTGAAAATATTAAAGCAATTTTATAAAATAAACTTACTAAAATTCACTAATTTTAATAATAAAAATATAAAAATAAATAATTTTATAAAGTAAACGTACAATAAACTTTACACAATATATATATTAATCTAAAAAAAATCTTATAAAAGAAATTTAAAATAAAACATAACTCTTTATAATAAAAATATAAATAAACAGATTTAAAAAATATAAATTATGGTAAAATAATATAAAGATTATAGTATAAAAATTGTAATAAATAAAATTATATAATTATTTTTATTATCTCTATTTTATTATCTCTATATAAATTTAAAAAAAAACATAAAAAGATTAATTTAATAAAATAAATTTATAGTAGTGTATAGTTTTTATAATAAAAATATAAAGATGCGCAATACAATTATTAAAAATATAACAAATTTATAAATTTTTATTTATAAAAAAAAAGGTATTATAAAAGTGTGTAATTTTTGTAATTTTATAAATGTGCCATACACTTTTATATAAAAAATGAAACTTTATACAACAAATTGACAATAAAACATAACTTTTTATAATAAAAATATAAAAATATACAGTCTTATTTTTAAAAAAAAATTTTATAAAAAAGACCTATAAAGTGTGTTTAATTTTATATAATACACGGTCATAGTTTTAATACATAAAAATAAAAATTTATAGAATAAATTTATAAAAACATATAATTTTTTACCGCAAAGATATGAAAATTTAACCTTTCTAAAATAGACTTTAAAAGAAAATAAATTTATAAAATAATCTTGTAAAAAAAAAGTAACTATATAAAATAAACTTATTTAACATATAATTTTTATAAAATATACTTATAAAAATACAACCATAAAAAAAACACATAAAATACAACTGTATCAAATAAATTTATAAAAATATATAATTTTTTATAGTAAAAAACATAAAAAACGAAACTTTATTAACTAAACCTATAAAGATAAACAACTATAAATAATACTTATAAAAGAGTATAAATTTTATAAAATAAGTATAAAAAGCTTACAGTTTACTTTGTACAATATATACACTTTAAATTCATAATTTTGTAAAAAAAAAACATATAAAAATGTAATTTAATAAAATAAGCTTATAACAAACATATAAATAATTATAATAAAAATACAATAATATAATTTTTTATAAAATAAACTTACAAAAATTAACAGTTTTAAAAAATAAATTTCATAAAAACACATGACTTTAAATAAATATATTCTCGTTTTATAATTTTTATAAAATAATTTTTCTTCAAAAATCAATTTTTTAAAGTAAATAACCCACTTGAAATATATTTTATTTTACAAAAGTATAAAAAGAGAGATGGGGGAAAAAAAGGGGAATAGTTTAATGGTTAAAATTTTGGTCTTCAAAATCAAAGATGCGGGTTCAATTCCTGCTTCCCTTGTAAGAATAATAAAAGATTTATTCGAAAAACTCTTTTTTAAAAAAAAACATTTTAATTTTTTACACAACTCTTTAAAAAAAAAAAAAAAAAAATAAATTAAAATAATTTTTTAAAAATAAAATTTACAAATTATAAATATATTTTTTTTACAAAAAATTTTTTTTATAAAAAGAACCTAATAAACATTTTTTTTTTAAGAAAAACAAAATACTTTAATAAAGGTAGATATTCTAGAAACAGACAGATTTATAGAACAGGGGTTTATTTATGTTTTTATATAAATATAATAGTATTATACTTTTTATGATTTTTTTTTTACAAATTTTCTATTAAATTTACTTACTTATGGTGATTATTTTATGTATTTATATCTTCTTTTATTTTTTCTAAATCAATAAAATACGACTTTTTTTATCCAAAAGAATTTGTAATTTTTTTTAAAAGCTATGTTAATTGAATTTTAATAATTTTAAAAATAAAAAAATAGACTTTCTTTAAATAAATTATAAAAATTTTAGTATTATACAATTAAAACTAGAATAGTGTATGAATATTTTTTTGAAAATTTTAAATTATTTTTTTTAAATTTTAATTTTTTTTCTTTTTTTGAAAATTTTTTTTTACAAACTGTTTATTTAATTGTTTTATTTAATTTTTTTAAAAATAATAATATTTATTATAATACTTTTAGTATATTTATATTATTTTTTTTAATGGGTTTATTTTTATTATTTTTTCAACTTGATTTATTTACAGGGTTTCTTTGATTGATAGAATTAACTGTTATTTTTATATTTTTGTTGATGCTTTTTTATTTAAATTTCAAAGGAAATACTAACAAAGAATATAAAAATATAAATTTTATTTTTTTATCAAGTTTATTAATAATAATATTTTTTATTAAATATACAAAGTTTAATATTAACTCAGACAACCCATTTATAACATTAAATTGTTATTTATTTTGAGAAGATTATTATGAATCATTTAATAACAACTGTTTAAATGATTTTTATATTTTATTACTTAGTTATTATTTTTTTAACAGTTTTGGTTTTTTTTTAATAGGTTTTTTATTGTTTATAGGTAGTATATTGTGTATAAACTTATTTGTAAATATTAAAATAAACAACAGCAAAAATTTATCCAACTTTTTGAAATCTTTCGATTTTTTTAAAAATTCTATGTCCTTTTCATTTTTACGAAAACAAAACATGTATTTTCAAAACTTGACAATACCTAGCTTAAGGACATTAAAAAAAAAATAAATTTATGTTACAAAAAAATTCTTTAGTATCGCCTGCTGACAAATGCGGTGTTTTATGGGTAAATATATTTCATTTATACAAAGGTTCTTTTAGAAAAACCTCCTTTACAGGTGATTTTGTTAAAATAAGTGTACGTTTAACTGAGCCCGAGAATTGGGTTAAAAAAAAATCAAAATATAAAGCTATGATTGTTAGAACAAAAAAAGAAACTATAAAACGAGACGGTTCGTGATTAAAATTTGATGAAAATAATGTTGTTTTATTTAAAAAAAGGACGTCTTCGTTGGGAACAGAAATTGTAGGCCCAACTTTAAAAACTGTAAATAGAAAAGTTTTTTTACAATCCTTTTCTGGATTAGTTTAATTGATTTTTTGTTTTATGGTAAATATATCATGTCATTTATTTTTAACTCATTAAATAATATAAATACACCCAGTAAACTTTTTAAAATTAATTTATGATTTTTTATTAATATACAATTGTATAAAAATAAATTTAAAACAGTAATAACCTTTTATATAGAATCTATGTCTAATTTGAAATTTAAAAAAATAAAAATATATTATTTTTTACATAATTTTGAATTTTTTTTTAATTTTTTTTTAAAATATATAGTGTATACTACGATATTGTTATTTTTGTTTTTATAAATCATATTGTAACTTACAATTAAAATGTTTTCGTAGGATTAACTATCTCTAATATAATTATGGAAAAAGGTGTTTATGTTAACATTTTTAATTGTAAAACTTGGGTTTATGATTTTCAAATAACCTCGTTTAGCCAAGATAATGTGTATTCGAATAATTCTATTACTTACTTATTAATGTGATACTTTGTTAATAACACGACCGAGTGACAATTGTTTCACTCCTTTTTGCTAGACGACTTTATTAAAAACACTTCTGTAAAAAAAAATTTTTTTTTTGACAATTGATTAAAAAGTTTTTTAACAAATTGGGGTAATAATGTAAGTTTATTATTTTTTCCTGAATTATATTCACTACTTCTCTCTAAAAATAACTTTTTAGAATTAAATAGAACTGATGATTACCTTGTTATAAATGAATTAACTTCTACAGAATCCTACATTTTTATTTTTAATCAGATTTTAGATTTTTTATTTTTATTTTTTTCAACTATTTTAATTTTAGTTTTATACTTTTCATATTATAACCACTCAACCAAAGAAAATAACTTAATAGATTCAAATTTTTTATCTTCGTCCATTTTGGTAGAATCAGAAAAAGAGATAGCTTCCTTAGATGATTTAATATTATCTTCTATAATATTAATATATATATTTGGGTGATTTTTTCATATACATGTATGAAATGTTTTGAATAGCACACCAGAATTACTACTACTTTTTTATTTATTACCTTTTTTAGCTTTTTTAATTTTTGGAGTACCAAGTTTTTTGTTAATAGATTTTGGTATATACTGTACAATGTATATTAGGGGTTGTGGTTCTTATAATTCATTAATTGCCGAATTGATGTACGATTACATAAATGTTGGTTCTTTTTATGTTAGGTTGTGTGTTCAGTGGGTTAGACTTTTATTAATGTACTTAACTTTTATAGTAATGCATGATACTATTGTCTTTTGTAATTTTGAAAATAATTTATTTATAGGAACTTTAGACTCAATATGAGAAGAGTTATCTAATATTTTTGTTTCATGCTCTTTTTTCTCTTATTTAGCTTTTACACAAGTATTACCAGTACTTATCAGGTTATTGTTTGAATTGGCTCACACATTATTTGTTTGTACCGCCCAATTTTTAGCTTTTTTTGCAATTGTTTTTTGATTTTTTTCATTTTTATATACTTTTTTTGTTTACATAAAAATTGAAAATTATTTTTTTCACAAAAGAAAACAAAACCTACTTAAATAAATAAAATAGAAATAAAATAGAAGTAAATATTTTTTTTTTAGAACAAGTTAACTTTTTTTTTTATAATAATTCATTTAATTTTTTCTTAATTTTTTTTAACGAAAATACACAACTATCTTACTTTCATTAACTTATTATATGTTTTTTTATAAACAAATAGTGTTATTTTAATAGTTGTAACTAAATAATCAATAAATCATTTGTTTACAGGCTTTTTTTACTAGTACAAATAAAACAAATATTTTCTTTAAAAGTTTGGTTTTTAAGCTTTATGTATGTGGATTTGAGATAATAATATTCCATTTTTTTTTATACTCTTTTTTTTCTTCTTCTTAACAGTTTTTTTATCATTTTTTTTTTTATCATATCTAGGCCTTTATGGCGTATTTTTCATTAATTTATTAAGTTTGGGTTTATTTTGATTCTCTTTATTATTTTATATAAATGATTTTTTTAAAAATCAAATTATCTACAATATTTATTTAACAAAATGAATCTTTATTAATTATAATGTTAAAATAAACATTAATTTTTTAATCGATTCAACAAGCTTTTCTTTCTTTTTTTTAACTACAACTATAGGTTTGTTTGTATACATTTATACTTTTTGTTATTTTAGATTTGAACCCTTAGTTGAAAGATTTTTATTATTTTTATGTTCTTTTATTTTAAGTATGTTGTTTTTAGTTTCATCTGGAAATATAATAATGTTATTTTTAGGTTGAGAGTTAATAGGTTTAACATCTTTTTTTTTAATAAATTTCTGATCAACAAAAGTTAGTACTTTGAAAGCCGCTTTTAAAGCCTTTACATTTAATAAAATAAGTGATTTTTTTTTATTTGTATTTTTAATAATTGTGTATAATTTGACATACGATTTTGATATTATGTCTATTAATAATCAAATAATTTTCTTTAAAAATTTTAAAATCAATTTACTTAATTTTAATGTAAATGTAATAGAGGTATTATGTTTTTTTTTATTAAGTTGTTCTTTTATAAAATCTGCTCAATTTGGTGCACATATATGATTACCAGACTCTATGGAAGCCCCCGTTCCAGCATCATCTTTAATCCACTCAGCAACCTTAGTTTCTGCAGGTGTTTTTATAATACTAAGGTTTTACCCATTATTTGAAAACTCATTTTATTCCTTTTTTATTTTACCTTTTATAGGTTCTTTGACAGCTGCATACGGAGGTTTAGTTGGATTTTTTCAATCAGATATAAAACGAATTTTAGCTTATTCTACTATTAGTCATTGTGGTTTTTTAATATTATTAACATCATTTAATTTTAATGAATTCGTTATTATATATTTATATGTTCATGGTTTTTTTAAAGCTTCAGTTTTTATGTGCGTTGGTAATGTCATTAGAATTAGTAAAAATTACCAAGATTATAGAAAAATGGGTTTATTCTATAAATATTTGCCTTTTGAGTGTTTTGTAACATTTATTTGTTTAGTTAATTTATCGGGTATCCCCTTTTCTCTAGGTTTTTTTATTAAACATTTAATTTTTTTAGGTTTACAAACAAATATATATTTATATTATATGATAATATTTTTTATAGCGATTGGAGCTATATCTGGGTTATTTTATTCTTACAAAGTTTTTTTTTTTGTCTTTTTTGATTTTAAAAAATCTAAAAAAAATATTTATATTAATTTAAATAAAAAAAATCAGATGTCTTATTATTATACTAACACATCCTTATTGTCTAATATAAGTATAGTTTTTTTAATAATTATTAGTTATACTGTAAGTTACTATTTGTTAAATATTACTTTTAATAAATATTACTCAATAAACGACTTTAGTAATTTTAGTTTTAATTCTAATTTCTATAATTTATTTAATGAGAACAATTATTTTCTTTTTAATTTGAGTTTTTTAAATTGATTTGTTATTTTTGTTTTATTAAATTTTGTTATATTGAATTGACGTTTTAAATTTTATTCTTATATTAATTATAATTATATTAATTTTTATTCGTGTATTTCTCTCATAAGTTATGTTTTTTATTTTTTTATGTAATTTGGGTACAAATAATAAGGATTTATGAACCAAAAATATAAAATTCCTTTAGAGATTTTTATTGTTTTCGAGAAAATACCATTACAGGTATGAACATCTGAAGCTAATTTACCTAATCAATATTTTATACATATACCTCAAAAATGGTTTTTTAGTGTTAACATTTTTATAAAACAAAGTTTAAGTTTTTTTAACTCTACATTATTAGATATGTCTGCTGTTGATTTACAAAGCTTTAATAAAAATTTTTTTAAAAAGAATATAAATATAAAAAATAATGGTGTATTGGTTTTTTATTTATATTATTTTTATTTCCTTAAAATTAATATAAATATATTTTTTTTAAATTTAAACCTTAAAAAATTTTTTTTAAATTCAATAGATAAAATTTATTTAAATTCAAATTGGTTAGAGAGGGAGGCTGCTGAGATGTTTGGTTTAAATTTTTTAAATAAAAAAGATATAAGAAAGTTACTAACAGACTACACTTGCTTAGATAACCCATTACTAAAGAGTTTTCCTTGTGAGGGTTTTTATGATGTTTATTATAATTTTTTTGAAGATCAAGTTAAAACCTCAAAGAACTCTGTTGTTGAGTTGTAATTTATACATAATTGTTTTTACTATTTTTATAATTTTCATATATAAAAAATTACCCCTTTATTTGTTTTAATTTAAACTTAAAATAGAAACTTGACTAGTTTTTTGAAATTTTATTTTTTGACTCTCTATTATCGCTTTTTTATTTAGTAAAACTAACTTTTTGTTAGTGTTACTTTTCTCCGAGATGGTTTGAGTCATTATTTATGTAATTTCTATTATTAATGGAAGTTTAAATGACGATATTAATTTATATTCTATGTCTTTTTTTTTACTAGCTTTTGCTGGTTTAGAATTTTCTATAGGTTTACTTTTGGTAACTTTTTTTAAAAACGCGAAATCAGATTATTTTTTTGAAAAAAATTTTAAAAAAAATGATCAAATTTTTAATAAAAACACTTATTATAATTTTTTATACAAAAATCTATAATAAGTTATTAAAAAGGAGTGGGTGACATCGTTATGTTATTTTTTTTACAAAATATAATTGTTTTTTCCTTAATTTTTTGAGTTCTAACCATTTTAGGTAGTTATTTTTATAAAAAAAAGAATCACAAAAATAAAAGAAATTTTTACGAATGTGGTTTTAAATCAATATCAGATATTAATATCCAAATAAATATAAATTTTATAATGGTGTGTATTTTTTTAATTATATATGATATTGAGTTTACATTTTTGTTCCCAGCACTATTTAATTTTATCAATTTAAATTTTTTTCAATTTTTCTTCTTTATTATTTTTATTATATTAATTATAATGTCATTGTATTACGACATATTAACAAATTCTTTAAATTGACAGCATTAAATCAACAGTATCAATAATTCAGTTTAATTTTTTTTAATTAAAAATTAAATGTGATTTATTTATGTTTATTAAAATATATTTTAATATTAAAAAATTTAAAAAAATTTATTTTTGTTTTTCTAAAATTAATGAGTCTATTGATGGTATTAGTATAAACAACATTATTAAAGAAAATGACAAGTTTATTGAAGAAAAAAAAATACATATTAATAAGGGGGTTTGTAGTAATATTTATTTATTCAATAAAAAAAATAAAATAAAAAATATTAATTCAAAAAAAACAATTATTAACAAAAACTCTTTTAAAAATATTTTTTTTAAAAATTCAAAAAAAAATACGATCGGTTCTTTAAATAAAAAACTAATTAATGATAGTAAAATAATTAAAAAATTACCTTTAAGTGTAGAAGGGGTTGAGAATTTAATTTTTAACAGTAATGAGTTAAAACCTAACAAGTCGAAATCGAATGATATGTTAATTACTGAAAAAAAAATTAACAACAAAAACCCTTTAAAAAAACAAAAAAACCCCTTTATTGATGCTGGTTACAGTGATGAACTCAATAAAAGTATAGAAAATTTTATTTTGAAAAAAAGAAAAAAAGAAAAAATAATAATTTTAGCTGTAAATTTTCTAAAAAAATATAAAAGGATCGTGGTTGATTATGAAATTTTTTATAAAACAATATTATCGCTTTATAAAAATAAATTTTTTTTAATTAAATTCCTAAAATTAAAAATTTATACACTTTTTTATGAAAATATTTTAAAATCAACGAAAGGTAAAAAAAAATATTTGATATTACAATTAAAAAAAAAAAAATCTAAGTATTTAATAATTTTAATTATAAACAACAAAATAGAGATGATGGTAACTTTAGGCGTTCTTTTATCTTACGCAGGTCAAAAAAAAAAATCTTTAAAAAGGTCAGCAAAAGGTTTTGAAATTTTTTTAAATGCTGTCGAAACTATTTATATAAATTTTAAAAAAGGTGATTATGTAAGATCATTAATATTAGATTTTTTAGATAAAAAAATTTTTATTTCAAAAAAAAAAATAATAAAACTTTTTGCGTCAAGTAATTTCTTTTTTTTTAGTTTTTATACTAATTTTGGTAAAAATTTTTATAAAAAATACAGAAGTATAAAGAAAAACTTTTTAAAAAAAAATGTAGTATTTTTTAATAAAGATATAAGAAAGTTTTATTTAAAAACCTCTAAAAAAATTACCCGGTTTAAATAATTACCAATTTAGAGTATTTTTATAATACCGTTTATTTATACGTATAATTTTAATAACAGTATATTTTTTTTTTTTAAATTTTTTTTTTTTTTTTTTTTAAAAATAATAATATATATATAATATATTATAAATTTATTTTATTATTTTTTTTTTTTTTTTTTTTTTTTTTTTTTTTTTTTTTTTTTTTTTATAAGAGAATTTTTATTTTTTTTTTTTTTTTGTTAGATTAGGTTATTAATTGATCTAACCATTATTATTATGTATCTTATCTCAAGGCTTATTATTATGGGCAACACTAGATTTAGACCTGTATAGATTTAGACGTGTATAGATTTAGATTTGTACAGATTTAGATTTGTATAGATTTAG
>Ga0164295_10005351_pt1 | contig 10128 bp, 9 predicted proteins | sample GEODES006metaG_FD_111798 | JGI IMG/M metagenome (GOLD analysis project Ga0164295, IMG submission 111798) | Oligotrophic lake water microbial communities from Sparkling Lake, Wisconsin, USA - GEODES006 metaG | ecosystem: Environmental > Aquatic > Freshwater > Lake | place: USA: Sparkling Lake... | reverse complement strand
CAATTTGCTGACAACTTCTGTGCGCGGCAGAGGACTTGCTCCAATGACTGCTGCCAATGCACCGCTAGGTGTCAGGGGTTTCATGAACGCTGCATTCGGTGTACGCTTTTTAGCAGGCGCTTTTTTCGCTACGACTTTTTTCGCGGTTGCTTTTTTGGCGGGAGCTTTTTTCGCTACGACTTTTTTCGCGGTTGCTTTTTTGGCCGGTGCTTTTTTAGCTGCTACTTTTTTAGCGGGTGCTTTTTTAGCTACGGTTTTTTTCACGGCCGCTTTTTTCGCGGGTGCTTTTTTTGCTGCGGTTTTTTTAGCCGCTTTTTTTGCAGTTGCCATTATCATTTTCCTTCTAGAAGTGATTGAAAAGCCGCCAAGGTTTTTTATTTTTGTCGGCTACCTATATCCTAAGGTAGAAATTGCAGTTTTCATAGAAGAAATCGTGTTTTCTCCTCTGAAATCACTTTTTTTATGATTTTCTTTTACACAGACGTCAATCAATTCCGATTGATAGTCAAATTCTTTATCTTGGCGAAATATATTTTCATATTATGAAATATTTGTCATGAGTTCGCGTGAATATATGACCTTAAAATGAAATCATATTCCGCAATATAAAAAATCAATATTAACTATTTGTTTTTTATGGGTTTAATTTAATTCATATATAAGACACAAGATTAAAAAATATCTTATATAAGACTTAAAATGGATGCCACACTGAGTCTGAATGCCAGACAAGTCAATCTATTTTCATCACTTTGGAGTTAGCAATGACAAAAACACTACTGAACCGTCAAGAGCAGATCACTGCTATTGAAAAAGACTGGGCAACCAACCCCCGCTGGAAGGGCGTCAAGCGCGGTTACAGCGCCGCGGACGTCGTACGTTTGCGCGGCAGCATGCACATTGAACACACTTTGGCTCAACGTGGTGCCGAGAAACTTTGGGACAAGATCAATGGCGGCTCTAAAAAAGGCTATGTGAACGCTTTCGGAGCGATCAGTGCCGGCCAAGCCATGCAGCAGGCCAAAGCAGGTCTGGAAGCGGTGTATTTGTCAGGCTGGCAGGTGGCTGCTGACGGCAACACGTCAGAGACCATGTACCCGGATCAATCCCTGTACGCCTACGATTCGGTACCCACCATGGTTCGCCGCATCAACAACACCTTCCAGCGTGCTGATGAAATCCAGTGGGGCCGTGGCATTGAGCCCGGCAGCAAAGATTTCATCGACTACTTCCTGCCTATCGTGGCCGATGCAGAAGCTGGTTTCGGCGGCGTGTTGAACGCATTTGAATTGATGAAAAACATGATTGCTTCCGGTGCCGCCGGTGTGCACTTTGAAGACCAATTGGCCGCAGTTAAAAAATGCGGTCACATGGGTGGCAAGGTGCTGGTTCCCACCCACGAAGCATGCGAAAAATTGATCGCTGCTCGCTTCGCAGCCGATGTCATGGGCGTGCCCACCATTGTGCTGGCTCGCACGGATGCAGAAGCTGCTAACTTGATCACCTCCGACCACGACGCCAACGACAAACCTTTCTTGACCGGCGAGCGCACGCAAGAAGGTTTTTACCGTGTCAAAAATGGTTTGGAGCAGGCCATCAGCCGCGGTATTGCCTATGCTCCTTATGCTGACTTGGTGTGGTGTGAAACCGGTGTGCCTGACATCGGTTTTGCCCGTGAGTTTGCCCAGGCTGTGCACGCTGCTTGCCCCGGCAAATTGTTGTCCTACAACTGCTCACCATCGTTTAACTGGAAAAAGAATTTGAACGACACGCAGATTGCTTCTTTCCAGGAAGATTTGTCTGCACTGGGCTACAAATACCAGTTCATCACCTTGGCCGGTATCCATATCAATTGGTTCAACACCTTCCAATTTGCACACGCTTACGCCAACGGCGAAGGCATGAAGCATTACGTGAACATGGTGCAAGAGCCTGAATTCGCTGCGCGCGAACAAGGCTATACCTTTGTGTCACACCAGCAGGAAGTCGGCGCAGGTTATTTTGACGACGTCACCACTGTCATCCAAGGCGGTTCATCCAGCGTCAAGGCTTTGTCTGGTTCCACCGAAGAAGAGCAATTCCACTGAGATTGTTTGCTTCCCTCAAAGCCCGGCCTTGGCCGGGTTTTTTTATGGGAAAATTATCTATTGACACTTCTTCGAATGCAGCGCGGTTGATTCCGCGCTTTTTAATTTCAGACCCATGGTTCAAATCACATTACCCGACGGCTCTTTACGCGAATTCCCTGGTCCAGTCACCGTAGCTGAAGTTGCTGCCTCCATAGGCGCTGGTTTGGCCAAAGCTACGCTGGGTGGCAAGGTTGACGGCCAACTGGTCGATGCCAGTTTCAGCATTTCGCGCAACGCGGGTTTGTCCATCGTGACAGCCAAGGACGCTGAGGGGCTTGAACTCATACGCCACTCCACGGCGCATTTGTTGGCTTATGCGGTCAAGTCTTTGTTTCCGCAGGCACAGGTCACCATAGGGCCGGTGATTGAAAACGGGTTTTATTACGATTTCTCATTTGAGCGGCCATTCACGCCTGAAGACTTGGTGGCGATAGAAAAACGCATGACTGAGCTGGCATCCAAAGACGAGCAGGTACTGCGTCGCGTTTTACCGCGTGATGAGGCCGTGGCCTATTTCAAATCTTTGGGTGAGCATTACAAAGCCGAAATCATCGGTAGTATTCCAGCGGGTGAAGATGTCAGTCTTTACAGGGAAGGGGAGTTTGAGGACTTGTGCCGCGGCCCGCACGTTCCCAGCACGGGCAAGCTCAAACATTTCAAGCTGATGAAAGTGGCAGGTGCGTACTGGCGTGGCGACAGCAAAAATGAAATGTTGCAGCGTATTTACGGCACCGCTTGGACCAGCAAGGAAGACTTGCAGTTGTATTTGACGCAACTTGAGGAGGCCGAAAAACGCGACCATCGCAAACTCGGCCGCGAGCTGGATTTGTTCCACATCGATGACCACGCACCCGGTTTGGTGTTCTGGCATCCGCACGGTTGGACGCTGTGGCAAATGGTTGAACAGTACATGCGTCAGGTCTACCGTGACAACGGTTACTTAGAGGTGAAGGCGCCCCAAATTTTGGATAAAACCTTGTGGGAGAAAACTGGGCATTGGGACAAATACCGCGAAAACATGTTCACCACCGAGTCGGAAAAACGCGACTACGCACTCAAGCCTATGAATTGCCCCGGGCATATTTTGATTTTCAATCAGGGCATCAAAAGTTACCGAGATTTGCCCCTGCGTTATGGTGAATTTGGTCAATGCCACCGCAATGAACCTACCGGCGGCTTGCACGGCATCATGCGGGTGCGGGGTTTCACGCAGGACGATGGTCACATTTTTTGTACTGAAGAACAAATCCTTGATGAGTGCGTGGCCTACACATCGTTGCTGCAAAAAGTCTACAAAGACTTTGGCTTTAGCGACATCATCTACAAGATCGCTACCCGCCCGGCGCAGAGAATTGGCTCGGACGAAAGCTGGGACCGCGCAGAAGACGCGCTGATGCAAAGCTTGAAGGCCTCTGGTTGCGACTACATCATTTCACCCGGAGATGGCGCGTTTTACGGTCCCAAAATTGAATACACGCTCAAAGATGCCATCGGCCGCCAGTGGCAATGTGGCACGATTCAAGTGGATTTCTCCATGCCCGAACGTCTGGGCGCCGAGTATGTGGGCGAAGACGGGGCAAGACATCGGCCGGTCATGCTGCACCGCGCGATTGTGGGTAGCTTGGAGCGATTCATCGGCATTTTGATCGAACAGCATGCCGGGGCTCTGCCGGTTTGGCTGGCCCCTGAGCAAGTCGTGGTGCTCAATATCACTGACGCACAGGCCGAATATGCCTTGGATGTGGTCAAAAAGCTGAAAAATCAAGGGTTTAGGGTGACCAAGGATCTGAGAAACGAGAAAATTACGTATAAAATACGCGAGCATTCAATGCAAAAGCTGCCTTACATCTTGGTCATGGGTGACAAGGAAATGGCAGCAGGTACCGTCGCAGTGCGCGCCCGAGGCAATATTGATCTCGGTGTGATGACACTCGAAGCTTTCTCCAAAAAGTTAGCCTCTGACATTGCCTCTAAACAATGATTTTTTCATTGTTTAGAGGTTCATTGCACGGTGTTTTCAGCTGATTTATCAGCGACTTTTTGAAGGATTGAACCATCGCTACTGAATTTCGCGATCGCCGTCAACGCGAGGAACGCAAGCACCGCCTTAACCGGGAAATCATGGCTCCCGAAGTCCGCGTCAGCGGCCCGAACAACGAAGCCATTGGCGTTCTGAGTCTTGCTGAAGCACTTCGAATGGCCGGTGAACTTGATGTGGATTTGGTGGAAATTTCACCGACCGCTGTTCCGCCGGTTTGCAGGTTGATGGATTACGGAAAATTCAAGTACCAGGAACAAAAAAAGGCAGCTGAGGCCAAGTCCAAGCAAAAAGTCATTGAGGTCAAGGAAATCAAATTCCGTCCCGGCACCGATGACGGCGACTACAACATCAAGTTGCGCAACATCAAACGCTTTTTGGACGATGGCGACAAATGCAAAATCACTTTGCGATTCAGGGGCAGAGAAATCACCCACCAAGAAATCGGCATGGCGTTGTTGCAAAGAATTCGGGATGAACTGGCTGATCTGATTGTGGTTGAGCAGTTCCCCAAACTGGAAGGACGGCAAATGGTCATGATGATCGCGCCGGGCAAGAAAAAACCGGGTAGCGTAGCCAAACCCGCCGCTGAAACTGCTCCTGCAGCGACAGCGTAAAAGGCCACGCAAACAAGTGTCTCGGGGCTAACAAGTCTGCGTCTGGTTCGCAGCGCCTCACGAGCACAAAAAATAGGAGCATACACATGCCCAAAATGAAGACCAAAAGCAGCGCTAAAAAGCGCTTTCGCGTTCGTCCAGGAGGTACCGTCAAGCGCGGTCAAGCCTTCAAACGCCACATCCTCACCAAAAAGACCACCAAGAACAAACGTCACTTGCGCGGTCCTACCGGTGTGCATGAAACCAATATGGGTCACATGGCGCAAATGCTGCCCATGGCAGGCCTGTGATCAACGGACGAACAAGGAGAATTTGATATGCCTCGCGTAAAACGTGGTGTGACGGCTCGCGCCAGACACAAAAAAGTTTTAGCCCTTGCAAAAGGATTCCGCGGTCGCCGCGGCAACGTCTATCGCATCGCCAAAGAAGCTGTGATGAAGGCAGGCCAATACGCCTACCGTGACCGGCGCGCCAAAAAGCGTGTGTTCCGTCAATTGTGGATCGCGCGTATCAACGCGGCTGCTCGTGAATTTGGCATCACTTACAGCCAATTTGCCAATGGCTTGCGCAAAGCAGCCATCGAGATCGACCGCAAAATGCTGGCCGATCTTGCGGTTCATGACAAAGCAGCCTTTGGTCACATTGTTGACCAGGTCAAAGCCAAACTGGCGGCCTGATCTGGCCTTTGAATTGCCTGTCAAACGGCGGGCAGTTTGTTGATCCTGAGGGGTTGAGGTTTACAAGCTTCAATCCCTTCTTCTTTTGTAGCAGAGACATGCCATGAACGAGCTCGATTCCTTGGTGAAACAGGCGCAGGAACTGTTCGCCACTTGCACCACACCTGTTGAGCTGGAAAATGCCAAAGCGCAATTCCTGGGCAAAGCAGGGCACTTGACCGAGCGTATGAAGGGCTTGGCCAAACTCGATATCGAAGCCAAGAAAAGCCAAGGCGCATTGATCAATGCAGCCAAGCAGGCTATAGAAGAAGCCTTAAACCATTGCCGCGAACAACTCTCATTCGCAGAGTTGAATGCTCAGTTGAAGGCTGAAACCTACGACGTGACATTGCCTGGCAACTTACAAAGTCAAGGTGGTTTGCATCCTGTTAGCTTGAGCCTAGAACGCATAGAACATATTTTCACTTCCATGGGGTTTGAGGTGGCGCAAGGACCTGAAATTGAAACCGACTGGTTCAATTTCACGGCGCTCAATACCCCTGAAGACCATCCTGCTCGCTCCATGCACGACACGTTTTATGTCGAAGGCGGCTACTTGTTGCGCACGCACACCAGCCCCATGCAAATCCGCCATGCCATGGCACATGTGCAAAAGTACCAAGCCCGTATTGATGCCGGGCAAGCCATGCCTGAAATACGTGTGATTGCGCCGGGGCGTACCTACCGTGTAGACAGCGATGCCACGCACTCGCCCATGTTCCACCAGTGCGAGGGGTTGTGGATAGGCGAGAACATCAGCTTCAAAGACTTAAAAGTGGTGTTCACTGATTTTTGCAAAACCTTTTTTGAAAATGAAGACTTGGTGCTGCGTTTTAGGCCTAGCTTTTTTCCATTCACTGAGCCCAGCGCAGAAATTGATATTCAATTTCCAAGCGGCCCCTTGGCCGGGCGCTGGTTGGAAGTGGCAGGCTCCGGCCAAGTTCATCCAAACGTGGTGCGTAATATGGGTCTGGACCCTGAACGGTTCATAGGATTTGCATTCGGCATGGGACCGGACCGGCTCACCATGTTGCGCTATGGCGTGAACGATTTACGGCTGTTTTTCGATGGCGACCTTCGTTTTCTCAGCCAATTTCAATGACATTCTCAAGGCAAGTTCATGCAGTTTCCTGAATCTTGGTTGCGCGAATTCTGCAACCCACCCATCACTACACAGCAGTTAGCTGACACCTTGACCATGGCCGGTTTGGAAGTCGAAGAGATGCAGACTGTCGCGCCTTTTTTCAGCCATGTAGTCGTCGGTGAAATTGTGTCGGTTGAACAGCATCCAGATGCAGACCGTTTGCGAATTTGTAAAGTCAATGTGGGTAAGGATCAACCGTTATCGATTGTTTGCGGTGCTCCTAATGCGCGTGTCGGCATTAAAGTTCCCTGCGCCCTTGTCGGCGCGGAGTTGCCGCCTGGGGAAGATGGCAAAGCTTTTCACATCAAGCTCGGTAAATTGCGCGGTGTTGAAAGCCAAGGTATGTTGTGTTCTGCGCGCGAGTTGAAAATTTCTGAAGACAGCCAAGGCTTGTTGGAGTTGGCAAATGACGCAGTTGCAGGTGTCAACATTCGCGATCATTTGAAACTGGATGACACACTGTTTACCCTCAAGCTCACGCCAAATTTAGCGCATTGCCTGAGTGTGTTCGGTGTGGCGCGTGAGCTCTCTGCACTGACCGGTTGTCCATTGGTGCAACCCGTTTTTGCCCCTGTGCCACCTAATGCACAAGATGTGTTGAAGGTGGATGTTCAGGCCAAAGACTTGTGTGGGCGTTTCAGCGGTCGCATCATCCGCGGCTTGCATACCAAGGTCAAAACACCTGAATGGATGGTGTTGCGACTGGCGCGTTGCGGTCAACGCAGCGTCAGTCCTTTGGTAGATATTTCCAACTATGTGATGTTTGAGTTTGGCAGACCCACACACATTTTTGATTTGAAAAAAATCCACGGCGGTTTGACTGTGCGATGGGGCCAAAGCGGTGAAACCTTGGAGCTTTTGAACGGACAAACGGTCACGCTTGACGACAAGGTGGGCGTCATCGCCGACGAACAGCAGGTCGAGTCCCTGGCCGGCATCATGGGTGGTGCTGCAACCGCAGTCTCTGACGCAACCACTGATATTTATGTCGAAGCCGCGTTCTGGTGGCCTACGGCAATTGCTGGCAGGTCACGTCGCTTTAATTTTGCGACCGATGCAGGACACCGGTTCGAGCGAGGTGTTGATCCTGCAAGCACTGTTGAGCATATTGAACACATTACTTCATTGATACTGTCTATTTGTGGCACAGCCTCAACCCACACCGGACCCATAGACGATCACGTCTCACACGCGTCATCAACCAAGTCTGTGCAAATGCGGGTGGCCCGCGCCAACAAAGTGCTGGGTACCGAGTTGAGTCAGCAAGCCATGTCGAATGCATTGCAAGGCCTTGGCTTGCAAGTCAAAGAAAGTCCCGGCGTGATTGAGGTTACGCCGCCCAGCTTTCGCTTTGATTTAAAAATTGAAGAAGACTTGATAGAGGAAGTGGCACGAATGGTCGGGTATGAAAGCTTGCCTGCGTCTCCACCACTGGCACCCATCACCCCAAAGTTACGACCTGAAAACCTTCGTGACAGTTTCGCTGTGCGTCGTCATTTGGCTGATCTGGGTTACCAAGAAACCATCAACTTCAGTTTTGTAGATGCCGCATGGGAAGAGAAGCTTGCTGGCAATCTTCATCCCATTCAGTTGCTCAATCCCATCGCCAGTCAGATGAGCGTGATGCGTTCCTCGCTCATCGGTTCTTTGTTGCAAGTGGCTAAATTCAATCTTGATCGCAAAGCTTTCAGTGTCAAGATTTTTGAGGCTGGCCGCATTTTTAAAAGAGATGACAAAGTTGAGGATGGGTTGCGAACCGTCAAGGGCATAGATCAGCCTATGCATTTGGCTGGACTTGCATATGGCCCACTTCAACCTCTGGGATGGAAGCCACAAGGCAAAGCGGTTGATTTTTATGACGTTAAAGCAAACATATGCCATTTGTTGGCGGGTCACGCATTGCACTTTGTGGCGGCATCTCACCCGGCATTACACCCTGGGCGAAGCGCGCGCATTGATATACAGGGTAAGCCAGTAGGCTGGATGGGGGAGTTGCATCCGCAATGGCGTCAAGAATGGAGTTTCGCTTTTGCACCCATTGTTTTTGAGATTGAGTTGGATGCTATTCTTTCGCATCCTGTTCCTCAAAGCAGATCCATTCCCCGCTTGCACCCGGTAGAACGTGATCTGGCGATCGTGGTGAGTGAATCTGTCACACATGAAAAATTGATATCGTGCATCATGGATTCAGCCACTCAAAATTTGCTGCGAAATGCGGTTCTGTTTGATATCTACAGACCATCCAAGCCAGATACTTCTGTCCAAGCAGGTGAAAAAAGCATGGCAGTGCGTTTGTTTTTGCAAAGCACAGATGAAAATACATTAACTGAGACGCAAATTGATTCAGCACTTCAGTCAGTCATTGGGCAATTAAGCAGTCAGCTTTCAGCAAGACTGCGTACTTGAAGGAAACTTTCAAATGAATCTCTCATTCGAAACCATTGAAACACCTGCTTTGACCAAGGCGCAACTCGCTGAATTGCTATTTCAACAAATTGGATTGAACAAGCGTGAATCCAAAGACATGATTGATGCATTTTTTGATCTTATTTCCAGTCAATTGGTCGACGGGCAAGACGTCAAAATTTCAGGCTTTGGTAATTTTCAAATCCGCACCAAAGCACCTCGCCCGGGCCGAAATCCGCGCACCGGAGAAACCATTCCCATCAAAGCGCGCAGAGTTGTGACTTTTCACGCCAGCCAAAAGCTCAAAGAGCAAATCCAGGGCATGTCTGCTGAAATAGCTGAATAAGAAAACTTTTTTGGCATTTTTACTGCCCAAGTAACTCGTGATCAGGATGCGGTGAGTTTTCACTGTGTAGCTATTTCATTTTTTTTGATCAATTTTTGAATTTTCATGTCGATTTACTTTGAAGCACTGCAGTCTTCGTGTAACCTCTATCACCCTTTCTAACTGATTGTTTTCATGGAGAATTCTCTCCCGTCCATTCCAGCTAAACGCTATTTCACGATCGGTGAGGTAAGCGATTTATGTGGCGTCAAGCCACATGTGCTGCGCTATTGGGAACAGGAATTCACTCAACTTCGTCCCATGAAAAGACGCGGTAATCGCCGCTATTACCAACACCACGAAGTGTTGATGATTCGCCGTATACGGGACTTGTTGTACGAACAAGGTTTCACCATCAGTGGTGCGCGAAATAAATTGCAGGAACTGGTTCAAACTGAGAGAGATAAAAAACGTGCGGGTGAAGTGATGCTAAGTGGCATAGATGAGTTGGAGGACAACTTGTCCATGGGGGATGCCAAAGCAGAAGATCCTTGGGTCAGCAACCTTTCAGAAAATGGTGCTTACAGATTGCAGCTTCTTCGTCAGGAATTATTTGAAATTCGTGGGCTTCTTGATTAAAGTCCGCTTTGTCAAAGCTATAATGTGATTTGATTTCGGCGTGTAGCGCAGCCTGGTAGCGCACTTGCATGGGGTGCAAGGGGTCGCGAGTTCGAATCCCGCCACGCCGACCAT
>Ga0164295_10005350_pt1 | contig 10130 bp, 8 predicted proteins | sample GEODES006metaG_FD_111798 | JGI IMG/M metagenome (GOLD analysis project Ga0164295, IMG submission 111798) | Oligotrophic lake water microbial communities from Sparkling Lake, Wisconsin, USA - GEODES006 metaG | ecosystem: Environmental > Aquatic > Freshwater > Lake | place: USA: Sparkling Lake... | reverse complement strand
TCTTTTTTGAATCAAATAATACTCTCTGAAAAGATCATAAATGAGAGAACCCGATAATTCAATACGTTTATATTTGAAATTATCACGATCCGTTGGAGGCTCTTCGCCCATATAAACGCGCAACATGCGCTTTACCATGTAACCCACATAGTATGCCTTGTCTAAGAAATTTTTCTCTCCAATGTGCGGTAAAAAATAGTTCATTAAAATATCCAACACACCTGTAATGGTGCGTCTTTTGGTGAAACTCGCAATATATTTCAACGCTGTTTCTTGATTGAAAATATAATTGGCGTCGTGTATAGAGGGTATAAATAAATCAATATAAGAACTATTCTTTTCCAAATCAAGCAGACAATATTCAATAATACTTTTGTCAGAGGCAAGACCTAGGGCACGCATTAAAATAAAAAGCGGAACTGGTTTTTTCACATTCGGTACAGTAACGACGATTTGATGATTTGAAAATCGAGTGCCTGGTGCGACTAATCGAACAGCCGATGTTCGAATTGGTTTCGAGGCGTCTTCCGATACTGATCTGATTTCTGCCGAATAACTGTATAAATTATCCGCTTTGTTCTTGCGTATATACAGCATATTATCGGCGAATTTTTCTTGACATACAATGACTTTTTCTTTGCCGTCAATAATAAAATAACCGCCGTAATCATTGCGGCATTCGCCCATATTGAAACGCACATCTGGTGCGAGAGAATTCAAAATACAAAGGTTGGACTGAAGCATGATGGGAAATCTGCCTAAAAAGATTTTTTCTAAAGTAATGGAATGTTCTCTCTTTTCACCATTTTCATAAAAGATAAAATCGACATCAACATCATAGTGAATCGTAATGCCATAGGTCATGTTCCTTAAACGCGCGTCATTGGGATACATGTAATGGGTATAATGGTCGTCAAATATAATGGGTTTTCCATAATATATTTTACTGCCGTCTTTCCCTGCTAAATACAAGAAACACTGGCTTTGTTTCCCGGAGTTATCGTCGTTCTCTCTTTCAATAAAACGAATCGGGTTGTTTTCACGAAATATATTATTGATTCCGCTGCTAAAAAAACTATTATAGGAGTCTAAATGGTGCGCTACTAAATTTTCCGGGTTATCATTGAAATATTTGTTTATGATTTTCCAAGAGATAGAATCTTTATCCATTTTATTTGTGTATATTATAATAATCATATATTTTTTATAATTGTTTTATCATTAATTATATATTTGAATTTGAGTCAAAGAGAGAAAATTCAAATACCAACAAAAAATAATTTTGTAAAATAATTTAAAAACAACACACATATGATAGTATATATATCATGTTTTTCACAAGAATCGGAATGACTTTAGTGAAACCTTGTTTTAATGGATTTAAAAAAAATTTCAGTTCCAACATTGATTTATTACCCGTATCTGCCTTGGATATTTACAAGAAGAGCTGTTATTATAACATTGATTATAAAATAAATGAAGAAGCCGATGTAAAAGAGGCAGTCAATCGTTTTACCGCGTTTAATGTGAGTTGCCTGGCAGTCACCAATAACAAGGGTGATGTCGTTGGACTTTGTACGGGTCGTGATTATATTAATAAAGTCGCTGCCGCGGATAAACTAAGCGTAAATGTAAAGGTCAAGGATATTTGTACGTATTCGCCAAAAGTATTGGTTGCCAAGGTAGATGATACGTTGGAGACCTGTATGACTAAAATGTTGTTTAAAAACATTCGCCATTTACTCATTTATGACAAAACCGTATTTATCGGGTTGATTTCCATCAAAGATTTAATTAAACCATTGATTGACAAGAATAAGTATGTCGTTACTAAATTGAGTGATTTTAATATGGGTAAGGGCGCATTTTTTGGCAGTGAATAACTATGATATTTTACATTCTATCACTTATTCTTCCTCGGCATCATCATTATCCGGTGGAGGTGGAGGATATACGATAGCAGGGTTATCTGTGTTTGGAGCAGTAAAAATATCAATACTTGGTATTTCAACGGTTTCATTTAAAGTGTTGTCACTAATATTTGATACAATATGAAATAACTCATCAAGAATTTCGTTGCTTTTGTAATTTATAATTATATAATGTTCCTCGTCGTCATCATCCATCATTGCGAAAATTTGTGGATAGGCAAATACAACATCATTGTATAAATTATCTATGATATTTCTAGCCGTGTCAATGTTTCTAGGAATGTGAATATTCTGAATCACATAATTCCATAAATTCAATATTTTTACCATCAACGCATAAACAGTTTCCGGCGCAGAAATAGCACTAACCATTGGACCATTCTTTTTAATGTCAATTACCCTATTCATAAATGTTTGAATATGTCTTTTTTCTTCTTCGTCTGGAGTAGGTGGATTCGGTGGGTTATATCTTGCTCTTTTTAGATTCGGCATAGGCAATTCATCTCCGTTACCACCTTTATACTTTCTAGAATATCTACGACTTTTATGATGCGAATGTTTCTGTTTCATCGTTTTTTTATGTTTTTTTGTATGTTTTTTATGTTTCTGTAGTTTTTTAATACTTTTTTTCATTGTCATATAATAATACAATATTTTTTATTTTTTCAAAAAAAATAAAAAGTGTGATTCATTACATTGCTACAGATTGAGGTTTATCTTGTCTCATTTTTAAAAACTTTAATTAGATTTTCGATTACTTTTCCGGGTTTTCCTTTTTCCGCCAGTTTTTTTATTTTCGGCGGTCGTACAAGAAAACAATGTCCATGGTTGACTTGGGCGATCCACCAAATATGGTTTCAAGTGTGCCCATACTCGGTTTTTGTTTATATATTCATCCACGATAAATGGTGTGCCACAAGAATTACCAAATCGTCCCATGAATGACATGTTTTTTATCATCTTTGAATCAGCAACACATCCATCCACCGCCCCGCGCGCCTGGAATGGTTTTGGTCTGCCCGGGTCAGACATGTATTCACGAGCGTCCAAATCATAATGACTACATACTGTACGTGAGCACATATTTTCTTTACCCAAATAGACATCATAATGGTCAGCAATCAGTTTCATCGCCAATTCCGCATCTAGTTTGCCCTTGTTTTCCTCCATTAAATCACCAAGACGCACCTTGCGCGCTCCCTGATGTCTTCGCACATCGTCCATGCCGGTATTGGAGCATTCGATGTTGCGAATTTGCGGATCATATGGCGCATTAAATCCAATAAAAACCCCATTGGTAGTTCGTTGTACGCTCTTGTATTTTAATCCCAATTCCAAAAGCATAATTTCATTGGTATTGATGTCACCAAACATCCAGGAATTCGCATAATCGCCCGAATTGCCTTCCCATAAAATTTTTACATAATCATCCATGGTGTTACCTTCATTCATAGCTTTACGGATTCGGCAAGAAATCGGATATTTGTTTTCAAACGGAATAAAACCGCCAATCGTAGTTTCCGTGCCAATAATACCTTTACTGGTTACAAAAAAATCAGTGGCACTCCATATATAACAAGGAGGCGACTGCATAAGAATGCGGTGTCCTTTGTTTGGATGAATATCAACAATACAATTATTATACTGTCCGTCGGTGAAATCAGTGAATGAATTATGGGCAACGACAATTTTACCGTCGGTGGTATAATCGCCAACCGCAATAAAGGCACTACAGCGATCCTTGGCGCTTCCACCCTCTAATCCACCAGGAGTGCCTTTGTCTTTCATCACATCGGAATGAGGAAACCAATAACCCAATAAAGAAATAGAATTGTTCCAGGCAATGATTTCATCGACAGTTGTTTTTACGCCTGCGTCGCTACATCCTTCAGCCATTCCTTCCATTTCTTCGTATAAATCAGGGAATGCGGTTTGAATCGTGTCATTGTATAATTTGTTGGATGATTCTACAAAAAAATCCCACGTGTAACCAGTTTGATATAATGTGGTGAATTTAATTACATCAGACGCCTTTTTGTATTCATCCGCCAGTAAATAACCGTGAGCATACCCAACTTCACGGGGTGTTCCTTTTAAACTAACATAATTCCAACCATTTTGTTTGTAAAAAAGACCATTTTTTATTTTTCTAAAGTCTTTCATATTTGTTGTCATATATAATATGAAAACATATTAAAATATATTAAATTTACGTTTTAACAAGAATTATAATAATTTAATATCCATTTGGTACTGGAAGAACCTCTTCTGCCATATCCATATTACTTTTTTTAGTAGTGAATGCTTCCATAGATTCTTCTTCTTCTTCTTCTTCAACTACAACACCATCTTCAAAACCTTCAAAACCAGGTCTTTTCATAACTACTAGAACCCAAAAATATAATATAAATGGTAACAATACTAGGAACCAAGCAATTTCACGGTGACCATCTTTACACATCAAGTTAAGAATCCAAGTCCAAAATAGAATATAAACTATTTTGACAATAAATACTAAACCGGTATGTGGAACTGGGGTAGAAAAATTACCTAAAGTATACATATTACTTCTACCACCTAAATTCGTTACAACAGTTACTAAAATTCCGATAACGGACAATAGAAAATATATAAATGCTGGGGTGCATAATTCTTTTAACTTTCTTGGAAAAGCCATTTTATAAAATATATAAATATAATAATATATTTTATAATGTCATTTTATTAAAAAAAAAGATGGTTCTGATTATTATACAAATACTAAAATTAAAAAATAAAGAATAAATGGTAATAATACTAGGAACCATGAAATTTCATGGTGACCATCTTTACACATCAAATTAAGAATCCATGTCCAGAAGAAAATGTAAATTAGTTTTAAAATAAATATCAACAATGTATTTGGTACAGGTGATGAAAATCCGCCTAAAGTATATATATTTGTATTACCTAAATTAGTGATGAGTGTTATTACAATACCAATAAAAGATAATATAAAATATATAAATGCTGGGGTACACAACTCCTTTAAGGTTTTTGGAAAAGCCATTTTATAAAATATATAAATATAAAAATAAAAACATAATAAAATAATAAATATTTTATAAAAAATAAAAAATAATCATAATTATATTGGTTTAATATTCATGTATGGATTTTTTGTGTATTGGTCTGAATATGGTTGTGGATCAATGGGTAATGGATATCCTCTTAACGTATTATACGCACTTCCTAAACCAAATTCAACACTTCTTCCACTATTTATTAATTCTTGACCAAGAAAAGTAGAGCCGCCTTTTAATAATTTTTTATTTTTATTTCTTGAAATTCTATGTTTGCGGGTTCTTTTACTTTTGGATTTCATTCTGCGTTTTCCACCTCCCACTAAATATTTGACATTTTCTGCTGGAAAAATAGCCCCATCTCTTTCTTGTCCCATTTGTGTTTCTGGGCTAAATGGCGTGTATTTATTCAATGAAAAAAAGTTACTTTGACCGGCGTTTCCTGCTACACCGGGCCAAGTGCTAATGTTTGCCGTCCATGGAGTTCCAATAAGTGCAGGTTCGCTTCCACCCATTTTCATACCTCCGGTTTGAGCTCCGCCTAAAAGAGACGCACCACAACCACATCCTCCACCACGTTGATTACCACCGAAAAAAGGATTACCGCAACCACAACTTCCTCCGCGCATCATCATAGACTTTTTATTTTTTCTAGAACAACCGCGCATATTCCATACTTTTTGTTGTTTTTGTTTTCTTAATGTTTTACGTGTTTTTGTCATTTATTAAATTATATATATAAAGTTAATATTATATTTTTTTATTTTATATATAGAGATTTTATATAAGTAACACGTATTGTATTATTCAATATCCACATGTGTCAATATGTGACGACGACAACACATTCTTTTCAATAATAATTCATCCATAACTTCACCTTCTGGGGTTTTTTGTCTAAACTCTTTGGTCAAATACATTACCTTATCTACATCTATATTTTTTTCTAGTTTACGCTTTCTGACTTCTTCCACATAGTAACGATACTTGTCTGCTAAAACCATACCGCAAGTGAAACATTTAATTGGAATAATCATTTGTTTTATCTTCTATATATATACTATTGAAATAAATATTTAAATCTATTTACTTCAATTTTATTTTTATTTCACTTCTTTTCCTTTATAATTTTTACGATTCTTTTTTGTCCTTTTTGATTTTGGGTTATTTTTACGAGTTCTTTTTTTCTTACCACCGCCTGCAGCCGCCGTAGCATTACTACCAAATATTTTTCCAAACCCGAATCTTTCAATTATATTATTAGTATTCTTTTTTGTCATGTTTGGATTTTTACATTTTGGACCTATATTTACTGGAATACCGTTTGCTTTATTTTTCAGGGTTTTTGAACCAGTAATTATATGTTTTGAAACACTACCTAAACTATTGAAAAAATCACTTGACGACATATTATTTACATCTTTAAACACATTCAATAAATTGTCAATATTTTTTTTTGTTACAGTGGTTGTAGAAATTACTGAACTATTTGATTCTGGAGAGGGTGTTTCACCACCTAACTCATAAACAATTACATTATTTAATACAGATAATTTTTGTAAATCCTCATAAAATTGTTGAATTATTTCTTTCATTTTATCATCAAGTATGATTTCATAATAATCATAATTCGCCTCATTTCCTTTCATTTTATTTTGGTCTATTTTGTCCTCTTCTATTTTTTTAATATATCTATTCGTTTCTAGATTGTTTATAATTTTTTTATCATTATCCTCCAAATTTTTTGGTATACCTATATATTTATCTTTACAATAATCTAGTAATTTTGCGATGACACCATGAATGACCGGAACAATATCAATATTTGCGTGATCTGTAAATTGTTTTAAAGGATTTTGATAAATCAAATTATCATCTGATATTTTTTTATTATACATTTCTGTTATGTCTATTACAGCTCCAGTATCTATAATATCATTCACTTTTTCACTTGTTTTTGGGTCACTAATTTTTATGCTTACAATAGTTACTAGTTTTTCGTCAACTATTTGTTTTTTAACGTTAACAATATCGTTTTCAACATCAGAAATATCTTTTTCAATTTTTTCTTTGTTTTTTGAAAAGGAAATATTCAATGATGGTAACGCATTTGTAAACTTATTTAATATAGATGTCAATGAAGGAAAAATAGATATTTTTGTATTTTTATTTTCAGGACTCATAATTTCGATATCAATATCACCTGGTATTACAATTGTTTGTATATTTTTCAATTCTTCATTATCAATGGGTGGAGCTTCAACTACAGGTGTTTCATCGAGACCAATCATATTTGTATCTGCTAATTTTGTTGAGTTCTTATCAGGTTCCTTTTCTTCATATGAATCAAATAATTTTATCTTGTCATTTGTTATTAATTTTTGAATTATTACGTAATCATTCTTTTTCTTTGGATCAAATGGTGGGTTGATTATTACAGTAAAATAATGATGCGTTTTTTCATCATCAGTCATACCGTCTTCATCTACATCTGCCAATTCAAGAAAACCGCTATCAACGAGTTGTTGTATAATTTTTGGGTCTTCTTCATTCTCACTTTCCATAAATTCATTTGGTATTCCAATATATTTATTATTGTAGTATTCCAAGAATTTTGTATCAATATTAAGTGTTAATTTACCGTTATCAAGAACGGTAGAAGAAACTTGAAGTTCTTTATTAGTATTGTCGTCACCCGGAACAATTGGAACAATACTCGTATCTATACCATCTTTTTTACCAAATGGATTTAAACCCGCAATTGTATCTTGAAAATACGTGTCGCTACATCCAGTTAATAAATATGTATGACAATCTTCTCTATTTTTTAATTCACCGCCTATATAAACAATATTATTTTTATCAAAAAAATCTTTTATGTTTTCATCAGTTTCAAATGGTATTTTAGCATATTCATTTGATAAATCTTCAAAAACACTTTTTGAATCTGTGACTCCACCATTATTATGATATACAATTCTGATATTTGGTGCGTTTTTTATACTTATTAAACCATTGGTAACTGATTTATCCCATGCGCTAGAACTATACTTTTTACCCTCTTTTTTTTCACGCTCTTTTCCGGATTCACTACAACCTTTACATTTATAACCACTTTTAAAAGGACATTTATTACCACCATTTTTATGCTGATAAATCATTAATCCAATCCAATTATTATCTCCCGTGATTTCAATATATGGAATTATTTTGTTCATACAATCAAGTGAACCACAAAAGGCTAATGTATCAGGAACATATAAACTAACAATAAAGTTATATTGTCTGGTTTGTTTTAATAAATATTCCTTTATATTTTTTTTTATTGAGTCTGATTCAAAAATTGATTTTTCCATTGAAAATATACTTGCCGACATTAAATTTTTGAATCCAGGATACAGACTTTTTTCCAAAATTGCTCTAATTATACTTTGATAAATCACAGACATATCTCTATAAGTACCACCATCAATTGTCATAAAAAAATCAGGGAATTCTGGATCCATCATTTTCATCATTTTAACTACTAATCCAGCATTATATGTTTTACCAGATGCGCTTGGTCCCGCACCCAAAATAAATCGTCCATTTGATTCATCTGTATATTCTATAGTTGGATATGTTTCTTTTAAAAACGGGTTTGGCGGAATTTCACCTATTTCAATTTTGGAAACATCACTTGTTGGATTTCCATCGATTTCATTATTATAATGAAAATTATCATTCTTTTTTATTTTTCTCAATTTATCAATCAAATCAAGAATGAATTTCCTATATTCTTCATCAGATAACTTTTGACTTATATTCACATTTATACCTAAATTATAAAGGTCATCTTGTTTTTCGTGAAAATAACCATCCGACGGCAATCCTCTTCTTTGATTAGGGTCTAAATCAAAACCGATGTCTCCACCATTGTACAATTGACCACTTGATATATAATAATCACCATTTACTTCATCTTTACGAGGAATTCCCAAACTTTGTTCTGCCCAACTATAATTTTTAAACGCATTCATTAATTTTAATAATTCAATAATTTTATTTGCGTCTTGAATATTTTTATCTCTTGGTTTCAAAACATGTTCATTTTTATATTTTAAATAGGGAAGCCTTCTTATTTTTTTTCTTATATTATTTATTACATCATTATATTCCTTTTCGCCCCATGAAGATTTATAAAAAGAACTTTGTGTTGGAGAAATCGTATTTATATATTCTCTTTCCATTTGTTCTAATTTAAGAATTGTATTATCTATAACGGTTGTATTATTCTTTGGAACATGAATTTTCAAATAAGTTTCTTTTTTTTTATTTTGAGTTTGTAGTAATTTATCATTTTTCATGATTCCAATATTAAAAAAATGTGAATCATCATTCCATTTACCAGTAAATGGATTACCTTTCATATTCTTTGTGGTATAATAACAAATACCTCTGTTTTTTTTATTTTTATCAATCATATCCACAGGAGAATCAACATAACAGTTTGGGTCTTTTATATCACTTTTAAATGATTGAGAATTATCAAATTTAATCAAAAATACTATTTTATAATCTGATGTATTTCCCAATACACTTGCCGTTAATAATCGCAACATGTATGATGTTGATTTCATTTCATTTTCCATATAAGTTTCAATATTATTATAACAATCCTTAACACAAGATTGCCATTGATCTGTTTTTTTATTTGTTTTGGGTATATTTTGAGAAATCACCTGATATGCGTTTTTAAAATAATCAATATCGCGAACATCAAGGTCCTCGCTTGAAAATGAATTTTTCATAATATCATTTTTTAACATTAGATCATCATTTTCATTTAATTTTTTATAATCATCGTCCTCATTTATAAAAATAACATCTTTCAAATAATTTGTATATTCATTTGTTTCATTCATATAATAATTAATATATATAATTAAATATTATAATATCTAAATTTATTTCTAAAATAATTCTATTCCTTTACTGGTTTTCACCTTTTTATGTTTTGTTTTTGTTTCACCTTTACTATGAATTTTATCATGACACTTTTCGCACAAACTCATTAAATTCGCAACGCGATTTTTATGAAAAGGAGCATCATTATCCTCTTGTATGACTCCGTTTTCATTTGCTTCACGCTGGTGTT
>Ga0164295_10005347_pt1 | contig 10135 bp, 10 predicted proteins | sample GEODES006metaG_FD_111798 | JGI IMG/M metagenome (GOLD analysis project Ga0164295, IMG submission 111798) | Oligotrophic lake water microbial communities from Sparkling Lake, Wisconsin, USA - GEODES006 metaG | ecosystem: Environmental > Aquatic > Freshwater > Lake | place: USA: Sparkling Lake... | reverse complement strand
TAATGCGCAGGCAACACGACAGGCGGTGGCCCTTGCGGAGCGGGCGCGGGCTTGTCGAGACAGGACTCGAGCAGGAGGCATGGCAGCAGGAGGGCGATGAGTTTCATGTGGGCTGGGCTGCTTGGCGGGCGTTGGCCTGCTCGATGGCGGCGAAGTAGATGGCTTCCATCTTGGCGATCTGGGCACCGGCTTCAAAGTTATCGCGCACGGATCGTGCAGCCTCAGTGGACATCGCGGCAAGTTGTGCGGGATCGTTCATGAGTTGCAGGATGGCGGCGGCGAGCTGATCCGGGCTTTTCTCGGGGACAAGCAAGCCATCGCCTCCGCTGGTCAAGGCTTCGGGGATACCGCCGTGCTGGGTGGCCACCACGGGCAAGCCGGTGGCCATGGCTTCGAGCATCGAGTTCGGAATGCCTTCCTGGTCGCTCTCCTTGGTCAGCTCGCTGGGGTGCAGAAACAAATGCGCGCTCTGATACTCGGCGAGAAGTTGTTCCTGACTGAGCCAGCCAAGCAGTTCCACATTCGCAGTGAGTCCACGCTTGGCGATTTCCTCACGCAGCTTCGCCTCCTGCGGACCCGTGCCACAGATCAAATACTTGGCCTTGGGATGCTGCTGCACGACTTGCTCCATCGCCGCGATGGCGGTGAGCAAACCTTTCTTCGCGATCAGGCGACAGGCTTGCACCAAGCGCCACTCGCTATTCACAGGCGGGGTGCGCATGCTAGCTTGCAGATGCGCCATCGGAATGGGTGTGCGGTTAAGCCGCAGTTTCTCACGCGGACAACCGATCTGCGCCACGCGCTCCAGCAAGGACTGGCTGCGGGCCATGACGAACTCCGCTCGCTCGAAAACTTCCTGCATGGCCGCCACATGCTCAGGCTTGTCCATGTCCTTGGCGACATCGACGCCATGGAATGACACCACGAACGGGCCTCCCCACTCCTTGAGCATGGGCAGGTAGCCGACGGCCTTATGACCGTAGTAGGCGTGAACGAGCGCCGGGTTGTCAGCCTTCAGCTTGTCAATCAAGTCCCAGGGATGGCACGGGCCGACATACTTATTCACTTCAATGGGCGGCGGCCACTGACGCACGATGTATTTGAACCAGAAGCGCAGCAGGAAGTTCCCCTTGGGCCGGTGGTGCAGCTTGATCAGCTTGGTGATGCGCTCAAAGGGGAACATCGCCTCATGCTCCAGCCACTGTGCATAGACCGTGGTGCGCACGCGAGTGATGCCCACGATCTGCCGGTAGATGCTCTGCATCTCAGGCTTCAAGTAGGTGCCGCACAGGCTGATGACGTGCGGTCGGGGATCGTCGGGAGGCGTGTCGGGCATCGAACCCCAAGGTAGAGACGGCTGGCCGCGCTTTGCAACTGCGCACCACTTTCGCAAGAAGATGCAACGCCGCGCACACCACGCATGTCGAAGCACCCATTCGGCAATCAATCGCCGTATGAACTCCTGAGGACTTATGAAACCGGAACTCGAACCCAGGTCTCTCATCGACACCTCGAAAATGTCGGCTGGCCAGCGGGCAGCGCTGGAGATGACAGAAGCCGCACGCGATGAGCGCAGAAACAACGGATTCGCTGCCTCGCTGTTCTTTGGCGAGCCAGACTTCGCCAAGGTGCTGCCCTTCCCGCGACAAAGCCTGGAGGATCGCGATCAAGGCGATGCCTTCCTCACGCGCTTGAAGCGAGTGCTGGATGAACATGCCGACCCGGACGAGATCGACCGCACAGGCGAGATCCCTGATCACTTGCTCAATCGACTGGCTGAGATCGGAGCCTTTGGCATCAAGATTCCGGTCAAGTATGGTGGGCTGGGGTTGTCGCAAACCAACTACTCGCGCGCTGCCATGCTGCTGGGCGGCGTGTGCGGTAATCTAACCGCCCTGCTCAGCGCACATCAGTCAATCGGCGTGCCTCAGCCTTTGCTGGCCTTTGGCACCGAGGAACAAAAGGAGATGTTCTTGCCACGCTGCGCGCGCGGTGAAATCTCGGCCTTCGCCCTGACCGAAAAGGATGTCGGCAGCGACCCGGCACGCATGAGCACGACCGCTGTGCCTGCACCCGATGGCGAGCATTTCATTCTGAATGGCGAGAAGCTCTGGTGCACGAATGGCACCCGCGCCGCGCTGATCGTGGTGATGGCGAAGACGCCCACGCCGGACAAGCCCAATGCCACCACGGCGTTCGTGGTGGAGAATGACCGGCCCGGTGTGGAGATCGTTCAGCGCTGCCGCTTCATGGGTCTGCGCGCGCTCTACAATGGCGTGATTCGCTTCAAGGACGTGATGGTGCCGAAGAGCCACATCATCGGTGGCGAGGGCAAGGGATTGAAGGTCGCGTTGACCACGCTCAATACGGGGCGCATCACCCTGCCCGCCGCGTGTGCAGGCCTTGCCAAACGCTGCCTGGATATCAGCACGCGCTGGGCGAAACGGCGCGAGCAGTGGGGCCAAGTCATCGGCAAACACGGCGCTATCGCTGACAAGTTGTCACGCATGGCCGCCCACACCTTCGCGCTGGAGGCATTGGTGCATTACATCTCGGCGCAGGTGGACAAGGACAAGCACGCGGATGTGCGGTTGGAGGCCGCGATTGGCAAGCTCTGGGGCAGCGAACGCTCATGGGAAATCATGGATGCGACGATGCAACTGCGCGGTGGACGCGGCTTTGAAACCGCCGAGTCGCAGGAGATGCGTGGCGAAGTGCCCGATCCGGTAGAGCGCCTGTTCCGAGACTCACGCATCAACACCATCTTCGAAGGCAGCAGCGAGATCATGCGCCTGTTCATCGCGCGCGAAGCCCTGGACCCGCATTTGAAGATCGGTGCCGAGGCCGTGAATGCCTCGCTGCCCATGAAGCAGCGGATGAAAGCTGCTCTGAAAGCCGCGAAGTTCTACTCGGTCTGGCTGCCGGTGAAGTATGTGCCGCGCAGCATCCAGGGCGGGCTGGACTTGCATCCCACATTGCTCACTGAAATGGCCAGCGTGGAACGCTTGAGCCGCAAGCTGGCGCGTCGGCTGTTCTTTGCGATGGCGATCAACGGCCCTGCGCTAGAGAAGAAGCAGGTGCTGCTCGGCCGCTTCGTGGACATTGGCTCGGAGCTGTTCGTGCAGGCCACAACCATCAGCTACGCGCAGTCGAAGATCGTGCAGGCGGACATGAATGCGAAGCAGGTCGATCACACGCTCTCCCTGGTTCACTACCTGGGCGAGCTGGCGAGGCAGAAGGTGAACGAACTGTTCCGCAGCATCGCCAGCAATGCCGATAAAGAAGGTGTAGCGCTGGCGCGGGAGTTGATCGTGTAAAGTGGTCCGCACAGTCCTCTGTGCGGCTCGCTGAATGCGGCATAGTGACTCTACGGGCCACACGGTTCAGCCCGGCTGTTTCGCCCGCCACTCGTTGAAGTGATCCTGCGGAGCCTTGTAAATGGCTCCGCAGCGCGGGCAGTTGATCGTGGCCAAGCCGTCGTCGAAGATGTGGTTCAAGTCATCCTCCGGCAGCCTCGCGATCAGCGGATAGAGGCGGTCAATCGAGCAGCCGCAGTCAAACACATAGCCGCGGGTCTCCAAGGGTGTTAGATGCTCGGTGGCGTCGATGTTCTCAACGTCCTCGTAGCTGAGCTCGTGCAGCCAGATCTCGTCGCAGTCGGGCTCGGCCGAGACCATGATGAACTCTTCGTCATCGGCCCGGAACAAGCGTGTCAGACGCTGCTCGCTTTGCGTGTAGAACTGCTCCACGGCCTTCAAGAGGTCTGTTCCCTCGAACTGCACCATGCTCTGACGCGGTTGAAAATGGGTGCGCGTGACCTGGGCAATGAACAAGTTCTGCCCGCTGTCACGCACGTCCTCGGTGAACAGCCGCCCCGTGGTGCGCCCTGGGCGGTTGACCGCCGTGACGAAGAAATTCACCAGCGGCTGGTGCAGTTGCAGGGTCCAGGCGCAGGTCTCATCCTGTGGGCGCGAGCAGGAATGCAGGGTCACGGCCGCCAGCAATTCCTTCAATTGCCCGTCCAGCCTCTCCTCATACTTGAGGCCGTGCTGCATGAGATGCAGGTAGTAATCCAGGTAGAGGGGCGCGAATTTGCCCCGCACGAGCAGGGCGTTGCGCTGGCGGACATAAAACGACCGGACCTCCACCATGGAAGTGTCTTCTTGGAGCATTTGACTCATGCCATAGGCTGTAAAGCAGACCTGGCGAAGCGACAAGCTGACACTGCTCGCGCTTTTACGAGGAATTCCAGTTTTTCAACTTCCGCAAGATTGCGCTCGTCTAAACGGCCAAACTGGCCATGCTGCGCGCCCGTCCGAGCCGAACTGTGGCAACGGATGTTTCCCGCCCGCCATCACATGACTTCATTTCTTCTCTGGTGCAGCCTCGGCTTCGCCGCCAACATTGTTTACGGTTCGTTTTTCGAGTGGTCCCTGCACAAGTTCGTCATGCACAAGCCCCTGCGTTGGTTCCGCTACCCGTTTGATGCCCATGCGGTGGTGCATCATCAGATTTTCAAAGCAGACCACACCTATCATCTGATCCACGAGAAAGACAAAGAGACGATTCCCATGGCCTGGTGGAATGGTCCGGCGCTGATCGTGCTGGGCAGCCTGCCCAGCTTGGTGGCGAGCGCGATTCTTGGTCAGTGGGGGATCGCCTGCGGCGCGCTGGCGGCCTTCTCTGCTTACTACGTGGTGTATGAATACATCCACTGGTGCATGCACCTTCCGAAGAAGCGCCGGATCGAAAAGCCCTGGCTCTTCCAGCGCCTGAACGGCCATCACCTGCTGCATCACCGCTACATGCACAAGAACTTCAACGTGGTCCTGCCGCTGGCCGACCTTTGCCTGGGCACACTCATGCTGCGCTCCAAGCTGCACTTCGCCCAGGCCACCGGGCCTTCGGTGCCGAATGTGCAGCCTGTGGCGCAGGCTCCACTTTCTGTTTGACCATCGGCCCAGGTCCTTTACTCTCTCGGCCCTCACGCTCCAGGCCACTTGAACACCCGCCTGCGATCCCGTGATTTTCCATCCCCATGAAAGAAGGCATCCATCCAACCACTCACGAAACGACCATCACCTGCACTTGCGGCGCGGTTTACAACACACTGTCCACGGTGAAGAATATCAAGATCGGTATCTGCGCCGGCTGTCATCCCTTCTTCACGGGCGAGCAGCGCTTCATCGACACCGCCGGTCGTATCGACAAGTTCGCCCAGCGCTACGGTGCCACCACGACCAAGACCCGCCGTGCCGCCCCCAAGCTCAGCGCACCGGCTCCCGCCCAAGCCTAGCTTTTCCAATCCCCCTTTTCGAAAACGGTGTTTGCGCCCCTCACGGCGCGGCACCGTTTTTGTTTGGTCCCACCTGATCCCGCCCCTTCATGCACTACGGTCCCCTCATCGACAAAAAGCGCCAGCGTCTGGAAGAACTGGAGAGCTTTATGTCCACACCCGGCTTCTTCGACGACGCGAAAAAGGCCGGCGAGTTCATGCGCGAGCACCGCACCTTGCAGAAGCTCACGAAGGACTGGGACGCCTACCAAAAGCGGCTCGCCGAACTGGCCGACAACCGAGAGATGGCCAAGGGCAACGACGAACTCGCCGAGATGGCCCAGGCGGAAATTCCCGCCTTGGAAAAGCAGCTGGCCGACCTGGAGACCACCATCCAAATGGCCATCCTGCCGCCCGATCCGCTGGAAGGGCGCGATGTCATCATGGAAATCCGCGCGGGCACCGGTGGCGATGAGGCCGCCATCTTCGCCGGCGATCTCTACCGCATGTATTGCCGTTACGTGGATACCCACGGCATGAAGATTGAGCCCATGGAGAGCAACTCCAGCGACGCGGGCGGCTTCCGAGAAATCGTCTTCAAGGTGACCGGCGAGGATGTATTCCGCAAACTGCGCTTTGAGAGCGGCGTGCATCGCGTGCAGCGTGTGCCCGCCACGGAGGCCCAAGGCCGCATTCACACTTCGACCGCCACCGTGGCTGTCCTGCCCGAGGCACAGGAAGTGGACTTGGAACTCAATCCAAACGACCTGCGCATCGAAGTCAGCCGCTCCTCCGGCGCGGGCGGCCAGGGGGTGAACACGACGGACTCCGCCGTGCAGGTCATGCACATTCCCACCGGCACCATTGTGCGCTGCCAGGACGGACGCAGCCAGATCAAGAACAAGGAAAAAGCCATCACCATCCTGCGCTCCCGCTTGCTCGAACGCAAGCAGCAGGAGGAGGCCAGCAAATACTCCGAGCATCGTCGTAGCCTCATCGGCAGCGGTGGCCGTGAAGAAAAAATCCGCACCTACAACTACCCTCAGAACCGCATCACCGATCACCGCATCGACCTGACGCTCTACAACTTGGAAAACTTCGTCGAGGGCAACATCGACGACGTCGTGGACAAGCTGGTGCTGCACGATCTGAACGAGCGACTGGCGGAAGCAGGGCTAAGTTGAGTTGATGCCGATCATTTTCGCTCTGGCACGCCATCGAGTTTCTGACTAACATGCTTCCATGAGCAAGGTGCTGAATCCCAAAGCCGAATACATCGTGCGCAACGGTGTTCCCTCTGCCGTGATCCTGCCGCTGGCAGAATACGAAGGGTTGCTGGAGGACCTGCACGATCTGGCCGTGCTCGCCCGGCGCAAAGACGAGCCATTGATCCCGCTGGCGGAAGTCAAAAAGCGGCTCAAGCGCGATGCCACACTACGACGTTAGCTTCCGTCGTTCGGCGGAGAAAGATTTGCGCAAGCTGGACACGAGTGTGCAGCGTCGTGTGATGCACGCAGTCGAAGGTCTCGAAAACGAACCTCGCCCTGAAGGCTGTCGAAAACTCAGCGGGAGCGATGATGTCTATCGCATTCGCGTGGGCGATTACCGGGTCGTTTACACGGTTGATGATGTCGTGCATATCGTTGCCATCGAGCGTGTGGGGCATCGCCGCGATGTGTATCGTTAGTCCTGCCTGTCTCTCAACCCTCTACTTCCCCCCCTTAACCACCCAATGCTCGACCAACTCAAAGCCGATGTCTGCGAAGCCAACCGCCAGCTAGAGCCCAGCGGGCTGGTGAAGCTGACCTGGGGCAATGTCAGCGGCATCGACCGCGCCTCCGGCCTGTGGTGCATCAAGCCCAGCGGCGTGGACTACGGCGCATTGACACCTGATGACATGGTCGTTCTCGATCTGGAAGGCAAGGTCGTGGAGGGCAAGCTGCGGCCTTCTTCCGATACCAAGACGCACCTAGTGCTGTATCGCGAGTTCCCCGAGATTGGCGGCGTCACCCACACGCACAGCGCGTATGCGACGATGTTCGCGCAGGCCGGACGTGAGATTCCCTGCTTCGGCACCACGCACGCCGATCACTTCTATGGCACCGTGCCGATGGTGCGCGCACTGACGCCTGAGGAAGTCGAGGCTGACTACGAGCACTTCACTGGCGTGGCCATTGTGGAGCGACTGCGCGAGTTGCAGATGAACCCCATCGAGATGCTCGCTGTGCTGCAACGGCACCACGCGCCCTTCACTTTCGGCAAGACGGCGATGGACTCGCTCAAGAACAGCATCGCCCTGGAAATGTGCGCGCAGATGGCGCTGCACTCGTTGGCGTTGAATCCGTCGCTCACCGCGATTCCCGCGCACATCCTGGACAAGCACCACAGCCGCAAGCACGGGCCGAATGCTTATTATGGGCAGAAGTGACGCTTGAGTTCCTGCACGCTTCGTTTGCAAACGTTCGTAGTTCGAGCTTCAGCTCGCTTCGACGATCAAAGACGAGCTGAAGCTCGAACTCCGAACGTGCCCTTGGCGGAACGCCTCACGCCGCCACCGCCTGCGCCTTTGCGTGCCGGACCAGGAACTCCTCGGCCAGCGCTCGATAAGCCTGCGAGCCGCGCCCGGCCGGCTCATACTCGATGATGCTTTTGCCGAAGCTCGGGGCCTCGCCCAGGCGGATCGTGCGGGGGATGATGGTGTTGTAGATGATCTCGGCAAAGTAGCTCTTCACGTCATTGACCACCTGCTGCGCCAGATTTGCGCGGGCATCATACATGGTCATCACGATGCCTTCCAGCAGGAGCCCAGGGTTCGCGCCGGACTCGCGAATCTGCTGCACCACATTCACGATTTTAGACAGACCTTCCAGGCCGAAGTATTCGCACTGGATCGGCACCAGCAGCTCATCCGCCGCGCTCAGCGCCCCGGTCATGAGCACGCCGAGAGAAGGCGGGCAGTCCATGATCACATAATCAAAATGGCCGCTGTGGCGCAAAGGTTGCAGCACCTCGCGCAGGCGCACCAGGTGGTTGCCCTGCTGCGCCAGCTCGACTTCGCAACCGGCCAGTTCCTGGTGCGAACGGATGATCGACAAGTGGTCCAGCCGCGTGCTGCGGATCAGCTTGCGCACGTCCATGTTGCTCACCAAGGCCGGATAAAGACTGCCGCCGTCCTCCTGCGCGATGCCCAGGCCGCTGGTCGCGTTGCCCTGCGGGTCCAAGTCAATGAGCAGCACGCGCACGCCGCGCTCGGCCAGGCATGCCGAAAGGTTCATGGCGGTGGTCGTTTTACCGACACCTCCTTTTTGGTTTGCGACAGCGACGATCCTCATATTACGAGCGGGAGTTCAAAGAGCGCGTATTTCAACACAAAGCAAAGGGGAAGCCAGAAGGAAAATGGACATCACAGAGAAATGGCTGGGCGACATCGCGGGCTGGCAGGTGCTGAAGGCCGCCCGCAGCCTATGGGAGCGCGGCGTGGTCAGCGAGGCCCGGCGCGAGGGCCTGGATGTCAAAGGCATCGTCACCGAAGGCCCCAAGCGCTACACCTCTGGCCTCGCGATCAAGGGCCGCACCGATGTCGAAAACCTCTGCACCTGCCCGACCTCGCGCGGTCGCGGGCTGATCTGCGCGCACTCGATTGCGGTGGCGCTGACGGTGCTGAGGAAGCCGAGAGCGGTAGAGCCTCAGAGCCCTAGAGGATTTGAGAAGAAGCCAGAGACCTCGACCTTCTCTACCGCTCACCTCTCGACTTCTCCACCCGTCACGCTGCCCCCGCCCGGCCACTTCACGCTCTTCTTGCCGGACAACCTGCTCGATGGCTCTTTCAAAGGCCAGGCGGCGGTGTTCATGAAGTTCGAGCCCGGGGCTGGCGATGCGAGCGATGGCCGTATCACCGCATGGCTGCGGGCGCAGGGATTGAAGCCCGGCACCATGCCGCTAATGCTCACGCGCAATGACCTGGCTACCTTCCTGAAGGCATCGGTGGGGCATCGCAGTGTGTTCGTGGGCAAGCCTTCCGCGCCCAGCGGCGAACTCACCGTGGCTGAGGAGCCGATTCGTCTGCCCGTGCTCGCTCGCGAGGTGGGCAGCGATGTGCAGTTCACGCTCGACAGCGCCTCCATCAAGCAAGTCAGCGGCGTCTGGTGCTGCTGCTCGGAGACACGCACCCTCTTTGCGCTCGCCGCGAATGAGGAGACCACGCAGCTGGTGCAGGACCTCTTCGCCGCGCGCGGCACTCGCACGCTCGCCTGGCTGGTGCAGCATCGCGAGGGCTTGGACGATGCGCTTCAGCTACGTCTGGAAGGCAAGGCCCTGGCTTCGCTGCACTTGACTCCCCTGCCCTGCGAGTTCGTGCTTTCGCTCGATGGCTCCATGCAGTCGGTGGAAGCGAAGCTGCATGTCACCTTTGAATCCATGCGCTGGCAGGCCATGGATGGCACGTCCAGCGAGGTCGGCGGCTATCGCTTTCCCATGCAGGACAAAGCGAGCGCCGGGCGCTTCTATGCGCGCAACATGGACCGCGAACGCGGCGCGACCGAGCGCTTGTTCGACCTCGGCTTCCAACCCGTCAGCGCCACCACGCTGCGCTTGCAGGGTCAGGACAAGGTCGCGCGCTTTTATGCCAGCGAGCTGCCGCGCTTGCAGAAGATCTTCCGCATTGATGCCTCGGCGCGCTGGCAGCAGTCAACCAAAGGCGTGCAGCGCATCAGCCCACGGGTGAAGGAACCGCAGCACGACGACCAGCGCCAGAGCAACGACTGGCTCTCGCTCGACATCGCGTATGTCGCGCCTGATGGCTTCCGCATCTCGCGGGCCGATGTCATGCAAATGATCCGCAGTGGGCGACGCGGCGTCAGC
>Ga0164295_10005346_pt1 | contig 10137 bp, 10 predicted proteins | sample GEODES006metaG_FD_111798 | JGI IMG/M metagenome (GOLD analysis project Ga0164295, IMG submission 111798) | Oligotrophic lake water microbial communities from Sparkling Lake, Wisconsin, USA - GEODES006 metaG | ecosystem: Environmental > Aquatic > Freshwater > Lake | place: USA: Sparkling Lake... | reverse complement strand
TTACACATTACACATTATACTTCCACGGTTTTCTTCTTGGGGTCGCACGTCACCATCTTCTCCGTCGGCTCGTAACACTTCTTGTTGTATTGAATGAGTTTCTTTTTCGTAAAATCGGGTGACGTATACACGATACAACTACGCGAGTTACAACTCATGCGAAACAAGGTAGAGAGACCCAGTCCCAAGATGATGGACATTAAAATGACCCCCGTACGGCTACTGAGAAAACGATGTAGGTCTATCATTAGTATAGTTGTTTATTTTTGATTTGGTTCATTACTTTTGTAAGAGGATGCTATGGTATTGGGAGGTGTCTGACGGACATGCCTTTTCCTTGAACTCATAAGAGAAACACGTATCGGTTTTGTCCTTGTATTGATAGTCCTGAATGTTGTCGGGTGTTGGATACAGGACCATCACCTTTCGGTGGTCGTCGGAGATGTAAATGTAGAGCAGCCCAATCGCTAAACTGACCAGAAAATACCGGAAATCAATGTACTTCCCCATTAGGGTAAATGAATATTTTAATCCAGTCGCTAATGTACGCTTCTTGGTCGCCTGTATACAGGCTTAGACTTTGACTTCATGGATGGGCCGATACAACGTAAAAAGGCGATACCCATCACCTTCTTCTTTCATCTCTCGCATAAACCGAGACAACATCTTCTGTTGAAACGGACGTTGTTGCTTGTACAATTCCTTTCGTTCGGCGAGGTCATCGGTCTGCCTGTAATTGTCGGCAAGCCGAGACAAAGCATCTGCCGCATCGCTGTATTCCTTGCGTGAGGCCTCCTCTTTCTTCTCTTTCAGGGTTAACAGTTCCTTGTATTGGTCTTGGGCTTGTTTCAGTTCCTGTTCCACACGGTCAAACTCGTCTAGTGTATCGTGTAAATCATAGGAGATATCCATTTCATATTGTTTCCGGAGCTCTTCCAGTCTTTGGATGCGTGTCTTGATGTCCAACATGCGTCTACGAATGTCTTGAAAAGGAATTCGGTCCAAAGGGACGATGTGGACCGGAAGACCCTTTCGTTTCGCGGCAGTTTCTCGTTTTGATTTATCCCTGTAATAGGAATTCATTTTTTCTTTGTACTCCATTATAAAGGCACAGGATAATCTTAAAAAGGAATGTTCGTAAAAACTTCTTGTTTCATTTTTTGATAATGCTGTAATTTGGAAAGGATATATTCTCTCTTTTTCTTTTCTTTCTCTCGTTTTAGAAAAGGGTCTTGTTTCCCTTTGTAAGAGTACCACAGGACAAAAGAAAAGAACACGACAAACACGAGAAAAAGAAACAGATTTAACAGAAAGCTGTTCTGTTCAAACTTGTATTCGTTACTCATTCGTAGTTCCGAGTTCAGGACCTGTTTGATGGTGGGTTCCACCAGAAGGGGTGAACCGGGTCCGTACAGATTAAGCATAATATAAGTATACTATTTGACTAAAAAATATAATAGTATACTACAAATATGACTACGTTAGGCAATTTGGCCAATACTGGATTAGTCAATTACATCTCCTTTTGTTTTTTGTTCTTTGTGTTAAAATTCAAATACTATCCGGAGAATGGCCTGGTGTGGATATTGTGTTTTTTGACGGCGAGTTTTGTCATTCAGTTGATTATCAATATCTATTTGACATCACTGCCTGAATTGTGTGGACAAACCGACTTCAACGTTGCCGTCTATGCCACGGTGATACCCTGGCTGGTCATCTTTCTTTTCTTTGCCGTTTGTCTGAGTATCTTTCCGGGATGGCTTCGCTTGTTTTCCAATACCTTTGGTTCGTCGGCGGCCTACCTCTATGGACTGAAAGAGACCATGGACAAAATCTTTACCGTAGAAAACCGGAACGACGCCGAAAGAGACCAAACGAACTTCCAACTGCTCAAAGCCCTCGACTCGCTCTACTCGGACCGAGACACCCTGATACAGGAGCTGGACACGAGTGATGTCTTTTTCAATGAAAAGGGAGAAATTGTGTGGAAATCCTTCACCGGCATGCTGAAAATGTTATTACTGACGGCCGAGATTGAACAGAACACTCTGAAAGACCTCTATTATTCGCTCTTGTTAAAGGACAACGTGGCGTATTTTGTATGGTTTCTCTTGGTGGGAATATTGAGTGTCTTGGTGAGTACCAACACGCTCATGAACGAAGGTTGTTCCACGAAAAAGGGAGGTGCGTTTGACATTATCTTTAATCGTACCTAAGTGGAGATGAAGATGGACTGATACCGTAGATGAATGACATACAAGACAATGAAATACGAGAAAATAGCGAGCAAGATACTCGCCAGCCACAGAGGCAAAATGGTGGTATGTTTATAGCCTACTCCAAAGGGTCGTAACATATCCTGGCTGTGTTCATAAAGGATGTTCGGTTTCAGGATGACCAAACCTATATACAGAACAAGATAGACAAATAGAATGAAGACGATACGGTTTATATCCATTACTATAACTAAGAGAATATTTAATAATATTCATCTCCGTCATTTCCTTCCCTATTCTCCCCATCGTCTAATCCATAGGTTCCAAAAGTTTCGGTCTCTTCTGCCGTTTTATCCATCCCTTTCTCGATCTTCATGGCTTCTTCGTATACGTCCTCATAGACGTTCTTGTCGTATTTAAAAATACTTTTCCCCAGACCTAAACCCCATTCTCCTAATTTCAGTTCTTTCATGGTGTTCTGGGCCTTGCGAGCTTCCTTGGTCATCTGTTTCAAGGTCTCGGTCTTGATATCCACCTCTGACTTCTTGGACATGTCAGACAGATAATTGATGTAGGTCGGGTCAAAGTTCAGGGCCGTTTTGTCCTCCGCGTTGAGCATCGTGACCAACACTCGTAAAAACTGTTTCAGTCGGTCGGTGGTGTTTAACTCTTGTAAGAGCGACACATACATATAATTGTAGAGGCTGCGTTTGCTCTTGGGGCTCATCTCCATTTTCATCCACCGTGCGAAATGCATCGTCGGTTCCCTTTTCTGCCATTGGTCCAGAACACCCATCACCTCCCGGTCGGAGACAAACGAATACATAGCACCGTCGTACTGTTCTACGTATTCCTCAATCATCTTTTTATGCTTGTGGTTCAAGTTCCAGCGAGCAGGGACGTAGTTCTCTTTCACCTTTCCATTGTAGAAACTAGACGGATTGTGTAATTTTTGAGGGAGAACAAAGAGAATGAGTTCAATCTTGTTCCACAGGATTTTGGACATGAAGGTGGTATGTTCCAAGTCGGCCGGTAGAAAACTGTTCTTCTTTTCTGCCTTAAACCGTTGATTGATACGTAGACAATCTTCGTATCGTTTCTGGAATATCTTCTCCTTGACCGTTCCAAGAATGGAGAGGATTTTTGTCTCGGCTTCCGATTCGCAGAAGTCTACCAATTCTTTTTCCTTTTTGTTTCGTATCCATTGGTCAATCGGGTGTTCTACGGCCACCTCTGGCGTACGGTCCTCGGTCACATAGGTTTGTCGTTTGAGCGAATGGTCTTTGAGCATGTCCATAAAGAGGTCCTCACTAATCGGCTTGACCCGTTTGAGTTTCTCTATTTTAGTGGCCAGGGCATCTTTTTTGTTGTAATCGGGGGGAAGGGTAATCCCGTACTTCTTCAAGGCGGCGGGCTCCTTAAACTCGGCGTCCATGGAAAACCATTGAATGATGCCCTTGTAGATGGTTTCATCCGGAATGGTACCCGTCATTTGTACCATGCGTCGTTGAGTGAGTTTGGTGGAATACATGAGGTTGGCTTTCAGTCGGTCTTCTTGTTCCTGGGTTGCCTGTATCAGTTTTTTAAACTGACTGAGTTCGGTGGCGACACTGGTATGTTTGAGAAAGTATTGTAACGTATCATTGTTTTCGTAGCAGCACGTATTCGCCAGACGGTTTGCCAGAAGAGCTTCTTGGGTCTTGACGTGTTCGTTGATTTTGTGTTGTATTCGGTACGAGAGAACCTGCTGCTGAACCAGAGGAACGGTGGAGTTCTTCTCCAGAGGGGCAAACGCATAGAGACGGGGACTGAACCGTGTCCAAGGAAAGGTTTCCTTCTCCTTCTCCTTCTCCTTATCGCCCTGTGCCTCGTCACGAAGACGGCGGGCATCCAGCTGGTCCTTGATGACCTGTATCTCCAGCACAAACTTCTTCATAAAGGCCACGGACGTTTGTACCATGGCGTCTTTGGTGACCTTCCGGAAGGCGGCCCAGGGAGGAGTGGTTCCTTTCGCCAACTCCATCACAATACATACCACAAATTCAAGGCCGCCAAACTTGTCTTCCTCTTCCAAGGGAAATCCCACCAGGCTTCGCTTACAATGAGGCATGGGTTTGGTTCCCTTTCTCAGGTCCATGGTCTGTAAATACACGAGCACATGGGTCATCAAAGCATACAGATAAGTCTGTTGTTGTTCACGACCTTTCTTTTTCTCTATGCCCGCGAGCAAGGCCGAGTTTCGTATACGGTCCAGTAGTTCTTGGGTCTCGTCGTCGTCTAGAGAAAACCCCGCATACCGTACCAAGGTGTGCAACGCCGTTTTCTGGATTTGCTCCTCTTCGGTGAGTTCTTTTTCAAAGGTTTCTTCACTCGCAATGACCTCGTGATAAATATCTTTGAACCCACTCTCGGTGTAATCTTCGCCCTCATCAAACGTGATGTTTTTAATGGGGTAACCACTGTGTTTGTCTACATAGAAATCACCCTGGTCACTGAGTACGCCTTGACGGTCACAGATACGCTGTAAGGTTTCCACGTAATCCTCACGTCGTAAATAGGCCTCGGCGATTTCCAGGAGAAACGCGGGCACCAGCTTGACCCCTGTCTCCATACAGTAAAACCAATGAATGTCTGCCCCCTTCTTGGTATAGAGAGAAATGAACAATTGAAGGGACTTGTATTTCAATTCAAGCTGGGTCTCCATCAAGATACGTTTACGAAGGTCCAAGTAGGGAGAGACGGGCACGGCATTGGCCTGTTGCTGTTCCAGAGACTTGTAGTATCGTTTTTCATGGTCATAGGTGAGGTCCATCAGGAGTTTCCGCTGTTGGATAGATTGTAACCGTTTTTTATGGATGGGGTCATCCAGCGAGACCTTGCGGAACTCTTCTTGTCTCAGCCGGTCCACCTTGAAGTTTTGTATCATTTCCGTCACTCTCTTTTGAAACTGTTCCTTCTTGTGGTCGTCGCACTGACCTTTCACCTTGACCCCCGTCTTTTCCAGCACACAACTATCGGGAACCCATTCCTTCTCTTGCCAAACATAGGGTTGATTGCCTTCCAGGATGACGGCCTTACACCCATCCACCACCCGGGTCTTGGCAATAAACTCTTTCACGTATTGTACGAGGGATTTGTCAAAATGAGCTTCTACCGGTTCGTTCTCCAAGACGCGTTTCATTTTTTCCTTGATATCGTCGTAGGTCATGGGTTCGCCACGTTCAATCATCTTGTTCGCCAAATAGTCCCTGGCGTCCATGTAGGACCCTTTGTACATGACGTCTTGTAAGACGATGCCCTTTTGGTCCTCCAACATCTGCTCCTGTGAAAGGTAATGTTTATGAATAACGTCCTCTTGTGGTGTCTCGAACTCTTTCTGGATAGCTTCCATAAACTGAGACAACTCCTCCTCGCTGAGGTTCAGTTGAGGCTTGTTTCGTAGGAATTGTAACATGTAATATTGATACCCATCTAGGAGCCCGTATTTCATCTTTTCGCTCATGGAATAGTAGACGTCGTCTTTCAGGGCCACGTAATCCTGGGTCAGCTCAGGTAAAAAAGATACTCCTTTTGCCTTTTTCTCCACGGGTTTCAGGTTTTCCTTTCGCGATTGCTGTTCCTTGGTACGCAGAGCGTGAATGTTGGTCTCTATTCGTTTTACCATGTTTTGATACAGGGAACCGTCCATCTTGGAAATCTTGAAATGTTCCAGTTCTTTCAGGGCCTGGCTGAAATTCACGAAATCGCGATTGAGATAACAATCCATAAATTCATCCATCGTGGGCATCACCTTTTCCAGGTACTCTTTGTAGTCGGTACATTCATTTCGGTACCAGGTCAGTTTCTTTTGTTTACTCCATTCGCAAGACGAGACAAAGTTGGGTTCCACATCGGTCACGACGTAATCCTCCGGATGCTTACGAAACAACAGGTCGTAATACGGAACCCTGGCACGATTGGAACGGGTGAGTACCGTGTCTCCCAGCAAGCAAATGGAACGCAGATAGGACTGTGGACGGACCACCATGGAAGACGAGACAAAGGGTTCCTGAATAGAAATGGAATACAGCTCATTGAGTAAATACACCTCCTCGTGTGTCTGCGTATGTTCTTTGGGTCCCACGTTCTTGTCTACAATCAAAGACTGAAACGGCTTCGTGACTGTCTGTAAGTACCCCAGAAAGGGAGACGTCGGGCTGAACTCGGGCATCTTAAAGACAAACTCTTTCTCCATCAAGGCGTCGTCTAGGACCGTATAATACGACGGCAGGTCATAGTCTTCGTAGGTACTGTGTTTGAGTTTGATACCCTGGCTCCCCGGAGTAAAGAGAGGATTGCCTTGTAGAAAACTAGACAGGTAAGGGTCTTTGGGGAGACGGGTCGCATAGACACCCTTGTCGTAGCGTATGTATTCCTGTTTGAGCTCGTGGTAACGATGGACCACGTTGTAAATCTTTTTCATGGCATAGACATTTCGTTTCTTTTCTTCCACTTGTAAGAGCAAATGTTCCACCAAATCATTCGTCTCTTGTTCTCGCGTATAAAAGAGTGGAACTTCCCCTTCTTCCTCAGCTTCGCCTAGCAACTCCCCCTCCTCGGCTTCCTCTTCCGCCTCTTCTTCCGCCTCTTCTTCCGCCTCCGCCGCCTCTTCTGTCTCCGCCGCCTCTTCCATCCCTTCGGCTAGAACGACCTTTGACTTGGTCTTGGTCTTACGTTCCTCGGGTAACACGACATCCAGAGGTATAATTTCCTGAATAGAAAAGACTTCATCCGGCAACCCATAGAGGACCGGGATGTAATACGAGCCCGTCTCGGTAAGTATTTCAAGGATGCTCGTGGATTGAATGATTTTACCACGAATGACATCGGTGCCCTCGGCGTCAAACTGGACCTCTACCCATTTCCCAGGAAACAAGAGGTGTTGTTGAGCATATCCTTCCTCTTCCGGGACATAGACAATTTGGATATCTATCACATTGGGGTCATTCAGGTCCAAGGTAAAGGTCCTTTGGTCTTGTGTACGAAGGACAAGCTCCTCGCTCTTGCACTTCTCTACAAAAAAAACCTCTTCCGTGTAGGTATCCTCTTGGGTATGAATACGTATGAGATTACCATAGGTGATTGTCATTTAGATAACCTTTTATTTTATTTCATATTCTTTTTCTTTTTCATTACTCGTTGCCGATAGCGGCAATTTTCTCATAGAGTTCAATCACGTGACGGCACACCTGGTCCAGGTACGAGACCAACACCTCCAAGGGTTTATCCTCGTTCCGGTAGGAGAAGGAAATGAAACAGTGACTGTCATGAGGATGTACCTTTTTGAAGGCAATGTAGAGGAACTCCTTACGGAACATCAAGTTCAGGTAATTCTCAATGAGTTTGCCTAGAGTAAAATCGTCTTGTTCAATCCGCAGGTGATAGATGGGGACGGTGTTGGTTTCCTCCTTGTAAATCGCAAAAGGCTCTACGGTATCGTACCGTTCTTCCGTCACGGTAGTCTGTGTACTGAGAAAGAGGTTCAAGTCCTGAAACCGTTCTATCAGGTAATGGCATGCCTTGGAGAGTAGCTTTTTAGGAGGAAAGATACCGTTGGAATGAATAATCATGTGAAACTCATTGGGTAGGTATAGACGCTGGGCATCCAACAGAGCAAAGTCTTGTTTGTCCTCGTCCTTGACCTTCTTCAAGGCTTCCTGTACCTTGGCCTCGTCTTCTAGATTGAAATAACAGCATTTGGAAACCACATTCCAACAGGCGTCTTCCTTGGCACACCCCGTGGTAAACGAAAGGGACAGTTCTAGGCATTCCGGTTCGTCCGTCTCGGTCAGTTTAGGCATGAGGACACAAATAGGAATGAAATCCTGACTGATGGGGTCAGGAGGAAACATCTTACGAACATGTGCGGTGTCCAATGCCTTTCCGTTGACTTGGTTCACGACTTTAAAATCACGTGTTGTGACATAGACCTGCTCGTTCGTGTGGTTCTGTACGTTCAGTGTGACCTTGAAGTTCTGTACAAAGTTCTCGTACTTGGTGTCGTCGTCCACAAAGATGGGAATACACTGAATACGATGCTTGAGATACTCGTTGTTGAACTTGGTCTTGTTCCGGATAAAGTCCATTCGGTTTTGAGCATAGGGAAAACCCCGAAACACGAGTGTCTCAATACGGGTCAAGAGGACACGGCGAAGCGAATTGACCACGCTGACATCTACGCCATGAATGTCAAAGTCAAGGGCGTTTTCTTTCTCTATGACTTTGCTGAGTTTGAAGTCCATTGTATATACCTTGTATTTTTACATTTAAATCAAATCAATTTTATCATCCTGGCTCTCTATGTGTTTATTTTTCATGGAAAAAATACAAGACATAGTAATGAATGACGCACCTAAACATGAATTGTATTTTAGCCATTTTTGTAAGTTCTCTTCGGCCATCTTACAAGAATTGAACAAGGCCGGATTTCAGGACAAGTTTGTGTATCTGTGTATAGACAAACGCGTGGTCCGTAACAACATTACCTATATTTTATTACCGAATGGGAGGGAATTTCCATTGCCCCCGATGATTAGTCGGGTGCCGGTTTTGCTGCTCAAACCCAAGTTTGAAATTCTATCCGGTAATCAAATTTTAGAGTACATTAAACCTCAAATCAATACCATCAAGCAAGAAAAGACGATGCTCTACGAGGAGCCCAACCCGTTTGACCTGAACCGGGATACGACCAAGCGTTCCGGGGTCATGAGTGATAATTTTAGCTTTCTGGACTCCAGTCCTAACGAGTTGACGCCGCAGGGCAACGGCGGGATGAGACAAATGTATACGTATAGCGGCATTGACGGGCCACCTACATTTAGCACCAACATGGAGGCCGTGGAAGGAGACAAGAAAGCGAAAATGAATTACTCTATGGAGGAGATTGAACAGATGCGGAATGCGGATTTCCCTAGTGTGAAGCGGGCTTAGGGGTTACCATTTCCAGTACCCGGATTCGTACGAGCATTCATACCAGCCGCGGCATTTGAACCCGCATTCGTAGAAGCAGCCGGTTGAACATTCGTAGGAAGTTGTTTACCATTCATAACCACAGGAGCATTCATAGCAGGAGCATTCATAGCAGGAGCAGCACTAGCCATAGGAGCTGGAACCTCAGCAGCTGGCTGAACCACAGGAGCTGGAACCTCAGCAGGAGCATTTGAAGCAGCACCTCCCACCACCCGACGCGACTTTCGGTTGACACGCTTCTTGGAGCGAACCATCTTACGCGGTTTGGACATGGCCTTGGACATGGCTTTGGACCTGGACTTGGACTTAGACCGAAGAACCTTTCGTTTCCTAACGCTTTGTTTTCGGGGCGCCATTACTATATCCTGATATTTTTATACAGAAGTGGAAGTTCCTATCGTTAAAATAAACCAAAAAAAGAACGTCCCTTCCTTGATACTGAAGGTGGGGGTGAGTTTCCAGCAGGTGTATAACCTTCTTCTGACCCTATAAATGTAGTTCTGGTATAAGGACCCGTGTATGGACTTACCGGTTTGGGTTTATTATAAGTATCATAAGGAGCAAGTATGGTTGAAATAACAGGAATTGATGGCATATTCCCTATACCAGGTTTATAACCTAAATCTTCAAGTTTCCTAATAATTTTAGGTGTTGTATTATCACCTGTATGCTGTTCTAAACTTGTTTTCTTTTCTTCACGCGTACAAAGAAGTTCGTATAAGGTTTGTAGAGGTACAAGTGTTTTTTCTGGATTTTTTAATTCTTCTATACGATAATCGCCGTCATTTGATGGCAATCTTATATAATCACGAACAGATTGATCATGTATAAAGTCGTTAAAACTCATCTTCATGTGTTTCTTTGCAAGAGCTATGGCAACCTCCTTCATAATTCCAACGTTTTGTCTATGGAC
>Ga0164295_10005345_pt1 | contig 10138 bp, 8 predicted proteins | sample GEODES006metaG_FD_111798 | JGI IMG/M metagenome (GOLD analysis project Ga0164295, IMG submission 111798) | Oligotrophic lake water microbial communities from Sparkling Lake, Wisconsin, USA - GEODES006 metaG | ecosystem: Environmental > Aquatic > Freshwater > Lake | place: USA: Sparkling Lake... | reverse complement strand
GCCGGTCGATGTGAAGGCGTCGCTGTCTGGGCGCGCCGGCACGCGCCCCTTCAGCCAGAGACCCAAGACGAAGACAACAACGCCCGAGATCACCAAGGCAAGCCAACTCAGCCCTCCGCCCAAGAGAGCGAGTCCAAGTCCAATCAACGCGAGCAACAGGCCGAGCGCGAGCACCATCAGGGCGACGGAGAGCGGCATCCTCGCGTAGGCATCACGGGCCTCGGCGGCCACGAGCGCAGCGTTGAGCTTCGCAATCTCATCGTCGATCGCGGCGATCGGGCGCGTCGAAGTTGCCACGCTGGGATGTGGGTCGATGCCCGGGTCAGATGAGCGGGCAGCCTCGCGCGCCGGTGTGACGGCGGCCTCGAGCACTTCCAAAGGTTTGTCGCTCAGCGCTCGCCACGTCATTGGGAGCGCGCTCAGTATCCGCTCAGCCGACACGCGCGCTCGCTCGGCGCTCGCTTTGTAGGTGGCCGCGCGCTCCCGTTGGTTGAGCGCTTCGGACTCCCGGTTCCGCAGGTCGCGCAGAGCGCCTTCGAGTGCGTCGTCCGCGGGCGGCTCGGGCACGTCTGCGGCCGCCTCCGCCTGTCGAAGTGTCTGCTCGGCCTGTTGGGCCTTCGCTTCGAACGCTCTCACGGAGTCGGTGAACGCTCCACTGAGCGCGCTCCACTCACCGACGAGCCGTCGTGCATCGTCCCGCAGACGGGCGTCGGCGAACTGATCGACAGCGGGGACGACGCGTGCGCGCGCCGCTTTCGCGGCCTGCTCGCGAGTCGTCGCGGTCTGCTCTGCCCGGAGTGCGGCATCGCGCGCACGCGCTCGGCGCGCCGTGTCGACTCTCAGACGCGCGACATCGGGGGCGCGGGTGTGCGCCGGCGGGTCAAGCTCAATGGTGGCGGCCGCTGCCCGCGCTGCTTGCTCGTGATGGATCGCCAGATCGAGCTGCGTTTGCAGGCGCTGAACATGACTCGCGGCCGCCGATGATTCGTCGACCCGCCGCTTCGCAAGCTGCAGCTTCGCCTCTGCGGCCGCGGAGATGTCCAAAGTCCGCAGGTCAAAATCGTCTGTCACACCCAAGATGCTCTGGTGGCGACGGATTTCAACCCTCTGGGATTCGATGAGTCGACTGAGTTCATCGGCGCGGTTTACGTCCGAGGTCGCTCGGTCAAGGTCGTTGAAGACATCTCGTATATCCGCGTCGGCGGCGAGGAGCCTTGAGTCTACCGGTCGCTCGGTCGCGCTTAGGTCAAGCTTTTGAGCGCGCTCACGGGCGCTCGCAGCACTCTGTTGGAGCGTCGAGGCGCGTGCGAGCAGACCCAGCAGGGCGTCCGCCTCGCCGGTCGATAGCCGAGGTTGACTGAGAAGGCCCGCCAAGTGGTCGCGGTGCTGCCGTTCCTGAGCACGAACGGGCATCGCCTCTCCCAAGTGGAGCGCGCGGGCGGCCTCGATGCGGGCCAAGTTCGCCTGCGTGCGGCGCTCAGCGATCTGTTCGGCAATCTGCGCGAGGCGCTCGTCGAAGAGCGAAAACCCGGCCGCCGCCTGTTGCGCGACCTTGAGCGCGGTCGTCGCTTGGTCCAACTCCTGCGAGAGTCGCCGAATCGCTTGCTCGCCGCGTTGTTTCCAAAGCAGGTCGATGCGCTGTTGGAGCTTGGCTTGGGCCGCTTGAACGCTGCGCCCTGCCCCCGCAGTCGCGCCGGCGAAGAGGCGCTCTCGCGCATCCGCATCGCCCAGCGCGTCCAAGCCCACCAACTCGGCCGCGGAGAAGGCGTGAATGTGTTCGTACTGGGCACGCTGGAGGCCATGAAGGAGACCTGAGAGACCTCCGTCCAAGACGCGTCCGTCTTCGTCCGTAAGTAGTGTCTCCCTCTGTTGATGACGCTCCGCGCGCAAGATGGACGCACCCAGATGCAGGTCAATGCGGCCCGATGCCACGCGGCCTGGCTGCACGACCTGCGCCTCGCGTGCCCGGGGGGCCGGGAACAGGACCCAGAGCAGATAGCGCAGAAGGCTCGACTTGCCGGCTTCATTGGGGCCGTAGACGAGCGTCAAGCCAGGGCCGAGCGTGTGCTCGTGGCCCGCGAAGGGTCCGAAGGCGTCGATGGACCAGCGTGTGATCCGCAAGCTGGAGCTCACGACTCTCCTCCGTCCAGCAGGGGGGCGAGGGCGTCGAGGGTCGCTCGCTGCCCAAGGTTCGTGAGGTCAATGTCGCGCAAAATGGCTGGAAACTGCTTGAAGGCGGGATGGTCCGAGAGCACCTGGCGAACGCCATCGACCGTTGCGAGAGCCCTCGCGGCGTCAAGCACAGCGGCGGGCAGGTCATCCCCCGCCGCGATGGATTCAAGCTCGAGTTCCGGCGCGGTCTCGTCTCGTAGCCGAACCCAGGTCAAGCCTTCGGGGGCTGCATCAGACAACCCTTGAAGGAGCTCACGGAGGTCGGGGTCTTGACGGAGGTCATCGCTCACAGCACCTCGACCCACGAGGCGACCGCGAACAATGAGCTCCCGCTCTGGGCTCCGAAGGGGCTCAACGGCGGCATAGAGAGCGGTGGTCACGCTCGGCAGGTCCACGAGATGCTCAATGTCGACCTCGACCTCTGCGAAGCGAATGGGCGCTAGATCGAGGGCTCTCGACTGGATGCGCTCTCCGTCTACCGTGACGAGGAGCGCGCCCTTCGGGCCCTGCTCGGACGGCTTGAAGCTTCGACCCTGCAGGTTGCCTGGATAGACAATCCGGGGCGCTCGCTCCCTCAGGACGCTGGCGCGGTGGATGTGGCCAAGCGCCCAGTAATGCATCCCTTTCGAGGCTAATTCCTCGACTGTGCACGGAGAATAGGCCGCGTGCGCGGCCTGCCCGCCGACGTTGGCATGGAGGACCGCGAGGTGAAAGCCGGGCTTGGTCGGCTGAGAAAACCGGGGGAGAAGGCTCGTGGTTTGCTGGCTCCTCGGATAGCTCGTGCCATGCACATGGACGGTCTCGCCCCGGAGAGACAGCGTCGTTGTCGACGCTGAGTCGGCTGGAAAGATGTGAACATGTTTGGGCCAGCTGCGAATCGCAGACCAGCCCTCTTCGACCGGGTCGTGATTGCCATGGGCCAAGAAGCAGTGGATGCCTTGAGCTGACAATCGCTCGAGCGCTTGCTTCAGCCGGAGTTGGGCACGGAGCCCGCGCCGCGCTCCATCGTAGAGATCGCCCGCCAGCACGACAAAGTCGACGCCGTTTTTCAGAGCGGCCTCTACGAGCGCGTCGAAGGCTTGGAGCGAGGCATCACGCAGCCTGGTTGCCAGGTCGGGACGCGTTGCGGCCAACCCTTCGAACGGTGAGTCAAGGTGCAGGTCTGCGGCGTGAATGAATGAAAACGGCATGCTCAGGCTCCGGCGCACGACACCCGATTCGGAAGTCGGACAATACGCCGGTCGCCCGGGAAGTCGAGGGAGACTCGCCGTTGATGCGGCTCTGCTGAGTGGGCATTGCGCGACACCCGACTCCGTGCTGACTTCGCCCCATGAGCGCACCGAACATTCTAGTTCCATTCCCCCCGCCCCACCGCGCCGACCTGGCCTTCGACCCGACCGACATCGCCCTGCCGGTCGGGCTTCGACGCTTCGGCGCGCGCCTGCTCGACTTTCAGCGCAAGCTCGAAGAGAGCCGCAACCCCGTGGTCGCGGCCGCGCCCGGGGGGGCTTTTCAGCGGCATCCTTACTTTGAGACCGCGATGCCGGGGCACCGGCTGCAGGCGGCGGGTGGCCGCGCGCCGCTCTTTGCGCTGCAGGCGCTCGCGCGGATCGAGCGGGGCACCCGCAAAGACCCCAGCGTCTTTGAGCGGGTGCTCGGGGACCTGAAGCGCCTCGAGGACACGCTCGGCGATATCGACCACTGGTGGGCGCACTTGCAGAGCGGAGAGCGCCGCGGCCTGCCGGCGCCGGTCTTGGCTTGGGCGGCGAATAAGCACGCGCAGGCCTGCGGGCGGCTCGAGGGCTGGCTCGCGGCGGGCGACTGGATCGACCACAAGTACCTGCCGACCGACGTGCCGTTCACCCTGCGGACGCGCTCGCTGAGCAAGGTCTTGCTGAAGCAGGACTGGCCCAGCCCGAAGCGCGACCGGCGCCGCATCGGGCGGTACTTTGTCGCGCGGCTCCGCAAGGTGCACGCGGACGCCTTGGCGCTTGACATGAACGACCTAGAGGGCGGCGTCCACGAGCTGCGCCGCAAGCTCCGCTGGTTCAGCATCTACTCTGCGTCGCTCGACGGCCTGGTGGCGCTCGACCTTGAGGTCGCGCCGCCCACGAAGGGGTGGCAGCGCTATCTGGGCGAGGCCGTTGTGTCCAGCCCGTTTAATCGCCTGCCGCCGCCGGTGAGCGGGGTGACGCCGCTCACGCTCCCCGCCCCGCTCTTCTTCGCCCTGAGCTGGGCCATCGCCGAGCTCGGCCGCATCAAGGACGCCGCCCAAGAGACCGAGGTCATCGAGCACGGCCTGCGCGCGACTCACCAGCCGGGCTCGGCGTCGACCTGGCTCGGCGCGGACGCCCTCGGCTATGTCGAGGCGGGTCGCGCCGCGAGCAAGGTCGTCGCGCAGACCCTGCGACGCGACCGACTCCTCCTGCGCCTGGCAGACGCGCTCGAGCCGCAAGTCGACTGACCCACTCTCTGCTATGCTCCGCGCCCCCACTCTCCCTCAAAGTCACGGAGGCGCGTCAGGCCATGAGCAGCACGTTCGAGATTCGCCGGGTCGTCGTCATCGGCGCCGGCACCATGGGGCACGGCATCGCAGGTCAGGCGGCCCGCTTCGGCTACGACGTGGTGCTCAACGACATCGACGACGCCCGCGTGCAGAAGGGCCTGAGCGCTATCGAGGCCGTGTATCGAGCGGGGGTTGACAAGGGTAAGCTCGCGGCCGCGGACGCCGACGCCGCGCGCGGTCGGCTGCGCGGGGCGTCGGACCTCGAGGCGGCCGTCGCCTCAGCGGACCTCGTCGTCGAGGCCGTGCCCGAGAACATGGAGCTCAAGCGCGCGCTCTTCGCGCGTGTCGAGGCTGCCGCGCCCGCGACCGCGCTCTTGGGCACGAATACGTCGAGCCTCTCGGTCACAGAGATTGCGGCGGCCGTCAAGGCGCCCGAGCGCGTGGTCGGCCTGCACTTCTTCAACCCCGTCGCGATCATGCCGCTGCTGGAGATCGTGCGCGGCGAGTACACCTCGGACGCCGCGCTCGAAGCCGCGCGGGCGTTCGGCGCGCGCATCGAGAAGACCTGCATCGTCGTGCGCGACTCGCCGGGGTTCGCGACCAGCCGCTTGGGCATCGCGCTCGGGAACGAGGCCATGCGCATGTTCGAGGAGGGCGTGGCGAGCGCCGAGGACATCGACCGCGCCATGGTCCTGGGCTACCGCCACCCCATCGGGCCGCTCGCGCTCACCGACTTGGTCGGCTTGGACGTGCGCCTCGCGATCACGGAGCACCTGCACCGCGAGTTGGGCACGGACACCTTCAAGGCGCCCAAGGTGCTGCGGCGCATGGTCCGCGCGGGCAAGCTCGGCAAGAAGTCCGGCCAGGGCTTCTACACCTATTGAGCACTCACTGAGGCCCCGCCGAAGCGCATGACAGTCCCCCTCAGCGCCGCGCTCTTCGACCGCCGGTTCGTCCTCGTGACGGGCAAGGGGGGCGTGGGCAAGTCGACCGTGAGCGCGCTGCTCGCGGCCCAGTCGGGGGCGCGCGGGCGGCGCACGCTCGTGTGCGAGCTGAACGCGCAGGAGCGCATCCCCGCGATCTTCGGGCGCGCGCCTGTGGGCTCGGTGGTCACGCCCCTGCGCGAGAACGTCTGGGGCGTGAACATTCAGCCGGGGCCGGCGCTCGAAGAGTACGCCGAGATGAAGCTCAAGGTCAGGGCCGTGGCGAGGCTGGTCTTCGACAACCCGTTCGTGCAGCGCTTCATGCAGCTCGTGCCCGGCATGAACGACCTGCTCATGCTCGGCAAGGCCTTCAACCATGAGCGCGAGTTGGACACGCAGGGGCGGCCGCTCTGGGACACGGTCATCGTAGACGCCCCGGCGACCGGCCACGGCGTGACTTTTTTTCGGCTCCCCAAGGTCATTCGCGACCACGTGCCCGTGGGCAATATGCACGAAGAGGCGCGCGATATGTGGGCGCTCCTGACAGACCCTGCGCGCACCGCGACCCACCTGGTGTCGCTGCCCGAGGAGCTGCCCGTGCAGGAGACGCGGGAGCTCGCGCGGACCCTGTTCGGCCCCGAGATGGGCCTGCCGCCGGGCGCGCTGTGGCTCAACCAAGTGCCCACGCCCCTCTTCGACGCGGCGGGTGAGGCGCGGGTGCGTGAGGGCGCCCCCCCCGACGCGACGCCCGCGCTCCAGGCGGCGTTCGACGTCTCGCAGATTCGACTGGGCCGCGAGGGGCAGGCGCGCGCTTACCAAGCGGCGCTCGAGGGCCTCGGGCTGCCGCTCGTGGCGCTGCCGCTGCTCTACAGCCGCGAGCTGGGCCCCGCGCAGCTCGACGCCCTGCTCGCGGCAGCGCGGGCGCAGGGGGTGCCGTGAGCGCCGCGTCTGACCCGCTCTTCGAGGGCGCGCGCTTGGTCATTACGTCCGGCGCGGGCGGCGTGGGCAAGACCACCACAGCCGCGGCCCTCGCGCTCGAGTCCGCGCGCAGCGGCCGTCGCACCGCGGTGCTCACGATCGACCCCGCGCGCCGCTTGGCGAACGCGCTCGGGCTCGAGGCGTTTCACGACCACGCGCAGCGGGTCGAGGGCGCAGGCCCGCTCTGGGCGATGATGCTCGACATGCGGACCACCGCGGACGCCATGGTGCGGCGCTTCTCGCCGGACGAGGCCGCGGCGCGGCGCATCTTGGATAATCCGTACTACGGCGCGTTCAGTACGAGCTTGGCGGGTACGCAGGAGTACATGGCCGTCGAGCAGGTGCACGCGCTCGTGCGCTCCGGTGACTACGACCTGGTCGTGCTCGACACCCCGCCCGCCGTGCATGCCATCGACTTCTTGACCGCACCCGACCGCATCCTGGGCGCGCTCGACAACCGCGCAGTCAACTGGCTCTACAAGCCGCGTGACGCGGGCGAGCACGGACAGCCGCAGGGCTACGGCGCGCGCCTGCTCGGCCGCGGGCGCCAAGTCGTGCTGAAGTCGCTCGACCGCTTCACGGGCGGGCCGTTCTTCGAGGACCTGGCGAGCTTTCTGCAGGCCTTCAGCGCGCTCTTCGAGGCGTTTCGGCAGAGCAGCCGGGCGGTGCAAGCGCTCCTGCGGGCGGACTCGACGCGGTTCTTGGTCGTCACAGCGCCCTACCCCGGCACGGTGCGCGAGGCCATTGGGTTCCGCGCGGAGTTGGTCACGCGGGGTTTTCCGTTCGCGGGCTTCGTGTGCAACCGCGTGCACGACGCCCGCCCCGCCGCCTCGCTCGAGGCGCTGGCGTCTGCGCTCGGCCCAAACGCGCCGGCGCACCTGGCGGAGGCGCTGGCGACCGCGCTGGCCGACCACAACCGTATGGCCGCGCGCGACGCAGACGGCCTCGCGGTGCTGCGGCAGGTGGACGCCCGCCCTGTGCGGGTGGTGCCGCTCATGCCCGAGGACGTGCACGACCTCGAGGGGCTGAGTCGCGTTGGTCGCGCGCTTATGCAGAACTTTTCGTCTGCCGATACGTTCTGAACGCGTATGCACACCGCAGCCCACCGCCCGATCCTGACCCGCCTGGCCCTCGCGGCCGCCCTGCTCTCCCTGCCCGCTTGCGGCGCGCGGCCCTCGCTCCGCGCAGACGCCCCGCCGGCGCAGGTCGTCGAGCTCGAGCCGACCATCATCGAGGCGAGCGTCGACGGCCAAGGCGGCCTCGCGCTCGACGCCTTTGACGCCGAGACGCTCTTTACGCGGGCCAAAGACGCCTTCGACAGCCAGCGCTTCGACGAGGCGGAGCGCCTCTTCGGCAAGCTGCTCGAACGCTTTCCCGAGTCGGACTACGCCTTCGTCGCCCTCTACAACCGTGGCCTCGCGCTCGAGTTCCTCAAGCAGTTCGGGCAGGCCGCGGCGCACTTTCGACGCTACGCGCAGCTCGCGAAGTCCCTCAAGGACCAGCGGGACGGTGAGTTCCGCTGGGGTTACAACCTGATCCAGACCGGCGACTTCCCGACCGCGCTGGACCTGTACACGCGGCTGCTGCTCGAGACCGATCTGGGACCGGCCGACCGCGCCGAGGTCTACCTGCGGCGCGGCACCGCGCTCATGCGCCTGAGCCGCTATGGCGAGGCGGAGAAGGACCTGCGCAAGGCGCTCGAGAAGGCGACCGAGGCCTATCAGGGCGTCGTCGTGGGCAACGATCTGGTGGCCGAGTCGCACTTTCGGCGCGGGGAGATCTACCAGCGCATGTGCCGCGAGGTCGTGCTCAAGCTGCCCGTCGAGTCCATGCAGGACGACCTGGCGGAGAAGACGCGCTACTTCCGGCAGTCTCAGGCGAGCTACATCGACGCCCTGAACGTGCAGCAGGCCTACTGGGCGACCGCGGCCGGCCTGAAGCTCGGCGAGCTCTACGAGGACTTCTACACCGACATCCTGAGCGCCGAGGTGCCGCGCGACTTCGACAAGACCACGAAGGCCTTCTACTTCGTCGAGCTGCGCAAGAAGCTGGTGCCCCTGCTCGAAAAGTCGCTGTGGATCTACGAGAAGAACGCGACGATGAGCACGCGCTTCGGCGCGCGGAATGAGTGGGTCGCGGAGACGGAGCAGCGGCTCGAGCGCCTGCGGTCGCTCATCGAGGCGACGCATCGCGAGAATCCGGACGACGCGCTCAAGAACGACGCCACGGCGGCGTCCGCGGGGCTGCCCACGGATAGCCGCGTCGACCCGGAGCAACAGCCCCCGCCCGCGCCGGGGTCCTCGCCGGACGCGCCCGGTGCGCCGATGCTCGCGCCCGAGCCCACGCCCGCCGGGGACGTCGCCCTGTGAGCGACGCCGGCCGCGTGATGGCGCTCGACCTCGGTGACCGCGTGATCGGTGTCGCCCTGAGCGACCCCACGCGCACGCTGGCGAGCGGGCTGTGCGGGCTGCGCCGCACAACGCTGCCTCGCGACTTGGACGCCCTGCGCGCGATCGTCGCAGAGCACGAGGTCAAGCACGTGCTCTACGGCCTGCCGCTCAAGCTGGACGGCCGCGAGAGCCTGCAGACCCGCAAGACAGCGAAGCTCGCCGCGCAGATCGAGCAGGCGCTCGGCCTGCCGATGGAGTCGGTGGACGAGCGCTGGAGCACCGTGGCGGCCTCGCGCGCGCTGCGTGAAGCGGGGCACGACAGCCGCGCGCAGCGGGGCGTGATTGACCAGGCGGCGGCGGCGGTCATGCTCCAGAGTTGGCTCGACGTGCGGCGCTGAGGGACACTGCGCCGATGAGAACTCGCCGCGCATACGCCCTCGCCCTGAGCTTCGCCTTGTTCGTCGCCGGCTGCGACGAGGACCCCGTCGCGCCCTCGAACCACCCGCCCGAGCCGCCACGGCCCGTGCGCAAGTGCGGCGACGGACCGGGCACGCTCAGCCTCGGCGAAGGCCACCCCTTCGTCGCGCTCGAGGGCACCACGCTGCCGATTCACGCCGGGACGCAGGGCGGCCACCACGTCGAGGTGTCCGTCCGCGCCACCGGCCCGGTCGACGCGAACAACGTAGACATCCGCATCGAGCTGCGGCGCGGCGAGGCGCTGCTCGGTCGGCACCTGAACCCGAGCACTCTGCTCGGCACGCTCACGCCCGGCGTGTGCGACTACGACGTCGCCCGAATCGTCCTGGTCGACGAGGGCGGCGCGCTCCTCGAGGGCGACGCTCTCAGCGCGCTCGTCGGCGCCGCGGTCACGCTCCACGTGCGCCTCTCCAGCGTGGACGCCGAGCTCGACGAGACCTATGACCTGACCCTAGGCGACGTGCTCGACGGCTGTGAAGGCGACGGCGGCTGCTGAGGCGGCCGCGCTCTCACAGGTGATACGGGCAGCCTTTGGCCGGCGATGCGCCCTCGAGCGCCACGACCGGCGCCTGATACAAGTAGTTGGTGTGGCGCACAACGTGTTCGTCGAACGCGCGGTGGAACTGCGGCGAGAGCGCGCCCGATGTCGGCGGCACGAGCCACTGCCAGTCACCGCGCACGGTGCGGCCCTC
>Ga0164295_10005342_pt1 | contig 10140 bp, 8 predicted proteins | sample GEODES006metaG_FD_111798 | JGI IMG/M metagenome (GOLD analysis project Ga0164295, IMG submission 111798) | Oligotrophic lake water microbial communities from Sparkling Lake, Wisconsin, USA - GEODES006 metaG | ecosystem: Environmental > Aquatic > Freshwater > Lake | place: USA: Sparkling Lake... | reverse complement strand
CCTTCGTCTGCGGTCATCGAGCGTCCCGTGTAGAGCAGCTCACTCGCGCGGCCCTGGCCGATGATGCGCGGCAGGATCGCGCACGCGCCCATGTCGCAGCCCGCGAGGCCGACCTTGTTGAACAGAAACGCCGTCTTCGTGCGCGGTGTGCACAGGCGCAAATCCGAGGCCATCGCCAAGATCGCGCCGGCACCCACGCAGATACCGTCGACCGCCGCGATGATCGGCTGCGGGCACTTGCGGATGCCGCGCACAAGCGCGCCGGTCATCCGCGTGAACGTCAGCAGCTCAGGCATCGCCATCTTCGTGAGCGGCCCGATGATCTCGTGCACGTCGCCGCCGGAGCAGAAGTTGCCGCCGGCCCCGGAGAGGACCACCGCCTTCACGTCCGACGCAAACTCCAGCGCGAAGAACAGGTCGCGCAGCTCGGCATAGGCGTCGAACGTGAGCGGGTTCTTCCGCTCGGGTCGGTGCAGCGTCACCGTCGCGACGCCCTGGTCCACGTGCCACTCAAAGTGCTGTGCTGCATACCCCGCGAAGGGGCGCCGGCCATGCGTTGCGAGCCAGTCGTTCATGTCTTCTCCTCGGGATCAGCCGGCCGTCTCGACCGGGCCGCCGCGGCGCAGGTTGCGTTCGAGCTGGGCCTTGCCCGTCAAGTATTGGTTTGGCCAGTGCGTGTCCTGGCCGAGCTGGGCCGCGGCGTGCAGCGTCCAGAACGGATCAGCCAGATGCGGTCGCGCAAGGGCGCACAGGTCGGCGCGGCCCGCGGCGATGATGCTGTTCACGTGGTCGGGCTCGAAGATCGCGCCGACCGCCATCGTCGCGATGCCGACCTCGTTGCGAATTCGGTCCGCGAAAGGCGTCTGGTACATGCGCCCGTAGACCGGCCGGGCGGCCTGGGTCGTCTGCCCCGACGAGACGTCGATCAGGTCGCAGCCCGCGGCCTTGAAGCGCCTCGCGATCTCGACCGCGTCCGCGTCCGTGTTGCCGCCCAGCGCCCAGTCGTGCGCCGAGATACGGACCGACATGGGGCGGTCGGCCGGCCAGACCGCCCGCATCGCCTCGAAGACCTCAAGGGGAAATCGACAGCGACCGTCCACATCCCCGCCCCACGCATCTGCGCGGCGATTCGTGAGCGGACACAGAAACGCCGACAACAGGTAGCCGTGCGCCGCGTGGAGCTCAAGCCAATCGAAGCCCGCAGCGGCGGCGCGTCGAGTCGCCGCGACGAAGTCATCTCGCACGCGCTCCATGTCCGCTCGCGTCATCTCACGCGGCGTCGCGTTTCGCGGACTCCACGCGACCGCGCTCGGCGCGAGCAGCGGCCAGTTGCCCTCGGAGAGCGGCGCGTCGATCTCCGCCCACCCCACCTGCGTCGAGCCCTTAGGTCCCGCGTGCCCGAGCTGAACGCCGATTGCCGCCGTCGACTCGCGGTGGATGTACGCGCAGATGCGCCGCCAGGCGTCCGCTTGGGCGTCCGTCCACAGGCCCGGACACGCCGGCGTGATGCGCGCGTCGGGCGAGGTGCACGTCATCTCAGTCATCACGAGCGCGGCCCCGCCGTGCGCGCGCGCGCCCAGGTGGACGAGGTGAAAGTCGCCGGGCACGCCCTCGTGCGCCGAATACATCGCCATGGGCGACACGACGACGCGGTTCTTGAGCGTGAGTCCGCGCAGCGTGAACGGCGTGAACATCGGCGCGACCGCGGGCCGGGCCTCCCCCGCACGCGCGGCGAACCAGCCCTCGACCCCGCGCACATAGGCAGCGTCGCGAACGCGCAGGTTCTCGTGCGAGAGTCGCTGTGACCGCGTCAGCAAGCTGTAGGCGAACTGCTCCGGCGGCAGGTTGACGTAGCGGTGCACGTTCTCGAACCACTCCGTGCTGTTCCGCGCGGCGTTCTGGATCTTCAACACCTCGACGCGCCGCTCGTCTTCATAACGCCGCAGCGCGTCCCCGACCGTCGTCGTCTGTTGGAGCGCCGCCGCGAGGCCGATGGCGTCCTCCATCGCGAGCTTCGTGCCCGAGCCCACCGAGAAATGCGCCGTGTGCGCCGCGTCGCCCATCAGCACAACGTTGCCGTGGTACCAGCGGGCGTTGTTGACCCGCTGGAACGTGATCCACTGCCCCCCCCGCGGGTGTCGCTCGTTGCGCATGAGCGCGTGTCCGTCGAGCCACTCCGCGAACAGCCCTTCGCAGAACCGAACGCTCTCCTCGGGCGAGGCCGCATCGAGGCCTGCAGCGCGCCAGACGTGCTCCGGCGTCTCGACGATGAACGTGCTCGTCTCGGCGTCGAACTGATAGGCGTGCACCTGAAACCAGCCCCACGCCGTCTCGGCAAATAGGAACGTGAACGCGTCGAAGCGCTTGCGTGTCCCGAGCCATATAAAGCGACACGCGCGCTGCTCGATCTCGGGCTTGAAGACGTCCGCGTACTTGCGACGCAGCCCGCTGTGGATCCCATCGCACGCGACGACCAGATCGACCTCGCCGAGGTCAGCCTCGTCGTTGACCTCGCGCTCGAACTCCAGCGCGACACCGAGCGCCCGGCAGCGGCGCTGCAGGATCTCGAGCAGGCGCCGCCGCCCGATGCCACAGAAGCCATGCCCACCGGAGCGAACGACCTGGCCGCGAAAGTGGACCTCGATGTCGTCCCAGTGCTCGAAGGCGTCGCGAATCTCCACATGAGACTCAGGGTCCGCCGCGGCCAAGTTCTGGAGCGTCTGGTCGGAGAAGACCACGCCCCACCCGAACGTGTCATCGGGCCGGTAGCGCTCGATGACGCGCACGTCGTGCGCCGGGTCGGCGCGCTTCATGAGGAGCGCGAAATACAGGCCCGCGGGCCCACCGCCAACGCAGACGATCTTCATGACGACTCTCCCCCGGTGCACGCGTGAAGCGCGGCTCTAAATCACCCGCGGAGGGCCGGCGCGTCAACGCGAACCGCGGCCCCTTGTCGGGTCGGGTAGGCTGTGCCACGATGCGGCCCAGCCTTAACCGACCGCACAGGAGCCTCCCCCGTGACCCTGACCGCCGACGCCGTCGCACGCCTCCTCGAGTCCCGCTTTGACTGGTACTCGGCCCGCGTCAAGCTGCGTGAAGCCGCTCAGGCTGCGGGCATCGGTCACGAGGGGCCGTTCGACGCAGCGAGTGTGCACGCGCTGGCCGACGCGATCGCCAAGTCGGGCGAAGAGGCGCTCTCGCATCGCGTTCGCGCGGCTGCGCCGGCCAAAGCCACGCCGCCGACGCCTGCGCCGACCGAGCCCGAGTCAGACTTGAGCGCGCCGGCCTCGATGGAGCCAGCCGAAGAGGCCCGTCGTCCGAAGGACGCCGGACGCCCGCACGGCAAGAAGTGAGGCGAGGCGGGCGATGCCGCCCGACCTCAGAGTTCGTCGGCCGAATAGTCGTCGCCGACGGACAGGTTACGCAGACGCTGGGAGACGAGCTTCTGGCGGTGCCGCTGGAGCATCTCGGCGACCGGCTCGCGGAACCGGATGCGGCCCGAGGCGATCTCGCGCAGCGCGTGCACGACGACCTTGTTGTCGCCCTGCTCAACGAGGGGCTTGGCGCCCTTGTGCAGCTGGCGATAGCGCAAAGACGCCAAGTGAACGAGCGCGAACTGGTCAGTGCAGAACGCGAGGCAATCTTCGACAGTGACTCGAGCCATGGAAACCTCCGGTCGATTCAAAAGCGCCGCACGCTAGCACGAACACGCGCCACGCGCACATTGTTTCGGGACGAGGCTCGGCACTCGTCTTGCTTGAGTGATGTCTCGCGATGAAGAAGTTCCGATTCCGATTTCAGGCGGTGCTGCAGCAGCGCGAGATCGTGCTCGACGAGAAGCGCGGCCTGCTCGCCGAGGCCCAGCGCAAGCGGGCGCTCGCGGAGTCCCTGCTCGACGAGCGACGCGACGCCCTGACGGCGCAGCTCAATGGCGGCCCACAAGCGAACACGGCGTTCGTTCCCGCCGCGGAGCTCGTGCGCCAGCGCTACATCATGTCGCTGCGCCAAGAGATCCGGCGCCGGGAGCAGCAGCTCACGCAGATCGACCAGGAGGTCGAGAAGGCCCGCACCGTCGTGACAGAGGCGCACCAAGCCCTGCGCGCCATCGAGGTCCTGCGCGAAAAGGACGAAGCGGAGTGGCGCTTCGAGTTCAAGCGCGCCGAAGAACGGAACACGGACGAGCACAACTCGTCGCGCCACGGTCGACAGTAACCCGCGTCAGCGCACCGACGGTGAGCGTCAGATCGCCTTCGCCAGCTTCTTCTTGAGGAACTGAATCGCCTCTGTGTGGAGCTGGCTGATGCGCGACTCGGTCAGGTCGAGGACGCGGCCAATCTCCTTAAAGTTCAGCTCATTGTAGTAGTACAGCGACATCACCAGCTTGAGCCGCTCGGGCATCGCCTCGAGCGCCTCGACGACCTGCTCTCGGAGCTCCCGAAAGAAGGCATGGCCAAATGGATCCTCGGGCGCCGCCTGTGTGAGCAGCTCCCACGGCACCTCGGTCTGGTCGGCCGCGATCGCGCCAAGGTCTTCCATCGTCATGAACGCCATTTGCGCGTTCTGCGCGAGGCACTCCTCGACCTCCTCGACGATGAGGCCCGTCTCCTCGGCGAGCTCCTTCGTCGTGGGCATGCGCCCGAGCTGCGCTTCGAGCCTTTGCTTCGCCTTCTCGACCTTGTTCACCTTGCCGCGCGCGGCGCGCGACATGAAGTCGTAGGACCGCAGCTCATCGAGCATCGCGCCCTTGATGCGGAACTCGGCGTAGGCCTCGAAGCGCGTGCCTTTGCTCGCGTCGAAGTTCTCGATGGCATGAATCAGCCCGATGGTTCCGACCGAGACCAAGTCCTCGAGCTCGACCGACGCGGGCACCCGGTTGATCAACCGATACGCGACGCGCTTCACCAGCGGCGCGTACTGGCGTACGAGCTCTTCGGTGCGCTTTTGCTTCTGGTTGCGCGCGTAGGCTTGAATGCCCGGGTTCATACCACTCAAACGGCCGCTTCCGGCTGAAGCAAGCGCTTCCAAAAGAACTGCATGTTGCCGGTGAGCGGGCGCGTGCCCGCCTCCTCGACGAGCCGCTCGACGATGGACGCGACACACTGCGCCGCAGCGCTGTCCGGTCGAGACTCGACGAGGAGCTTCCGCTCGATGATGGCGAGGCTCACGTTCTCGTCGAACATGACGTGCCCGAGGAACTCAATGTTCGCGCCCGGCAGGTACTTGTCGGCGACCGTCGTGATGTGGCGGTAGACGTCGAGCGCGGCCTTGCGTGACTTCACGGAGTTGACGATCAGCTTGAACGTCTTCACGCCGTGGTCGCGGAACAGGATCTTGATGATGGCGTAGGCGTCGGTGATCGAGGTCGGCTCGGGGTTCGCCACGACGAGCACGTCCTGCGCCGCCGCGTTGAACTCCAACACGTTCTTACCGATGCCGGCGCCCGTGTCGATGAGCAGCACGTCGAACTTGCGGTCGAGCGCCTCGAGCGCATTCATGAGCTGCAGCACCTGCTCGTCTGACAGGTGCGTGAGCTCCTTCACGCCGCTGCCCGAGGGCAACACCGTGACGCCCGGCGGGCCGGGCAGCAGGATCTCGTCGAGCGTCTTCTCGCCGGTAAAGAGCTGCTCAAGCGTGGCCTTCGGGGAGATCCCCATCAGGATGTCCACGTTCGCGAGGCCCAGGTCGGCATCGATGAGCAGCACCTGCTTGCCCATCTGCCCGAACCGCGCGGCGATATTGCACAGCAGGCTCGTCTTGCCGACGCCCCCTTTACCGCTCGTGATCGACAAAATCTGCATCGGTGCGCCGTGATTCGAAGCCATGCTCGCCATACGTCGCAGGGTGCTCGCCTGGTCTTCCCCGGCGTCCCCCCGCACATCGCCGTGAGATTTCACGACCAGTTGCTGAAATGTACCCCGCGATGCATCCCGCTGCCAACCTCCACGCACGATATTGGCGTCGTTCATCATCCGGCCAACGCCTCGTTCCATGCGCGCATCTCGCATGATTTGGCGACGATGCGCGCGGCGATGACCTCGGCGTCCGCAATCTCGAGATCCTCGGGCACGCGCTGCCCAGATGTCGTCCACGCGAGCGGACGACCCGCCCGCCGGGCGACGGTGTAGAGACCGCCGATGGCGTCCGTCTCGTCGAGCTTGGTCACGCACAGGTGCGTGTAGTCGAGCCGCGCGAACGCCTCGACTGTGTGGTGCAGGTCCCGCTCGCGGGTGCTCAGCGCGACCGTCAGCACGGTCTCGCCCCCCCACCCTGCAGGGAAGTACCGCCCGAGAGCGCTCACTTGGTCTTCGTCCCGCGGGCTGCGACCCGTGGTGTCAATGAGCACCAAGTCGCAGTCGGCCATGCGCTCCAGGACCTCGGGCAGCGCGTCCGCGTCCTTCACGACCTCGAGGGGGCACTCCAGAATCTCGGCGTAGCGGGCGAGCTGGTCGACCGCCGCCATGCGGAAGGTGTCGACCGTGACGAGCCCCACCTTGAGGCCGCGCATGAGCTGGGCCTGCGCCGCAATCTTGGCGATGGTCGTCGTCTTGCCGACGCCCGTGGGGCCCACGAACGCGAGGACTCGCCGCTCGCCCGCCGCGGGCATCATGTCGCCGGAGCAGGTCAGGTCTCGCGACAGCTCGCGGCCGATCAGCCCGAGCACGTGGGCGTCGTCGGGCGTCGACTCGACGAGGTGCGGCGCCACGCGCCGGCCCACGTCCGCCGCGTGCAGCCCGCCGACGCCGACGGCGCACAGGCGGTCTCGCACGACGCGGACATCCGGGGAGATGCGCTGCGCCTCACGCGACTCGGTCCCCTGTGCGATGGCCCCGCGCAGGTCGCGGAGCTGGGCGGCCAGCGCGCCGAGCGCGCGGTGGAACTCGTCTGGGCTGACGCCGCTGGGCTGCTCAAGGCCTGAGATGGCCTCGCGCAGCGCGCCGACCTCGGCCCGCAGCTTCTCTTGAACGTCCGCGGCGACCGCGGGCGCGGCGACCTGGCGCGCGAGGAGCGCGGCGCGCTCGACAAAAGGTCCACTCGCGGCGTTCGGCTCAGCGCTGGCCCCGCGCTGTTGAGCGCTCAGGCGCTGCGCGACAGCCTGAATCGCCGCGGCCGCAGCGGCGGTCCGCTGCTCGCCGGCGCCTCGAGGCGCCGGCGCAGGCGCGGCCTGCATCGCCGGGGCGGCGTTCCGTGCGACTCGACCATAAGCGGCGGCCGCGCCGATGCGCCCACCCATCGCTGGCCCATCGAAGGCGCTCTCGTCGGCCACGTCATAGCGCGGCTCGGGGCGTCGCTGGGGTTGCGGCTGTCGCTGAGGCTGGGCTTGCGGCTGTGACCGACGCGGGGGCGGCGGGCTGTCGAACTCCGCCATGGGATCCTCACCCGGACCGAAGGCGGTGATCTCGACATAACGACCGCGCGGGTCCTCGCCGCGGTCCGTCTTCACGATCACGGCGTCGGGGCCCAGGCTCGCCTTCAAGCGGGCGACACACTCCTGCATCGTGCGTCCACGGAACGTATGCATTGTCTTGCTCCTCTCGGTCCCGACGGCGAACCGTCAATGCGCTGGCGTCAACTGTCGTTCCTCTGACGCCCGCTCTCGTCGCTGGGCTCCGCTGCGTACGCTGCGGGGCTCAGGCCATCGCGGGCTGGAACTGACCGGCGGTCGGCCGGGCGGCTCGAGGAGTAGCCTTAGCAATCCCCGCGCCAACCTCTCCGTCCGACGCCACCTGCGTGCCGTGGGCGATCTCTTTGTGCGAGACAATGACCAGACCGGGCACGAAGCGGTCGATGAGGTTGCGGACCGGACGCCGCAGCTCAGGCGGCACCAAGAGCACGGGCTGGTGGCCGAGCGTGGTCTGGAGCTGCATGCGCTCCTCGAGCTGACGCAGGAACTGCTCGGCGATGCGCGGGTCAACCGTCAGATGGAAGTCGCCGTCAATCTGCTGGATGTGCTGGCGGAAGTTCTCCTCGAGCTCGCCGTGCAGCGTGAGCACGTGCACCTGGCCGTCCATCCCCTTGAGCTTGCTCGTCAGGTACTTCGCGAGCCGCTGCCGGACGAACTCCGTCAAAATCTCGGGGTTGCGCGTCAAATGTACGTGGTCGGCGATGCCCTCGAGGATGGTCCGCAGGTCGCGGATGCTGATCTGCTCCTTGAGCAGGTTCTTCATCACGCGGAGCACCTCGCCGAGGGGCAGCTTCTCGGGGATGAGGTCCTCGACGACCTTGGGCGCCTGCTTGGCGAACAGGTCGAGGAGCTCCTGCATCTCCTGACGGCCGAGCAGCTCGTGCGCGTTCTCCTTCAGCATCTCGCTCAGGTGCGTCGCGATGACTGTCGAGCAGTCCACGACCGTGTAGCCGAGCGCCTCGGCGCGGTCCTTGTGCTCAGACGTAATCCAGAGCGCCGGCAGGCCGAACGCGGGCTCCGTCGTCTCTACGCCCGGCACGGTACCAATGACCTCGCCCGGGTTCATCGCCATGAACCGCTCAGGCACCAGCTCACCGCGGGCCACCTCGACGCCCTTGATGAGCATGACGTAGCCGCCGGGGGTGAGCTGCAGGTTGTCACGAATATGAATGGGCGGAACAATCAGGCCCATCTGGCTGGCAAACTGCCGCCGAATGCTCTGGATGCGGTCGAGCAGCTCGCCGTTCTGGTTGCGGTCCACCATCGGGATGAGCGCGTAGCCGACCTCGAGCTCGAGCAGGTCGATGGGGAGCAGCGCCTCGATCTTCTGCTGCTCGGTGAGCGGCGGCGCGACGGGCTCGTTCGGTGCGCCCGGCGCGCCCGGCTTGCCGCCGGCCTTGCCCGTGCTCCCGTCGCCCGTCTTCGCCGCCTCGGCCTCGAGCTCGTTGTCGCTGCGGTTGCCATACCAGTAGAGCAGGCCGCCGATACTCCCGAAGACGAGGAGGGGCATCCCAGGCACGAAGCTGAACAGGCCGATCATCACGCCGGCGATCTTGAGGACCTTGCCGTTGCTGAAGAGCTGGCGCGCGAGCTCGGTGCCCATGTCGGAGCTACCGGCGGCGCGAGACACGATGATACCGGCGGCGGTCGACAGGATCAGGGCGGGAATCTGGCTGACGAGACCGTCACCGACCGTCAGGATTGTGTAGGTCGTCGCCGCGTCGCTGGCGGTCATGCCGTGCTGCGTCATGCCGATGATGAAGCCGCCGACGATGTTGATCGCCGTAATCAAGATACCCGCGATGGCGTCACCGCGAACGAACTTCGAGGCACCGTCCATCGCACCGTAGAAGTCCGCTTCACGCTCGACGGTAGTCCGGCGCTTGCGGGCCTCGTCCTCGTTGATCAGGCCGGCGTTCAGGTCAGCGTCGATGGCCATCTGCTTGCCCGGCATGGCGTCCAGGGTGAAGCGGGCGCCGACTTCAGCGATACGACCTGAACCCTTCGTGATGACGATGAAGTTGATGATCACCAGGATGACGAACACGATCACGCCGACCACGTAGTTGCCGCCGACGACGAAGTTACCGAAGGTTGCAATGATGTGGCCGGCGGCCTCGGGGCCCTCGCCGCCGTGCAGCAAGATGATGCGGGTCGTGGCGATGTTCAGCGTGAGACGGAACAGCGTCGTCACCAGGAGCAGCGCCGGGAAGCCCGAGAACTCGAGCGGGCGCGCCAAATAGATGCTCACCAGCAAGACGAGCAGCGAGATGGTGATGTTCACCGCCAGCAGCAGGTCAAGCAGGAGCGTCGGGACGGGCAGCACCATCAGCAGGAGCATGCCCACCACGAACGAAGCAAAGACGACGTTGCCGTGTTTCGCGAGATTCACGTTCGGACTCCCCTCTTGCGGCCCCGACCCTCAGGGCTCCTCGGAGAATGACTAATGCAGTCGGCGTGCCAACGACGTTCTAGGCGACGCGCGCGCGGTGCCTGGAGCTGGCCGCGCTCGTATCGAGGCGCCGCACTTGCGCCTGCCCAGGCAGCGGCGCCCGACGAGCGGGCCGCTTCGCCCGCAAACGAAAGACGTAGGCGAGGACCTCGGCGACCGCGCGAAAGAACTGGGCGGGCACGGGCTTGCCGACCTTCACGTGCTTGTAGAGCGCTCGGGCGAGCGGCACGTTCTCGACCATCGGCACGCCGTGCTCTGTGGCGAGCTTCCGGATTTGCATCGCCAT
>Ga0164295_10005339_pt1 | contig 10142 bp, 14 predicted proteins | sample GEODES006metaG_FD_111798 | JGI IMG/M metagenome (GOLD analysis project Ga0164295, IMG submission 111798) | Oligotrophic lake water microbial communities from Sparkling Lake, Wisconsin, USA - GEODES006 metaG | ecosystem: Environmental > Aquatic > Freshwater > Lake | place: USA: Sparkling Lake... | reverse complement strand
CGTCGAGTCACCCTTGAGAGCGTCCATCTTGGCCTGCTCTTCTTGGCGACGACGATCGAGAAGCTTGGACTGCAAGACGGTCATTGCGGACGCGCGATTTTGGATCTGCGAACGCTCGTTTTGGCACGACACCACGATGTTGGTCGGCAGGTGCGTGATGCGTACTGCTGAGTCAGTGGTGTTCACACCCTGGCCACCAGGACCGCTAGACCGATAGACATCGACGCGCAGTTCGTCTTCGGGGATGTCGATGTGGTCGGTCTGCTCGACGACCGGCAACACTTCGACACCGGCAAACGATGTTTGGCGGCGGCCCTGGTTGTCGAACGGCGAGATACGCACAAGTCGATGGGTGCCTTGCTCGACCGAGAGCGTGCCGTAGGCGTAGGGCGCTTTGATCGCGAACGTCGCGGATTTGATGCCCGCTTCTTCGGCGTATGACGTGTCAAGAACGTCGTAGGACCAGTTGTGTCGCTCGCAGTAGCGGGTGTACATGCGCAGGAGCATTTCCGCCCAGTCAGCAGCGTCAACTCCCCCGGCCTCTGCACGGATGGTCATCAGGGCTTCGCGGGAGTCGTATTCACCAGCGAGGAGCGTGCGGACCTCGAGCTCGCCGACCGACTTGGTGAGCTCATCGAGTTCCTTGGCGGCCTCCGCGAACGAGTCGGCATCATCTTCGGCCTCTGCCAACTCAATGAGCACCGGCAGGTCGTCGAGTCGCTGGCGCAGGGCCTCGGTCTTGCGCACCTCACCTTGTACGAAGGAGAGCCGGCTGGTCACGCGCTGGGCGTTGTCTTGGTCGTTCCAGAGGTCAGGGACCGCCGCCTCTTCTTCGAGAGCCGCGATCTCTCTGCGCTTAGCGGGCAGATCCAGCACGGTCTCCACGCTGCGCATCGTCTGATCGAGGGCAGCGAGGGCCTCGGACATATCGGGAGCAGCCACCCCCCCAGCCTACGGGAGCCCCTCTCCCCCTCCCCATCCCCGCCGACGTCACCTTCCGTCGCCCTAATTCCCGAAGTTAGGGCGACGGAAGGTGACGTCAACGGAATTGGAGCTGGGCACCGGCTTCGGCGCGAATGGGGAAGTTGGCGCGAAGCAGTCCAGAGAAGGGCGCGGTCACCGTACGACGTAAGCGCACGAGCACTGTGCGACCTTCGATGCGTACGGACTCGACAACGAGCCCAGAGACTTCACCCGAAGCTTGCGCATCGCGAATGTATTCGAGAACAACTGATCGGACTCGTGCCGGTTCGGGCGACAAACCCGACGCGGCACCCTGGCGGTAATAGGCCGACAGGTCGACCGCCTGCGAACCAGCAAGGGCTGCCCCATCTGCAATCGATGCAAGCGAGCGTCGTTGCAAGAAAACTGCTGAGACATCGGTAACCACCGCGATCGCGATCAGAATGATCGCCAGAAAGCCGAGTGCGAGCAGCATGATGCTACCTCGATCGTTCCCCCCTCGTGCACGCATCATGATGCGGCCCGCAGCGCTTCAATGTCAGTTCGGTAATGACCGGACACCTCAATGGATGCCATAGAGCTATCGGCCCACGCATCAGGCACAAAGGGGAGAGATATCCGCGTGACAACGCGCACAGTCGCACTCGACCCGGGCGAGAGACACCTGCCGGTGTCACAATTGATCGACACCTGCGCCTGATCACCACTGATTCCCTGATCTCCCAGCGCGAGCCGCGCGGCAAGGTGTGCTCGATCGGAGCCATTCGCGGCAGTGTCAGCCTGTGCAAAAGCACGCCCTGCCTGCCGAGCCGCTTCGGTCACTCCGAACGAAGCAGCCTGAACCTTCATCACCGCGAGTACGACATAGACCAAAGGCAGTAGCAAGCACACGCCAAGCACAATAAATTCCAGCAGTGCAGCTCCGCGATCACCATTGGACTTCTGGCGAAAGCACGTCATAAACCCTCCTGCACCGCATGACCCGTGACCTGGAGTGACGTTGGGCCGAGTAATCCGATGAGGGGCAGGCTCGCAGTCACTGTCACCTCGACCACCGTTACGCCCTCGAGTCGTTCCCGTGAAGCCCTCACTCCTGCCACTCCGCCACCAGCGAGGGACTCGGTGAGTACGTCTCGCGTACGTTGCTCACCGCGAATCAATGACGAGCCAGATAGCGCAGCGACTCGCGCTCCTTCTGCTGCAGCCGCAGTCAATGTCGCACGTACGTGCATCGCAAGAGCAATCTGGAGCACCCCAAGTAGCAGCACCAGCAATAGCGGGGTGACGAGTGCAAACTCCACTACCGCGCTTCCCTCATCACCGCGTACACGCGTGAGTTGACGACGAAGCCTGACTCGGGTGCTCATCAACATCCTCATGCACAACCTGTGGATTTGCGGGGTACTGTCACGGCCCTTGTACACCGCGCACAGCCCGGCGCAATACTCCAGACAGCACTCCATCCGCCAGGAACCACAACGCCGTGACGAGTCCGGCGGTCATGACCGCCACCAGCACCCAGCCCGGCACATCGCCGCGGTCCTCTCGTAACCCGTTGAGTCGAACCATCGCCCGGACATACAGCAATTGGATGTGACGCATGATCTCTCCTTATTTTGTGTTGGTTAGGGAATCGAAAGATTGATGCCATAGACGCCCGGAAAGAGCGCAATAACAACGACGATCGGCAAAATGAGAAAGACGACAGGTACGAGCATGGCGACCTCACGGCGACCTGCACTCTCTAACAACTGCCGACGACCAGCTGCTCGTGCATCTGCCGCCTGAGCACGCAGCACCTCAGCGAGTGGCGAGCCGCGCTCCAGTGAGACCACTATGCCATCCACAAAGCGACCGATGGCCTGTGACTGAGAACGGCCGGTAAGGTCTCGCATAGCGACAGAAAGCGGCGCTCCCACACGCACATCACTGACAACCGTTGCGAGCTCGGAAGCAAGCTCACCATCAACCGTGCGGGACACACGCTCGAGTGCAGCTAGCGGCGGCTCGCCAGCTGCAACGGCAAAAGCGAGGAGCTCCGCGACAGTCGGCAACTGCTCTCCCAAGCGCTTACCGCGACGCTTCGCTCTAGCTGAGAGCAACCAATCCTGAAGTGCGTATGCCGAGACGACACCAAGGCCTGCAAACACCACCACAATCACGATCGATCCAGAGCGTGCCACGATGATGATCGAACCGAGAATTGCGCCACAGATGAAGCCGCCGACCATCCACGCCACTTGCGAGAGTCGGTATCGCATCACCTCACCCGGCAGCCCGGCGGAGCGAAGCCGCGTTGCCACTGACTCTGGGGTAGCCGACCTCGGCGTGAGAGAGGTCAGGATAGGTGAGACTAACTCAGCCAGAAGCCGCAGGCTTTCGATGCGGACCCCGCCTTGTGCCAGACCACCTAAAGTTGCCCGCGCACGATCGACGAGACGCGGTTTGCGCAGTCGCCGCCAACGCGCGATCACGAGCAGGACACCGGTCGCCACCAAGAGACCGAGAAGAGCCCCGAGTGCTGAAGCCCCAGTCATCGCAAAATCCGACGTTCAGTAGGCAAAGAGCCAAAGGCAAGCATCACCTTGTAGGCAATCACCGACATCAGCGCACACACGCAGATGAGGACAGCCCCAGTTGCGGATGAGTAGGCTGCAACCGCGTCAGAGCGCGTGCACAGTAGTCCGAGAGTCAGCCAGGGAGCAGCGACCGCGATGCGAGCCGCATTGACTGTCCAACCCTGACGGGCCTCAATCTCTCCGCGCGAACGAGCGTCATCACGCAAGAAGTCGCTCAACGTTGTGAGGACCTTGGATAGATCAGCACCACCGACGTCACGGGCAATCCGCAGAGACACAATGACACGATCTGCAACAGGGTCGCTCAGTTCTCGGTGTAGACGTTCCAGTGCTACTCCGAATGATCCGGTTGCGCGATATTCGGTGGCGAACTCCGCGAACGCCGACCGCAGGAGCTCCGGTCCTCGTACGGCCAAGTCGGCAACCGCCTCGGGAAGTGACATGCCCGCCCGCACGGCCGACACCAACGTGTCCACCGCATCAGGCCAAGCCGTCATCAGTGTGTGACGCCGACGCTTGGCGCGTCGACGCAGCATGGCCACCGGCAGCCAGGCTCCAGCAATTCCCGCGAGCATTCCCGCGACTGGCAAAGATGTGACCGCAAGGACTACGAGGGCCACGAGCCCACCGACGATGACACATGCTCCGACAAGCGCCGGCAGGCGTGTGCCGCTGACTCCAGCCAGATCAATCATGCGCACACGACGCATCGGTGCCACCACAACCTGACGACTACTGGTCATTGCCATCAGGATGAGGACAAGACCCAACCCTGCCAGGGCACCGATCAACAGCCCTGTCACGCCGCACCTCCGCCACGCAGGAGGTCGACGAGATCAAACCCGTAAGCAGCGAAGCGGTCCGCATGTGGCGGGTAGCCTCCGCAACGCGCCAGCACTCCGTCACGGAGCCCGTAGATCTCGGCTAACTCGACCGTACCGTTCTCCACTCGCCCCGAGAGCGCTGCGACTTCGCGAACTTTGCGGCGCCCATGCCGATCGGTAGCGGTGTGCACCACGATGTCAACACAGCCCGCGACAGTGGGGACTACGAATTCCGGACCGATATTTCCACCGGCGAGCAGCGGGAGTGTGCACAGCTTCGTCACGGCTTCGCGCGCAGAGTTGGCGTGCAGGGTCGCCATACTGGGCACCCCACTGTTCATGGCGATGAGCAGATCGAGCGCTTCAGCCTGACGGACTTCACCGACAACGAGGCGAGTGGGACGCATACGTAATGCTTCTTTGACCAGTCGTCGCAACGGGATTTCACCACCACCTTCGAGACTCGCCTCACGTGTCTGCATAGCAATCCAGTCCGGGTGCTGGAGCGAGAGCTCGAAGACCTCCTCACAACTAATGACACGTTCGTGGCCAGGGACGCACCCCAGCAGGCCATTCAGCAAGGTTGTCTTGCCCGCCTGGGTGCCCCCCGCTACCAGCACATTGAGACCACTCACTACAGCCGCATCGAGGAACTCTGCTGCCTCGCCAGTCAGGGTGCCCCTATCAACGAGATCACCGACATGAGTCGCGCGCACCACGAATCGACGAATATTCACCGACCAATGTCGGCGTGTAATCTCCGGAATCACCACATGTAGCCGAGAGCCGTCCGGCAACATTGCGTCGACAAATGGATTGGCGATGTCGAGGCGACGCCCAGACCACCGCAACATTCGCTCAACGAGCATGCGGACATCTGCCTCATTAAGCATCGTCGTCGTGAGTTCGCTACGACCTTCCCGGGCCACGAACACACGACCGGGACTATTGATCCACACTTCTTCGACGCGCGGATCATCGAAGTACTGCTGTAGCGGACCGAAGCCAGCCACCGCGTCGTAGACGCCCTGCGCGATCTCATCGGCATGACCCGGGTCATCTGCAGCGTGATCGTTGACTGCCTCGTTGACCAGCTCTCGCACAACCTCGCGCTCGCGCATTGGATCGATACCAAGACGACGAACTTCAGCGCGTACGCGCTCCTCGACTAGCCCCGACGGAAGGCCTGCAGTCTCCACTATGCCCCACCATCCGTTGTCCGTAGCACTGATGCAGTGTGAGGACGCTAAATCGGGCGGAATAGTTGAGGCAACGCGAGAACACCAACTGTGGACGAACGATTATGCGAACTCCACCGAAGGTGCGACTTTCATCGTTGTAATACGAACCAGTCTTGGGATGCGACGAACTCAGGTGACGATTTGCGAACCAATCGAAGCCAAAGTGGTCGTGACTGCGCTTCCAAGGGTGCCGTTGGCAAGCGTTGGCCAGAACGTCACTTCTACTGACTGGTAGACCAAGTCGTAGGTATCCACAAATCCGTCATTGGTCATGGAAGTCGTAACGCGCGCCAACGCAGCCTCGGTAAACGCTAATCGATATACGCGCCGCGGGGTTTGCCCAGAAGCCATCGCTTCAAAAGTGGCTGTACGACGCGTGCCTGCATCTGCGAGAGCCATGAGTCGAGGCGTCGCCTGCGAGGTACGAGCGTGCACGCGCAGCGCCTGCGGATAATTACTTTGCGCGTTGATGACAGCACCCGCATCAGGCGGATTATCTCCGCCATACGAACTGTAGTTCGGCAACCGAATCTCAATTTGTGCATCGGAACAGTCAATCCAGCGCGCATGCGCACGATCTCTGGACTCACCCTCGACGCCCTGGACCTGCAAGAAGTAATCGAATGCCATTACGCGCTCCTCAATGCCAGCATGAATTGCGATGTGCCTTCGCCATAACGGCCGAGTGGACTCTGTGTTGCTGTGTATGCGCCGGTGACCCCGGCATAGCGCCCGGTGCCCCCGACCACGGCATAGGCCCCTTGGGTAAGACCCGAGCCAATAGCGATGAGCGTGCCGTCGGTGAACGAGATCACGTGAAGGTGAGCCCCCGCGTCAAGTGGCGTGGATCGGAAATTGCCCATCGTGCCGTCATCTGCTCGGACAGCGCCCGTTGTGCGCCCATGGCCAGAATCCAATTTGACCCATCGCCAATCTGACCCCACCAAGCGAGTAGGCAGCGGTGGAGTTGCAACCGCCGATGCAGGCACAGGGCTCGAGTTATCGATAGCCGCATTCGCTGGACCAGCCAACGAGAGTGCACCTACCGCTCCGGCGCCCACCGCCGCGGACACCAAAAAAGCTCGCCGAGCAACTGTCTGTTCATCCGTCATATCATTCCTCCAGCGCGGAATATACATGGCAAATGAGCCGAAGGGGCGTGTTCATGCAGCAGATTCCCGGGTAATTGTTTTAGGTGCTCCACCAGCGCCCAGCCGATCGGCGAGGCTCGCGAAAGCAACGCGGGGCGCGGAACGAGGCGCTTGCTCAGCGATCGTCCGCCCGTCACGGATCGCTGTATCGCATGTCTCGGGATCATCTGCTATCAGAGTGGTCTCGGTGATTCCACACAATCGGCGAAGCGCTTCATCAATCTGCCCAATGGCATCACGCCCAATCGCACGCGATCGCACACGATTAACGACCACGTGAACGGGTCGATCGGATGCCAGTTCCTGGAGAGCTGGCCACGCCGCGGCGAGGCGACCAATGCCCACATGATCGGCGGCAACAACGGCGACCACTGCATCGGCTTCGGCGATGGCTGTCGTAGTCGCAGCCGTACGGCACCGATTGATGTCCGAACCTTCGTCGAGGCAAAAGCCCGCATCCACAACGGTCACGTCGACGGCTTCTCGTGCCAGTCGAAGAACTCGCTCAAGAGCCGCGGGCCGCACATGGGTCCAGCGGTCGGGCGCATCGATTCCAGTCAGGACGCGAAGCTCGCGCGACAAGGATCGCGCCGAGCGAGCGAGCCCAGCGAGATCGAGCGTCCCTTGATCGGCTCGTCGGCAGGCAGCAATGAGTCCACTGGATTCGTCCAGCATCCCCAAATGTGATCCGACCGCCCCACCGAAGGGATCGGCGTCGATGAGCATGACCGATGTGCCTCGACGCGCGTGTTCGTCGGCCAGCGCGACCGTCGTCGTGGTGCGCCCAGGCGAGCCGTACGGGCCCCAGACAGCCACTACCCGCCCACGTGAAGTGGATTGCGCCTCGGGCAGGCGAATCTGCCGCGACTGGTGCCGGTGAACTGCCTCAATGGCGGCGGTTACATCTCCGAGCCGCACCGTAACGACTTCGGTCACCCCAAGCCGTTCTAGGCTCTCGCGACTGATCAGGTCATCGACCACGTGGACACCGATGACTCGGAGATCAGCCGCATGAAGACGCCGAACGACGTCAGCGCTGAGTCTCGGAAGCGCGGAGCTCACGATTGCGATGTCGGCGCCACCCGTGGTGGCTGCGCCGAGTAGATCGACCGCATCAACGCAGCGGCGAACGACAAGCGAGCGCGACGCGGATAGAGCAGAGACGAGTTCGGGTTCGGCAGGAATATCTGCCGCAGCGAGTAGTACCGCATTCATCGGGTACTCCCCTCGGGCAATGCCACGAGATCGACAGAGCCCACACGCGTTGCGGCGACGACCGCACCGGCATCGGCGGTTGGCACCTCAAGGACTACACCCAGTTGACCTAATGAGTTCTCCGCATCAGCAGAAGTTGCTGCGACCAGAGCGTCGCGCATTACAAGTATCGGCACCGCACCCTCAGCAGCCGTGGTCGCCCACACGTCGACTCTGGCACCGGCAGACAACGCGATCGGGGCATGGAGAGTGTCGACTGGCACCGTTACGAGTCGTACATCAGCGGCCGGGCCGACAATGAAGTCGGCCGCGGCAACGAACTCCCCCGTTCGCAGAGACTGACTTAATACAAGGGTCCCGTCCGGCAAGGCGTCGAGATAGGTCGAACCACCGGGAAGATCGACAACACTGATTTCGAAGTCCTCGGGGCTCAGCGCGATCCCCGCCGGCAGCTCGTGTGTCGCGCGCAGGACCGAGACCCCGGAGGATCGCGACCCGAGTAGGAGGGCTCCGGTAGCCATGGCCAGGACGACCAGGACGATGCCGAGCAGGAGCATCGGGTCGCGCAGTCTTGCCCGCGAACCGCGCTGGGCAGGAGGCGAAACGGGCATGGCCTCGACGGGACGTAGCGATCGGCGTTGTAGCTGAATCATCGTTCTCCCAGGTGTAGTGAGCAGGTGTCCGTCAGAGTGCGCCAAAGACACCTGTGGATGCAACCCGGCATCCACAGGTCATCTGATGGGATGATGGGGGTATGGGCCCAAGGTTCCTTACCCTCGCCGACGTGCAGGAGCAACTCAATGTTTCTGCCGCGCAGGCCTATGCCCTCGTGCGAACGGGCGAGTTGAAGGCCATGAAAATCGGCGGGCGGGGCGAATGGCGCGTGGCTGCTGACGATTTAGACGCCTATATCAACCGCATGTACGAGCAAACCCGAGAACAGATAGACCACGCACACGAGCGCACGTGATCTCAGCGCACCACCTGAACTGCCGTAATCGCGTGAGTGCTCACCGAGAGCAACGCCCCGGGTGCTTCCATAGCGATATCGATGTGATCTACCCCAACTGAGCGCAATGTCCCAATCACCCTTCGCCCGCCCGCGAGGTGCACATGAGCGAGTCGCCCGACCAAGGACCTGAGCATGGATGCCAGCCCTAGGCGATCGGCCACGCCGGCGCTATCCCACGCCAGCGCTGACGCCAGACCCTCGACGGCCGTAATGGAGCTCAGCGGAACGAGCCAAATCCATTCAGGGTTGCCGATCACCACAGCCTCAGGCCCCACCTTTTCCACAGTCCCGGCCAGCGATAAATCACCGGCGTGGATGACCACGTCGTCGCTGACGCGAAGCCGATGCGCCAGCGTGACCTGAGCGGTCTCCGCCTCTGCCACGGCGCGCACTAGTTCGTCGTCGACCACCTCGTCGACCCCGCTCCACAGCGATTCGGCCAATCGATCCCATCGGTCCGGCTCCATGTCGGGCACCCTAACCCGCGACTTGGCCCGGACTCGCGCTGAGAGATATCCACAGGAGGGAAGCCCCCGACCTCCTCCGGTTGACACCCGGTCATGGCCGCATCATTCTTCATCAAACAGCATCAAACAACACCATTTAGCCATATTGATAGGGGCACGTATGAGTACAGCGGCACTCAGGGCGATCACGCCTGCCGAAGTCGAACCAGAGTCACCCAATCGCCTTCGTCTTGTGGCTCCAGAGTCGATCACCCCCGACCTTGGTCAACTTCCACACCCGACCGAATGGACCGCCCGGATGGCCCGGGCACTCATCGAAGCCGTCGCAGGTGAGCGTCCAGCCACCCAACTCGCAAAGTGGACGACCCGCGAAGTTCTCCTTCAAGTGACCGTTCGCGCCGCCGCCGCACGGCGACATCCGGCTGGAAAAGCTCTTAGCTCCCCACTGCGTCGGGTGGGCAGCGTACGCATCTGCGTCGTTGCTCCAGGCATTGTTGAGGCATGCGCAGTAGTCAGCGGCATGACACGTGCACGAGCAATCGCTCTGCGCCTAGAAGCGCGCGATCAACGCTGGATCGTGACGGCAATGCAATTGGGGTGAGCCCTACCGCTTCTTGCGCTTGGCCCGCTCTGCCCGACGTCGCTCTGCCCGACTGGCATCGGAATCCAGCGGAGAGTCATCATCTGCGT
>Ga0164295_10005338_pt1 | contig 10143 bp, 10 predicted proteins | sample GEODES006metaG_FD_111798 | JGI IMG/M metagenome (GOLD analysis project Ga0164295, IMG submission 111798) | Oligotrophic lake water microbial communities from Sparkling Lake, Wisconsin, USA - GEODES006 metaG | ecosystem: Environmental > Aquatic > Freshwater > Lake | place: USA: Sparkling Lake... | reverse complement strand
GAGGAGGATGAGAGGGGTCTACAGTGATATGAGGAGGATGAGAGGGGTATACAGTGATATGAGGAGGATGAGAGGGGTCTACATTGATATGAGGAGGATGAGAGGGGTCTACTGTGTTATGATCATGACAACAATCATAAGCAGTGCTGTTAATAGTGCTAGAGCATACCGGATCATTGGCATCCTTCACGAAAGTGTTAACAGCCAGCAGAGCGAGTTCTGGTTGGCTCTTTGCATAGTTGATCAAGTAGAGGTACACTAGTTTCTTCAACTCGAGATTGTCTACAGTATGTAGAAGAGCGCGAGAGATAAGTAGGCCATGATGAAGAGCAAAGCATGACAGCTCAAGTACCTGTCTGGATACAATTCACCACATCTGTGAAAAGCGTCGACACATCCTTGCCAATGGTCATATTAGCGATGACCTAATACAGTATCGGAAGTGAATGTAAATACATGTATACAACGGCTGAGATGCAGAGTCAACCACAGAACCTTCTTTACTGCATCTCGCTTCCTATCGCGCTGAGGACTGCGCAACTCCTCTTTCAACTCATGATTTTCTCCCTTGCGATTAGTGGCAAAGAATTTGGAATCAGTTCCCGCTCCTCTGTTCTTTTTGCTGCAATATATTAAAAAAAATTTAATACACACTCTTCATTACATACACGACATCAAGCAGCTACAGCAGTGACTATGCACTCACTTGGACATGTTGTGGATGACGCGAAGATGCCCTACTCCTGAGATATAACTAACTTTAGTCCGTCGGATAACAAATCTTTCACTGTTGACACTGGTCTGCATCTGCCGGGAGTAAGCCAGTCAGTACGTACAGTACGTTTGTCGGTTAGCTGGCCCCTTGATGTACTTAATACTGTAGTTAATCATTTTAACACACAATTGCAGACAAGAGGGATAGATATGTACAGAAGCATCAAACTGATAGCAGAGGATGTACGAAACGAAATGCTTCATAGCATATTAGATTATGATGCACTCACTAATAGAAATGCTTCATATTAGATTATGCTGCAACCACTAATACACCACTAATAAAAATGCTTCATAGCATATTAGATTATGATGCAACCACTAACAGAAGATCTGCTCCTCAGTAACAGCAGAGTCATCACCGCTCTCATCGCTGTCCGCTGCTGCTCTAGAACGATCAGTTGTCGTATTGGACCTTCGCTTGCTCGATCTCACATAGATCAGACCGCTGTCTCCATCCAATCGTAAATACATTAATAAGACCTCCATAGCATTCCTGAAGACTAAAGAGTTGTACAGAGTGAGTGAGTGAGGTCTATCGAACAACATGCAGTGCAATGCGGCTACAGTAGCTTAGGCAGTAGTAACTTACTCTGCCAAAACTGCTGCGTCGACCCATACACACCGCAATCGACAGCATCAGAGAGAGAGCATATCGGAGCAGCATTCCTAGCATAAGTAGGTAGTAGGTATAGCAGAGTAAGCGCAGTAGGTAGTAGGTATAGCAGAGTAAGCGCAGTAGGTATCAGGTATAGTGCAGCGATGCACAACAAGTAGTATGAAGATATTTACTTACAGTAGTGTGCACTGCAACAGCAGAGCCTTATCGGTACGGAAGATATCGAAGTCGTCATCATTCTCATCGCCATTGCAGTCCATACGACCTTCCACCCCATGCACAACTACTCCCACTCGCCCGATGGCCATCAGGTCCGGTACACCTCGGACGAAGGTATCCCTCCACTGCCGTACAGACGCCGCAGCATCAGCATCCACATAGGCACCTGGGGCGGCGAGAACTATCACCCCTCTCGCACTGTCCATCAACAGCCGCGGAATCTCCAGATAAGACTGGCTGATGATGGCGCAAAGAGCGATACATTCCGGCAGCGCCAGTGGATTGAGAGCTGCTATTCTCCTGCCAATACGTGACGCTATGCTTGTCACCAGATTCCTTATCCTCTCCTCGTATGACCCAACAAGAGTCGCCTCACCCACCACATGTATCCCATCACAGCTGCGGCCCTCCTCCACATGCAACTGCTTAGCCACCTGTTCCCACAGAATGGACCATCCTAGCTCGGCGGCACCTCCTCCGGGAACCACGTCCATGCAGTCCGAAGAGGAATCATCACCATCATCATCTTCATCATCATCATTGTTGTTATTGTCACCATCATCGACAGAAGGTAGGGTGGCAGTCGGATTGTCTCCTGGACACTGAGACCCTCCGTGTTGAAGCGCGTAAAGTACTGCTTGGAAGCATCTCTTCAGCACGCTCACGTAACAGCCGTTAGTGAGCGAAGAGCCACCGCAGAGGACTAATTGCTGAGGCACCACTCGCTGGACACATTGCTCTCCCCTCCTCCTGTGCTCCGTCCGGTGTTGGGGTCTCAGTCCCCCTAGCAACAAGTGCACTGCCTTAGACTGGAGGGTACCGATCAGCACCCGCTCCATGGTCCCCATCTCGCCCACCATGGACCACTGTCCACACCCTCTCCCTCCCTGACACTGAGGATGAGGACCAGCAGGAAGGGCTTCCATCCCCTCCAGAGAGACATGCTCCTCTTCTATCGTATCTGAGGGGCAGGCGAGAAGGAAGTCTCTGGCAGAAGAGAACACCTTGCACTTGGACACTCGCGCTAAGTAGCTCAGCTGGTTCACCGGTATGCAATCAATCTGCAATGGGTTGGTTAATGATTGGATAACTAGTTAAGCCTCTGTACTTCTACTGATGCTGCTGGTGCTACAGTACAGTACAGTAAGAGGATTGTACCGTGTATAGACCACTCGTCGCGAACTCGTTCAGGATCCTGTCCTCCACCTTGCAGTGCGTCATCAGCAAGCAGATACCCCTCTGTCGCATAGCCCCGACCAGGGCGTGCACTACCTCGACCCCTACCCTGTCTACACGGCTCTCGAACTCATCCAACGACCCTACAGACACCACGTACTCGGCGCTGAAGCCATTCGAGGGCGATAGCAACAGCTCTCGTATGCATATGAAGGCTCCATCATCATCATCACGATCTTCTCGGTGGGGTCGGTGGGTCCATGCAGAGAAGTCCCTGCATCGACCGCTCAGCAACACGGAGTCGGGGGGTAGCAGTCGGTGTGAGGGCAGCATGGACCCGGAGACACCGCCACTCAACACTGCGTCCTCTGCACTCGGTGAGATGTAAACCAGCAGATCGAACCATCTCCATATCTCCCGAATATAATCGAACAGTATGCATTTATGCTGCATACGCTTGTCAGATACTGTTGCAAATGATTGCTGTGATAGATGGTCATCTATCGGAGCCAGTACCCATTCATTCTGCGCATAGATAGGTTGACATGCAGAGGGTGAGAGATGCAGTCATCTACTGCATATTGTGTATCATATGCACAGTACCATCATTCTCAGAATATTGTTCGTCATCACTACAGTCGACGAAGGCAACGCAGTCTGTGTGCAAATAGTCTGAAACCACTTACTGATGTCGCCTTCGCGGTGCCACGCATGGCATCTGATCATGTAAATAGTTATCTCGTCCCGACACTCCCTGCAGACATGCTGTATTACTTCCGCCGAGTGCAACAGTCGTATTCGCCTCTGCGTTCGAAAGGTGTGTGTTGAGTCTAACACTGTCAAGACACTTCTGACCAGAGAGTTGGCTATGATCATGTTGGTGTGCAAGCCGTCACCCATAGAACCACAGGACTTCATCAGCTCACAGTATAAATGATACATCACAGAGCTTCCATGGATCATCACATGCTGCTCCTCAGTGGGGGTGTCGCTGCTGTTTCTGCCCGAAAGGGTGGTCGCCAAGTAGAGAGGGAGTAAAAGGTGGCTGTCTTTAGTGAGCAGGATAGAGCCCGCTGCATTGCATACGATCTTACTCTTACCAAGTGGACCGAAGGTAGAGTCTAACTTGCTCATCAATCAATAACAGTTAACTCATGTAACTATAACTTTAGACCGGTGCACTGTACGTACAGTACTGTACGGTACAATTCTACCGTACGTAATGATAACTGTGATATGATATTCGTAATGATATGATATATATGTATTGCAGTGCTGAAAGCATCACTCCAGCACTGTATGTCAGCTTAGCTGCTCCGCTGGAATAGTGGCCTTCTCGTTACATGCCAAGATGTGTGAACACAACGAGTCCAGCTTCCAATTCTGCTCGTATATGCAATCCTTCAATTCGAACTGCCCCTGCTTCGTCCTGACTAGCTCAGTCATGTGAGCCATACTGCCCATAGTGGTAGCGATATCAGCTATGACCGACCGTACATAGAACCCTCCGCCGCACTCGATCATCAGGCCGAACTCCGGTAATGCGTCCTCATCAAGCAGATCCAGTCTATGCACGGTGACTTCTCTGGCCTCCCGCTCCACCTCAATACCCGCTCTAGCTAATTCATACAACTTCTTCCCGTCTCGCTTCAAAGCCGAGTACATGGGAGGGGTCTGCTTTATGTTTCCTCTGAATTGGTCCAAAACATTCAATATGTGAGCCCTAGAAATATTTGAACTGTCGATCGTTCCAGTTACTACGCCAGTGCTATCTAATGTATCAGTACTCGCCCCAAACACTGCTTTAGCCCTATATCCCTTGACTCCGGACAAGTAGTCCTTGAGCAGTTTGGTGCCTGTACCTATCCCCAGCACCAACACGCCTTCCGCCATCGGGTCTAATGTACCTCCATGACCAATTTTCAATTTTATCCTCACACCTGTCCTATTTCTAGCAGCTGAAGCCATTTCGTATTTAACTTTACTAACCACATCATTGGAGGTCCAACCTTTCGGCTTGTATACAGCGCAAAGTCCTGAAGGAATAGCAAAGGCAGCCTTCTGAGCAAAACTGTCATCTTTCTGATGCATTATGCCACTACTTGATTCCGATATTGAACTCATGTGCATCTTCAAGTTGGTAGTCAATGTGTCCGAGTACCTCAAAGTTGTTGTTGTTCCTCTAGTACTTCGAAGAAGTCGATACCTTTGTGCAATGATGTGAGAAGAATACTGGGGGTAATGATGCTTCATTGAAATGCTGGAATCAAGAAGTAGACAGGAAAGAACCACGATGATAGCCTGTAGTCCAAGACGTACCATCTGTTGTGTGTTGAAACTTAACTTACACCTAATTTTGTGTATAAATACTTTCAGAATTGCACTTTAGTAGCAGTACGCTCACATCCTACCCTAACCGCCACGGGTTGGCTCTTGTAGCTCAGTGGTTAGAGCACTGGTCTTATGAGCCAGGAGTCACCAGTTCGAACCTGGTCTTGAGCATGGTTTTTGCTGTCAGAAACTGTCAGAAATCTCATTTTCTCAAATAATTTTCACATTATTATAATATTATGTACATCAACAGTAGTACTATTACACTTAAATTATATGTGACGATGAAAAAGAGTAGTACATTGATTGAAATGCTGAACTATTTCACGGAGTCATACTTTTGCTCCAAAAATCGTATTCGCTGCACGTACTCATGGATGAGCTGTTTGGTACTGCGAGCATCGGTCTTCATTTGATCTAACTCCATTGATAGATTGGCGTTGCGAATCTAATAATACATTGATGAATTACATGAAGAAAATATTTTCGTCACATTTGCAAGTGAAGTCGTAGTTCTTACTTTGACATTGATCAAGTCCTTCAACAAGACATCGTTTTCATCCTCTAGTTCGGTCACTTCGATGTTGCTCTTCGACAAAAGAGCAGCGGCCTCGTGCGACATGGCCAATTGTCCGTCGCGCTCTTGAAACATTTGGTTCACGATAGTCTTGTAATTGGTTAGCTCCTCGTTCGCCCATTTCAATTCTGCTTGTGTGCTCTCCAGACAAGCAGATAAAGACGCAGACTGGGTACGTGCCTCAGCTAACGCCGAAGCAAGAAGTTCATCCCCTTTCTGAGTCACCTCAGCAATAACATTCCTAGCTGTCCGTTCTTTCTTCAAGGCTAGTTCAGTCTGATTCAACTCGGAGCGAAGGGTACTGATTTGAGTCTGGTATCGCTCGGTGGACTGACTGTACATGTCTTCCAGCTCTTTGATCCGCAGCGCTCTGTTGCGCAGCTCCTTCGAGTACAGTTGGAAGGCTTCACTGCTCTTCCTCGCACGCTCACTGTTGCCGCTAGATAGCTCCTCCTCATTCTTACCTGAATCATCTCTCCTGCTTGAAACAGCAGCATCATTAAGCTTAGTATTGCTGGCGCCATCATCGTCATCAACTTTATTGACATCGTTATCGGCTCCTCCGTTGTTTTGAAAGAAAAGCCTATTTTTCCATCCAGTCTTCTTTGCATTCGTTATTGCTGCTGAGTGGGTGATCTCATTGGACGATTTCTCCAATGTGAAGTCGTCATCTTCTTCCTTGCCATTGGACTCCACACATTTGGCATCAAACACCGACTTCAACGCTAAACTACTGCTCGGCTGCTGTATTGCGGCATAAGAGGAGTCAGTGACGAACGAATGAACCGAGTTGGTCTCCTCCAGCGGATCATCCTTATCACCATCATGAATCAGCTTGACCTTAACATCACACAGCAATGTGACCCCTCTGATTGATATGTTACTGCTGCTCTGCTCCAGCACCATGCTGTACTCTTTCGAGATGTACTTTTCATAGCCCATCGACTGCACCAACTGATGTAAGTTGAACAAATAAGTGCCGATGATAGTGGAGCTATTACCTCCGAACTTCAATGAAACTTTTCCCTGTTTGACTTGAAACTTATTCGTGGAAGAATCCTTATAGAATGTCAAGATGAGCTCCACCTTCTCATCAAGCAAGATCTTATCGGGGCAAAGCCCATCATAGACTATATCGTTGGATACTGACGCTTTTCCATCTTTCTCAAAAATAATGTTTAACACCGTGTTCACGCTAATGCTGTGGTTAGGAGGTAGCTGCAGCTCCGAGCAATAGATGCAGATGGAGAACTTGAACTTCTTCGAGCTTATCCTTGAGGCTTTCTTCTTCAGCTTACCGAACATGGTCTCGTGCTGTATTTGATTGATAAGTTAGAGTTAAAGGGTCAAATCTTCGTCTTGAAATAAAGTTAAGTTACCTGATGTACAGTACAGTACGTATCATCTTTATAGCACTCGAATCGCAATCTATACTTCAGTCTGGTCTATACTTCAGTCTGGTCTATACCTCAGTCTGGTCTATACTTCAGTCTGGTCTATACTTCAGTTAATTCAGGGAAGCTTAAATTTTTTATAATAATCAATCGTGGAATATTCATTGATAGATAAAGGTCTGGTGTGTAATGTAGTATTTTTGATGAAAAAATAGTTAGTCACTGAGCATCAATTAAGTCAAATGTATATTTCTGGGGAAAGTAAACTGTACATCATCAATAGTATTTATAGCCATCAATCTACTGAAATTTCTCTTGTGAAAATCGATGTATTTGTCTTTGGTTCCGTACTTTGCCGCAGTCTCGAAGTAATCTTGTTGAGCGTTTATAACATCGAATGCAATATCCTTGTCGTGACACACAAACTCTGTGAATACCCCAGGATTTCTAATCGCAGCTCTTGCTATCATCACTCCATCGCAGCTCGTTTGATTCATAATCTTATTTGCATCGGACAGCGAATTGATATTGCCATTGCCTATGATAGGCACAAGTTTAGACATGCACTTAATTTCCCCAATAGCACTCCACGTGGGTGAGTCACTACTCCGCTGCTTGGCATGTCGGGCGTGTACTACTACATAATCTAAGCCGACATCATTGGCAGCTTGAATAATCGGCAAGTATACTTTCTTCTCCTGTTCGTATTGATTCAACCCCAATCGTATCTTGCACCCCACTGCACCTAATAGAGGCAAGTTCGATCGATTTTTCCATTCAACCAACACCTCGAATATATCGGCCATTCGCTTCCGCCTCTTTAGCAGCGCTGGTCCAGCTCCCTCAGCAATGACCGCTGGAGAAGGACAACCAAAATTTAAATCAATTGCGGCTATATTGTTGAAATGCTTATACTGTTCCATGCTAGCCAGCTCAACGATCTTATTCAATGATGACAACAGACCCTCCGGTGACTTAATCAGCAGTTGAATACCGGTTAGAGTATCCGCATCGTAAGTATCGACTAAGTCTATCGTAGCCTTGTTGTTCCTGCACAATGCATCACCACGTATCATCTCGGTCCATGTCAACGATGCTCCCAGCTTGAAGCACAAGCTGCGGAACCCAACGTCGGAAACAGATTCCATCGGACTCAAGATTGCTTTGGATGATAGCTTTAACGAGCCCAACTGAAGCCCATGCTTCATTCTTCTGAAAGTAACGGTTCTCAGCACTGTTCGTTAGTTTACTGTAACTTACAGTAAAGTAAGTTAAAGTTACGTACGTACGTAAAGCTTTTTGACCTCTTTCCAACAGCAGCAGTTGCGTTGTCTACTGTAATTCAACATTAGTGATGGGAATAATATTCGGAATGACAGGAACGAAGGAGCCAGTCTACAAGCTTATCGATACGTCTGCTTTCTATGAGATCCGCCTCTACCAACCGTACTTCATCGCAGAGGTAAAGTCAGCGATCGACAGCGGTAGCGGTAAGAGCGATATGAGCTCTTCCTTTCAGACGTTGGCCAAATACATAGGAGTGTTCGGTACCCCGGAGAATTTGAAGAGCCAGTCGATTGCGATGACCGCACCAGTGATCATGAAGCCTGAAAAGATAGCCATGACGTCTCCTGTTATCACAGAGTCGAACGAAGAGGTCATGCAGTTTGTGTTACCTTCGGAGTATATATCCTTGGAGCAGATACCCATACCATCAGATAAGCGAGTAGTCATTAAGTCGATTCCGTCCAAGTTGATCGCTGCCACTAGATTCTCGGGTTCCTATAATAAAGACTTCTTCGACAAGAAATTGAGAGAGTTGTATGAGCATGTGCTGGCGGATAGTCTCGAACCTGACTTTGACCATGATCAGACTCCTATGGATAAGGCAGACATCACCACTTTAAAGTGGAGTGCAGCGCAATATCATCCGCCCTTCACTATACCATTTATGAGGCGCAACGAGGTGTGGATCGAGTTAAGAAGAGCAAATTATCCGAAGTTAAGCACTCTGCTTGATGGATGTGAGAATGAAGAAAAAGATAAAAAGTAGTGATCCACGCCAATGGTCCCTATACATGTTAGTGTTCGTGAAATTCCCCGACCGAGCGGCATGTATAAGTAAGCCATATACGTGAAACAAGCACAACATAAGCAAGTACTTGTTCACTCCACCATTTTCACGTCGTTAGTTTTGAATTGTAAGTAATTAGTTACCCGTACTGCTTTACTGTACTGCCGTACTGCGCGTCCCCACAAGATACCTTGCCGGATATGAACGATTTGAAAACCTTGTTCGAATAACCGATGCAGCTATTCATCTTCTGGATTTTGACCTTCTTCCATCTACTGATCGGTGCGCACTGTCTATCAATGATCATCCCCACGACAAATATGGAGGACTACACAGAGATGGTTCAAATGAGATTTGCTATGCAGGGGATGTGTGCTTCTGCATACACGTTGTATAAGAAAGAGCAGGAGTACTCCACTAACCGAATCGTTAGCTTTACTGCGATGGGTCCTGAGCGGATCCCCATGGGATTCGGTGAGGTTATCCTGCGTCAAGAAGGAGGCTTCATCAACAACCACCCTTCCTGGTATCTGAGGAATCTGTATGTTGGAGAAGAGTATCGGAGTGCAGGAGTGGCGACTTCGCTATTGAGCACCATCATTGATTTCGTGCATGCATCGCACTGCAAAAGTATCAGCCTCGAAGTCGACAAGAGCAATGTATCTGCACAGCGCCTGTATCTGAAGCTCGGCTTTAGAAACGTGTGGAGAGGTATCAGCTTCAGTGGATGGAAGCGAATGGAATTATAAAATGACTACGATACTCGACTAGATTATACTTGACTAAACAAATCATTATACACACTCTAACAGACGCTTTGAATAAGACAATACATACACTACTGTTCGTCGTTGAAGCTACTTTTAATTGTTAATTTAAGTTACTATAGCTAGCAACCGCTGCTGCTGCGACCCAGAGAATCAACGTTACGAGAGAACACAGGTGATTTCCTAAATCAGCGCATCAATGGCCTACAGCT
>Ga0164295_10005337_pt1 | contig 10143 bp, 9 predicted proteins | sample GEODES006metaG_FD_111798 | JGI IMG/M metagenome (GOLD analysis project Ga0164295, IMG submission 111798) | Oligotrophic lake water microbial communities from Sparkling Lake, Wisconsin, USA - GEODES006 metaG | ecosystem: Environmental > Aquatic > Freshwater > Lake | place: USA: Sparkling Lake... | reverse complement strand
TTATTATCCATATTGAAATACAATATAACGTTAGATGTGGAAGATGTTAAAAATTTTGTTCTTAAAGAAGACATCGTAGAGAGAAATTATTTAAAAATAATAAAAAATATAGATGCAATCGCTCTTGAAAAAACGATAAATATGCTACATGATTTAAACGATTTAATACTTGTATTTTACGAAAAATCAAATGAACTTAAAGTTGCGAACCCTCATACATCTACCAAAAAGATTTACCTGCGTTCTTCATCAAGTAGTAATAAAAAAACAATTAGAAAACAATATAAAGACTAATATATAATATATAGTATCATAATGGCAGCACTCATCACAGCACTTGACAACAGCACCCCTACACAATATGGCGAAAATGGCCACACAGAATATAGTTGGTCAAATTCAATTCAAGAGAAAATCCTTCAGTTCAGTTTCCAAGTAACGAGGACTAAGGATAATGGAGCAGCACTTCAAGTTGTTCTTAGAGATCTTCTTAGAAGGCTTCAGTTTTCTTTGCAAAATTACTCACTTCCTGAGAGAGAATTGGCGAAGGGTTATCTTTCGGTCTTATACAGAATTATCGGGCAAACTCGCGATATCATTGATGGTAAGGGAGAGTATACACTTACTTATATGATGATTTATACTTGGAATGACTATTTTCCTGTCTTGGCCAAGTTCGCTCTTAAGTGCTTGGTTGACCTTGGGGACAAGAGCGTGCATCAATACGGCTCTTGGAAGGATCTAAAGTATTTTTGCGACTATTGTAAGAAGCAACAAGGAGCCGATATTCACCATCCGCTTGTTCAGTATTCCGTTGAGCTTCTAAATAAGCAACTGCGTAAGGATTCCTTTACATCTTCTTCTAAAGAGATTAGTTTAGTTGCTAAGTGGATTCCAAGAGAGAAGTCACATTTTGACTGGCTCTATGAAGCTCTTGCTTCTAATTTCTATCCTGAGTTTATCAGGACTGCTAGCACACCAGAACAAAAAGAAAAAGCTATTAGAAAGTGCAAGACTGAGTACCGTAAGACTTTATCTGAGCTAAATAGAGAAATTGATACCACTCAGGTGAAACAATGTGCAAAGCTATGGTCTGAAATTGACTTCAATAAGGTAACCTCTATTACCACTTCTAAGCAGAAGAAGGCCTTCTTGAATGTGAAAAAGGACGGTACAGAGAGGTTCCCTGATGATTTGGATCGTGTTGAGTGTGCTGAGCATTTCAAGGCGCGTATCAAGCAAGCTGCGGCCGGTGAAGTGGAAATGAAGGGTAAGCGTGTTGGAATGGCTGATTTCACCAAGCAGGCAATAGAGCTTATCAGGAGGAAAGAAAGTGCAAAGGCGCCTTATAGAAATGATATTACAAAAGAAGAATTAGCAACTGTTCAATTGGAGATTGACTTGCTGAACTCGCAGTGGCGGGATAATTCTACCCAGACAGGAGCACTGGATAAGGTTATTCCAATGGTAGATGTTTCCGGCTCTATGGAAGGTGACCCTATGCATGTGGCAATTGCACTTGGTCTTCGTATTGCTGAAAAGTCGGTTCTCGGTAAGCGTATGATGACATTCTCTTCTAAGCCAACCTGGGTAAATTTGGACGGATACGAGACTTTCGTTGATCAAGTCGCACTTGTGAAGAGAGCTGAATGGGGAATGAATACCAATTTGTATGCGGCATTTGATGCAATTTTGGATTCCGTTATTCAAAATAAATTGAAGCCTGAGGAGGTTCAAGATATGGTACTCGCTATCTTGTCGGATATGCAAATTGATGCAGGGGATGGTTGTGACAAGAAAGTGCTGTATGACACAGTTAAGGCTAAGTATGCAGCGGCAGGTGTGCGATTATATGGCGAACCCTTTAAGCCTCCTCATATTCTGTTCTGGAACTTGAGAAGCACGGATGGGTTTCCCTGTATGTCTAACCAGCCGAATGTTTCCATGATGGCCGGATTTAGCCCTGCTCTTTTGAACCAGTTTTGCGAGCAAGGATTGGACGCTTTCCAGTCTTGTACTCCCTGGTCTGTCTTGGAACAAGGTTTAGAGAACGAGAGATATAAAATTATGGCGGATTACTTCAATAGAGAAATTCAGGTATAAAATGTGTAGAAAGTATAAACAGTCCCAAAAGTATAAATTTATAAAAATTTGTAAAAATTATTAAATTAAAAGTATAAATTTATTTTTTATGTATATAAAAGATAAATGATAAAAATGCAAATTATTAGTCAACAAAATGAACAAGAAAAAAAAATTTTAAATGAAATAAATCAAAAACTTAAAATACCGTATCCATTGAAACCAGATTATAATATAGTAATTCCCACAAATATATTCCAAACATGGCATTCAAAATTTTTGCCACCTTTAATGGCAAAAACCATTGCAACAATCAAACAACTAAATCCAAGATTTAATTACTTTTTATATGATGATAATGATTGTCGCGAATTCATCAAAACACATTTTAAACCTGATGTTTTGTGGGCCTATGATTCACTCATACCAGGTGCTTACAAGGCCGATTTGTGGAGATATTGCATTCTTTTTATATATGGCGGTATTTACTTGGATATCAAATACAAACCATTAAATGGATTTAGATTTATTAATTTAACCGAAAAAGAACATTTAGTTGCTGATATAAATAATGTAAATATTTATAATGCATTGATGGTTTGCTTACCCAGAAACCAAATATTATTTAAAGCACTTAGACAAATTGTGGAAAACGTAAAAACTAAATATTATGGTAATGGATTTTTAGACCCTACTGGACCTGGTCTATTAACAAAATTTGTTTCAACTAGTGAAGAAATTGTTGATTTAAAACATGAATTAATAAATGATGATAATAATTTTAAGGTCATATATTTTAATAATATTCCTATATTAAAAAGTTATAATGGACATACTAGTGAGAGAGATAAATATTCAAAGAAAAAACACTATGCGACATTATGGAACGAGAGAAATATTTATCTGTAAATGTTTCTCTCGTTCCATAATTGGTCATAACGTTTTGTATTGATATTATTATAAGTGGTTGCTCTCTCGTGATTGTATTCTGGATATTCCGTTGAAATAATGAACCTATTTTTATATATAATATAACCTCCACCTTGATAATGTGTCAGGTCAACATTAACGCGCAAATTGTTATTTATTATTATATTTCCTAATAGTACTGGACCAGTGGGAGATAAAGGACAATTTCCGTAGTATTTATTTTTGACATTTTCCACAATTTGTCTTATGCATTTAAATAAAAACAGGTTTCCCTTTTGGCTTACCATTAGCGAGTTAAATATTGAATTAACTGGTCTATCTTTTACAAAATGGTTATTTTCAGTGAGCTCAATTAATTTAAACCCGTTCGTACAGATTAATTTAATATCCATATAAATACCACCATTTATGAATAATACACATAGTCGCCATAAATCCGCTCTATATGCACCAGGAATAAGTGAATCATATGCCGCCAAAACATCGGGTCTAAAATGTGTTCTAATGAACTCGCGACAATCATTATCATCATATAAATGATGTCTGAATCTAGGGTTTTGACTTTTTAATATTTCTACTCTTTCTCTCATTTTTGGAGGTAAGTCTTTTGTAGACCATGTTTGATAAATGTCTAGAGGAATTATCGGACTATAATCAGGTTTAAAAAAGGTATAAGGTCTATTATAAAATTTAGATTTGTCTATTATTTGTAATCTATTTTTTGTATTTAAATTTAACATATAAATTCACGCAATATAAATATTTCAAGGTTTTATCTAAATGTATAAGTTTATAAATAAGTTTTATAAATAATTTTTTTATATAATTATTTATAATAAATGTTGGTAAACAAGAGAGAACAACTACAAAAACAACTACAAAAACAACTACAAAAACAACAACAACAACAGCAAAAAGAATATCAAGAAAATCTAAAAAAGAAAATAGAAAATAATATGAATATTTTGAATTATAATAAATTAATTAAACCTTTTATTTTTAAAAGGGACTATAATAGTATTATACCTTTGCATTTATATACCTGCTGGCATACTAAGGATTTACCACCTTTAATGAAAGCAAATTATGACAATTTAGTGGCGACAAATCCTAGAATTACATTTCATTTATACGACGAACCAGAATGTAGAGAATTTATCAAGACGCATTTTAGACCAGATGTTTTGGCGGCGTATGATTCCCTTATTCCATCTTCTTATAAATCAGACTTGTGGAGGTTTTGTATGTTATTCATAAATGGCGGTATTTATATGGATATTAAATACCGATGTGTCAATGGTTTTAAATTTTGGGATCTTACAGAGAAAGAATACTTTGTAAGAGATCATGATCCTAAAGATACCTATACAGCTTTAATAGTGGCTTTACCAGGAAACCAAATACTATTTAAATGTATTAGACAGATTGTAGAAAATGTGAAAAATAAATACTATGGAGACTGGGTTTTGGATCCAACCGGACCAGGATTATTAGGTAAATTTTTTACACAGGAAGAGAGAAACTCTATGGAAATGTATCATGATTTAGTGGAAAGTATTAATAAATATTATATTGTTAAAGGTGACAGAATAATATTGGGTTTTTATGAAGGATATAGAGAGGAACAAAAACAATTTCAAAATCAAAAACATTATAGCGAATTATGGAAAGAGAGAAATATATATAAGTAATATATAACTAATAGATGTATAAAAATAATGTTGAAATTGTAGTTGCACGATATAACGAAAGTTTGACTTGGTTAAACGAATATCCATTTAACCAATTTGAATATATAGTTTATAACAAAGGTGATAATGATAACTTTGTAAAAACAAATGTAAAAGAAATTGTGCGACTACCAAATGTAGGTAGATGCGACCATACTTATTTATATCATGTTGTAGCAAATTATGATAAGTTATCAAATATTGTGGTGTTTTTTCCTGGTTGTATTGATATGGAAAATAAAAAAGAAAGAGCAAAAGACATATTAAATAGAATTATAAATAGTTCTTATAATTCGGCCTTTTTTATTGGTGAATATAGTTTAAATATAAAACAAAAATTTGCTGGTTTTAAATTAGACGAATGGAAATCAACAAATCCACAAAATTTCAGTAAAAATAGTGAAAGCTCGCTAAAATTATGCAAAATAAGACCTTATCATAAATGGTATTCTTATTTTTTTGGTAATACGCAGGCACATTGGAATACATATTGGGGGATTTTTTCTATAGATAAACGAGATATTATACAACATCCTGTTAGTAGATATCAAATTTTAATTCAAACAGTAAGTACACATTCAAATCCTGAAGCAGGTCATTATATTGAACGCTCTTGGTGTGCAATTTTTTATCCATTAACTTATACTGCTAAGATACAAACTTAAATATTTAATTTATTTTTGTACAAAACCAAACTGTTTTCCAACCCAAGAATAGAGAGAGGTAAACCCTTTAATAAGTCATTATTTCCACAATAATTATTTTTTAATTCATTATTTAAAACTATTATTTGTTCTTCTGGTAAAATTAATTTGGCTATATCGTATAGACTATATTTATCATCATAAGAAATATTTATTGTTTTTACTAATTTTTCTGGATTTTCATGATTATCACAATAGTATTTGATAATACTAATAAAATCATCTTCATATACAAAATCAAAATACTTGTTATCAAAAATTATTACCTTTGTATTATTTTGTTTTGCGATAAAACACGATTTTATAAACCTGTCAGGCTCTTCATTTGTGTGAAAAATATTAAAAATTCTTAAATTATAAAAATGGTTGTATTGTTTTGAACGCTGATATATTACATATTTTGAAAACCCATAATAATCAGTAGGTATGGTATATAAATCATTTTCACTACGATTTAATATATCACTTGATCTGTCATAAATTGCAGCAGAATCAAAGTTAATAATCATTTTAAATTTATCAGCAAAATGTAATAAATTTTCAAGCATTAGTATATTTTTGTAAAACACCTCACCTGTTTCTTCTTTTGTCCTTCTACCACCCAAAATCGCAGTATGTATCAATATATCAAATGTGTTATTGTCTAAAAAGTTTTTTAATTGTGTATAATCTAAAATATCCAGTTCTTGATGGTTTGGATTTATAATTTCATAACAAAATGATAAATTATTTTTTATCATTTTTGCTATATTTCCATTTCCTCCTGTTATTAAAACTCTCATATCTGAGATATAAGTATTATTTTTATTATTTATTTTAAATATATATTATTATTATTTATAATGAATATCTTGATTTACACAATAAATGATTTTTGTTTTCAATGCGGTGGTTTAGTAGTGCAATACCAATTATGCTCTGTTTTAGCAAGTTTAGGAGTAAATGTTAGAATTCGTGCCCCAAATAAAATACAAAATAGCATATTTAATAATTATTATAATAATGATTTTGATTTAGAAAAAACGATTGTTATTTATGGCGAAACAATTGAAGGTAATCCAATGAATGCAAAATATGTTGTTAGGTGGATACTAGCCCCACTTGGTGTTATTGTAGGTCCAGAAATTGCAAACACCTGGGGTAGAAATGATTTGGTATATTATTTTAATTCAGAAACAAAATTCAATATACAACCTGAAAAAATTGGAAACATTTACAAATTATTAAATGTTCTTTATATTAATCCTTATGCAAAAAATGTAAATCCCAATCCTAGAAGTGGGTTTTGTCATACTTTTAGAAAGTCACATCAAATTCACGGTAAAATTACAAAATATATCCATCCAAGAGAGTCATTTGAAATTACGAGAGAACATACACAAATGCAGTGTATTGCATTTTTTAATAAGTATAAAGCATTTGCGTCATATGATTCTCTAACATTTTTTAATGTTATTGCAGCATTATGTGGTTGTATTTCCATTGTTTATAAAGTAAAGGGTCTCTCTAAACAAGAATGGGTCCATACAACAGCAGCAAGTGAATTTTTAAAATTTAAAGGTCATAATAATTTATTTGGAATAGCTTACGGATTAGAAGATATTCCATTTGCAGTAAGCACTTTACACTTAGCACCACAACAATGGAATAATATAGTTAATTATGCAAAGGAAAAAACAGTAATACCATTTATTGACGATATAAATAATTTTGAAAAAATGATAAATACTATTCAAAATAATTTTTATTAATTCGTAGTAAAATATTTTAACATACTTTAAAATATTTTAAAATATATTATATAATGAATAATAAATATCACTTTGATGCTTCTTTACCAAGAAGAATGCTTAAAAATAATATATATTATAAATATTTATCTGATATTGGGTGTATTAATTATAGAAATATAACAAATTATGATGACCTCGTTAAAGAATATAATATTTTTTATAGAAATTTTAATTGTAATACTAAAGAAATTTTTGATGAGGTTTATACAGATTTTGACTATAATTTTTATAAAAAAACTTATTTAAATTCAGAAGAAATACCAGATGATGATACATTTAAACATTATCTAACTGTTGGGAAAAATAATAACTACTTAAAAAACAGTAAAAAACTAATTATAATTTATACTAGACCACTTGATATTAATTGTGGTGGAATAGTTGCACTTCATAATTTAGCGAAGTTAATAAATGATGCAAATGATGCAAATGTTTATGCTAAATTATTTGTGTATAATGGATTAACATATTATAATACTTTTTGTAGTGAATTTGCAACATTAAATGATATAAATGATAACTCTATTGTTGTTTATCCTGAAACTATAAAAGGAAATCCATTAAATGCAAAAAATGTAGTTAGATGGATATTATTAGGTTTAGGTAAAGAAATGCCACATAATCAATTTATACATTGGGGGACAAAAGATTTAGTATATTATTATAACTACGAACAAAAATTTGAATTGACAGAAAACATAAAAAAAAATGGGACTATATTTAAGACTTTAAATACTGTTTATATAAATCCTCACATAAAACGATTGAATTTTAATATTCGCGATAGGGTTTGTCATACCTTTAGAAAAGCAAACGATTTAAAAATTCATTATCAGCCTTTCCATCCTAAAAATTCATTTGAAATTACAAGAGAACATAACCAAATGGATTGTGTAAAAATTTTTAATAATTGTAAAATTTTTATATGTTATGATTCATTAACTTTTTTAGTAGTTATTTCTGCAATATGTGGTTGTGTTGCAGTTGTAAATAAAGTAGATAGTCTAACAAAAGAAGAATGGTTAAAAACTACAACTGCATATGAATTTATAAAAAAAAGAGGTGTTAATAATTTATTTGGAATAGCATATGGAATGGAAGATTTGCCTTTTGCCGTAAGTACTTTACATTTAGCAAGGCAACAATGGGAAAATATAATGAATTATTCAAAAGATGTTTTAACGATATCATTTATAAACGACATAAATAATTTTGAAAAAATGATAAATACTATTCAAAATAATTTTTATTAATTCGTAGTAAAATAATTTAGGAATATAATATATTATATTATGGAACATGGTAAAAAGATATGGTATGCACCTAATAAAAAAGAGGCATATGGTGACAGAGAAATTCAAGCTGTTGTTGACTGTTTGAATGATGGTTGGTTAGCTGGATTTGGACCAAGAACAATTGAATTTGAGAAAAAAGTATCTGAGCTCTTCGCAAAGAAATTTGGATTATTTGTGAATAGTGGTTCATCTGCTATTTTATTAGGATTAAACGCTTTAAATTTGGCTCCAGGTGATGAAGTAATTACACCAGCGTGTACATTTTCAACAACATTAGCTCCTGTTATACAATGTGGTTTAAAACCAGTTTTTTGTGATGTAGAAATAGGAACATATGTTCCTACTGCTGAACAAGTTTGTGAAAAAATTACTGATAAAACAAAGGTAATTTTAATACCAAATCTAATAGGATCCAAACCTGATTGGGCAAAAATTAGAGAAAAAGTTGGACAAGATATTATACTTTTTGAAGATTCTGCTGATACGATTACTTTTACACCAGAAACGGATATAGCTATTACAAGTTTTTATTCAAGCCATTTAATTACAGCTGCTGGATCTGGAGGAATGGTAATGTTTAATGAAGAAAAATTCTTAAAAAGAGCAACGATGTTTCGTGACTGGGGAAGAATTGGAGATAATTCAGAAGACGTAAAAACGCGCTTTGAATTTAGTATTGATGGAATACCTTACGATTATAAATTTTTATATGGTGCAGTTGGTTATAATATGAAATCATCTGAGATGAATGCAGCATTTGGACTAGTTCAAATTGATAGATTAGAAGAAATTAGAGAGAAAAGACAAAAAGTATTTAATAGATATTTGGAAAATTTGAAGGATTTGACTGATAAAATAGTGATGCCAATTAATACATTTAATAGTGATTGGCTAGCTATTCCATTTATGACACCAAGAAGATTGGAGTTGCTAACCTTTTTGGAAGAAAATAATATCCAAACTAGAGTGTGCTTTGCAGGAAATGTAACCAGACATCCAGTATATCGTCAATATTTGGAAGTGTTTCCAAACGCAGATAGAATAATGGCAGAAGGATTTTTATTAGGTGCTCATCACGGAATGGTTGTTGAAGATGTAGACTATGTTTGCTCAAAGATAAGAGAGTTTTTTGAAAAAGTATGATTTACTAAATAATATTATTTATGTAAAAGATTTAATAATTTAAATTTGTGTAATTAAATTATTAAATAATTATATAAAATGCCTGATATAATTATTTATATAAATTATTCATCTATTTACTATGACAAAATTATGAAATTATGTAATTATATAAATTTATATAGTAATTATAAATCATATATTTTAAGTGAAACAACAATTAGTGATTCAAATTACACTAACATAGTGAATAATAGTATTATTAAAAATGATAATACAAATTTTATTATTTATACTGATGATATTAGTGAAAATCCATTTAATTTTAGAAATATAATTAGATGGATAATAAATTTTCCAAATTCTAATACATATAGTACCTTTAATAGTCGTGATATTATATTATTTGCTGATGAAAATATATGTAAAAATATTATGTTACAGAATAAAATAGACTATTATCATCCTGATATTATAGATTATTATA
>Ga0164295_10005335_pt1 | contig 10146 bp, 12 predicted proteins | sample GEODES006metaG_FD_111798 | JGI IMG/M metagenome (GOLD analysis project Ga0164295, IMG submission 111798) | Oligotrophic lake water microbial communities from Sparkling Lake, Wisconsin, USA - GEODES006 metaG | ecosystem: Environmental > Aquatic > Freshwater > Lake | place: USA: Sparkling Lake... | reverse complement strand
CCGCCCCCACAACAACTGCTACTGGCTGGTGCCCGAGCGCCTGCTGGCCGGCGAATACCCTGGCTCGATATTGCTATCACTGGCCGACATCCGGGCGCGCCTGCAAGGCATCGTCGATAGCGGGGTGCGGCATTTCATCGACCTCACCGAGGACAAGGATGGGCTTGCGCCCTATGCGCACATGCTGCCCGCGCTCGCGGTGCCCGCAGGCGAGTCTGTGCAGCACGAGCACTGGGGTTTGCCCGACATGTCGATTCCGCCCTCTCACGAGCGCACGCGACAGATTCTGGATCGACTGGATGCGCTGCATGCCGCGAGCACGCCGGTGTATCTGCACTGCTGGGGCGGTATTGGTCGCACGGGCTTGATTGCCGGCTGCTGGCTGGTGCGGCAGGGCCACACCGGCGAGCAGGCGCTGGCGACGATCGCGCAACACTGGCAAACGGTGGCGAAGCGCGACCGGTATCCGCAATCGCCGCAAACGGCGGCGCAGCTGCGCTATGTGCGGGAATGGGCCAAGTTTGATCGCGCGGAGTAAATAAAGCGGGCGGCTTTACTTCAGCGCCGTGCGCAGCACCGGCACCACGGAGTCGCCCGCAATAATCTGCACGTCGCCGTCGCTCACCAGACACTGCAAGCTCATCGTGCGGGTGGCGAGCGCGGTGAGCGGGTCGATAGTTTCGGGCGCGAGCTCAATCACCTGCAGATTGTTCAACCTCGCCAGCGCGGAAGCGTTTTTGCTCCACCACAGCGGCACCGTGCGCCCGCCGTAGGCATATACCACCACCTGCTTGGCCCGCCCGCAGTAGCGTCGCAACAGCTGCTCATCCGGCAGGCCAATTTCGATGATGAGATCGATCAGGCCGGTGGCGTCTTTCTGCCACAGCGTGGGCTCGTCCGAGCTCAGGCCCTTGCCGAATTCGAGCGCTTCATCCGCATGGAGCGCGAACGCCAGCAGGCGGACCATCAGGCGCTCATCGGTTTCAGAGGGATGCTGCGCCATGGTCAGCGCATGCAGGGTGTAGTAGTGGCGATCGAGGTCGTTGACCTGCAGATTGGCCTTGAAGATCGTGGCTTTGAGCGCCATAGACAGCTTTCAGTAATGCGGCGGACGTTCTGCCGCAGGGTCAAACGGGGAGTGTTCTTCGGCCGCTTCGGCCAGCGCCTCATCCAGCCGCTCCTGCACTTTGCCGAGCCGCAGGCGCAGCACTTCAATTTCGCGTTGTTGGCGATAAAGCTCTTCGCTCATTTCCTGATTGGCGCTTTCCAGCCACACCAGGCGAAGTTCGAGGCGTTCAATAATGTCGTCGTTCATAGGGCTTTCGTACGGGCGGTTGAGCGTTAAACCAGCGCGGCGGCAATGGCGCGCCCGAGGTCGAGGGTGCTGGCGGTGCCGCCAAGATCAGGCGTTAAGGGGGCGTGTTGCGGGCCGGCCGCGAGCACCGCGCGAATGGCGGTGAGGATGGCGTCATGGGCGGCAGTGTGCCCCAGAAAATCGAGCATCAAAGCCGCCGACCAGATCTGCCCGATGGGGTTCGCAATGCCGCGGCCGGCAATGTCCGGCGCCGAGCCGTGCACCGGCTCGAACAGGCTCGGGAATCGTCGTTCCGGATTGAGATTGGCCGACGGCGCAATGCCAATGGTGCCGGTACACGCCGGCCCAAGGTCGGACAGAATGTCGCCGAAGAGATTGCTCGCCACCACCACATCAAACCAGTCCGGATGCTGCACGAAATGCGCGGTGAGGATGTCGATATGGAACTGGTCCACCGCGACCTCGGGGAAGCGCGCGGCCATCGCGGCGACGCGTTCATCCCAGAACGGCATGCTGATGGAGAGCCCGTTGGACTTGGTGGCCGAGGTCAGCTTTTTGCGCGGGCGGCGCGCGGCGAGTTCGAACGCGTAGTTCAGCACGCGATCCACGCCGTGACGGGTCATGACCGTTTCCTGCACCACCAGTTCGCGCTCGGTGCCGGCAAACATACGCCCGCCCATGTGGCTGTATTCGCCTTCGGTGTTTTCCCGCACCACCAGAAAATCGATCTCGCCGGGTTGGCGATTGGCCAGCGGACACGGTACGCCGGGCATCAGCTGCACCGGGCGCAGGTTCACGTATTGGTCGAATTCCCGCCGGAAAGTGATGATCGAGCCCCACACCGAGATATGGTCCGGCACGCTCGCCGGCCAGCCGACGGCGCCAAAGAAAATCGCCTCGTGCCCGCCAATCTGCTCTTTCCAGTTCGCCGGCAGCATGGCGCCGTGGCGCTGGTAGTAATCGCAGGATGCGAAGTCGAAGTGGTCGAACTGCAGCTTGAGGTCAAACCGCGTGGCGGCCGCTTCCAGCACGCGCAGGCCTTCCGGCACCACCTCGCGGCCAATGCCGTCGCCCGCAATGACCGCAATCTGCTGCACCTTCAAGCCACCTGCGCCGGGGGCGGCGTGACTTTGTACAGCGCGGCCGCGTTGTCCCACAAAATCTTGCGCCGCGTGACCGCATCCACCGTGCCCAAGCCGCTCTCGATGCGGGCTTTCACGTCGTCGCCATAGAGCGAGGTGGGATGCGGAAAGTCGGTCTCGAACAGAATGTTGTCCACGCTCAGCGAGCTCAGCAGCTGGCGGGGCGCCGTTTGTTCGAACCAGTAGCAGGCGTAGACGTTGCGCTTGAAGTATTCCGAAGGCAGCAGGGTCAGCTCCGGCCGGTCTTCGCGCACCCGGTTGCCGAGGAACTGATAGTCCATCGCCTCCAGCACAAACGGCACCCAGCCAATCCCGCTTTCGACCGACACAAACCGAATAGTGGGATAGCGCGCCAGCACGCCGCTCATCAGCAGATCGCAGAGCTGGCGGCCGTTGTTGAGAAAGAGCTCTACGGAAAAGCCCGCAAACGCGGCCATGCGACCGTAGGTTTTGACCTTGTCGCGCAGCAGCCCGGCTTCCATATTGCCGGAGCCAATGTGAAAGCTCACCGGCAGATCGAGTTCGACCGCCACTTCCCAGAGCGGATCCCAGTGATGGTCGCCGAGGACCGGCATGCCGAAAGACTGCGGGTCGCCGGTAAACAGAATCCCGCGATGCCCCAGCGCCGCGCAGCGCCGGATTTCGCGCACCGAAGCGGCCACATCCCAGAACGGAATCGAGGTAATGGGCAGCAGGCGTCTTGCATCCGCGCTCGCCCACTCGGTTTGCCAGTCGTTGTAAATCTGCACGCAGGTCAGCATGAGTTCGGGGTCGCGCAGCTTGAGAAATTCCTGCGCGCCGAAGCCGCCCACGTTGGGATAAAGCACCATCGCCCAGATCCCGGTGCTGTCCATGTACTCAAGACGCGCCTGCGCATCGAAAGCGCCGGGATGCATGTCGGCATAGCCCCTCGGCGGCTCCTTGAAGTCGCCGGTGCCGGCGGTGGCCGTAAGGCCCACCGGCGCCACGCGATCGGCGCCCAGATACCAGAAATCGCGGCCCCGGGCGTCGGTCTCCACGCGCGGCACCCGGTCACGCATCGACGCCGGCGCGCGGCGGGTCCATAAATCAGCCACTTCGGTCACATGGGTATCGACATCAATAATCGTGTACGCGTGCATGAAGCCCTCCGGCGGAACGGTGGAACGTAGAAGCGAAGCGAGAGGCTAGCCTGTGAGTCGCCGTTCAGCCAGCCTCCCTGAGTTTGGTGAGTTTGGGGTCAGAGTAAAAACTCACAGAAACGTCTGGGGCCAGCGTCAGACCAAATAGTTTTTACTCTGACCCCAAACTCACTCCCGTTCGGGCTGAGCTTGTCGAAGCCTGAACGGGAATGCGAGGTCAGCGTACGACCGACTAGTGTTTACGCTGACCCCAAACTCAGGCTCGGGGAACTCAGAAGTTCTCGGGCGCCGGCGCGAGGTTCGACCAGAACTGCTCGTACGGCCGGCTACAGAGCTCGACGATCGTGCCCCAGGGGTCCTGACAGTAAACGGCTTTGTATTCCTTGTTTTGATAGAGCTTCCAGACCTGGCTCAAGACCTTGCCGCCGTGGGCGGCGATGCGCTCGGCGGTGGCTTCGATGTCGACCGCCGTCAGGCAGAAATGGAAGATGCCGCCGCGCCAGTATTCGAAGGTGTTGTCGGGCACCTTGGTGGCGGGCTCGATGAACTGGAAGAGTTCGATGCCAACGCCATCGGCGGTGGAAAGATGCGCCATTTTGACGGACTCAAACCGGTCGCCAAAAATATCTTTCACCACGTTGCCGAAATGCGATCCGTCGTTGCTGGCGGTGCCCGGCGGCACCAGCAAGTAACAGCCCAGGACATCGCAGTACCAGCGCGTGGCCGCTTCGATATCCGGCACGCTAAGACCAATGTGATTCATGCGCATGGGTTGGATCATGTGAAAGCTCCCCTTGAATATCTGCTGTTTGTTATTGGTCAGTGGAGGCGCCGACTACGGCGCCGGTTGGTAGAGCGTCAGGCGGTCCAGCCGGGCGCCGATCTCATGCATGACCTCGCGAAAGGCCGGGTCTTCAAGCCCGCCGTAACGCTGCCTGAATTCCGCTTCGCTCAGGCGTTCGCGCAAACCTTCGGGCGAGGGCAACCAGTCGGCATCGCGGCGGCCGCTCGCGGCCAACTGCTGCAGGGCCAGCGCGGACTCCCGGGACGCGGTGGCGCGCTCGCCAAACCGGTTACCGGCTTCATCGGCAAGCAAATCAACGAAGCTGAAGCCGCTGCCGTGGCGCGCATCGTCGAGTTCCTTGGCAACGCCAACCGAGTTGGCGATTGCATTGCTGCCGGTGGCGGTGAGCAGCGCGGAAATGAGGAAGTGCTGGGCTAAATCATGCCGACCGTGCAGGCGCACCGAGAGCGGCGTGGGCTTAGGCCACTGCGACGCTTCGGGCAAGAGCAGTTCGAGGCTGCTCCCGTTCACATAGCGCGCCAGCACCAGAAGCGCGGCCCGATTATCGGCCACCGGATCGCGCTCCCCTGCGCTGGCTGCGGCATAGGCGAACAGCGGACCGGCCAGCGCCGGCAAACTTGCCACGCGCGGCGCGCGCGCGGTGATCGCCACCAGCTGCGTATGGAACTCCCGAATACGGGCCTTCTGCTCGGGCGGGATAATCTGCGCCCGAAACACCTCCGCCACCCGATCCTGCCATTCGTAGCGCAGGCGCAGCCGATCGGTCTCGAACGCCACTTCGCGAATCAGCGAGCCGGGATCGCTCAAGCCGAGCGCGGCGTAGGCGAGGTCGAGCGCCCGGTGCGCCAGCAGTTCGGACACGCTGGACGGCAGTTGCAAGGCCCCAACGCGAATGCCCGTCAGGTCTGGCAAACCGTCGGTCTGTGTAAAGCGAAGCACGATATTCAGATAGGGGGCCAAGGGCAGTCGCGGCAAGCGAAAGCTCAGGCTAGCGGTGAGGGCCTGCGGGGCAATCTTCACGGTGGCGGCGCCCTCGGGAAAACCGCTCAGCAGATAGCCCACCAACAGCGACAATTCATCGGCACTCAGCAACAGCATGCGCTCCTCGCCATTGCGCAGCTGCCGGGGGTCGTTGTCGCGAATGAGCGCGCGAGCACGGGCGGCGCGCACGCTGTCGAAATGCACGGGGCCGTCGACCGCCGGGCTGCGACTGAGTAACAGCAGCGGCAGCGTGATCCCCACCAGCAGCAGCGCGCCGAGTATCCACCGCCAGGGAGATGTCATGCCCGGCGCAGCCCTGCGCTAATCGCCGGGTGGACGCGTGCTGCCGGCCATCGCGTCTTTCAGGCTGATGCGCAGCGGATATTCGGCGTATTCGGCTTTGAGCTCGATGGTGTGCTCATCGGGGTCACGGATATACACCGAGGTGCCAAAACCGGTGGCGCCATAAAGCTCGAGCGGACCCCACACGATCGGCACCTGATGCGCCGCCAGATGCGCCCGCACCGCTGCAAAATCGCCTTGCACCATGAGGCAGAGATGTTCGATGCCGCGTGACTCGCGCGGAGCCAAGGAGGTGCCGGCCGGCGCCACCTGAAGGTCAATCAGATTTCGCCCGCAGCGCAGCTGGTAGATTTGCAGGTCTTCGATCACCCGCTCCAGCGCGAGCCCCAGAATCGCCGTGTAGAAATGCAGCGTGCGTTCGATGTTGGTGACCTTCAGCACCACATGGTCGATGCCTCTGAACTGAAGGGGATGCTGGCCCGCCATGCGCTGACTCCGTTCGGAAAACTGTCTGCACGCTACTGTGCGCGAGCGTAGGCGTCCACCCTTGCGGCATCGAGCGGCTATGCTTGGCACACTCTGGTCAGAGACCCTCGGAAAGGAAGTGGATGGATACCAACAAACTCGACCGCGTGGTGGCCGAAGCGCGCCGCGCCCGCGAAGAACGGGAGCGCGACTATCGCGCTCAGGCTTTGAAAATGTATCCGTGGATTTGCGGGCGCTGCACCCGCGAGTTCACCCGGACCAACCTGCACGAACTCACCGTGCATCACCGCAATCACGACCACGACTACAACCCGCCGGACGGCACGAACTGGGAGCTGCTGTGCCTGTATTGCCACGACAACGAACACCAGCGTCTGCTGGAAGCGGGCAATAGCAGCGGCAACGGCAAGCAGAAGGAAGCGGCGCGCGGCACCGGCAACCCCTTCGCAGGACTGGCGGATCTGCTGAAGTCCGGCGACAAGTCCTGAGACCATGCCCGACGCGGCGGTGGTGTGGCATCTGTACCTGCTCCGCACCCGCAGCGGCGCGCTCTATACCGGCATCACGACCGACCTTGAGCGTCGCTTTCAGCAGCACAGCGCGGGCAAAGGCGCTCGCGCGCTCCGCGCCAAAGGCCCCCTGACGCTGGTTTACAGCGCCGCCATCGGCGCGCGCGGCCCGGCGCTGCGGCTGGAGTACGCCTTGAAGCAACTCCCGCGTGCCGCGAAAGAAGCCCTGATCAGCGCGCAGCCGTCGCCCGCCACGCTCGCGAGCACGCTGGGTAAAGCGCTGGATTAAGCGACGCGGGCGCGTTCCGGCACCCGGGCCAGCAAAGCGCTGCCCACCAGCATCACCAGAGAGAGCAAGCTCCAGGCGCCGGTCCAGGAATGCGTGTGGTCGACAAACCAGCCGAACAGCGGCGGCAAGACGATGATGCTGGGATACATGATGCTCATCCCCAAACTCACCGTGCGCCCCTGACGCGCGCTGCCGCCGAGTTCCACCAGCAGCGCCACCCAGTTGCCGTGCCAGCCGAGCGCGTTGAAGGCGTACACCACCACCAGCGGCGCAATGAACCACAGCGAGGTATTGGCCGGTAGCCAGCCAATGACGAGCGCCCCGACCGCCGCCGTCAGGTTCGCCAGCAGCAGCGCCGGCTTGCGCCGCCCGCCAAACAGCCGGTCGCTGCCGACGCCCCACAAAATGCGTCCCGCGGCCCCGCTGATCTGGGCCGCCACGAGCAGGCTGGCCGAAATCGCGACTGCGATGTTCTGGGTTTCGAGTAAATACAGCGCGAGATAGGTAATCAACGTGAACTGACCCAGCGTGAGCAGGCCGCCCGCCACGCCCAGGGTCAGGATATGCCGCATCGCCTGCGGCGCCGGCGGCAAGGCGACAGCGCTGGCCTGCGCCGGCGTCTGGGCCGGCGGATTGCGATAGACCAACGCGCACAGCACCGCTGCCAGCACGCAGCCCAGCCCACCGCAGGCCAGCGCCACCCGCCAGCCGGCCACCAGCGCAATCGCCGGCAGGATCGCCGCCGCCAGCGCCCCGCCCAAAGGGATCCCCGTCTGACGAATCCCCATCGCCGTGCCGCGCAAGGCGGGCGGAAACCAGCCCATGACCGTTTTGCTGCCCGCCGGCGTGGGAAACGCCCCGCCAACACCGGCCATGAACAACACGCCGAGCGCGGCCGCGAAGCTGTGGGTCGGCAACATGCACAAACAAAAGGCCCCCACGATGAGATTGCCGCCCACCAAGGCCACTCGCTCGCCTTTGACATCCACCACCCAGCCGGCGACCAGCATCATCGCCAGCGAGCCGCTCATGAGGGCGGAGTTGAAAAGACCTACTTCGCCGCGGGTGAGCCCGAGATCGGCTTGCGCGAAGGGCGCGAGCGTTGGCGCGCCCTGCACGATCACCGACACCGACACCTGCGCCAGCAGCGCAAGTCCCAGCATCCGCCAGTGAGCCGAAGAATCAGCGGTGGGGGTATTCAGAGCTGCTCGGCCCGCCAACGAACAGGCGCGATCCGGACGTACACATCGCCCGCGACTTCCGCCGGTCCGCCAAGCGCCGCGAGATACCGCTCGGCGTCCGCGTCGTCCAGATAGCGCCGCACCAGCGGCATTAACTCCAGCGTCCAGTCGATCGCTGCGATTTGCGTCACGCAGCCTTCAAGGCTGACGTAGCGGTAGGGCCGTGTGGGCTCCTGCACGCAAAGGCTGCAGCGGCCGGCGGTGCGGAGCAGGCGCGCTTTGCGCGAGTTCGCTTCCATCCACAAGCCGATTGCTGCGCCGTCCCAGGCAAACCAGATGGGGACGATAAGAGGCGCGCGGGTGGTGTCTTCGATCGACAACACGGCCACACGCGGCTCGGCGAGGAAGGCGCTGCGCTCGGCGGCAGATAAGACATGGGCCATGGGCAAGGCTCAGCACGGGAAAGCCGCACTATAACGGCTCGCGAGCCGTTCCCGGCAGACGACGGCCGCGCTCGATCCGTTATGATCGCCGCATGACAGCAAAAGTTTTTTCCCGTGGACTCGGATCCGCCCTCCTGTCGCTGAGCTTGCTCGGCAGCCCGGTGCAAATCGCGCAAGCGCATGCCGTGGTGGTGAAAGCCACCCCGACCGATCGCGCAACGCTCAGCAAGGTGCCGCCCGAAATCGCCCTGCAATTCAACGCCACGCTGGAAAAGAAACTGGTGCATCTCAAACTGGAGCGCGCCGACGGCAGCTCGCAGCGCCTCACCGATATCGCCCCGGAAGCCGCGGTGGTGCGCTGTACCCTGCCACAGGACCTCATCCCTGGCGCCTACATCCTGAAGTACAAAGTGCTGGCCACGGATGGTCATGCCACTCAGGGAGTGCTGCGTTTTACGTTGGACGGCGGGCGCTAACCCCATGGTCCAACTGGCGGGTTATTTTTCCGTGCTGCTGCACGCCATCGCGCTGGCCGGGATGGCCGCGAGCCTCGGCGGTCTGGTGTTTTGTGGCCTCATCCTGCGTCCGCTTGCCGGCGACGACAACGCCTGGACCCGTGCGGTGCTCCGGCTGGCCAAAACCGGCGTGTTGACCTCCATCACTTGCCTGCTCGCGATCCTGCTGCTCGGCCCCTGGGGACTGGCGGAGGACGACAGCAGCTGGCCTTTCTTCGAATACCTCGATACCCGCTTTGCCCGCATGAGCTGCCTGCGGCTGCTGCTGGCTGGGGTGTTTGCCGTGATGCTCATGCGTCTCGCCGCGCAGCCTGCGGCCCGCGCGCGCTGGCGCTGGGCGGGATTCAGCGGTGGGGCGTTTGCGCTGAGCGGCGCCGGTGTGGTCCACGCGGTCAGCCGGCTTAGCGAAGTAGTCCCGCTGATGGTCGCCACCCTGCTCCATCAATTTGCGGCCATTATCTGGATCGGTAGCGTATTTGCCCTCACCGTTTGCGCCGCTCACGGTCGGGCCGGCGATCCGCTCTGGCCTCGCTTGCTGGCGCGCTTCTCGCCGCTCGGCTTGGCCTGCGTGGGCAGCCTGTTTGCAGCCGGGCTGTTCGTCGCCAGCCGTTATGTGGGCGACTGGGACGCACTCATCGGCACCAACTACGGGATTATGGTGGTCGCCAAGCTGCTGCTGTTGTCGGTGGCCCTGACGCTGGCCGCGCTTAACTTCAAACACACCCGACGATGGCAGCGCAGCGGTGAAGACAGCGTGCTCGCACGCACCCTGCCCGTGTATATCGAAGCCGAGCTGGTGGCGCTGGTGGCCGTGATGCTGCTTGGCGCGAGCCTTGCCGCCACGCCACCCGCCACCGATCTCCCCGGCGAGCGCGCCACGCTCAGCGAAGTCATCGAGACCCTCGCCCCGAAGATGCCGCGCCTCGTGCCGCCTACCCGCGAAGCGCTGATGGCCAACTACGCCTCCTCGCTCGATTTCTTCAATCCCGCCACCGAAATGGACAAGGCGCACAGCAACTTCAATCACAACGTCTCGGGCGTGTTGTTGTTGCTGAT
>Ga0164295_10005334_pt1 | contig 10146 bp, 11 predicted proteins | sample GEODES006metaG_FD_111798 | JGI IMG/M metagenome (GOLD analysis project Ga0164295, IMG submission 111798) | Oligotrophic lake water microbial communities from Sparkling Lake, Wisconsin, USA - GEODES006 metaG | ecosystem: Environmental > Aquatic > Freshwater > Lake | place: USA: Sparkling Lake... | reverse complement strand
GGCGTCGCGCCATCTGCACTCAAAGCCCAAGCCTGGGCACCGCGGCCCGCAAGCAGCCGCACCATCTGCACTCAAAGCCCAAGCCTGGGCACCGCGGCCCGCAAGCAGCCGCACCATGGTCGGGGAGGTGGCCACGTGCAAAGGCGTGATGCCCGACGGTCCACAGGTCGTGGGCAGAGCACCATGGTCCAGCAGCAGCTCCGCCATGGGTTCGCTGTCGCATGCCACCGCCAACGCCAGAAAAGACAGGGCGCCCCCCGGCAGCAGGCCCGTCAGGTCCATGCCGGCTTCCAGCATGCGGCCCACGACCTCCACGGCCCTCACTTTCAGCCACGGCACTGCGGGGTGCATGAACACGTCCTGTGCCCACAACTGCTCCAGGACCTCGGGCAGGTCCAGTGGGATCGCGCACATGGGTGGCACTGCGTCGGCGTCTGCGCCCTCGCATGCCAGCAGTCCGCGTTGCTTGCACACATCCCACGCGCTGATGAACATTCTCACGGCAGCGTCTCGCAACACCAACACCTGGTGCAAAAAGCCGTCAGTGAGTCTGGCGCCGCTGTCCAGGCTCACAGCACTCATGTAGCCCTCCGCCATGCGGGCCTGGACCAAGGTGCTCATGGAGCAACTGGGCACCGTGCTCTTCTCCCTGAACAACGGCAAGCCATCCGAGTCCCACTCCGCGGCCACAATGTCGGTGGTTGCGAAAAACAGTTGCAAGTCCTGGAACGTGCGCAGCACGTGCTGCTCCGAGTCGGGCATGTCCACTGGCCACATTGCAGAGGGCGACGGCTCGCTCATGCCCCACTTGGCGCACACCGAGTGCACGTGAGGCATCATGGTCGCCTTCAAACACTTCAACCCTCGGACCATGTCGAACAGCTCCGTGATGGACTTGTATATAGCCAGCAGGGGTATGAACCCTTCCCTGACGGTCAAGGCCACGTAGTACCGGTCCACGGACTGCACAAACCTGGCCGACTGCTTTGCAACCACATTGTGGAACAGCAGCGCCTCTGTGCCAAACGTGCAGCCCACGACGCTGTGCAGCGTCATGGCCACATCTGCTTCCGCCTGGCACCCCTTTTGCACACAATCCCCGGCCACGCTGGGCAGCCTGCACGCTGGACTGAGCCGTTTCAGCATGGCATGGGGGTGTGCGGTTGGGTTGTGTGGTTCGTCCGTCCGTCCACAAAACATTCTGGCATGCTCTTGCTAAGCAAAAGGGGACCACGATGCTGCCGTGCAGCGTCTGGGTGGCACCCGTGCCGCCGTCCGTGCCAAGGGAGGGATTCCAGGTGCTGTCCATGGGGGACTCGGTGTTGAACCACCGCGCCGTCGCAGTGCATGGGCGCGTGGTCGTGCATGGCGCGGACGCTCCCCGCATTGTGCGGGTGGGGTTTGCGTACACGTGGACGGCGGGGGAGGTGCCCACTGCAGCGTCCCCCACGGCCGTGTCCCAGCCGTATGTCCACCCCCTGTTTTCCATAACCTCCCTGGTGCAGGACGCGCCCTCTGCAGACGTCATGTACTACCGCTTGTTCGCCATGGACGCCACGAGCGTCGTGCAGTACTCCGAGGTGCAAACCGCGTCCCCGTTCCTGTGCCTGCCCCTGGGCACGTCCATCGCCGTTTGGCACGACGACGGCGCCATTGCGCACAAGCCCATCGAGGCCTTGTGGTACTCGGACAACTTGGTGACGTGGGACCACGCCCGGGGCGCCCTTGCGTCCGCACGGCCCCTGTGGCTCATGCGGCGGCAGTGGGTGCCCAGTCCCCACGGCCACGCGCTGCACACCCGTTGTGGCGCGGTCTTGCACACCGTTGGCGCCCACCGCGTGTTTGTGCACGGCACCACAGGTGTCGCGTACGTGCCAGTGCAGGACGTGTCCGCCGCTGAGTGCACGTGCATGGTCTTGGACGCCGCCACGGCCAGTGTGCACCTGTCCCCCATTGACAGCGTGGCCGCGTGGGGGCATGACCCCACGACGCCCGTGTTCAACGTCCTGTCGGCAGGTGGGTTCCTCAACGTGTTTGCGAATGGGGTACTGACGTCGTGCAGGTACAGCAATCGCGAGGACCCTGCACCACCTCCAGCAATGCCGGCGGCGCTTTCGTTGTACCAGCACCTGTGCCAGGGCTTGCTGCGGGCGGTTGACGTCCGCGACGACGCGGACGCCACGTACGTGGACCGATTGGTGCAGAACCGCTTGCGCGGCGTGGTGTTTGTGGACCACGATGGGGTCATGGCAGACGCCGAGCCGCGGGGACCAGTGCCTCGGCCCTTTTCGCCCGACGCCGTCCAGGTGTTGAACGCATTTCTGCGGCACCACGCCCATGGCGTGGACGTCGTGGTCAGCTCCGACTGGAAGGACCGCATGACCTTGGGCGCCCTGCAGGCCTGGTACGCACAGGAGGGCGTGGCACAGACGCCCATCGACGTCACGCCGACCCTGTGGCGCGACAGTGCCACGACGCCCGCCGCGCACAGGTGCGCAGAAATCCAGGCGTGGCTGCACGCAGCGGCCGCGGACGACCATGCCCCCGCGTTCTTCCTGGTCCTGGACGACCTGGACACCCGGCCCGCGTTTGGGCCCCAGGGCATTGTCATCACCGGGGGCCACATGGGCGCGGAGCGGCCCGACACAGCAGGGCGTGCCATGGGGGCCATGTGCGCACAATGGCTGACAGCCACCCACTGCGCACAGGACTCCACTGCCTGTCACGCGCGCGCTGCAGCTCCAGCAACGCCTTCACCATGTCCGGGTCGTGCTTCATGCACGGCACCAAGTCCTCCATGAGGTCCTGAGGGGTGAGCGCCGCGAGCTGCAACACGACGCTGTGCAGGCAGCGTCGCTCCTCGTCCGGCAACGAGTGCTGCGCGGCCCAGGGCGCGCACTCGCCAAACAGCTGCTTGCGCAGGGCGCCCATGACAAAGTCGTCGTGCGGGTGGGCGTCCATGATGTTTTTGACGCGATCCCAGAAATCGGGCGCGTCCACTGGTGGGCGGCCCAGCAGATTCGCAGACACAATGGCGCGGACGTGGGCCCGCATGCGGGGAAAGACCAGCACCAACCCGAGCAACGGGGGCATCACGGCGTGCAGTCGGCCGCCGTGAATGGCGTGAAACCGGAACAGCCACTCGCAGGCGGCTCTGGCCGCGGCCTCGCACGAGTCCAGGTGCACGCTGCCCAGGGCCCGGGCAGCCCCTGCCCAAGCCAGGCCCAGCGCAGCAGCGTCCGCAAACACCAAAGTGTTGGGGTCCGCGTTGTCATTCCAAAAGTCGGGCCCGACCAGCCGGGGTCCCCAAGTCACAAGGTGGGCGTCGGTGCTCCGTTTGTCCTCCGTCGCCAGGTACACGTTGCACAAAATGTCCATGACTGGGCCCAACAGGGGACCCATCACGTCCCGTCGGAAGGTCAGGACGGGAACCAGCTCCTCGCACAGCGGCAGCAAGGGCGCGTCAAGTGAAGTGGACGCGTGACGCATTACATGGACCACGGCGCAGGTGGAGGGCCGATGGCCCCGTCTGAGCACGTGGCGCAAACAGGGTGTCAGGGTGTCGATGAGGGCGCGGTAGTTGTACGCGGTGGCATGCGGCCGCAGCGCACGCTGCAGCAAGACCGTGTGCAACAAGTCGTCCTCGGGAAACAGGTCCACAATGCCACGCGCGGCCATGGCAAAGGGCACTGTCTGAAGCAGGGGCACCGTCTGGTGCCACAAAAGACTTGCCGTGCTCGGCTCTGTGCTCTGCGCGGTGAACAACACTGTGCACGCCACGTGGTCAATGCGCGCGTCGTACACGTTGTGCACGCACAGCATGCACGTGGCAATGTCGCCAAGAACTGTCGAGTCCACGGCGGGCTCCCGGCAGGCCTTGCCGCACAAATCCTCCAAACAAAACAAGACCATGGCGCTGGTGTGAACGTGGTGATCGTGAATGGGGGGCCACGGCATGTTGGCCAGCGCGTGCACCAGCTCCGCCGCGTGGGCTGCAGTGTGCACGTGCACCAAACAGGTGTCGGTCAGCATGGCCCACATCGTGTCCCCGTCCAGTGGGAAGTGGCCGTGGGCCGTCTCCGCCGCGGCAGCCAGGCGCCATACCGCCAGCGTGTCTTTTACCGTGAGCACGTGGGCACAGCGCGTCAAGTGCCCAATGTCGGGCACGGGCAGTCCGGGGTCGGCGGCCGCCCGTCGACTTGCCGCCGCACACAGCTTTGTAAAGGCCACCAGGGCGCGGTCGGTGCTGTTGTTGTTGGCGAGGGCGAGGATGCGGAACCAGTGCTGGCCATTGTCGGACGTGTTTGCCAGCGCGGCGTCCAGAGCGTGGTCGCTGGCGGCTGCAATGCAGGTCAGGATGTGGTCACTTGCGACGGCCAGGGCCTGGTGGTGCTGCTGCAGGAGCAAGCACATTCCGGGCACTTGCTCCATGAAGGAATTGTGCAAACTCTTTCCATTCTTCGCTGCTTTTGCACACTTTTTCCGGCAATGGAGCTGGCCCTGCTGTTGGCGGAGGTCATGGACGGGACGGCCGAGGAGGGGGGCCACGATGACGACGCGTGTGCGCACTGCCCAACGAGTCGGCTGCATGTGCCGTTGGCAGAAGAGGTGGTCGTGGACGGGGAAGGACCCGTCATTGGCGCTGGGCCCACGTTTGGCAAGGTGCCCATTGCCGCGGAGCTGTTGGAGGCAGTGCGGGCGGGCCATTTGAATGGCGTTGTGCATGTGCTGCCGGGGTGCAGCTTTACAGGGGCCCTCGTGGCGCGATTTTGTGGGGCCATTGCCGTGAACGACGCCTGTGGGCCCGAGAGGTGGGGGGCGTTGCAGGTGGCCGCGGGGGCATTGGAGGAGTGTCTGCAGGGCTTGTTTGACGCGCAGCACGTGCGGGCAATGGCCTTCTCTGACCCGGGCGGCACCGTGTTTGTGGGCAAGTCCATGAAGGACGTGTGCTCGTGGCGAGCCGACTTTGGGCCAGGCCCAGTGTTGTGCAAAGAGTTTTTGTTTCACGTGGACGACCCGCCCTCTGTGTGGTGCGCGGCGCTGTGGGCGCTGCTGCCCAATGTGTTGGCGGCGGCGCGTGTGATGCACATGTGTGTGCAGCGGCCCCCAGATGAAGTCAAGTGGGCGTGTGCTCGGCACTTGCTGGGCATCCTGCGACATTTTCTGGTGCACGCCGACATGGTGGGGTGCACCTGTGACCGAGGCCTGCTGCTGGGCCTGGCGCCCGAGCGCGGCCCCCATTTGTTGGGGTTTCCGAAAGGCCTGGACCGGGAGCAGCACATGCTGTGCGTCGCAAAAATCCAGGGCCTGCAGGAGCAAATGGCCGAGTACAACGCGGACACTTGTGCAGGCACAGTGTGCCCGCACACGAATCGGTGGCAGTACCATGTGGGGTCGTATGTGACGGCTGCCATGTGGGCCCTGCTGCGCAACCGAGCCGCAAACAAGAGCGGCAAGCTGACCAAGGCCTCGCTCGAGTTTGCGCGGCAGCTGTTGACACTGCTTGCAGAAATGGGAGACAAGCACCGCAAGCGCCACCCGCACTTGTGGCAGCCTGCGTGCGCGCCCGGGGCCATTGTGTCACTGCTGCAGTACTTGGCGCCCAACAGCAAGCTGCCCCGTGCGTTGTTTGTGGACAGTGCAACGGCGCCACGGGAGCAAGTCATCCACGCGGTCATCATGGTGGGGTCCGTCATGCGGGGGCACACCGACTCGCGGACCGTGGTCCGGGTCATGGGCTGCCTGTTAAAGTGGATGTTGAAGCACTGGGGCGTGCTGGCAGCTGAGGCCCGCGAGCGCACTCGCGTGCTGGAGGCTTGGAATTGTTTTGTCATGGATGGAGGCGCGTCTGCCCTCCTGCACGAAGCTTTGCAGCCGGAGCATGTTGTGCGGGTGCTCGATTGTCGTTTTCGGACCAAGGAGTTGTTGGCAGCAGCGCTGGTGTGAAGGACATTATTTTGTGGTGGTGTGTTGGCAAAGGGGGACACCAAAAAATGGGTGGTGTCAGTACGTCGACGTGTGTGGTGTGTACAGCTTTGCCACTGCCAGTGCGCAGCGCCGACAGCAATGAAACAACGTTTTCGTGTGTGCCCAAGGTGCAGGGTCCAGGCGCGTTTGTTGGACATGTTGTGGTGGCATGGATTACCACCGGTGTCGGCGTAGGCGTCGGCACCGGCACCGGCTGCACAGCGCACACCCGCGTCCAAGCGGGCCCGTATGCTGCAACTTCTTCAGTGTTTGTTTCGGGCACCGAGCGCAGCACCTCTCAAAACATTGTGCTTCCCTTTTGGGTGCCTCTGGAAACCATCACCCCTTTGTTGATTAGGTGCACAGTGAGCGATGCACACAACCCACCAACACCCCTCATGTCGTCCGTGACCATTTGCGCGCATGGTCATGCATTGGGGGCCGTCACCCTCGGGCAACTGCAGACTATCATTGGAACACCATTGCAGACGACCAGTGCAGAGTTTTGGGCGCCCGTGGCGACCGTTGGCGTTTTGGCCCTGTACGCGGCCATTGTAGGCACCATTGTGCTTACAAAAACAACACGGCGGTCTTGATGCCCAGGGTGCCAGCGGTGTTCGAGTCTGCCACTGCAGCAGCCGGCACAATGTCCGATGTTTGCAAAGAGTCCCCTGGACTCCACGCATACCCACCATGCAGCAAGGAGTGCAGCACATTCTGGATGCGCGCGATCAACAAGCTCCTCGCCTTGCCCTCGCTCTTGCAAGTCACGTGTTCACCCAAGTACGCCGCGTGTGCAGAAAACGTGCCGTCCCGGTTGATGAGCACGCCATAAGGCACGCTGATGCCATGGTACAAGTTCTCCGCGTCAACAGCCTTGGACGCGGACCTACATAATACATACACAAGGGGAAAAATGAGAGAAGAGTCGATGCTTGAAAAAAATCGCACATTCTGCAGCAAGAGTTCTCTGTACGTACGTGTGCACCGGTGACAAATCAGAGTCTTGCACCGTGCCGACAATGTGTTTGGTGACGACGCCAGCATCAATCAGCGCGCGGACTTGGCCTTCAAAAGAGACGGATTTTGAGGGCAGCCGAAGGCGCTTGCCCTGCACAATGTGTTTCTCGTCCACGTATGTGTGTTTCTTGCGGGGCTTGGCTGTGGCAGCGTCAGTAGCGACAGCGGCAGCGGGCGTCAACTCCACGGCATCCGATACGGTTGCGTCCGTGCTCATTCCTCAACAAAAAGTGATTGCAACTACCAACATTTTGTTTTCCAAACGATAACCAGCAATGCGAAAGCCAAAAAAAAGACCACCCCTTCAATCGTCATCGGTCTCAGTCTCTGCGTCTTCAGGTGCCGCCTCCGCCACTGGCATCACAACCGGCAGCGCTGCCACCAGTGCGTCCCGTGCAGCCACCGCAGCTTCCTGCACACGAGCCAGCTTGTCCTGCAACGCCACGACCTCCAAGTCCCTCTGGCTGCACATGGTGCACACTGCCGCCTCCTCCTGCTTGACACCCGCTTTGTTGTTGTCCATGAGCTCGATCGTCCTCTGCAACGCCTCGATGGTCTTGGTCTGGGCGTTTTGCGTGGCTAGCAAGTCGCGCATGCGCGCTTCTGCAGCGCGGCCATCATCCGCCATCCTCCTCAAACGCTCCATCTCCTCCTTAAAGGAGTCATAACTCGCTTTGCGTTTCTCCTTCATCTCTTCATCGCGCTTCGCCATCTCCGCCATCTTCTTCCTCACAGCCTCCAACTCGCTTGTACGTGTCGCCAGTTCAGTCATCGCGGTCGCCAGCTCGGCCCTGGCTTTTGTCACCACCCCCTTTTGCGCCGTCAACGAGTTCCTCAAGCCGTCCACACGCTTCTCCTGCTCCACCAACACCGTCTTCATGTCCTCCGTCTCCTTGACACGCGCCGCAAGCGCCGTCTCCAACTCTGCGATTCTGCGAGTACTGGTCAGCTCGCATCCATTTAGCTCTTTCCTCATGGCATCGAGTTCCGTGCATCGCGCCGCCAGGGCACTGGTGACGCTCTCCACCTCTGCGCTACGCGCAGCGAGCGCCGCCTCTACTTCAGCCGCCTTCGCCTGCATCTTCTCTTGCAGGGCAGCGACCTGCCCCTGTGCCTCCTGCACTTGCCTGCCCTTTTTCAGCAGCTCCACCTCCAACTGCTCAATCGTGTTCCTCGAGACCTCGTCCGCGACGTCTTCGCGAGGGCGCCCAGCAAACGGTGGCGGTGGCGAGCTCTTGTCCACCGCCTGTCCAGCTGCGCGGAAACCCTTGGCCTGGTGCTGCTCCTTGCCCATGCTGTGATTGGGGTGTGTCGTGGGAAAAAAGGGTTCCTTGCAAGGAATGTTCCGGAGTTGGAGTTCCCTCATCCTCGGCGCACTTTCCAAAACTCCCTCATGAAGGTGCACGGTGGTACCCATCGGCGCACAAGGCACTCGGAGCGAAAAGTGCTTCGCGGCGTGGAACGCCGATGGGCAGCAGAGGCGCTGCGCGTATTCAATGCGCGCATGGAGCATTACAACATGTGCGACGGCTATGATTGCGCGTGCAATCCACCCGTCATGTCCAAGCGGCTGAGGCAATTCCTGGCCCGAGTGCAGGCGTCGGCGTCGGCGTCTACGTCGGCGTCGACGTCGACGTTGACACAATGGATTGAGTTGACCTTTTGAAAAATGTAATGGATTTCGATGAGCTCGAGAAAGACTTTGCAACAGCAAGGAGGCACATGGCGCCGGCGATGGAGGATGAGCATAGACAGAGGATGCAAATGCTGGACGTTTGTTTCCGGCATTATTGCGTCGAGTCTTTTGTGGTAAAGGATGTAGCACTGCCGGGGCTTGGGGTCTGCGCTGCTCTGGATGTCCGGTCTTGCATCGTGCACGACTTTGACCCAGGACAGTGTGTCGTGTGCGCCCAGCGTACCAAATCGCACTTTATGAACGATTCTGTCATCGGACCCGCCCAGTGCTTGGCATTTGCCTTGCCCCATGCACCGGTTATTTTGCAGAAAATCCCCAACAGAGACAGACACAACGTGGATTTTGTGTGGGCACGAGACGGTCACGACTGGACGCTGTGCGGACTGCCCGTGCCCGCAAGTGACCCTTTCTTGCCGTACCACGGCTGCTATTCGGCAGCAGGATGCTTTTTCCCTGGGGAGTGGATAGACGTGGCGGTGTGTACCCAAGAGGTGCAAACGCGTCTCCACAAATGGTTCTTTGCAGAAACAGAACACGTGCTGAACAGGGATGGATGCGCCTACCTCAAAACACCCTAAACACAAAGCCCACCACGACAGAGGCCCTGCTGCGACACAACGTACACGCGTCAACTGCATCCACGCCCAACACAACGTTTCTTGTAAGCCACGTCCGTCTACAAGTCAGGCACGCGTGCCCAACGTCGTGCTCGAAAGGCAGCGTCGTCAGCCTTGCAATCTCCGCTGCATCGTCCAGCCTCGATGCCCACAGCCAGCGCCCTGTCACTGTCTTTCCTGCTTCCCTTTTCTGCGTTTTCACGTAGCCCTCCAAACACATGACACTGTAGTCCAAAGGGGGCACAAACTTGCCAGTGCGGCAGCGTCGACAGCGGCAGCACGTGCACGTGCTGCACGCCTCTTCTGAAGTCCCTTCGGCATCGACGTTTGAGGTGTGAGCACGCGTTAGTCGCGGAACTCGCGGAACTTTCCGGCAAATGCGCGCCCCCGCGCCACCGTGCTCATCCACGCCAGTCTGGCCACAAAATACACGCGACCCCAGCTGTCCACAGTCAGCCACAAGTTTCTTGCAAACAGGTCGGCATTCACGCAAGCGCGACACGCCTGCAGCTCCAGGGCCCGCAGCACCGCTTGTCTGTCCTCTGCCGAGTAGTACACGGCCAATCTACCGACTGCGGTTACGTGGCGTGAGCCCACGCCGTCGCTGCTCGAGAACATTAACTAGCATTCCGTGTAAGAAACGACCAGTTATGGGGAAAAAGTGGCAAGGCACAAAAGTCCAAACACTACCCCAAAAAATGAGAAAAAACACCTATCTGCGCAAATAGGAGGGGCGGCAACCGGAAACAACATGTTCCACAACTACTTCGCGGATGTTCAGCCCCGCATTTACATCCCTATCCACTTTCCCGTGTTTTGGACAAACTTTCTCATGCGGGTCTTCGG
>Ga0164295_10005333_pt1 | contig 10147 bp, 5 predicted proteins | sample GEODES006metaG_FD_111798 | JGI IMG/M metagenome (GOLD analysis project Ga0164295, IMG submission 111798) | Oligotrophic lake water microbial communities from Sparkling Lake, Wisconsin, USA - GEODES006 metaG | ecosystem: Environmental > Aquatic > Freshwater > Lake | place: USA: Sparkling Lake... | reverse complement strand
TATCCCAGAAAAAACATTGATTGGTTTTTCAGATATTTCTTTTATTGGTGTTTATTTATCATTGAGGTATCCAAATTTTCGTTATATTCATGGACAAAATGCATTTTCTCCAAATTTTTTTAATGGACCTATGATAGATCAAAAATGTTTAATTGAATTGCTAAATGACATTGAAAATGAATACACATTTCCTGTTAAAATTTATAATAATGTGAATAAATTTTCCAAAGCAAATATGGTTGGTGTATGTGTTCCTTTAAATTTAAGTTTAGCTGAAAGTCTTGCTTCGTTTAAATATATTGAATTTCCTAAAGATAATATTTTATTTATTGAAGAATGTAATGAGCATTTATATAGAATAATAAGAAAATTAGATGCACTTATAAATTCAGAATTAATAAAAAATACCAGAGCAATTGTATTGGGAAATTTTTCAGATTGTTTGGACTCTAATGAAAAGCCATTGAATAGAGAATTTTTAATTCAAATTATTTCTAAAAAATTAAATTTACCTGTTATTGATTTTCCATTATTTGGGCATGATGAATTTAGATTCCCTCTTGTTATGAAGGGAAAAATTAAAATTAATTTTAATGATAATCCTAAAATAACAATTTATAATAAAATAGATAAAACAAATTTAGTTGCAACTAAATTTTCACCAGATCTTTTTTGTAAAAAAATAGATGAAAATCATACTCAGTTAAAAATTCACATGACAGGAATTGGTGGAACGGGTATGGCACAAGTTTCTGGACTATTTCAAGAAGCCGGTTATACCGTAACAGGAAGTGATACACCAATTTATCCTCCAATGGATAAAGTGATTGCCGATCTTGGTATTAAACCTGATGTTGGTTTCAAAGCTGAAAATATAGAAAATAATAATCCCGATGCCATTATTTTAGCGAATGTTGTAAGTCGATTAAGTGCAAGTTTAAAGAAAAATGATGAATTAGAAGAAATTCTTTCTCGAACAATACCTATGTTTAGTTTTCCATCTGCTCTTAGGAAATATTTTTTATCTAAAAGTCGAAATATTATTATTAGTGGAACACATGGGAAAACCACTACAAGCAGCTTAGTTACTCATCTTTTAACTAAATTAGGTAAAAAACCTTCATTTTTGATAGGAGGAAGGCCCGCAAATTTTGAAGCTGGCTTTGCTTTAAAATCAAAAAATCTTTTTGTTTTAGAAGGAGATGAATATGATTCCGCCTTTTTTGATAAAGGACCTAAATTTTTACATTATGAACCTAAAATATGTTTAATTAATAATATTGAATTTGATCATGCTGATATTTACCCTAATGTCGAAGCAATTGAAAGTGAATTTTTAAAACTGGCTAAATTAACAAAAGAAAGAAATGGAATCGTAATTGCAAATTTTGATGATAAAAGAGCTTATCAAGTGGCTAAAAACTCGGGCGCCCATGTCATAGGTTTTAGTTCATTTAAGCAACCTAAAAGTTCAGTTTGTTGGCAATTAGTTTCCTATAAAACTTTAAAAAATGGGATTGAAATTCAATGCAAGCAACCTAATGGAAAGTTATTAAAATTTAAAACAGGAATGTTTGGAAATCACAATGCCTTAAATGCTGTGGCATCAATTGCAATACTGCATGCGTCAAATATTTTAGATGAAATAAAAGATACAGAATTCATTGATTTACCAATTTATAAAGAAAATAAAGTTTTTTTAAGTAAACTAAGTAAATCTATGGAAAGCTTTAAAGGCGTTAAAAGAAGATTTGAGTTACTAAAAGAAAAAAATAATATCTCTGTTTTTGACGATTTTGCACACCATCCAACAGCAATAGTAACAACATTAGAGGCATTTCGAAGTTATATGAAAAGTGTTGGGAAAAAAGGTAAATTAATAGCATGTTTTGATCCTAGAAATGCAACAATGAGGAGGAGGGTTTTACAGGATCAATTAAGCAAAAGCTTTTTTCATGCGGATAAAGTTTTGTTAGGAAAAGTTCCTCAGGATATGAGAATGGACAAAAATGAGATTTTAGATGGTCCCTCAGTTGCTAAAGCCTGCGGAGAAAATGCAAGTTATTTTGACGACAATGAAAAATTGCTTGAAACCCTAAAACAACAAGTCAGCCCAGGTGATACAATTGTATTCATGTCGAGTGGATCATTTGATGGAATACCTTATCGCTTTGCGAACGGGCTTTAGGGAATAACTTAACAAGGATATTGAAATGTCTTGTTTTGGTAATAATACTAAATTCATTTTCATCTTTGTTTTGTTTATTTTAAATAATTCTTGTGCGAGTAAAACAAACTTAAATACAGCTGCAGACTCAAACACAAGAAATTTAGTGATTGAAAAAAATGAAACAGACAAAGAAATAAATATCAATAAAGATGCTTCCACTTCCATTTCACCTTATGTCCTAAATCGGATAAATAAAATAATTCAAAATTTTGAAGCCAATAAATTATCTTCATCTGATGCAGATGAGGCTTTTTTACTTGGTAAGATATTTGAAGAAAAAAGAAATTATATTATAGCTGAAAAATTATATACAGCTTCTTTTTATACAAATAAAACGTTAATATGTGGAATTAATCTAACAAATACTCTTATAAATCTTAAAAAAAATGAGAAAGCCTTAGAAATTGCCTTAAAATTAGAAGTTCTTTTTCCACAAAAACCTGATATCGAAATTCTAATTGCTTCAGTTTATCAATTAAACGGTGATTATAATTCTTTAATTAAAACATTAGAAAAAGCATATAAAAAATATCCAAATAATGAATCAATAGTTATTTTTTATGCTTCAAATATAAAAAATAATAAAAAAAGAATTTTAGAGAATTTTTTATCAAAAAATCCTAAGTCAACAAACGTAATGTTAGCTTTAGCGCAAAAATATTATACAGAAAAAAATAATATGAGCGCCTTAAAATATGCTAAAAATGCCTATTTATTAGACTCTGATAATATAGAAATAATTACTATTATCGCAAAAATTGAACAGAATTTAAAAAACTATGCTGAAGCTGAAAAATATTTTAAATTAGCTTTTGAAAAAGAATCAGACAATAATCTAAATGCTCAAAATTATGTAAATATTCTTTTATATCAAAAGAAATTACAGGAAGCTTTATCCATATTATTAAAATTAGAAGCTAGTTCTGATGAGCATATCCCATTCCCTCCTGAATTTTCTTTTCAAATTTCAAAAATATTAATTGTAAATAAAGATTTTAATGGTGCTTCTAAAAGATTGTTAGAACTTTCTAAAGAGAAGTATAATAATTCAGTCATCATGTATTATCTTGCTATTTGTAGTGAAGGTCAGCTTAAATTTAATGAGGCAATTGATTATTTAAATAAAATAACTCAAGAAAGCGAATTATACCATGATTCTAAAAAGGCAAAAATATTAATATATATTAATTCAAATAATAAAGAAGAAGCTGAGAAAAATATTAAAAATTTTGAAATTTCAGAAAGTAATATTGCAGAAGATACTATTTTTAAAGCTAATATTTTAGCTTTTTACTTACATTATAAAGAAGCTGTTGAAATTATAAACACCTCTCTCAAAAAAATACCAGACGCTAAGGAATTATACTTAAAAAAAGCTGAATATTTAAGATTTGCAGAATCGGAAGAGGCTTCTCTTGAATTTGCAGAGCAAATATATACTAAATGGCCTAATTACGGCGATGGTTTAAATTTTCTTGGTTATACTTTAGTAGAGCGGAATCAAAAAATAGAATATGCTCGTAAAATTCTGCATAAGGCTGTCACGATTAATCCGAAAAATGGCTTTTACTTAGATTCATTAGGTTGGCTTTATTTTCAGAAAAATGATTTAAAAAACTCATTAAAATATATTCAAGAGGCTTTGAAATTTGAGCCTGATGAGCCTGTTATTATTTACCATTTAGCTTTAGTGCAACTTAAAGAACAGCAATTCGAAAAGTCTTTAAAAAATTTAGAAATGACTAGCAAAATTTTATCAGACATGCTTCCTTACCAGTTGGAGTCTGACCCAGAACTTGGAAAAATATCGAAGGGTATTGGTTCAAAAATAATGGAAATAAAAAAATTAATTGAAACTCAAAAAAAAACATAACTAGGATTTTATGAATAACTCATCTTTAATTCTCCCAAATTTATATGAAGTACTTAATTATGAAATTAAAATTGATAAGATAGATTGGTCTATTGTTACCAAATTTGCTGAAAATTGGAAACTTTCTGTGGCTGATGCTCTTCTTGATTTAAATTATATAGATGAGTCTACTTTAGCAAGATGTCTTGCACGTTCTCATAATTTGCCTTACATTCCTTCAAATCAATTAAAATATGACTTTTCTGAAGTTAGTCTTGAAAATTTTGATGACCTAATGAGTGTCGGTGCTGCTCCTTTAGAAGAATATAGACTTGCTATATGTAATCCTTACGATGATCACCGAGGTTATTTAGATAATAAATTTTGTGAGAGAGAGATGATTGTAACAGAAAGATCATCCATTATTGAAGCATTAAGAAAACATGGATTTAATGAATGGATTGATGATGATAATCAAAATGTGAACGAAAATGAATAGTTTTGGTTTTATTTAAGTTTCTTTAGTTTTAAGATTTAATTTCAGTTTTATTAACTTTTATTTTTAAATAAAGAGGTTTTCTTTGGTTAAAGAATCAAAAGATGAGCTAGATTATAAATCTTTAAGCGAATTATTGCCAATATCTTATCTTATTTTAGATGAAAATCTTATAATTAAATCAGCAAGCAACCAATTTGTTAACTTATTGAATATTAAGCGTCATTTAATTGAGGGATTTAATTTATTTTATTTTTTTAAAGTAAATATGCATATGGAAGAAGACTCAGGAATTGAAAATTTAAAATTATCTTTAGATAAAGTTCTTCATGAACATACAGAAGAATTTATGGATATTCAGAAATTTAATATTAAGGTGAATCAAAATGGAATACAAACCCAAGTTTTAAAATATTGGAAAGTTTCAAATATACCAATATTTGATAGAAACAAAAAGTTAAATCATGTTATTTTAAAAATTGATGATGTTACAGATAGTGTAAAACTTAAATTAATGAGTTTAGATCAAAATAAGTATTTTTTAAGAACAAGATATCAAAGTGATTTAAAAGAAAAAATTCAACGTTCTCAAAAAATGGAATTAATTGGACAACTTGCTGGTGGAATTTCTCACGACATAAATAATATGCTTACAATAGTAAACTTAAACTGTGATATTATTTTAAACTCATCTCAAAATATATCTCCTGTAGTAAAAAAACAGACAGAGCAAATTAAAAAAACATCAAAACATGCAGCAAAATTATTACATCAAATTTTAAGTTTTGGTAAAAAACAAAGATTGAATTTAATATCTCTAAATATTAATTTAATTATAGAAGATATTGAAAAAATGTTAATAAGATTATTACCAGAGAATATAGAGCTAAAAAAAGAACTATCAAACGAAATTGAGAATGTTTTAGCTGACCCTGCTCATATTGAACAAGTTGTTTTAAATTTAATTATCAATGCAAGAGACGCTATTGGTGAGACTGGTATCATTAAGATTGAAACATCAAATAAAGAAATTCATGAAGATACCTCTTTAGGAAGTCATTTTCTGAAGGCTGGTCATTATGTTGTTTTATCGGTAGGTGATAATGGAGTTGGAATGGATCCAAATACTCAGGCCAGAATTTTTGAACCTTTTTTCTCTACTAAAGAAGAAGGTAAAGGAACAGGACTTGGTCTTGCAACAATATATTCTATAGTTGAGCAATCTAAAGGTACTATTTTGGTTAATAGTGAATTAGGGAAAGGAACGACTTTTCAAATTTATTTTCCTGCAACAGATTTAAAACTCAATTCTTTAAAATTAGAGGAACAAAATAATATAAATTTAGAAGGTAAAGAAAAAATACTTGTTGTTGAAGATAAAGAAGAGTTAAGTGAATCTATTTCAAATAGTTTAAAAATATATGGTTATGATGTTTATTTAGCTAAAAATGGATATGACGCAATTGAAATAATAAAAAGCAAAGGGAATGAAATTAAATTAGTCATTACTGATATAATAATGCCATTGTTTAGTGGAAAAAAATTAGCAGATTCTATCGTTCAATTATTTCCTGAAATAAAAATAATATTTTTAACAGGACACGCCGATGATCTTCTTTTAAGAAACGAATTTTCTAGAGATGGTTCATTGTTAATTGAAAAGCCTTTTTTACTAAAGCAATTATTAATAAAAATAAAAGAAGTTATTCATTAATAAATTTTGCATAATATTCACCTAAATGAGAAAAACTGACTTTAAAAACAGCACTGAATTTACTTTTTTCATTTTGAGTTAGAAAAGGAATTTTAATTGTTTTTGTAGAATATGAATTTGTTCCGATATCTACTGAATTTATCCATCCATTAATAACGGGAGAATATCCAGCAAGAGGATCTAATTGGTATATAGAATTTCCTATAAGAGTGGCATTTTTAATATCAAGTACTTCAATTATAATTTTTTTGGATCCTTGTGATCGGCTTCTCGCTTCAGAGACAAAAGTAGGCAAAAATCCATCATTCGAAATTGTTAATTCTGCGTATTTTAAATTACTTGTACTTTCCTTTGATAAGTTAACTGATACATTCGGTAAAGGTGCAATATCAACAAATAAAGATAAAAGTGGAACTTGGTTTTGAATCACTTCATGAATTAGTTTTTGAGGTGGGTTATTGATTCCAAAAAAAGTAGGAATTTCAGAAATTTCAACTTCTCCAAGTTGTTTATGGTCGTATTTTTTCCATGGATTTCCAAACATAATTCCATGATTTTCATCACGATCATATTCGTAAACACTTCGCCATTCTTTTTTTGACCAAAAGTCATATCTATTTATAAATGGTCTTTCATTTCTTCCAATTCTTTGTGGAAGATCCCATAATTCACAAACGTAACAATAGGCTCCTAACGAGTGATAAGCATAGGAAGATAGGCAACCCTGTAATGGCTTTCCTGGAATATAAGTAAATTCTTTATGACCGCTTACGGAAGGATAGCCTGTAATTTCTTCAAGTTTTTTATCAAGAGTTTGGTAAATACTTCTATCTAAAATATTCATTTCACTATCATCTTTAGATTCTAGCGGACGTATAAAAACACCTCCAAAAGAGTGATAATTTAACCAAAAATATATTTGAGGTATTTTAGCAGAAAAATCGGCAATGGCTCTGCTTTCAATTTCGGATAAAGAAATTTTACCACTTTTGTTTTCAGTATAATTTGGAGCCCATTCAACTGGGAAGTTACGATTTAAATCAATTTCATTATCACTAAGATTTAGAGCAAATGGTATATTTAATCCATCATAATTTTCTATCATTCCCTCTGGAAAAATATCGTAAAAAGGTTCTTTGTCCCCTAGCTCTCTTCTTCTCATTAATTCTGGATATTTTTCATCACAAACCCAAATTCCAGAACTGGTTTTTCTTCTCATTAATCCAATTCTTTTTTTGTTTTTGAAAAGATCGTAACCATTATCTTTAGTTTCTTTATCAACTAGACATTGGCGATTCCAATAAGATCCTTTTTCAATTTCACTTCTAGAATCACGAGCGTTACTTCTACTGCGTTTTCCTTCTGTAAAATATTGTTCCGCTCCATCAGGACAAATTCGAGGAACAAAAACATAGTTTACAGAAAAAAACTTTGATTCATTAAAGATTAGTTTATGAATTAAGTTTTCTATATGTGCCAAGACTGCATTTGTACCTATTAATTCATTGGAGTGCATATTTGCATCGATCCAAATAGTAGGTTGATCTATTTTTTTTCCTCTTGGGTAAACTCTTAAAGCAATAATTGATCTGTTTTCAAGAGTTTTCGCAATTTCTAATTTTTCAAACTCAACATTTTTTGGTATTTGACTACAAAGGTTATCTATGTCAGAATTCATTTCATTATAAGTTAAATATTTATTTGTAAAATAATACTTAGACATAAAATTTCCTTTAAACAAAATAAAATATTATTCTTGAATATCAAAATTATGATAAACGTTTTGAACATCATCATGTTCTTCTAATTTATCTACAAGTTCTAAAGCTTGTTTCGCATTATCTCCAGATAAGGAAACGAGATTGTCTGGAATTAACTCAAGACCCGCTTTTTCAAAGGGGATGTCAGCATTTATTAAAGCTTCTCGGATAGTAGCAAAGTTTACTACTTCAGTATATACGGTTGTAAAATTATCTTCGGTAATTATATCTTCAGCTCCTGCTTCAAGAGCAACTTCCATAATTTTATCTTCAGATACTTTTGAGGAATCTATTACAAAAACACCGCGTTTTTTGAACATCCAAGCAACGACACCCATTTCACCCATATTGCCACCATTTTTTTGAAAAATGCGGCGTAATTCAGGGTGTGTTCTATTTCGGTTATCTGTAAGAACTTCTATCATAATCGCTGAGCCGTTTGGTCCATAGCCTTCGTAAGTAATTTCCTCAAAACTCATACCCGTCATTTCGCCAGAGCCTTTTTTGATTGCTCTTTCGATATTTTCTTTGGGCATACTATTATCTTTTGCTTTATTTACCGCTGATCTTAAAGCGGCATTTGAATTCAAGTCGCTTCCTGCTCTTGCAGAAACCATGATTTCTCTGGCTAATTTTGTAAAAAGACGTCCTTTTGCTGCTGCACTAGAAGCCATTCGCCCCGCAATTGTGTTATGACGACCCATAATAGATTCCTTAAATATAAAGTTTAAATTAATTTATGCTATTAGCATTTGCGATGACAAACGTTAAAGCTATAGGTGATTTACCACTTTGATTAAAGATTGAAAAGGGCTAACTAAAGACGAATTCAAAGCTTTAAAGTGATAAAATCAATTCTTAAAAATGAATGAAGTTAAAAAAACAAAATATAAACCAAATTAAAATCATTCTGTTTATTTAAATAATTTAACTTAACAATAAAGAATAGAAAAAAATTCTAAATTTAAAAAGTTTGGGGCTTATGAAAAGTTCTGATACTGTTATCACCATAATATTAGAGGACTTGGGTTTAATCATGAATGAGGTGAATGAATGGAAAATAATGAGAGCACTGAGAGCAGTACTAAAAAAAGTTCAAGTTCTAAAAAAGAAAGAGTTGTCGTTGTAAGTACTGTGAGAACTCCATTTGTAAAATCATTTGGAGTTTTTGAACAAGAAACGGCACTCTCATTAAGTTTAAGAGTAGCTAGTGAAGTTATCTCAAAAACAGGTGTTCAGGCATCTGATATTGATGAGTGTATTTGGGGTGTAGTTATTCCGCAAACTAAAAATGCAAATCTGGCTCGAGAAATTGTTTTATTTTCAGGATTACCAACTACAATTGCAGGGTTTACATTAAATAAAGCTTGCAACTCCTCCTTACAAACCGCAGAAATTGCTGCTGATAGAATTTTGCTTGGAAAAAATAAACTTGTTTTAGCTGGGGGAGTTGAAGTTTTATCCGATGTTCCCATTCCCTTTTCAGATGAAGCGCGCCGCTTTTTAACTAAAATGTCTAGGGCAAGATCATTTAAAGAAAGACTATCCCTTATTGGGAGCGTAAATCCAAAGTGGTTTTTACCTAAACCTCCCGCTCTTGCAGAGCCATTTACAGGATTAACAATGGGCGAGCATGCAGAAATAATGACAGTTAAAAATAATGTTTCTCGTGCAAGACAAGATGAATTAGCATATAAAAGTCATATTAATGCAGCTTCAGCTATTGAAGCTGGACATTTAAAAGATGAAATCGTTCCTGTTTGGACAGGAAAAGATAAAAATATTTTTGTTGATAAAGATAATATGGTTAGAGCTGATACTTCTATAGAATCTATGGCAAAATTAAAGCCTGTTTTTGACAAACGTAATGGAACGATAACTGCTGCAAATTCCAGCCCCTTAACAGATGGAGCCGCTGTCGCTTTATTAGCAAGCGAAAGTTACGTTAAAGAAAAAAAATTACCTTACCTTGGTTATATTGTTGATACCGTAACAGTAGCTGTTGATCCAAATGATCAATTATTAATAGGCCCAGCTTATGCTATTCCTAAAATTTTAAAGAGAAATAATTTAACAAAAGATGATATAGACATTT
>Ga0164295_10005332_pt1 | contig 10150 bp, 10 predicted proteins | sample GEODES006metaG_FD_111798 | JGI IMG/M metagenome (GOLD analysis project Ga0164295, IMG submission 111798) | Oligotrophic lake water microbial communities from Sparkling Lake, Wisconsin, USA - GEODES006 metaG | ecosystem: Environmental > Aquatic > Freshwater > Lake | place: USA: Sparkling Lake... | reverse complement strand
GAGCCAACTGCACCAAGGCGACTTGCATGCCGGGCGCATCAACGCACTGCTGCACGCCCTGCTGCATGCCGACAGCCTCACCACCGTCAGCCCCACCTATGCGCAGGAAATTTGTACGCCCGAACATGGCTTTGGGCTCGACTCGTTCCTGCGCAACCGCAGCGATTCGCTCGTGGGCATCTTGAACGGCGTGGACTATGCCGAATGGGACCCGCGTAACGACCCCTATGTCACAGACCGCTTCACGCCTGAAGATCTCCGTGGCAAAGCAGCGGCGAAGGCCACACTGCTGCACCGCCTGCGGCTTACCCCCACCACTACCGCGCCCTTGCTAGGCGTGGTGAGCCGCCTGACGTGGCAGAAGGGTTTGGACCTACTCTACGAGAGCCTGCCGCAGCTCTTGGAAAAACGCGACCTGCGCGTGGTGGCCACCGGCAGCGGCGATGGGGCGCTGGAACATTTCTTTGGGCATTTGCAGGAGCGCTTCCCGCAACAGGTGGTGTTCCACCGCGGGCACAGCGAAGAGCTGGCGCATTGGATTGAAGCGGCGTCCGATGGCTTCATCATGCCTTCGCGCTACGAGCCTTGCGGCCTGAACCAGCTGTACAGCTTGCGTTACGGCACGCTGCCCATCGTACGGCGCACCGGTGGCTTGGCAGATTCCGTGCAGCACTATGCAGCGGCCACGGGCAAAGGCACGGGCGTGGTGTTCGACCACGCCGATGGGCCGGGCTTACGCTGGGCGCTGGAGCAGTTTCTTGCGCTGTACAGCGCGCCAGACCACTTCCGCCGCGCGCAGCAGAACGCCATGGCGCAGGACTTCTCGTGGGAGCGCCAAGCCGGCCACTACGAACAGTTGTTCCAGCGGTTGGCGGCGCTTTAGCGCCAAGCGGCGCACTGATGGCTGCGCCGCGGGATGAGGATGCGTGCCGTCCGCTGTCGCTCAGAACCGGAACGTCCCCACTTGGTCGAAGTCCAGTGAGCGCATCAAGGGCAGGTCGATGCTCACCGTGCCCTTCAACCGGTATTCCAGCTCGCGGCCCTTGGCGCGTTCGCGGCGCGACAGTACCGCAGCCAACGCACCCGCCAAGTTCGCATCCAGCGTCATGTCGAACTCGGCTTCGCCACGCGCGGGCACGGTGAAGGCGCGGGTGCTTTCGCCTTTCCCGAAGGCCTTGCCGTCAATCTCCACCGTGTAGTGCAACCCGTTCACCGGCAGCGCGCGGTCGTTCGGGTTTAGCACCTTCAGCCGCGCATTGAAGCGCTGACTGAGCAGGTTGCCATCGGCCAGCTTCAGGCTCACCAGTTCGAGCGTGGGCTTCTCGAACTTCGGCACCAGCGAACAGGCGCCCAGCAACCAAGTGCCCAGCAAGCCTGCAGCGAGCAGGCGCCAAGCGCGGCGGCGTTGAACCCAGGTCTTTTGCATTGGGGGCAGCATCGCATCACTCCATGACAGCGGCTTGAAGCGTAGGTGACAACATGGACGCCAACGCCTCCACTTCACCCGGAACGGGCTCGTCTAGCAAGCGATAAAGATGGCGCAGGTGGGCTAGGAACAAGGCACCGAAGGCCGCACGGGCCAGAGCCGGGCGCTCTTCGCCCAGCCACCACGGGAAATCCGCGGCTTCGCAGGCGGCCAATTGCAGTTCGGCACGGGCCTGTTCGGCGGCGTCGAGCGCGCCTTCCACCACGGCTTGGTCGAAGGCCTGCTTGGCCCCGCACAAGGCGCGCCAGGCGCTTTGCCGTTCCGGCCCGCGAGCCCACGAGGCAAAGCCGCCCGACTCCCAGCTCCCGGGAACCAGCAGGGAAAGTTCTGCCTGACATTCCGGCTCGGCGAGCACCGCCGAAAAAGTGGTGAGTTCAACGTCTTCGCGTTCCGCCAAGCGCGCGAGCAAGTGGCTAACGAACGCGAAACCCCCATCGGGCCAGTCAGCGCGATCGCCACCCAACACCACCGCCACCACAGCGTTCGGGTCATCGGCGTGTTCACGGGCCACGCGAGCCAGATGCTCCACGAAGTTAGTGGCGGCGCGCGCTGCGTCCCAACCGGCGTAGTGCGTGGCCAGCGAACTGAGCGCCGAATGCCGCGCGAACACCACGCCGGGAACGCCAGCGACGCGCCAAGCACGCGCCGGAATGCGCGAGGAAAAGACAGCGCCGGCAGCGCCAGCCTTCAGACTGTCGCGAATGACCTCTTCGCCGGTGAGCGTCCACGCTTGTCCAAAGCCACCGAGCGCAGCGAGCGACTTCGCACACACCGCACCCCCCGGCAGCCAACCGCCGCGAGCACGGACGCCGAACGATTCGACAAAAGCCTGCTGCGCGCGGGCCAAATGCCACTTCGCGCGGCCCGGGCCGCCCGGATAGAGATCGGGCAGTTCGGCCACGCTGCCCAGCATGGCCGGCAACAAGGGATGTCCCCAAGGCGAAGCCGACAATTCAATACGCCCACTGCCCAGCAAGCGCCGCCAGCGCGGCACCAATCCCACGACCACGTCCGTGACCACTTCGAGCAGGAGGCGCAAATCTTCTTCGCCGAAGCGCGCGGGCACCACGGGCCCCTGCGACAAGCCGTGCGCTATGAGGCCCGCGACGCGCTCATCCGCTTGCGCGCTTTCCCCGCACCAAGCCAAATGGTGCCAAGCCGCCAAGTCACGCAGGAACCCCGGCGATAACCAATGGCTGGTGCCGTTCGCAAGCGCTTGCCGCGCCATCTCGAGTAGACGCTGGTACGGCGGAAAGCGATTGGCAATGCGCGGCGGTGCGCTGTCGAGCACCGCACGCAACAAGGGCGGCCACGCGGCGCTATCGAGCGGACGTCCAGCCGGTGTGAGCAATGCGAGGACCGGGTCCTGCGGGGGCGGCCCACCGCGCAGTGCGCGCGACAAAGCCGCACCGTAATCGTCCAACTGTTCCAGCAACACGGGCGAGAGGTTCAGCACCGCCGTGCCAGAAGTGGCAATTTCCAAGTGATGGGTGAGATCCGCGTATTCCTGCAGCGCATGCAGGTAAGCCCACGGCAATACCTGCCGACCACTGCCTGCATCGCGGTACAGGGGCTGGTGCAAATGGGTACAGAGAACTACCCGCAAGCGGGTGCGTGTGGCAGTGGCGCTCACTGCTGGGGGGACGCCGCAGCGCTGCGGGGCATGCAGGCAGTGCTGGGGCGCCACGCGGTTCGCAGGGCGACCATCAGGCGTCCCGCAGCATGTCGGCGGTAACTAGCACCACGCCGCGCTCAGTAACGCGGAAACGCTGTGCATCGAGTTCACGGTCGAGGCCAATGCGCATGCCGTCGGGCAACGCAACGCCTTCGTCGATGATGGCGTTGCGCACCACGCAGCCGCGGCCAATCTCCACATGCGGCAGGATGACGGAGCGGTCCACCACCGCGCCTTCATGCACACGCACGTCGCTGAAGAGCATGGAGCGTGTGACTTGCGCGCCGGTGATGATGCATCCGCCGGAGATCATGCTGTTTTCAATGAGCCCACGCGCGCCTTCCGGCGTCGAGGTGAACTTCGCGGGCGGCTGCTGCACCTGGTAAGTCCAGATGGGCCATTGCTCGTCGTAGATATTCAGTTCTGGGTCTACGTCGACCAGTTCAACATTCGCGTCGTAGTAGGCATCCAGCGTTCCCACGTCGCGCCAGTAAGACTGTGCGCGCGTCTTCACGTCCTGGAACGGGTAAGCAAATACCTGCAGATTGTCGATGGCCCCGGGGATGATGTTCTTGCCAAAGTCGTGCTGAGAAGTGGCATTCGCCGCATCTTCCGTGAGCATGCGTTCCAGCAGCGAAGCGTTGAACACGTAGATGCCCATGGAAGCGAGCGCAGTGCCATCGCGACCCGGGATAGGGTCCGGGTTGGCGGGTTTTTCCGCGAACTTCACTACCTTGTTCCATTCGGTAACGGTGAGCACACCGAACTCGCGCGCGTCTTGCACGGGCACTTCCACCACACCGATGGTGATGTCCGCATTTTTTTCCACGTGGTAAGCGATGAGCGGGCCGTAGTCCATCTTGTAGATGTGGTCGCCGGCCAGCACCAGCACGTGCTTCGGACGCGTGGTGCGAATGTAGTCGAGGTTTTGGTACACGCAGTCCGCGGTGCCGCGATACCACTGTTCGCCCACCTGCTGCTGCGCGGGCACCACGTCGACGAATTCGCCGAACTCGCCGCGCAAGTAACCCCAGCCGCGGTTCACGTGCTGGATGAGCGACTGCGCCTTGTACTGCGTCATGACGGCGATTTGCCGAATGCCGCTGTTCACGCAGTTGGAAAGGACGAAATCGATGATGCGGAACTTGCCGCCGAAGGGGGCTGCCGGTTTGCAACGACCGGAGGTGAGTTCCCGCAAACGCTCGCCGCGGCCGCCCGCCATGATGATGGCCATGGTTCCGCTGGTTAAGCGGCTGACATAACGGCCGGAGTTCAACCGGGCGGCAGGTTTGATCATCTAGCGGCTCCTAGTCTCACCGAGTGGAATAGTAAAAGAGTTTTGCGAAGGCGTCCCGTTCTTGCACCAATGAGCTGCAAACGATTTCATTTCAACTAGTGTTAAGTCTTGACTAGTGTTTGATTAATAGTACTATTCACCTAACGCATTAGTTCATCGAAGAGAACCTACACGATGGAAGCCCCTGAAGATGCCGCTGGCCACGGAACTGGCCCGGGAACTGGCCCGGGAACTGGTCCCGGAACCGGCACGGGAACCGACCTCGGCGCCGGGGCAGATTTCGGCAACAGCCCGGCAGTAGTCGACCCCGAAGCCTTGGAGCGTAAGTTCCAGCGGGAACTGAACGCCGGGCTCGTGTCGTTGGTGTTGCTGTCCGTGCTCGAACAGGCCGGCGGCGAACTCTACGGCTACCAAATCGCCAAGCAACTCCAGCAGGACGGCGGCCGCGTCGCGCTCATCAAGCAAGGCGCGCTGTACCCGGTGCTCCGCACGCTCAGCGCGAACGGCCTCCTGGCCAGCCGCGTCGAGCCTTCGCTTTCCGGGCCGCCACGCCGCTACTACCAGATCACTCCGGCCGGCCGCGAAGTGCTCGCCCGTTGGGGCGGCATCTGGCGCGATACCCGCGATTTCGTCGACCGCTTTGCCGGGGGCGCCGTATCAGGCGCTGCGCAGAGCGTTAGCGCCAAGACGACCGAAACCACCCCGCTTTAACTCCTGCGACCCTCCAAGGACGTTCGCCATGACCGCACAAACCGCTCCCCGCTCAATAGAACAATACCTGCGCCAGCTACGCGAAGCGCTGGCCGGCGAAGACAACGCGCTGGTGCAAGACGCGCTCTACGACGCCGAGGAATATCTCCGCGCCGAACTCGCCGCCGCCCGAACGCTAACGCCGCCGCAATCCGAGGCCGACGTGCTCGAGCGTATCGCCAGCACCTACGGCGCGCCCGAAGAAGTGGCCGCGGCTTACCGCACCACCGAAGCGAAGGTGACCGCCGCGCTACGCCTGCCGCCGCCAGTACCGAAGCAGACAGCCATCGGCCGCTTCTTCAACGTCTACAGCGACTCTCACACCTATGGCGCGCTGTTCTACCTACTGCTGGCCATGTTCACCGGCATCTTCTACTTCACCACCGCCGCCGTTGGCCTATCGCTGTCGTTAGGTCTCGCCATCCTCATCATCGGTGTGCCGTTCTTCCTGCTGTTCATCGGCTTCACCCGCGTACTGTCGCTGGCCGAAGGCAGACTGGTGGAAAGCCTGCTCGGTGTACGTATGCCGCGTCGCCCGTTGACGCCCATGCCGGGCACCTGGTGGGAGCGCATCAAGGACATGCTCGGCGACTGGCGCACCTGGACCACGCTCATCTACATGGGTCTGCAACTGCCGCTGGGTATCTTCTACTTCACCCTCACCGTCGTCGGTCTCGCCTTCAGCCTGGCGCTGCTGGGCCTGCCGTTCGGCGCGCTGTTCAACCAGGGAGAAATGGTGTTCGGCAATATCGACGGCGTAAAGCTCACCGCGGATTTTCACGGCATGGAGTTCCTGGTGGTGCCACTGCTCGGCGTGTTGCTGCTCACCACGCTCATGCATGCGGTGCGCGGCCTAGGCCAACTGCATGGCAAGCTGGCGAAAGCCCTGCTGGTGTCGCGCACGGCGGATTAACGCGGTTTGTGGGGGCGAACTCCCTCCTACAAACATTGGGCAGGTCGGGAGCAAGCTCCCTCCTACAATAGATGCGGCCCCTGTGGGAGCGAGCTTGCTCGCGACTTTTCGGCGAATGCCTATCAATTCACGGTGGCATCGTTGCATCCAGACCGCGCGGCGCTAGACTTCGCTGCATGGTCACCGACGTGCGATGGAAACAGCGCTTCGACAACTTCGACCGGGCCTTCGCCTTGCTGCGCGAAGCGCTCGCGAGCGGTGGCGCCCAACTGAACCCACTCGAACGCGAAGGCACCATCCACCGCTTCGAGTACACCTTCGAACTTTCCTGGAAAGCGATGAAGGACTACCTCGAGGCGGCGGGCGTTGCCATGCCTACGCTCACGCCTCGCGCCATCATCGAGGCCGCGCTGGCAGCAGGCGTTATCCGCGAAGGGCATGTCTGGACGGACATGCTGCGGCAACGCAACCTGCTCGCCCACACCTACCACTTGCGCCATTCCGAAGATGCCTTCACTGCCATCGAAACGCGCTACTTGGCGGAGATGGCGCAACTGCATGCCTGGCTTGCCGGAAAACTGCAGGAATGAATGCCAACCTCACGCCTCCCTTGCCCCCGGAGGAACTCCGCCAAGTCTTGGAAGTCTTCCGTCGCTATCCAGCCATCACCATAGTGAAGCTGTTCGGTTCACGCGCCAAAGGCACCCATCGCCCCTACTCGGACGTGGACCTCGCCGTCTTCGGGCCACTGGGCCCGCTGGAAGGCGAAGCCATCGCGCTGGACCTAGAGGACCTGTTGCTGCCCTATAAGTTCGATGTCGTACCCATGGCGCAGTTGGAACACGCGGCATTGCGCGAGCACATCGAGCGCGTGGGCATTACGATTTTCGAGCCCCTGTAGGAGCGAGCTTGCTCGCGACCCAGCCCATTGTAGGAGCGAGCTTGCTCGCGACTCTTCGACGGCGAACCGCCTCCCGCAGTATTATTCGACCATGAATATCTTCCGTCGTACCACTGCCTTGCTGGCCACTCTGTTCTGCCTGGTCTTCGCTTTGGCGGGCGCGCCGAGCGCGAACGCCGGCACTACGCGCGCCAGCGCCGAAGACCTCGCTCGCCTCCCCAAGGCCTCTTTGGTCATCGAAAGCGCCGGCAAGCGCTTGCCCTTCGATGTCTGGGTAGCCGCTACACCAGAACGGCGAGCGCAGGGCCTCATGTTCGTTAAGACGCTGCCGAAAAATGGCGGCATGCTGTTTTTGTTTCCGGCACCCATGGTCGCCGCCTTCTGGATGAAGAACACCTTCATGCCGCTGGACCTGCTGTTCGTGCGCGAGAACGGCACCATCGCGCGCATCGCCGAAAACGCGCGCCCGCACGACCTTTCACCCCTTCCTGGGGGCGAGCCGGTGCTGGCTGTGCTGGAACTGGCGGGCGGCACCGCCGCGAAGCTGGGCTTGCGCGCGGGAGACCGCCTGGTCAGCACTGCACTGCGAGCGTCTGAACAATGAGCCCCGTAGTGTCGCGAGCAAGCTCGCTCCTACAAAACGTTCGGTGGCTGGTGGGCACGAGCTTGCTCGCGACTCTTGGTTTACAAGCCCCCGCCGCTGCCGCGCCTGCCAGCCTCGACCCGCAAATTCAAGCAATTACCGAACAAGCGCGCAGCGCCTTCCTCGCGCAGCAGCCTTTCAAGCGGCTGAACCTTGCCGTGTGGGTACAAGCTGCGCCCGGCCAACCATGGCGTGGCGGCGAAGTGGACGCGGCGGCGCAGGTCTACCCGGCCAGCATAGTGAAGCTGCCGTTCGCTATCGACAGCGTTACCACTTGCGTGGAGCGCGGCGCGGCGCCCGACTGCCAACGCGACGACCTCATCTCCATGCTCGTGGATTCGGACAACGTCGCCACGGGGCGATTGGTGGATGGCCTCACCGGCACCATCGACCACCACGAAGGCCCCATCGCTCCCGGCGTACAAGCGGTGCCTGCCCCTGCCGATGAAGCAACGCGCAACGCCACCTACGCCCGCTGGCTCGCGGCGCGCTTGCACACCGAACAGCGCCTGCAAAGCTGGGGGATGCTCGGCGGTATGCGGCTGTTCAGCAAGACCTACCCCACGAACTCCGGCGAAGAACCCCGCGGCTTCGAGAAGCGCGCGCGCCAGGAACTGGGGCGCAACACCATGTCGGCGCACGACACCGCAGCGCTAATGCGCGCTTTGGTAGATGGCGAGATAGACAACCGCAGTGGTGCGCCCGTGTTCGCCACACTGCGTCCCTATCTGGCGCGTTCGCGGTTCAGTCTGCAGTCCACGCTGGCCTCGGGCGCGCTGCCCGACACGCGCATCCTCGGCAAGATTGGCACCGCATTCAACACGCTCGAAGAAGTGGCGCTAATCGATTGGCCCAACAACCCAGCAAAGCCGCGCGTCCTCATCGCGGCCTTCAGCGATGGCTTCGATCAGGCCACACCTGAACCCTTCGATGGCTGGCGCCTTGCCGATCTCACGACGGAAATACTCACGCGCCTGAAGCTGATGCCCGCACCGTCATGGCAAGCTCCGCAAACCCAGCGCAAGGGCTTGGCGTTCTGGCAATTGCCAGCAGTGAACACGGCCAGACAGATGGAAGTGCAATACCGCTTTGCCACAGGGCAGCCCGGCATACGTCGGGTCCAACTGCGTTGCGCGCCAGGTTGCAGCGTGAACAGCATGATGTGGCACTGGCCCGCCGCACAAGTCGCTGCGCGTCCGTTGCTGCTGGGCACCGTCAACATTCCAGCCGGGGCGAAGCTGGAAGTGGAAGCGGAACTGGAGAGCGCCACGGCCACGCCAGGCGAGGTGCTGTGGCTGACGCTGCCTGCGCCTACCGCAACCCCTGCCGTGCCGCGATAAAGGAATGACGCCACCGCCTTCACCCGTGGTGCTGGAGTATCTGGATCTCGATACGCCGGCATTAGCTCTGCCGACGAACAGCCTCGACAACGCAGAACGCGAACGCGCTGCACGCTTTCATTTCGAAGAGGACCGCCGACGCTTCATGCACGGCCGCGCATGGCTGCGTTTGCGGGTGGCAGACTTCTTAGGCATCGACCCTATGGCAGTGGAATTCACTACCTTCGGCGAGCGGGGCAAGCCGGCTGTCGCGAGCAAGCTCGCTCCCACAGGCGCCCCATCCAATGTAGGAGGCAGCTTGCTGCCGACAGTCGCGAGCAAGCTCGCTCCCACAGTCCCCACCTTCAATCTCAGCCACAGCGCGCATCATGGCTTGCTGGCGGTGCATGCGGGCGGACTGCCGCTAGGTGTGGACCTTGAAGTGGCGCGGCCGTTCGAGCGTGCGGCGCGTATTGCTGCGCGGCACTTCAACGCCGCCGAGGCGGCGGCCGTGGCAGCGGCGCCCGAAGGGCCCGAACGCGAGGCGGTGTTCTTCCGCACTTGGACTCGCAAAGAGGCCTACCTGAAGCTGACGGGCCTCGGGTTGCCCGGTGGGCTGGCGTGCGTGGCAACGGGAACGGAGGCCGCAGCGCGTGCGCTGCTGGTGCCGGCCGAGCATGGCTTGGCTAGCGCTTGGGTGACAAGCTTGGACCTGCCCGACAGCGCCCCGACTGGGCTGCTGGCCGCGCTAGCCGCACCGTGCGCGGTAGCGATGGACTGGCGACACGGTTAGCGCCGCCCGGGGTGCACAACTGGCGACGCGGTTAGCGCCGCCAGCGGGCGCCGAATCAATTACCGTTGTTCAGCACAGCCGAGGCGTTTATGCCACCGCGCTCCTGCTGCTGACGCACCCAGTCACCCGAAGCGTTTTGCGAATCCGGCGTGGAGCAGACCTTGCGGGTCCGCAGGTTAGAACCGGTCACCCGTTCATTGCGGCAGACGAGCTTGGCAGCGGCCTGCGCCGTGGCTTCGGACACCACTACCTTCTGCTGCGCCGGGTCCGTAGCGGCAGCGGCCACCGGTGCGGCGACAGGGGCCGGCGCTGCAGCAGGCGCAGCCACGGCAGCCGGTGCGGCGACAGGGGCCGGTGCGGCGGGCGGCATGGG
>Ga0164295_10005331_pt1 | contig 10153 bp, 6 predicted proteins | sample GEODES006metaG_FD_111798 | JGI IMG/M metagenome (GOLD analysis project Ga0164295, IMG submission 111798) | Oligotrophic lake water microbial communities from Sparkling Lake, Wisconsin, USA - GEODES006 metaG | ecosystem: Environmental > Aquatic > Freshwater > Lake | place: USA: Sparkling Lake... | reverse complement strand
TTTGCTGCGCTAGGGATGCAAAACTCTATTTACGACTGTAATAATGGCTCTGTAAATACAGAATCTGACCCTACACCAGGTGATTGTAAACTAAATACAAAGCCACAGCCTCAATGGACTGGAAACTGGTTGGCAGTTACTGAAAGAGCTAAAATTTATAACGATTGGGCTAAAATGAATGCTTTAAAAATCACCGAACCGGTTTTTGAAGGAAGTTATTCAATTAGTCCGGATGGAAATAATGTGAAGCAAAGAATTTACATTTATGACAATGCTTTGCCGTCAACTCAATTGAAAAACGTGGTGGTATTGGCAAACTTTTCAGTAGCCAATTTGACTATTGCACCCTCATTTCCGTACACTGGAACATGGTATAATTTGATGGATAACACAAGTATTAACGTTACAGATGTAAACGCTCCTATTGCTATTAATGCGGGTCAGTACTTTGTTTATGGAAATAAATTACCTACATTAAGTATCAATGATAATGAAATTACTAAAACGATTAGCCTTTCTCCAAATCCAACTTCAAATTATTTTACATTAAGTGAGAATACCACTAATGTTGAAATTTATTCTATGACGGGACAATTGGTGAAAAATTTTAAAAGCAATTTTAGTAGTGAATCTCAATTTGAAATAGGCGAATTGAACCACGGAATTTACCTAGTTAAGGTTACAGTTACTAACCACAGAGAAGTTGTTTTAAAGTTAGTTAAAAAATAATTTTTCTTGTTAGTTGTTATTAAACCACCTGTTTCGGCAGGTGGTTTTTTTTATTATGAAAACAAAACATCGTTGAAACAATATTTTTATCGTTCATTTAATAAAATATTATGTTTAATACTACTTTAATGAATCGAATTAATTTTATAAAAAATTATTTTAACTACATATTGTTAAATTCTATTTATAATTATTACTTTTGTTAATAATTTTAACATAATTATATATTTTAAATAAATCATAAATATTTAAATTTCTTAATTAAGTTAATTTTAAAATTAATATTATTCAAACTAAAAAAACTATTTATGAAATCTATTGTTAAATATTCATTATTAATTGTTTCTATATTCACTATTTCTTCTTGTGGATCAGGTAAAGTTTCTGCTACCGAAAATGCAAAAGAAATTGTTTTGCCAATAAAAAATTTCCAATCTGATAAATCTTTTTTTAGATCAATTTCTAGTGGAACAAGTCCAAATATGTCTTTTGCGAAAGAATTAGCTTTTAAAAACGCAGCTAACGAAATTGCAAAAACAATCGATGTAAGAGTAAAATCTTTATTAGAAGATTATGTTAGACAAGCGGAAATAGACTCTTCAATAGATTACAAAGCTGAGACAGAGCGTATGGCGACAATCTCTTCAGATCAATCATTAAAAAATGCTAAAATTGTTCAAGAAAAAATATTTCAAAACCCTGATAAAACCTATACTTACTGGGTTGGAGTTGAATTGAGTAAAGAAGATGTTTTTAATACATTGAAAAACAATATTTCATCGTCAAAAATAAAAGCACTTCATGCTGAAAAAGTTGAATTTAGAGAAACATTTAACAAAAATTTTGAAGAAAAATAATATGAAGAAAATTATTTTTTCTTTAATCGGGCTTTTTTTGTTAAATGCTTGTTCCTCTTCTTTGAATAAGAATAGCAAACAACCAAAATGGCTGAGCGAATCCTACAGGAACATGGTGTTTCCATCGGATCAATATTATGTAAATTTTGATCAAAAAAAATTGTCTGATTTTTCATCTAAATCTGAGAAAGATAAAAAGAATGAGTTTAGTAGAGATTTGGAAACGCAATTGGTAAAACAAATTGTAGATAAGATTTCGTTTTCTACTTCTTCATCAGAGCTTCAAACAGAAAATAAAAAAATAGATTACATCTCCTCCGTTCTCCGAGAATCTTCACAATCGGCTTCTGCTACTTTAGTTGGAAAAAAGCAAGAATATTATTTAGACAAATCAAACAAGACTATTTCGGCTATTATTTATGTTAAAAAATCGGACTTAGCCAAAGGTTATAAATCGACTTTAAATTCGAAAATAGATTTATTAAAGAGTAAAATTGATCAATATTTGACTAGTAATTTGCAAGATGTTAAATCTCCTTTAAGTGAAATCAATTCGGAAATTAAATCGATTCAAAATGATATTGAAATTTATACCATTATCATTTCTGGAACCGATTCGAATTTGATGGATAAATACAATAATATGTATTCATCCTATTCAAAATTGAATGCTACTTTTGGCAATGATTCTAAAATAATTGATAATTTAATAAATGAAGCAGATCAATTGTATCAGAATGAATCTAGTTTTGAAAGCATTATAGCAAAATTAAATGAAGCTTTATTATATGATGCTAATAATGTCAAAGTACTGGGTAAAATTAAAGACTATAAATCGAAATGGACTTTAAAGTTAACTTCAGAATTAAATTCAAAAACCAGTAACAAAGATTATTTATCAGCAATTAAAATTTTAGATAAATTAGTTGTAGTTGATCAAAATAACGATACTGTTTATAGAGAAAAGCAAAAGAATTTAATTGAAGATTATTTTAGAGAAACCGTTTTTAATATCAAAAATTTAGTAAAAAATGGTTCGTTAAATGAGGGTTTAAAGCAATTAAATGATATTTCTAAATATTCTTATGTTGACCTTGATGAATTTAATAACATAAAATCACAATTGGAAGCAATTAGTATTGACAATGCAATTGGCACTATTGAGAATCATATTTACAATAAAAATTATGAACTTGCCGCAAGCGTTTGTAAGAAAAATTTGATTTTATATCCAAAAAACAAAAAATTAAAACAATTGTTTGAAGAAGTTTTAACTTTAGTAGCTGAAAACAAGAAAGAAGAATTAATGAAAACTCGACCAACGAGATATGTAGTTGAGTTAAATTATAGTTTATCTCATTTACCTGAAGTAATTCAAGATAAAAACAATCCCAATTTACCGCCTTTGGATGTTTCTAAAATTAAAATAAATAATCAATTCAAAAATTTTGAATTAGGGTTGTATAAAAAAATTCATATAAAGGATAAGAATGTAAACTTTAGTGATAAGCATAAATTTTCTTATTCTCAAATTGGTGTTAGAGTTGGTTATTTAGATCTTTCTAAGCAACCATTTTACAATTATTTTAGTTCATCTCAAAACACGTATTATTTTAAAGAAAGCAAAATAACTCAAATAGAAGCAAGTTTTATTTGGCATAGTTTTTTTATGTTTAATTTAGGTTATTTAACGGAAACATTACCTGAAATTAAACCAGATTTTAGCATTGTTAGTAAAGAAAATAGCTATTTATGTTCCACAATTGGATTGAGAATTCCTTTTGATTTTATTCATTTAACAGCCGATGTTAGCGGATATTCGAATGGAAGCGAAATCACGAAAGTTTATGCCAAAGCTGGAGTTTCTATAAATATTGGATTTAGTAAAAAATTTAACGGAGAAGATAAAAAGTATATTGAAAACGAAGTTTCTATAATCAGAAATAATTAAAAAATGAATATTATGAAAAAAATTACAGTTCTTTTAGTGGTATTACAATTGTTTGCAAGTTGTAGTTTGTTTAAATCATCAAATGATTTAGAATTAATTCCTTTTGAGCAAAAAGGAAAGTATGGATATTTTGATTTAGAGGGTAAAATTGTTATAAACCCTCAATTTGCTTTTGCAACTGCTTTCAGAGAAGATTTAGCATTAGTAAGATTATCTGGAGATGATGGAAAATGGGGTTATATTGATAAGAAAGGAAAATTTGTAATTAATGCCACTTACAAAGATGCCACTGTTTTTCAAGATGGTTTAGCTTGGGTGGTTACAGATAATGCTGCTCCTTCAGCAATTGATAAAGATGGTAAAATTAAATTTACCCTAAAACAAGCTAATGATGTGAAATTATTTTCAGAAGGTTTAGCAGGTTTTTCTGTAAAAGACACCACCAATAATGAAACATGGGGATTTGTAGATAAATCTGGAATTTCAACTGTAAACCCACAATTTTTTGACATTGGAGATTATAGCGAAAGTAAATGTGCCGTAAAAAATAAAGAAGGAAAATGGGGATTTATAGATAAATCAGGAAAAATAGTTATTAATTATCAATTTGATGAAGTTGAAAAATTTAATAACGGTAAAGCGGTTGTTTATTTAGACAATAAAGCAGGAGTTATTGATGAGGATGGCAAATACACTGTTAATCCTCAGTATAAAAGTGCTCAAAATGATGGTGATTTATTCTTGATTGCTCAAGAAGACAAATATGGCTGGTGTGATGAAGAAGGAAAGTTTGTTATTAATCCACAATTTGATTCAGCTCAACCATTTAACGATAGTAAATTAGCATGTGTTGAAAGTGGAAATAAGTATGGTTATATTGATAATGCTGCTAAAATTATGATTAATCCACAATTTGATTACGCCTCTCCATTTTTTGGAAAAGTGGCATTGGTGAGATTAGGAGATAAATTTGGATTGATCGATGAGGAAGGTAAATATAAAGTAAACCCTCAATTTGATGGAATTGGACTTGATGTATTTGCATTTTTCAACAATACTAGTATCAAACAATCTATTACAACAGATTTCTTGGATGTAAATGCGATACTTAATGTAATAAATATTGAGCGTCCAGAAAACCTTAGTTTTAATGATGGATTTAATACTATCATTACAAAATTAAATAAAACTGCTGATGATTTCAGCGCTTATGATACTAATCATTCTGTATTTACTTATAAAAAAATAAACAATGATGCCTCTTATTCATTTATGTTTACTGGGAATGTAAAAGCAATGAATAATGACACGTACGAGTTTTATATTACAGATGAAAAACCTCAAACTTTTGTTTATTCAATTAATTTGCATGGAAAAGCATATGGAAAAGCGGAATCTATTCAAAAAGCATTAGAAAACAAATTAACAGGTTTTACCAATGTTAAAAAAGGATATGCGCAAGGTAGATATGCTAGTATTTTTAAAGGACCAAATTCTTATGTAATTACATGGAATACAGGTGATAGCGAGCCGTTATTTTATATTTGTAATAAGAATTTTGACATTACTCACTTTTCAAGTTTAATTGTAGCGGATAAGGAAAGTTCTTACACTGAAGAAAGTGATTACGTAGAAGAACCGGCTTATGATGCAGCAGTGCTGGCGGATACAACAGCAGTTTATGCCGAAGGAGCGGATTAATAAACAAACCAAAACCCACTCTTTTTATCTATAGGAATCCATTTTCTTTGATATATAATTATGAAAAAAAAATTATTAATTTCTTTGCTAATTGTTTTTAGCATTCAATTGCAAGTAAATGCGCAATTTCGTCAACTTCGTTTAGCAAATGAAGAATTGGTTAAAGAAAATTTTGACAAGAAAAAAGCCTTTGAAAAAATTGAAAAATATGAAAAAGAATATGGTATAAAGCCTGAATCTAAATATATTAGAAGTAAATACATGCGTAAAATTTCTGATAATATTCAAACGATTGACAGTGCGTACACCTATTTTTTAGAGGCGTATAGTGGTATAGAATACTATGATGTAAAAGTGAAAGAAGAACTTTGTAAGGACATTCTTTTATGTGAGACAAATAATACCATGGAAAACAATGAGTTTGAATTGTTTTTATTTTCAAGATATACAAAAGAAAATAATTTAACCATAGTAGAATCATTTATTGATAAATACCCTAGAAATATTTTCTATAATAAAGTGATTAACGTTCGAGATAGCCTGGAATTTGAAAAAGTAAAGCCATTAAATGATGAATTTGTTTTGAATGAATTCTTGAAAAAAAGGCCAAACTCCAAGTTTTATAATTCTGCCGAAGATTTGATGTATACTGTCGCATTTACCAAGGCGAAAGAGTCAAATTCAGTTGAAAAATACAAAGATTACATTAATACGTACCCAAATTCTCCTAAAATTAAGGAAGCAATTGAGTTTGTAAGTTCTAAAAATTGGGAAGAAATAGAATCAAAAAATAATAGAGATTTATATCAAAAGTTTGTGGATGATTATCCATCAAGCAAATTTGTTGGACAAGCAAACCAAAAAATAGAAGATATTGATTGGAATGCGGCTCTAGTTTCAGATAATTTGTCCAATTTTGAAGAGTTTGCCTCCAACTATCCAAACTCTTCTAAAATAGAATTAGCCAACAGTAAAATTAAAGAGTTCAAAGAGGTTGTTTTACCTTATTTAACTAAAAATAAAAAATATACCTTACTAAATATTGGTACGTTAAAATTTATTGGAGACGTAGAATATGATTCTATGACAGCATTGCCAAAAGGCAAATTCATAGTTTCTAAATATAATAAATACGGTTTAATCGATATTTTAGCCAATAAAATTATACCAACTACTTACGATTGTATAGAAAATTCAGGTGATTTTTTCATCACTAAATTAGGGAAAAATTATGGCGTTTTAAATGATCAAGGTCAAAAAATTGTAGATTTTTCTTTCGAATCTATAATTAAAACTGAAAACAACAATTTTATTGTTACTAAAAATATTAACAATGTTAAAAGCACTGTTGGGTTAATTTCATCCAAAGGAGAAGGAATTTTAGAAGCCATTTACACCTATATTTCTGAAGTTGATGCAACAACATTTAATGTAACATTAAATAACCAATGCTATCTTATTGACCAGAGTGGAACTGTAATATCTCAAAAATACACTTCCTTAGATCCATTAAGTTATGTGTCTAGTACAAATTTATATTTAAAAGCAGGATTAAAAAACAAACAAGGTTTGATCAATAAAAAAGGAGAAGTTGTTATTCCATTATTATATGAGTCATTAAATGAAGCCGGAGATTATATTATTGTAAGCAATACCATTCCTAAAGTGGGTAGTCGTTTTGGAATCATTGACCAAAAAGGAAAAGTAGTTTTAGAGCTCAAATATAAAAATATTGATTTTTGTGGAAACAATTTATTTTCAATTAATACCAATAACTTACCAAAATCTACTGTTAGTAATTGCAAATTATACAGTTTGACTTCCAATTCATTTTTAACAAAAGAAAGTTTTGATTCTATTAATCAAGTTGAAAATGGATTGTTAATGGTTCAAAAAGGGGAGCTTGTAGGTTATATTAACGAATTTGGTGAAACGGTAGTAAGTCCTGTTTATCAACCTTATTATGGAGATGAAAGAGGTGAAGGAGGTGAAGGAGGAGATGGCGGAGAAGAAAAATGTTACGTTGGTTTAAATAGTGATGAGAATATTGCTAATAATGACATTTATAATATAACAGAATTATTACGAGTTCAATTAGATGAAAAAGTTGGGTATATCAACTTTAAAGGTGAAATTATTATTCCAATAATCTACTCCTATGGTAGTAATTTTTACAAAGGGATGGCTTCAGTTTTTGACGAAAATCAGAACAAGAGCATTATTGATACCAAAGGGAAAGTTATCTTGGAAAATGCAGTAATAGTGTATTATTACAACAATTCAAAATATGCAATTGCAAAACAAGAAAATTCGTTTTATAAAATAGATACTGAAACGCATAAAGCGGAGCTATATACTTTAATGAAAGAAATGGATTACATCGATCATTACAAAAAATATAAGATTATTACCTATAAAGATGTGCTAGTTTATGTGACTTCTAAAGATCAAATATTAATGGCCAAAGGAATTGATTTTTCTGATTATAATTACAATAAAAAAGTAGAGGCAGCTAGAAATTTTTATTATTTAGCAGAATATGATCAAGCTATTTCAGAACTTAAGTCATTGTTTAATGAAAAAAGTGATGTTTACGATGTTCCATTATTATTAGGAAAATGTTACAAAGAAAAAGGCGACACCTATTCAGCTATTGATTATTTTAACCAAGCGGTTGCTATAGATCCTAATAATACTGAAGCGTACAGCGAAAGATATCAATTGAATTGGAAAAGAAATTATTGGAGTGACGCAAAAAATGACATTGTAAAATTAATAAGCCTTAGCAGTGAATTTGACGAATCATTAACGTTTAGTTTAGGATATTGCAATAGTGAACTAAATAATAATAATGAGGCATTTGAAAATTATACTAAACTATTAAAATTCAATCCTAAAAATTCCACAGCTTATAATAATAGAGGAGTAATATACGGAACTAGAGGCGACCATCAAGCCGCCCTAAGCGATTACATGAACGCCTTAAAAAACAGCAAATATGAAACCGACGAATCCAAAGGATTGTATCTCAATAATGCTGCAAATGAGCTCAATAAACTAAATAAAAAAGCGGAAGCTTGTGTATATTGGTCAAAAGGTGCGGCATTAGGAAATGCTGAATGTATTCGTAATAAAAAATATAATTGCAAGTAATATGAAATACCTGTTTTACCTTTCTCTTTTATTTATTTTTGAGGGGTTAAATGCCCAAACAGATACTAACAATAATGAAGCAGATCTTTTTTATAAAGAAGATAATTCTAATAGTATTTCTCAAAACAATCCGGTTAATAAAACTAATAATACAGCGCTTCAAACTAAAAAATACAGTTTTGAAAAGTCTAATTTTAGTGATTTTATAACTAACAATAAACCCATTTTTTTAACTGGAAAATCTTCAAAGCCTATTAAAAATTCGGATTATTATAGCGATGATAATACTCAGTTATGTTATAATTCTATTTATGAAGTTGAAAATTATTCAAATGAACTTCGAAAGATTCCTCTTACCGAGAGAGTCATTTTATATTTTTCAAGAATTATAAATGATGCTGTTATTGAAGCAAAATCAAACGACAAAACATATTATGTGTACAAAGTTGCATTTGATTATAATCAAGTAAGTAGCACCCCTATGGAGTTAAATGATGACTTTTTAACACCAGTGAATCTGTATTTTTCAAACTTTAAAAACAATACTTCAATCCAGCAATCAGTTAAGTGTTTTGTTAAAACAAGGTTAAACGAGTATAACTGGAAAAGCGAATTTGATAAAGAAGATTATGTCAATTTAGTCACTCAGAAAATCTTAAATAATTTAAAGGGGGATATAGGTCAAAACGGCAACTCTTATTACAAAATTTACGAAGGAATATTTGGAAACTATAACTTTGAAGGTACCACCTATGACGTAGAATTGGCTCAACAAATTGGAGTTTCGGATTTCTTTACTAACGATTTTGATTATAGATTGTATTATAAAGGAGATAGAAATTATAATAACTATGTTCAAAGCAATTTAGAATTTAAATGCAATTCTACCGTTGCCAGACAAATTGCCGATCTTTTTGATTCTGAAAGAAAATTAAATATAAAATTAGAATTAATTCCAACTTCTTCTAATTCTAATTTGTGTATTTGCAGTAGTTGTTATGAAAACAATTTTATGATTAAATCATTAGTTATTTGTCCCGATACCAATTTTAGCGAAAGTAATTCTATACGAATTTATTTTTAATGTTCATGAAATGGATTTTCATTTTCATTCTAAATATAAGTGCTTTTTCTCAATCCGATCCTTGTTTTTATTTTCAACAACAAACGAAGGAAAAGCTGACGGTAATTTCAAGTAAAATAGAAGCGCTAGACAAGCCATTTTACTTATCAAAAAAAGAACTATTAAGCATTGTTGTCCCTGAATACATTATGTATTCAATTTCAATGAATGACTTAGAAGTGATTCTAGTAAAATCAAATCTAGTGCTTAATAATAATAATTTTGATTTGTCTTTTGGCCCTTTTCAAATGAAAATAAGTTTTATTATTAATACTTTAAGTCAGGCGCCTTTAAGCATTATAAATGATCCAATATTATTAAAAATTAAAAACGATACAAAAGCGATAACTTCTACCCAAATCGATTATTTAAATAAAATTGAAACCCAATGGAAAGTGTTGTGTCTATTTGAATATTGCAATAAAAAGATATACGAAAAATATTCTTTAAATGGACTTTATACAGTATATAATAGGGGAGACATCAATAAAAAAGCAACTATTTTCAAAAAAATAAAATGCAAAAACAGCACTTATGAAGAGTGGTGCGCTGAATTTCTCCACCTCCTATAATTAAAATCAATCAATAAAAGATTGGAATATTACAACAATAAACAAGCTATTTTTTATCAATAAATAA
>Ga0164295_10005330_pt1 | contig 10154 bp, 8 predicted proteins | sample GEODES006metaG_FD_111798 | JGI IMG/M metagenome (GOLD analysis project Ga0164295, IMG submission 111798) | Oligotrophic lake water microbial communities from Sparkling Lake, Wisconsin, USA - GEODES006 metaG | ecosystem: Environmental > Aquatic > Freshwater > Lake | place: USA: Sparkling Lake... | reverse complement strand
TGCTACGAGTTCGGCGAGGATGTCGGGATTGAGCACGAGGTCAAGCGGGTCCGGCCCTTGTCCGGACTTCTTGATCTTGTCAGAGGCAGGCGCATGTGGCCGGAAGTCTGCAACCGCTGCTGCCATGACCACAACTTCGGCATCGGCGCTGGCAGCATGTACTGCGACACGCATCTGCTCCGCTGTATCGACGCGCACGACCCCGACGCCGAGCGGATCGAGAAAGTCCACATTGGCGGCCACCACAGTTACATCGGCGCCTCGGGCAGCAGCAGCGCTGGCGAGGGCCCAACCCTGGCGACCACTGGAGCGATTGCCGAGATAGCGCACTGGGTCAAGCGGCTCGCGAGTGCCACCCGCCGAGATCACGACCTTGCGACCGGTGAGATCCCGGCGCCCACCCACCGCGAGGGTGGCCAGCACGACGTCAGCAAGTTGCTCAGGTTCGGGGAGACGCCCAGCCCCAGAGTCTGATCCCGTGAGGCGACCAACTGCGGGGTCAATGACAATGACTCCGCGCGATCGCAGCGTTGCCACATTTGCCTGCGTAGCCGGGTGCTCCCACATTTCGGTATGCATCGCTGGCGCCATCAGGACCGGGCACCGAGCAGTGAGTAACACGTTCGTCAGCAGATCATTCGCTAGCCCATGTGCGGCACGTGCGAGCAGATCAGCGGTTGCGGGTGCAACGACAACCAAATCGGACTCACGTCCAATGCGCACATGCGCCACACCTTCCGCGTCGCTCCAGACATCCGTGGCAACAGGTTTGCCTGAAAGAGCAGACCACGTGGCGCTACCGACAAAATGCAAAGCGGAATCGGTCGGAACCACCGTGACATCGCAGCCGGACTCGGAGAGTAGGCGCAACAGCGAACAGGCTTTGTATGCCGCAATTCCCCCAGAGACGCCCAGGGTGACGCGGTGCACGGTCAGACGTTCTCTCCCGCGGGAGCCGCCTCGACAAGCTCGGCCTCCGCAGTCAGCAGGCCCGCGTCAATTTCACGCATGGCCACCGACAGGGGCTTCTCTTGGTGGTGCGTCTCAACCAGTGGGCCGACGTACTCGAGCAGGCCTTCACCGAGCTGGGAGTAGTAGGCATTGATCTGGCGCGCGCGCTTGGCGGCGTAAATGACCAGCGAGTACTTAGACGCGGTCTTCTCCAGAAGGTTATCGAGCGGCGGGTAGGTAATGCCCTCAGGGCGAATGGACATAACTTCACGGGCCTTTCGATGGGGGGTCAAGACTCATAGAGTCTAGCAAGGCCGCGCAAGCTAGTTCGACCTCGTCGTTCACCACGGTCACATCGAACTCCGACTCGGCAGCCAATTCGGCCCTAGCGGCCCCCAACCGGCGCTCCACTACCTCTAAATCTTCGGTCCCTCGTCCGGCGAGTCGACGGGCCAGCTCCTCCCACGAGGGAGGCGCGAGGAACACCAGCAGGGCGTCCGGGCTACTCACCCGAACCTGTCGGGCCCCTTGGACCTCGATCTCCAGTAGAACAGGCACTCCGGCCGCGAGACGCTCCTCTACCGGCGCTCTGGGGGTGCCGTAGCGATTCCCGGCGAATTCAGCCCATTCCAGCATCTGCCCTCGGGCGACGGCTACATCGAACTCTTCAGGTGTCCAGAACAGATAGTGGACACCATCCAACTCCCCTTCACGGGGCTTTCGGGTGGTGGCGGAGACCGAAAGCCACACATCAGGGCGTCGGGCCAGGAGCGCCTTCACGACGGTGCCTTTACCGACACCCGATGGGCCGGCGAGGACGGTCAGCCGCCGAGTCACGCGAAGACCTCAAGCAAGGCGGCTCGCTGATGCATGCCCAGACCTTTGAGCCGTCTACTCGACGATATGCCTAACCGAGTCATAATCGCCTGCGCTTTGGTGGGTCCGATTGCGGGTAGCGCCTCCAGCGCCTCCATCACCTTCATGCGGGCTAACGCCGGATCTTCCTCAGCGCGGGAGAGCAGCGCAGCCAGCGTCAACTCCCGAGACTTCAGTGCCACTCTCACTTCGGCACGTGCTCGTCGCGCCGCGAGCGCCCGCTCACCCGCAACCCTTCGCTGCTCAACGGTGAGTGTGGGCGGACTCAACGCAGACTCGCCGCGATCGTGCGAGCCGCTAGAGACACATCAGCCGCCGCGGTGATGGGACGACCAATGACCAACAAGTCTGCGCCATCGGCGATGGCCTGCTCTGGAGTTGCGACGCGACGCTGATCGTCTGTCGCGCCACCCGCTGGACGCACACCAGGCGTGATGAGCACAATTCCTGCTCCTACCGCATGGCGCACAGCAGCAACCTCCTGTGGTGAGCACACCAGCGCACGAGCTCCGGCTGCTGTGGCCATCTTCGCGAGGCGCACAACTGCAGACTCTGGTGGACCGGCGAGTCCGATTGCGTCGAGGTCAGTGTCATCGAGGGAGGTCAAGACAGTGACGGCTGTGATGAGCGTGTCAGGTAGTGCTTCGGCGGCAGCGGCGATCATGGCCGGTCCGCCTGATGCGTGCACGGTGAGAAAACGCGGCTGTGCAGACGCGACAGCGCGGGCCGCGCCCGCCACCGTCGCAGGAATGTCATGAAGTTTTAGATCGAGAAAGATGTCAACCGGCAAAGCAGCAGCGTCACGAGCTGCTGACACCGCAGCGTGACCATCACGACAGAAAACTTCGAGGCCCACCTTCATCGTCGTCACATATTCAGAGGTCTGTGCAACCCAAGTACGCAATGTCTCCAGATCTGGAGCGTCAAGTGCGATCGCAATCGGTGCGCGACTCATTCCTCAGGCTCTCCCTCGTATTCGTAGCCCTCTGGACGATGCGCGAATGACACCGCTTCTTCGAGTGACCCAAATCCACGTTCCTCTAGAGCCTTGGCGAGTTCGCGGTGGACACGAATAGGAGCCGAAGGATCGTTGAAGACGGAGGTACCCACGGATACCGCATTGGCGCCAGCCAAGATGAACTGGAGAGCGTCCAGACCGGTGCGGATACCACCCATTCCCAGAATGGGCACTTCAGGCAGTGCTTGCCGAATCTGCCACACACATCTCACCGCTACCGGACGAATCGCTGGGCCAGAAAGCCCGCCCGTGATGCCGCCGAGTGCTGGACGCATGCGATCAGTGTCGATGACCATTCCTAGCAAAGTGTTGATCACCGAAAGCCCGTCTGCACCTGCTCGGACGACAGAGTCGGCGATTGCCACGATGTCCGTGACGTCGGGACTGAGCTTTGCGAATACCGGAATTGCGGGATCTGCTGCTCTACGTACGGCGGAGATAACCTCCGAAGCCGCACGTGGATCACAAGCGAAGACCTGCCCGCGACTCTCCACGTTGGGACAGGAGATGTTGACCTCAAGTGCGCTAATCCCCTTCACATCGCGCAAGAACTTTGTGACACGTACGTATTCATCCACCGAGCCGCCCGCGATGGAGACGACCGCCCGCGCACCCCGCTCCATGAGCCAGGCGAGATCTTTTTCGACGAATGCCTTCACTCCAGGGCCTTGGAGACCGATCGAGTTGAGCATTCCGCTCGGGGTCTCAGCCATTCGTGGAGTCGCTCGTCCTGAGCGCGGTGACCACATAACGCTCTTGGTGACAATCGCACCGATGCGAGTGACGTCGAAGAAGCCATCGAGTTCTCTACCGAAGCCCGAGCACCCAGAAGCCGTCAGCACGGGGCTTGGTAGCGCTAAAGAGGCGAGATGCGCAGTCATGTCCACATTGGGCTCGCGCTCCGGCGTGGACGGCATGTGCTGGCGGACGACTGCGCGTGTCATGAGGCCTCCTCAGCCAGAGGCGTGGATCCGTACGTTCCTACCGGAACGGTGCCAATGTCCGACCAACGCACTCGATCGCCACGGAAGATCGGTCCCTCGACACAGGATCGCACCATGCGCGTCGCCCCATCATCGCCAATGACGGGCAGAACGCAGGTCATGCATACACCGATGCCGCACGCCATTGACTCTTCGACTGCACACTGGCTCATGAGTCCGTGGTCGGAGGCGACTTCCGCGACAGCCTGCAGCATCTTCATCGGGCCGCAGGCGTAAATAACATCGGCAGCGGCACGATTTATGACATCACCCAGCACATCAGTAACGCGCCCTTGTACACCCGTTGAACCATCGTCGGTCGTCACTGTCACCGTAGATGCGAGTCGCTTAGCATCCAACACGCCGAAGAGTTTTTCCTCAGTGGCCGCACCAAGAACAAGATCAACTCGACATCCGCGTGAGTGGAGTTCTTCGACGAGCATCGCAAGGGCAGCAGATCCATATCCCCCCGCGACCAGCACGCAGTTGATCGGATCACGCGGAATGCTGAAAGATCGACCTAACGGGCCGACGATATCGATCGGATCGTGTCGACGGCGGTCGGCTAGCCACGCGGTGCCTTCGCCGTGCACGGAGACCACGATCTCCAGAGTGCCTCCGTAAACACCTCGAGAGTTGATTCGGTGAATGGCGAATGCCCGTCGCAGCAGCAGCCCCGACTCGCCACCACCAATGGCAACCGCCACAAACTGACCTGGGCGGGCCTGGTCCGGGATGCTGCCTGCGGTAAGCGTGATGACGTGATAGGCACCCGCGCGCTTCACGTCCAGCACTTCACCACGCGTCTGAATGGGCACTACGCCTCCCCTAGTTCGGACTTGCCCTTAGATCGTAAGACCGCGGCCCGCCGTTCATCCCAGAGATCGTTTGAGTATTCCTGCAAAGATCGCACGGTGACCTCACCGGCGATCAAGGCCTCGATGCCTTGAACCGCCGCCGCCAAGCCTTGCACAGTGGTAATGCATGGGCGACCGGTGAGGACCGCCGCCGTGCGGATCTCGTATCCGTCAAGTCTGGCCCCCACGCCATAGGGGGTATTGACGATCAGATCGACCTCGCCCGCGAGGATCGCATCTACCGTTGTCGGCTCGCCGTTAGGACCAGTGCCATCGCTCAATTTCCGAAGAATTCGCGAAGGAACACCATTGCGGCGAAGGATTTCAGCGGTGCCTTCGGTTGCCGCAATTTCGAAGCCGAGATCGTGGAGTCTCTTCACCGGAAAGATCATGGAGCGTTTATCGCGGTTAGCTACCGAGATGAACACCGTGCCGCTTGTGGGCAGCGCAGACATCGCGCCCGCTTGGGCCTTTGCGAATGCCACGCCAAAAGTGCGGTCGATGCCCATCACCTCACCAGTCGATCGCATCTCCGGACCCAAAATCGTGTCAATACCTAGGAACCGTGCGAACGGCAACACAGCTTCCTTGACACACACCGGTGAATTGGGCGGAAGTTCTCCACCGTCCCCCAGCGTTGGCAGCATGCCAATCTCTCGCAACTGCGCGATCGTTGCCCCTAGCATGATGCGCGCAGCCGCTTTCGCGAGAGGGACCGCAGTGGCTTTGGACACGAATGGCACGGTGCGAGATGCACGTGGATTTGCCTCTAGTACATAAAGAACATCCCCAGCCAATGCGTACTGCACATTGATGAGTCCGAGCACCCCGATCCCAGCAGCGAGCAAGGTCGTGGACTCTCGAATGCGATCGATCACCTCGACCCCGAGTGTTATCGGCGGTAAAGCACACGCGGAGTCTCCGGAGTGGATGCCCGCTTCTTCGATGTGCTCCATGACTCCTCCGAGGAAGAGTTCCGTCCCGTCGTAGAGCGCGTCAACATCAATCTCGATGGCATCGTCTAGGAAATGGTCGACGAGGACGGGGTGTTCAGGATTGACGTCTGTCGCGCGTTGGAGAAAATCGGCGAGCATGCTCTCGTCATACACGATTTCCATGCCCCGTCCGCCGAGGACGAAGGATGGACGCACTAGCACGGGGTAGCCCACTTCGTCAGCAATGGCCTTGGCCTCGTCGAACGACGATGCTGTGCCATGGCGCGGTGCAGGAAGATTGGCTTCCTTGAGCAAGCGACCGAAAGCGCCACGTTCCTCGGCCCGATGGATGGCCTCAGGGGAAGTACCCACGATTGGTACGCCAGCTGCTGCGAGTCCCTCTGCAAGCCCAAGCGGCGTCTGACCACCCAATTGAACGATTGCGCCGACGACAGTGCCGCTAGCACTCTCTGCGTGGAAGATCTCCAGCACATCTTCTAGCGACAAAGGTTCAAAGTACAGGCGATCGGACGTGTCGTAGTCCGTCGAGACGGTCTCGGGGTTGCAGTTGATCATGACAGTCTCGTAGCCCGCTTCACGCAGGGCCATCGCAGCATGAACGCAGGAGTAGTCGAACTCGATTCCTTGGCCGATACGGTTGGGACCCGAGCCAAGGATGAGAACTTTCTGCCGGTCCGAGGGCTCAACTTCTGTCTCACTGTCGTACGAGGAGTAGTGATAGGGAGTTCGCGCGGCGAATTCGGCGGCACAGGTATCGACCGTCTTGTAGACCGGCCGTACCCCGAGATGGTGACGTTGCGACCGCACTTCGGCCTCGGTCACTCCACGAAGATCGGCAATTTGCCGATCTGAGAATCCATGTCGCTTCGCGAGACGCAACGTGTCCTCGTCGAGCTCACGTGCATCTCGAACGCCATCCGCGACGTTGTTGATGAGCACAATTTGATCGAGGAACCAGGGATCAATCGCTGTCGCGGTATGCATGTCAGCCACGGTGATCCCGGCCCACAAGCCCAGCTGAACAGTACCCAAACGGCCGTCAGTTGGGATGCTCGACTTCGCAAGCAAGGCCCGCCTGTCAAGATCGCCGGGTAGCCCAGGCCAGCGGAACGGAGCGGTGCGGTCCTCCATCGATCGCAAAGCCTTTTGCAACGCTTCGGTGAACGAACGGCCGATCGCCATTGCTTCACCGACGCTCTTCATATGAGTCGTGAGCACCGGGTCGGCTTGTGGGAACTTCTCAAAGGCGAAGCGTGGAATCTTCACCACGATGTAGTCGAGCGTCGGCTCGAACGACGCTGGGGTCACACCCGTGATGTCATTTGGGATCTCGTCCAGGGTATATCCGATTGCCAATCGGGCTGCGATCTTCGCGATCGGAAATCCGGTGGCCTTAGAGGCAAGCGCCGATGAGCGAGAGACTCGAGGGTTCATCTCGATAACAATGAGACGGCCATCCTCGGGGTGCACAGCAAACTGAATATTGCAGCCCCCTGTGTCAACCCCCACGGCGCGAATGATCGCGATACCCACATCGCGCATGTGCTGGTATTCACGGTCAGTCAAAGTCACTGCTGGAGCCACCGTGATGGAGTCACCGGTGTGAACTCCCATCGGATCAAGATTCTCGATCGAGCAGATCACCACCACGTTGTCGTTGCGATCTCTCATGAGCTCAAGTTCATATTCCTTCCAGCCGAGAATGGACTCCTCGAGCAAGATCTCGGTAGTCGGACTCGCCTGTAAACCGGCACCTGCAATCCGACGCAAGTCCTCTTCGGTATAGGCGATACCCGATCCTGAGCCGCCCATCGTGAAGGAGGGGCGTACGACCATGGGGTAGCCGAGGGTGTCCACGGCCGCAATGCACTCATCGATCGAGTGACAAATCACTGATCGAGCCGACTCGGCACCTACGCCAGCAACGATTCCCTTAAATAGTTCGCGGTTTTCGCCACGCTCTATCGCGTCGACATCGGCACCGATCAACTCCACGTTGTAGCGTTCCAAAACTCCGGCTCGATGCAGCGCCATCGCCGTGTTGAGTGCGGTCTGGCCGCCGAGAGTGGGCAACAGCGCGTCGGGACGTTCACGTTCGATGATGCGCTCCACCATCTCTGGAGTAATGGGCTCAATGTACGTCGCATCTGCAAACTCTGGGTCGGTCATAATCGTGGCGGGATTGCTGTTGACGAGGATTACGCGCAGTCCTTCTGATCGAAGAACTCTGCACGCCTGAGTTCCCGAATAATCAAACTCGCACGCCTGACCGATAACGATGGGACCCGAACCGATCACCAGCACTGACTTCACGTCTTCACGGCGCGGCATTAGCGTGCACCCCCCATGAGATCTACGAATCGATCAAACAGGTAGGCCGAGTCATGCGGACCTGCCGCCGCCTCGGGGTGGTACTGAACACTGAAGGCCCGAGCCTGCGTGAATCGAAGCCCTTCGACCACGTCGTCATTGAGACACACGTGACTTACCTCCAGCGGACCATAAGGAGTATCGACGGCTTGATCAAGCGGTGCAGCGACAGCAAAGCCGTGATTGTGCGCAGTCACCTCAACATTTCCGGTAGCAAGATCTTGAACGGGCTGATTAATACCTCGGTGGCCGTAGCGCAATTTGTAGGTGCCCAAGCCGGCAGCACGACCAAGAATCTGATTTCCGAAGCAGATACCGAAGAGCGGTACATCTGCCGCGAGGACACTCTGGGCCAGCAGGACCGAACTATCAGCCGTTGCCGGATCCCCGGGACCATTGGACAGGAATACCCCGTCGAACTCTCCACTCGTCAGATCACCCGCCGAAATACTCGCCGGAACGACGTGGACCTCAATGCCGCGCTCAGCCATCAACCGCGGCGTCATTGCCTTAATACCCAAATCAACTGCGGCAACTCGAAAGCGGCGCTCTCCGACTGCAGGGATGACATAAGGAGCGGGCGTCGTCACTTCGGCAGTCAGATCGGCACCTTCCATGCCAGGACTGCTGGTCACCGCACTCACAAGTGTCTCCACCGACTCTCGTGAGCGATCACCGGTGAATATGCCGACGCGCATGACGCCCCGCTCACGAAGGTGTCGAGTGAGTGCGCGAGTGTCTACTCCACTGATCCCGACCACACCAAAATGCGCGAGATCATCGGACAATGTGCGCTGGGATCGCCAGTTAGACGGTCGTGGACTGAGTTCACGCACGACAAATCCCGCAACCCAGATGCGAGAGGACTCGAGGTCCTCGTCATTCATTCCGGTATTGCCGATGTGTGGCGCTGTCATCACCACTACTTGCCGGTGGTAAGACGGGTCGGAGAGAGTCTCCTGATATCCCGTCATAGCGGTGCAAAACACTGCCTCCCCGAACGTCGCACCTTCTGCGCCGAAGCCGGTACCACGAAACATGCGCCCGTCTTCAAGCACGAGCACTGCGGGCATCGTCATACGAGCCTTCCTTCAAGCACCGTGGGTCGACCCCGGTAGATCGTGGCGACAACGCGCCCAGGCAACGTGAGGGCTCGGTAAGGCGTATTGCGACTTCGCGAGGCCAGAGCAGCCGGATCCACCACCCACGTCGCTCCGGCGTCCACCAGCACCAGATTGGCGGGCTCACCCACCGCTAACGGCCGCCCCTGCTCTTCCAGCCCACCAATCCCCGCGGGACGAATGGACATTCGGTCCGCGACATCGGCCCAGCCCATCAGGCCCGTATTGACCATCGTCTCGATCACAACAGATAGAGCGGTTTCGAGTCCGAGCATGCCCATGGACGCCGCCGCCCATTCACAATCCTTCGATTCGCTGGGATGCGGTGCATGGTCCGTTGCCACCGCGTCGATCGTCCCGTCCGCGAGAGCCGCTCGTAGCGCCATCACATCAGTCACCGTGCGAAGAGGCGGATTAACCTTGTAGACCGGGTCATAGGTCTCCACCAAATCGTCCGTCAGCATCAAATGATGCGGCGTGACCTCGGCAGTAACTTTCACACCACGCGCCTTCGCATGGCGAATAATCTCCACTGAACCAGCTGTCGACACGTGGCACACGTGTAGGCGTGCATCAACGTGCTCCGCCAGGAGAACATCGCGCGCGATGATCGCTTCCTCCGCGACTGCTGGCCAACCCGCGAGCCCAAGGCGCGCCGACACGACACCCTCGTGCATTTGCGCGCCCTCTGTGAGTCGCTTCTCTTGCGCATGCTGCGCGACAACCCCTCCGAAAGCCTTTGTGTATTCGAGTGCTCGGCGCATCAACAACGCGTCATTGACGCAATGCCCGTCATCGCTGAAAATCCTGACTCGTGCAGCGGAGTCGGCCATCGCACCGATTTCGGCTAGACGCTCGCCCTGCAAACCCACGGTCACCGCGCCCACTGGGTGCACGTCACACAGTCCCGCTGCTTGACCAAGCCGCCAGACCTGTTCGACCACACCGGCAGAATCCGCAACTGGATCGGTGTTTGCCATGGCGTGAACAGCCGTGAACCCACCGAGGGCGGCCGCGCGAGA
>Ga0164295_10005329_pt1 | contig 10155 bp, 8 predicted proteins | sample GEODES006metaG_FD_111798 | JGI IMG/M metagenome (GOLD analysis project Ga0164295, IMG submission 111798) | Oligotrophic lake water microbial communities from Sparkling Lake, Wisconsin, USA - GEODES006 metaG | ecosystem: Environmental > Aquatic > Freshwater > Lake | place: USA: Sparkling Lake... | reverse complement strand
TGTATCGCTTGTTGCCTCACTCTGGGTGCCATGAGTTACCAGAGTATCAATCCCTTCAACGGCGAGCTTGTTAAGAGCTTCGTCGAACACACTGATCAGTAGCTCGAAACGTCGATTGCTATGGCTGAGACTTGTTTTGAAACATGGAGGAAACGAATGTTTTTCGACCGAGCGGACATTGTTTCCAGAGCTGCTGCCATGATGCGTGAGCGGGTGGAAGAGTTTGCGAGTCTAGTGACTCTGGAGATGGGAAAACTTTTGGCAGAGTCGGTCGGTGAAGTGATGCTCAGTGCGGACATTCTTGACTATTATGCGAGTCATGCAGAGTCCTTCTTAGCGCCCGAGCATTTAAAGCCTGAGTCTGGTGAAGCTGTCGTCGAAAGCAGTCCACTTGGCGTTATTTTCGGTGTGCAACCATGGAATTTTCCCTATTACCAGCTCGCCCGTTTTGCGGGACCAAATCTAATGGTTGGCAATGTTGTGATGGTCAAGCACTCAGGCACCGTGCCACAGTGTGCCATGGCTTTCGAGCAGCTTTGGAGAGATGCGGGTGCGCCCTTGGGGGCCTATACGAATTTGCTTATCTCGCACGATCAGGTGCTCGCCGTCATTGATGATCCGCGCATTCGAGGTGTGGCGCTTACGGGTGGCGTAGTCGCAGCTAGAGGGGTTGCCGAGAGAGCTGGCAGGAATGTCAAAAAAACGACGATGGAGCTTGGTGGAAGTGACGCCTTCATTGTTCTTGAGGATGCCGATCTGGAGAAGACGATCCAGTGGGCAGTCTGGGCAAAGATGAACAACATGGGCCAGTGTTGCATCGCTGCGAAACGCTTCATCATTGTCGAAGCATTGGCTGATCGCTTTTTCATGAAATTCAAAGCGGCCATGGAGGCCCTTAAACCGGGTGACCCAATGGATAGCACAACCACCCTCGGCCCTCTCTCGACTGAGGCCGCTCTGGTGCAACTCCTGAAGCAGGTCGATGAAGCCGTTGCCCACGGCGCCACGCTTGCCCTAGGAGGTAAGAGGGTGGATTGCCCTGGTGCTTTCATGCAACCGACGATCCTGACGAACATTGAGCCTCACAATCCGGCCTATCGCGAGGAGTTCTTCGGCCCCGTGGCCTTGTTCTACCGAGTCAAAGACGAGGATGCCGCCATCACGCTTGCCAATGATTCAGATTATGGTTTGGGAGGCTCTGTCTTCACTCAAAACATTGAGCGCGGCAAACGTGTCGCAAGCCGCATTGAGACGGGAATGGTCTTCATTAATCACCCGACTTGGACTGCCGCAGATCTGCCCTTTGGCGGTATCAAAAATTCCGGCTACGGCCGTGAACTCTCCAGTCACGGCATTCACGAGTTTGTGAACAAAAAGCTCATTCGTGTTTCGCCGATTGATTCGGCTGCCTAATCTCAACAAACCATTCTGATGAATACCAAATCCTACGCTGTCAAATCAGCCACCACACCACTCGTGCCCTTTAACCTCGAACGCCGTGCGCCGGGCGAGCACGACGTTCAAATCGAGATCCTCTTTTGCGGCGTCTGTCACTCCGACGTTCATACGGTTCGCAACGAATGGCAGGGCACGACTTACCCTTGCGTGCCGGGTCATGAAATCATCGGCCGCGTTGTCAGCGTCGGAGCTCATGTTCAGAAGTTCAAAGCAGGCGATATCGCTGGCGTTGGTTGTTTGGTGGATTCCTGTCGGTCTTGTGGAAGTTGTGAGGAAAATCTCGAGCAGTTCTGTGCAAAAGGAGCCATTTTTACTTATAACTCACCTGACAAGCACAGTGGTGGTATGACCTTCGGTGGCTATTCGGAGAGCATTGTGGTGGATGAGGCTTTCGTGCTGCAAGTTCCCAAGAACTTGGATCTCGCGGCTACGGCTCCATTGCTCTGCGCGGGCATCACGACCTATTCACCTTTGCGACATCACAAGGTGACCAAGGGCCAAAAAGTCGGTATCGTTGGACTTGGTGGACTCGGGCACATGGGCGTGAAACTGGCCAAGGCACTCGGCGCACATGTCGTGGTCTTTACCACATCACTCAACAAGGTGGAAGATGCCCTGCGACTCGGCGCGGATGAGGTCGTTCATTCCATCGATGAGACCGCAATGAAAAAGCACCTCAACAGTTTCCATTTCATTCTCGATACTGTCGCGGCAAAACACGACATCAATGCCTATCTCGTCATGCTGCGCCTCGACGGTAATCTCACTCAGGTCGGCGTGCCTTCCGAGCCACTCGCCGTGGATGTTAGCAATCTCATTTTTGGACGTCGAAGCTTCAGCGGATCGCTCATTGGCGGGCTAAAGGAAACTCAGGAGATGCTCGACTTTTGTGGGCAGCACAACATCACCTCCGATATCGAAATCATTCCGATTCAGAAGATTAATGAAGCCTACGAACGACTCGTGAGAAGTGATGTGAAATACCGCTTCGTCATCGATATGGCCTCCCTCAAGCAAGCCCCCTAATTCGTCGCTCTTATGACAAACATTACCAGCCGTGAGATACGATTCGCCTCACGCCCATCAGGTGTTCCTACCGCCAATAACTTTACTTTGGCAGAGATAACTTTGGAGCCGTTGCGAGGTCAGCAAGTTCTCGTGCGGAATCTGTTCATGTCTGTCGATCCTTACATGCGTGGTCGTATGAACGACCGGAAGTCGTATGTGCCGCCCTTTGAGATCGGCCAGGTGCTCGAAGGCGGTGCTATTGGGGAGGTGATCGAGTCCTGCTCGAGCGATTTTAAAATCGGTGATGTGGTCACTTCTAGATACGGTTGGCGTGAGGCATTCATCGCAGAACCCAAGGAACTGTATCGTGTCAACAAGGCCACACTGCCTCTCTCCGTCTATCTTGGCGTCCTTGGCATGACTGGTATGACAGCGTGGGCGGGATTGACGATGGTTGAAGTGAAGGCTGGTGATGTGATCTATATTTCGGGCGCAGCAGGTGCTGTAGGCCATGTAGCCGGTCAACTGGCAAAACTGCGAGGTTGCCGAGTGATTGGCTCCGCAGGTTCTGATGAGAAAGTAAAACGTCTCATGGAAGAATGCGGATTTGACGCGGCCTTTAACTACAAGGACGCCCCAGTGCTTGAACAATTAAACCGGGCAGCGCCTGAAGGCATTGATGTCTATTTTGACAACGTCGGAGGTGAGTCTCTCGAAGCTGCGCTATCATCCTTGCGAGTGCATGGTCGCATCATCGCTTGTGGTGGCATCTCTGGATACAATGAGGAGAAACCCAAACCTGGTCCATCCAATCTTTTTAACATGACGACGAAGCGCTTGACCATGAAAGGCATGATCGTGGGAGACTGGCTGGATCGACGAAGCGACTTTGAAAAAGAAGTCGGAGCTCACTATCAAGCTGGCAGGCTTAAAAGCATCGAATCGGTCGTCTACGGCATTGATCAAGCTGTAGCCGCATTCATCGGCCTCTTTGAGGGTAAGAACCTCGGTAAGATGGTGGTTCAATTAGCCTCATAGGCCGCATCCTTGTTGGCTGCCGGCTAGATTTTTCGCTCGATTCGCGAAAAGTCGGAGCTCTTGGGTTACTGTAAGGGGCATTAAAATGTTCTGCAGTATTCTGTCAGTTTCTCCGAGCAAGCAAGATGCCCCGGATTCTTGGCAAGCGCTGTCGCCGTAACTTGTTAGTGTCTAAATCAAAAAGCTCGCTGAGTGACCTCAGCGAGCATCCTTTGTCGGGCTGTGACAAGCTTTGTTATTTGGCAGGAGGCATCAGCACGGTGTCGATAACGTGAATGACGCCATTGCTGGCGACGACATCCGTCTTCAAGACCTTGGCATTGTTTACCATGACAGTCTCGCCAGTGACTTTAATGTCGAGTTCTGCGCCGTTAGCGGTCTTGGCCATCATGGTTTTCACATCGGCCGCCATTACCTTACCTTTGACTACATGGTAAGTCAGGACTTTGCCGAGTTTCTTTTTGTTCTCTGGCTTGAGTAAATCGTCCAGCGTTCCTGCTGGTAATTTAGCGAAAGCCTCATCATTTGGAGCGAAGACGGTATAGGGACCTTCTTCCTCGAGTATCTTGGTCTTGTCTGCAGCATCAAGTGCCGCAATCAAGGTTTTGAAAGTGCCTGCCGATTTAGCTGTGGCGATGATGTCATCGGCAGCAAAAGCTGCTGATGCGAAGATGCCTAACAAACTTGTAGTGACGATTCGTTTGATCATGTTTTTTGGGTGGTGTGGGTTTACTTTTGTTTTGTGAACGGAAAAGATTTTCATTTCCGAACACTCAATAGCTAGAGTGAGTATGCGTCTCAAGCCATGGGGTATACCCCGACTCTGTGATGAAATAGGGCGGCAGTATTTCACCCCATAGAAAGACCTCGTTCCGCCTTTGAATTTGGTAGGATGAACCCAAACTCTAAATATTATCTCATTGGTGGCGGCATCGGCTCCATGGCCGCTGCAGCTTTTATGATTCGCGATGGCGATGTGTCTGGTGACAATATCATCATCCTGGAATCTAATCCACTCATGGGTGGCAGTTTGGATGGAGCCGGCGATGCCCAACGTGGATACTCGCTACGTGGGGGACGGATGTTAACGACCGATCATTATGAGTGCACTTGGGACCTTTTTAAGACCATTCCCTCACTCACTTCGGCGCGCGTCTCAGTCTTTCAGGAAACCGTCGCCTTTAACGAAAAGCACCCAGCCCATTCGATGGCGCGACTCGTGGATCGCCGCCGTGCTATAGTTCCTGTTACTTCGATGGGCTTCTCCATGCAGGACCGTGTGGAGCTTCTCAAGCTCAGCCAGGCTGATGAAGAGGCGCTTGGTTCTAGTGCCATCACCGATCACCTTTCCTCAGGGTTTTTTGAGACGGAGTTCTGGTTCATGTGGTCCACTACCTTCGCCTTCCAGCCATGGCATAGTGCAGTTGAGTTTAAGCGCTACCTGCTCCGCTTCATGATGGAGTTCACACGCATCGAGACTCTCGCAGGCGTGAAGCGCACCATTTACAATCAATATGATTCGCTGGTCTTACCTTTGCAAAAATGGCTCAAAGGTAAAGGCGTTCATCTGATCAATGATTGTAAAGTCACCCATATCACAAACCAATCTGCGGAGGGTGAATACATCGTCACTGCCATTCAATACCAACGGGCAGGAGCGCGCGTGACGATCACCGTGCATGATGGAGACCTCGTCTTTCTGCAAAATGGATCGATGACAGATGCCTCTAGTCTTGGCTCCATGACCAGCGCGCCAAACCAACTGACTAAGCACGATAGTAGCAGCTGGGCACTTTGGGAGAAAGTTGCAGCGGGCAGACCTAACTTCGGCAATCCGGCAGCCTTCAATGGCTGTATCGCTCAATCGAGTTGGGAATCGTTTACGGTGACACTCAAAAATCCGATGTTCTTTGATCTCATGCGTCAGTTCACTGGCAATGAGGCTGGCACAGGCGGACTGGTCACGTTGAAAGATTCAAACTGGATGATGTCGATTGTTCTCGCCCACCAGCCGCATTTTCTCAATCAGCCTGCGGATGTCCAGGTTTTCTGGGGATACGCACTCTTTCCGGACCGGATCGGTAATTTCGTCGCCAAGCCCATGTCCGCCTGCAATGGTTTGGAGATTTTACAGGAGCTTTGTGGACATCTTCGCTTTGATCTGGATGTCCTCACATCCGCCAACTGCATTCCCTGCACCATGCCTTACATCACTAGCATGTTCATGCCTCGGCAGCTCAGTGATCGACCTTTGCCCGTGCCTGTCGAGTCAAAGAATTTCGCGTTCATCAGCCAGTTCGTTGAGATTCCGGATGATGTCGTTTTCACTGTTGAATATTCTGTGCGTGCTGCCCAGATGGCCGTTTATCAGTTGCTCGGGATTGACCGGGAAATTCCGCCAGTGACGCGACACGATAAAACATTGCGGGTACAGTTTGATGCGCTGATCAAAGCATTCACATGATTCATGGTCATCGTAGGGCTATACCCCATCGCAGGCAGGACGTCAGCGCGTTTAGCTTCGTGACCATGAAAACACTAATCACGGCAGAGGCCGTCTCTAAAGGTGGCCGGTCCGGAACTGTGAAGTCACCTGAGGGCGCACTGGATGTGACTCTGGGAAATCCGCTGGAGCGCGGTGTAGAATCCCACGGGCTGAATCCTGAGCTCATGTTTGCAGGGGCTTATGCTGCCTGCTACAACGACGCTTTGGTCAATGCTGCCCAAATGCTCGGCATAGAGGTCAAAGACTCGACGGTTCGAGCTTTAGTAAGCCTCGTTGACGGTGAACTGGATGGCTACGGAATTGCTGCGGAGCTTCACGCCGAGCTGCCAGGCATCAAGCGTGAACTGGCTCAGCGCATCATGGAAAAGGCTCATGAAACCTGTCCTTACTCTAAGCTCATCCGTGGTGAGGCGGCGATCACTCTGGTGCTCGACTGAGCGGTAGAATTTACCCCCTGACTCCTATCACCTCATGGATGAGCCGATCCTAGAACCTCTTCTTTGCTTCCGTCCGCTAGACTCGAAAACATGATCAAAGAATCTCCATCGCTGCTTTCCGTGCTCTGGCAGCGCAAATCGACGCTGATCGCCGCGCTTGCTCTGACTGCCATCATCACGTACCTCGTTCTGCATTTCGGTTTGGGGGCTAAGACCAGCACGCAGAATTTTCCGCTGCTCATCACGCTCGTCCTCGGTGGACTGCCAATGCTTTACGATCTGCTGAGAAAGTTGCTGAAGCGCGAGTTTGGCTCCGATCTGCTCGGTGGCGTTTCCATCATCACCTCGATCATGCTTGGTGAATACCTCGCAGGCTCGATCATCGTGCTCATGCTCGCGGGCGGTGAGGCCTTGGAGAGCTACGCCTTGCGCAGTGCCTCGTCAGTGCTTGCAGCATTGGCAAAACGCATGCCCTCCATCGCGCATCGCAAAACGGCTGCGGACATCGTGGATGTCTCTTTGATTGAGATGATCGTGGGCGACACACTGGTTATCTATCCCCATGAAATCTGCCCGGCCGATGGCGAAGTGACCGAAGGCCATGGCGTCATGGACGAGTCTTATCTCACCGGCGAGCCTTTTCAGATCACCAAGACCTTAGGCTCACTTGTCATTTCCGGTGCCATCAATGGCGAGACCGCGCTCACCATTCGCACCACGAAACTCGCCGCCGATTCGCGTTACGCGAAGATCATGGAGGTCATGCGTGAATCCGAGAGCAAGCGCCCGCAGCTTCAGCGACTCGGCGATCAACTTGGAGCCATCTACACCCCCGTTGCGCTCTTGGTGGCACTGCTCGCGTGGTTCTTGAGCGGCGATTCCTTACGCTTTCTCGCCGTGCTCGTCATCGCTACGCCATGCCCGTTGCTGCTAGGCATACCCATTGCCATCATCAGCTCCATCTCGCTCTGCGCACGCCGCGCCATCATCGTGAAAAGTCCTGTCGTGCTCGAACAGATCGCCGGATGCCGCACCGCCATTTTTGATAAAACAGGCACGCTCACTTATGGCGAGCCAGCGCTCACCGATCAACTCATGGCCATCGGCTTTGATCAACAAGAAATGCTCACTCTCGTTGCCAGCCTCGAGCGCTACTCGAAGCATCCGCTCTCACGCGCCATTATCGCTGCTGCGAAGACACAAAACCTGACCTTGCCTGAAGCCAAATCCGTCAGCGAGCAACCTGGCCATGGGTTGCGCGGAACTGTCGCCGGTCATGAACTCCAAATCACCAGCCGCAACAAACTCCTCCCGCAGAACCTTCCGGGCACGGATCAGCTTCCGCCCATCTCCGGTGGGCTCGAATGCGTTGTCGTCATCGATGGCCACTACGCTGCTGCGCTGCGCTTCCGCGATGCCCCGCGTGTGGAAAGCCGCAGCTTCGTGAATCATCTTGCGCCAAAGCATCACTTCGACCGCGTCATGATCATCTCCGGCGACCGCGAATCCGAAGTGCGTTACCTCGCCGATCAAGTCGGCATCACCGAGGTCCATGCTCAAAAAAGCCCCGAGGAAAAACTCATCCTCGTCCGCGCTGAAACCGCCAAAGCCAAGACGCTCTATGTTGGCGATGGTATCAACGACGCTCCCGCCATGATGGCCGCCACTGTCGGCATGGCCATCGGCCAGAACAGCGATGTAACCGCCGAGGCCGCCGGAGTCGTCATCATGGACAACTCACTCCAAAAAGTGGACGAGTTCATGCACATCAGCCGCCGCATGAGAGTCATCGCCCTGCAAAGCGCTATCGGTGGCATGGCCCTCAGCCTCATCGGCATGGCCTTTGCCGCCACTGGACATCTCAGCCCGGTCAGCGGAGCCATCGCGCAGGAGATTATTGATGTATTAGCGGTGCTCAACGCACTGCGAGCTGCGTTCTCGCCAAAGGTCATTCATGATTTGTGAGGGTGCCTTCGAATGAATAAAAAAGCGGCGGCTCCGTGTGGAGCCGCCGCCGTGCTTGAATCATGAGAAATCATTCCCAGAAGGGATTGGTGGCGTCCCTGTGTAGAGCCACCGCCCTGCATATATTATTGCTTGAATTCTCTGATATCGAATAGTTCGCTCGCCTCGATCGCCCCGGTTGTTAAGTCACGGGCCTGCATCTCAATGTGAGTGAGCCTTTGCACGTTTAAGCCGCGGATTCGCGCATCGTAGGTCGCCGCGCCAGTAAGCGGATCGATCGCCATGGCAATGTTAAATTCGCGCCTTGTCTGCACACCGAATTGAAGTGTGTTGATGAGGACAGCGACGAGGCGGACGCCCTGGGGCTTGTCCACCGTGCCACGCCAGCGAGATTCACTCCCCGCAACATTGATTCTGAACCTGTCTGCGGTGATATGGATACCGGCGTTAGGATCGGTGAATTCGGTCAGGACTTCCTGCACAAGAATCACATGCTCGCCCACCATGTGACCGATCACAGCAAGGTTGGTTTGGCCTGTGACAACCTGCCTGAAGAATTCTTCGCGAGGAATCACTGCCTCACCGAGACCAAGCACATCGGCGCCGAACCGTGGATCTTGGTTGAACACCAGCAGCAGATCCCCAATGACGAATGAGTCAGGCCGCGTCGCATTACCACGTGCTAGTGAGGTGACCACTCCTTGGGCGACATTTTCGGAGAGTTCGACCACGACCTCAATGTCGGGCACGAAGTATTCGTTGCCTTGCAGATCGACATAGACATGACCCGCTGACTTCAGTGTGCCGCCAGCAGTCACTGGATAGGTCCAAGTTGACGAATCGTTACCACGGACTCCCGCCCGGTCGAGGAAGTTTGCTGGCAGAGCTGCGGCGTTGGCTTGGTAGCACTGCTGCACGATCTGGAAGTAATTAGCTTGGATTGCGGCCTGCGCTACAGGGTCGCGCAACAACCCAGGGGCGCTGGCCGTGTCACGGCGAGCTTCTGAGGTGCTGAAAAGCGAACGTGCCGCACCTAGTCGACGCGTGCCCAGATTGGTCGAGACTACCGAGAAATTGCGGTCACGGCCAATGGCATTCACGTCGGCAAGTCGGTCGAAGTCTGCTGCACCGATCCCAGTCCCTGCTTCGCCATCTTGCCCGATCACGGAGGACCCAAAGATAAAAAGCGGTGTTCCGTTCACCGTGGCTGGGATGGTGATCTTCTTGCCGGTGACGACAATGCCTTGATTGGCGAGGTCGAGGTTCCAAATCGGTCCTTCCGTCGCAAACGGAGACAATGGGACCTTTTGCGTGAGCACACGTCCATCCAGCATCACTGCCCTCTGTGCAGAGGCGAAAGAACTTACGGAGAGAAGTGCGACTAGCGTGGCGGTTCTCGCTAGGCTGATGTAACTGCGACCATTCAGGCGATTCTGATTTCTTTTGTTATGCATATGGGTTTTTTTGGGTTTGTTTTGCCCTTGGGGGGAAATGGAGGCCTTCACGGGAGGCGGAATCAATCGATGCCGTGAGAGGTTTGGACGGATCTGGAGAGTATGGCGGAGGTCTGGGGCTGTGGGTGGCTCCAGTGGTTCATCTTCCTAAGTTGCTGAAAAATAATCATAAAAAACAGCGGCAGCTGCATTTAGTTAAGGCTTGAATAAGGTTAATTACTTCTAATTACTATTTAATATATGGCTGTTAGATTTAACTTTTCTAATAGTTATTAGGGTTACCTCAATT
>Ga0164295_10005328_pt1 | contig 10155 bp, 6 predicted proteins | sample GEODES006metaG_FD_111798 | JGI IMG/M metagenome (GOLD analysis project Ga0164295, IMG submission 111798) | Oligotrophic lake water microbial communities from Sparkling Lake, Wisconsin, USA - GEODES006 metaG | ecosystem: Environmental > Aquatic > Freshwater > Lake | place: USA: Sparkling Lake... | reverse complement strand
TCATCATCGTCATCGCCATCATCATCGTCGTCATCGCCATCATCGTCGTCATCGCCATCATCCTCGTCATCAGAGGCATCATCACTTATGCTCTGTCTAGGTTGCCTCTTGTCTTTCTTCACCACCACAGCCTGTTTCTTTTTGTTGTGGTTGCTCTTCTCGTCGACGAAGAAGTCAGCGTACTTGTACCCCGCTGCGCCATCCTCCTCGTCAGCTTCCTCGTCCTCGTCCTCCTCTTCGCCTAGGGCATACATCGTCTGCTGCACAAATAGCATGTCATCTGGTTCGGATCCAGAGTCCTCGTCGTCGTTGTCATCATCCTAGCAGACAACAGCAATTTAGCTTATGGGCAAGTGGTGGCAACCAAACAGGTCAACACTTACCTCGAATTCCTGATTGCGCTCCGCTCTCCCTTTCATTTTCTCCAGTTTATAATTGCGCTTGGCTTCCAAGTTATCCTCTTTATCTAACCACGCCTCCATTTCGTCTAGTTCGTCGGTCGCATCATCCAATTCAGCATCATTTACATCATCCCCATTTTCATCTCCATCGTTGTCAATTATTCCATCATCACCAACATCATCTTCTTCATCTGCATCGTCATAGTCTGCAATATCATTTATATCACCATCATCAAAGTCGTCATCTGCTTGTTCGATCGGCTCATCCTCATCTGTTACTTCATGAAGATTATCATTACTCTCGGTCAGATTATCATGATAACCAGTAACAGGCTTCTCAGCGCTTCTGAGGAGTCTGGTTGACACCTTGTTGACATATCTCAGAAGCGGTCTGTTCTTGGTCTGTAACTCCTCCCATATCGATCCATCGTCCATCCCTGCCAATATCAATTCTGCGACTGGTCCTAACTGCCTTTTCTTCGGTAATATTTCGACAGATGCATCATAGACATCCTTCAGTATCTGAGAGTACCTATCAGCCAGATGTTGAGAAGGGATGCACAACTCATCTATGGCCTTGATTAATTCTAACACACGCTCCAAATGTTCTTTTAATGTTAGTCTCATCGAAATCGCTCTATCTAACTTAGCAATTGAGGCAATTCTATGGAATAATAGAAAGTAACAGATTACAGGTTACCTACACCTACACGTCATATCTCACAGTGACTATAAGAATAGCAAGCTGTACTAACTGCTGATGATGAGACCCAACCAATGCCGATACTCAGTACTGTACTGTGTACATTGTACTGTATTGAGTACCGTACATTAAATCGTTATTCAATGTCATCCACACATATCGAGCTTATCAGGCTGAAGCATGAGCTGTGTGAAAAGTATGAGATTGCCATCGGGGAGGAGCTGGACTCCAAGCCCAGTGGGGTATGAAAAAATCTAAGTACTTTGATATTGCATATTTATTCTCATGATATGATGGACGACATATAACATTATCCTTCAATAGCAAAAGGCGAAGATATGGCAGCAGCATCGACTGAAGGAAATGATGGAGAATATAGCAAAGATCAATACCGAGTTGGATCGATTGTATACTGATGCAGACTCTCTGTTGCTCGATGAACTCAACAACATCCGTGCGACGGGACTCACTTCGTACTATGACAAGCTGAATAAGACCCGAGAATACTATCAGATGTTTCCAGCTTTGGAATCGCAATCCATCAACTCTGATATAGTAGTTTTAAATACAGATGTGAAGTTTTCTGGTGAAGAAATATTCGGTAAGTATCTGGATCTCAATGAGCTTTACCTGCAGTTCAGCAACATCGCTCGGCAGGCGGGCATCGAACAAGACTACACACAGTATCTGGACCGCTTCAACACCTTCTTCTACTTGCCAGAGAGTGTCAAGTCTTCTAAACAATACTCGGAGTACTTGGACCGCTTGTGGCAGTACTTGTTCCACTTCTTCAAACGAGTGCATCCACTTGTGGAGTTCAGCAGTATATTAAACGAACTGACGAGTGATTTTCAATTGAAATTGAAAAATGGGGAGATACACTTGAGTGGTGGTGGTTCAACAAGTAAAACTCCCAAGGAACCCATGCCGCTGAGATTAGGTATGTTTAATAGTCCAGAGGAGCTTGAGGTGCTCGGTAAGGACAGACTGAAAGAGGCTTTGGAGGCAATCGGCTTGAAGTGCGGCGGGACGGTGAGGGAGAGAGCTTTGCGGCTGTGGTCGGTGCGGGGGAAGAAAGTGGAAGACTATCCTGCACAGCTACGATCTAGAGACACAAAGAGGCGTGACCATTCCGATGATGTCACCACCATTGGCGACTGGGAACATCATGTGAGTGATGCTGAAAGGTCCAAGTAGATTCAACGATGACTTGTTTACTTCTCTTCCTTTTTATTGTTGATATAAGGCAATCTGGAAAGAGTATAAGGTCATTTACATATGCGACTTGATGGCAAATATCGTGACTGCCACACAACGACATGCGGAGAAGCAACAGACCCGCACCATTGAAGAAAAAGAGGCAGAAATGCGCGAAGAAGAATTCGGTGTGTTACCAGTAGCTCGTAGTGTAGCGGAGGATGCAGCAAACGAGGACGATGACGAGGGTCCGATATATAACCCACTCAATCTACCCTTAGGTTGGGACGGGAAGCCAATACCATTCTGGCTATACAAGCTGCATGGGCTAGGAGTAGAGTATAAGTGTGAGATCTGTGGTAATCAAAGTTACTGGGGCAGAAAAGCGTTTGATCGACACTTCCAAGAATGGAAACATGCTCACGGAATGCGATGCTTAGGTACATGCTCACAGTACATGTGTAGTCCATAGTACTACTTCTTCTTCTTCTTTGGTATCGGCATGTCACCATCTATTATGACGATGCACAGGTATCCCCAACACGAAGCATTTCCACGACATCACCAGTATCGAAGATGCTCTCCATCTCTACTCGAAGATACAAGCTTCTATCCACTCAGAACAGTTCACCACTGATGCCGACGAGGAGTTCGAGGACACCGAAGGTAACATCCTCAATCGCAGGACCTATGAAGATCTCGCTCGACAAGGTCTACTGTAAACTTAACTTAACGTAGATTAACATACCGTGTTTCTCATTATTTGGCACAGCAGTTCTATTGATGCCCTGTCATGTGCGACATTTTGTGACTCCATTAATTTATAATCAGGAGGTATATTTATTTCGTTGGTTGTTCTGTCACGTTGAATTGAATAACAACAACAACACAATGGCTGATGAGTTCTTGCGAAACAAGCGGTATGAGTATGTGGCCAACTCCAACTTGGTGTTGGAGGCAGATCGTTCAACTGATCTCGGTAAGAATCGCTTTGCAGATGAAGGCAAAGGAGAGGTTGAGACTTTGAATGGGAAGCTAGACTCTATCAGGATGGGTGATCGCTTGAATAAAGGACAACTACGCCCTGAATTGGAGGAGAAAATCCAGAAGGCTAAGATGAAGAGGAATCGAACAGATGCAGCGGAGGATACTGGTGCATTGAAAAGAAAAAATAATAACACTGATTCTAAAACCTTCTTTGCTGCGAAAGGATCTTCTATTTTAAATCAAGTAGATGATCTTGACGCCTCTAGTTACCGACCCAAGACAAGGGAGACTAGAGAGGCATATGAGGAGCTGCTGAGAGAGATGCAGTTGGTGATTGGGGATCAACCCCAGGACATTCTCCGTGGAGCAGCGGATGAAGTCCTGAGTATTCTGAAGGACGACAGCTTGAGAGACACTCACAAGCACAGGGAGCTGAACAAAATATCGAAGAAGTTCACCTCCGAGGAGCTGTACAGAGTGATCAACATCGGCAAGCGTATCACTGATTACAAGGTAAAGACGGAAGAGGTGGAGGAAGTGGAAGGTACTGCAGACGAGGAGATGGCAGTGGTGTTTGACGACGAGGAGGAGGACGACGACGTGGATAAGGACATGGATGAAGTGAACGAGGGCAACGACGACGATGATGACAAGGAGGGGGTAGAGGCGATGGGTAGAGGTATGTTGAAGGGGCAAGAGGACCACGAGGGGATGGATAGAGATGTCGATGAGAAGTATAATGTTGATGTGCACGAGATAGATGCGCATTGGCTGCAGAGACAGATATCGAAGCACTACTCGGATGCGAATGTCTCCTCGAAGCTTGCAGATGACATACTGAAGACTTTGCAGATCTCTGATGAACGTACGTGTGAGAACAAGCTGGTGTTTCTGTTGGACTTCGATAAGTTCGAGTTCATCAAAGTGCTCATGAAGAATCGCGCTAAGATCTACTACTGCACGCTGCTGAAGCAAGCCCAGACCGATGAAGAACGATCATCTGTTGAAGACACTATGTTGAATGATATGGAAGGCAATGGAGCGTACCTACTGAAGATGATTAAGCAGAAGGCATCGGCGGAGAACTGGACACAAGATAGAATTGGTGAGTTCGCGAGTAAAGCGAGGAGAGAAGCCCGTGCACTCAATAAGGGTAAGGAGCTAGAGGAGGAGATGTCCAAAGATGAACAAAGCTTCCTGATCTCTGAGAACAAGTCTGCGATTCCTCAGGACAAGGTGATCAATCTGGACGACCTCACCTTTGCTGATGGAGGGCATCTGATGACCAACAAGCGCTGCGAGTTGCCTGAGAAGAGTTGGCGTGCTCAGAAGAAGGGGTACGAGGAAGTCCATGTACCAGCTCTGCGTCCGGTCATCCCTCCGAATGAAAGGCTTACAGAGATAGCGGACTTGCCGGAATGGACACATCCTGCCTTCGGCTCTATTCGCTCATTGAATAGAGTGCAGACGAAGATGCTCGATGCCGCGTTGCATAGCTCCGAGAATTTGTTGTTATGTGCTCCCACAGGTGCTGGTAAAACCAACGTGGCATTGCTATGCATGTTGCGACAGCTTGACCTATCTAGGAAAGCAGACGGTTCGTTTGACTTGGATGCTATGAAGATCGTGTACATCGCTCCGATGAAAGCATTAGTTCAAGAGTGTGTCCTAAACTTCAGCAAGCGACTAGAATGCTTCGGAGTGAAGGTGAAGGAGCTATCCGGTGATCAGAACCTCACCAGACAGCAGATTCAAGAGACCCAAGTCATCATCACCACTCCGGAGAAATGGGATATCATCACTCGGAAGTCAGGGGACCGCACATACACCCAACTAGTGCGGCTCATGATCATCGATGAGATCCATTTGCTGCATGATGATAGAGGACCAGTGGTCGAGTCTGTAGTTGCTCGAACCATCCGACAGATCGAGAGCACACAGGAGATGGTGCGTCTGGTCGGTCTCTCTGCAACACTACCGAATTATGAGGACGTAGCTTCGTTCCTTCGCGTAGATCCCGAGAAGGGACTGTTTTTCTTTGATAACAGCTACCGCCCAGTCCCTTTGCAGCAACAATACATCGGCATCACCGAGAAGAAAGCTCTGAAGAGATTCCAGTTGATGAACGAGATATGCTATGAGAAGGTCTTGCAGCAGGCAGGCAAGAACCAGGTGTTGATCTTCACCCACTCAAGGGCGGAGACTGCCAAGACAGCTATCGCGTTACGGGACCTCGCTGCTAGTAATGACACCTTGACTCGCTTCCTACGAGAGGATAGCGCATCCACAGAAGTGCTGAAGTCAGAGGCGGCTGCAGTGAAGAACAGTGACCTGAAGGACTTGCTTCCCTTTGGGTTCGCGATTCATCACGCAGGCATGTCTAGAGTGGATCGTAACCTAGTAGAAGATCTGTTCTCTGATAAGCACATCCAGGTGCTAGTCTCCACTGCTACACTGGCGTGGGGTGTGAACTTGCCGTGCCATACCGTTATTATCAAGGGCACGCAAATGTATAGTCCTGAGCAAGGCCGATGGGTGGAGCTGTCACCCTTAGACATCATGCAGATGATGGGCAGAGCTGGTAGATATGGTCTGGACTCGGAAGGAGAGGGTATCATCATGACCCAACACTCTGAGCTGCAGTACTACTTATCGTTGATGAACCAGCAGTTGCCCATAGAGAGTCAATTGGTTAAAAAGCTTCCCGACATGCTTAATGCAGAGATAGTGCTCGGCTCCATATCCACTATTCGCGAGGCGGCAGCTTGGTTGGGATATACTTATCTCTACGTACGAATGCTGCGGAACCCTGCATTGTATGGCATCACCTCGACCGACATCGAAGAGGACTCTTCTCTATTGCAAAGACGCATTGACTTGGCGCATGCAGCGGCAGTGGTTCTAGACAAGCATGGATTGATAAAGTACGATCGTAGGACTGGTGGGTTCTTATCGACCACTGTCGGTCGCGTAGCTAGTTACTACTATGTCAGTCACGAGACGATCAGCACATTCAACGATAGTCTGAAAGCATCGATGAACGAAATTGAGATATTCCGCATGTTCAGTCTATCCGGTGAATTCAAGCAGATTCATGTACGAGAAGAGGAGAAGCTGGAGCTGCAGAAGCTGGTCACCCGAGTCCCCATCCCGGTCAAGGAGAGTGTCGAGGAGTCCTCGGCTAAAGTCAACGTCTTGCTACAGACCTATATCTCGCAATTGAAGCTGGATGGATTTGCATTAGTTGCAGATATGGCCTATATCCAGCAATCAGCGTGTCGATTGATGAGAGCTATTTTCGAGATTTGTCTGAAGAAGGGTTGGGCATCTCTGAGTGAGAAGGTGTTGCAGTTGTGTAAGATGGTCGAAAAGCGCACTTGGGGCTCACAAAGCCCTCTAAGACAATTCGATAAGATACCTGAAGTCATCATTCGCAAGTTAGAGAAGAACAGCGACATACTGTGGGATCGATACTATGATTTGAAGCCGCAGGACTTGGGTGAGATGGTAAAGATACCGAAGATGGGTAAAACGCTGCATAAGTTCGTGCACATGTTTCCAAAGCTAGTGCTGAATGCTCAGATCCTCCCGATCACTCGATCTCTTCTGAAGATCGACCTCACGATCACACCCGACTTCGAGTTCGATCCCACTGTCCACGATGCGAATCTGTTGTTCTGGATTCTTGTCGAAGATGTTAATGGAGAACTCATTCTGCACAGTGAGCCATTCATTCTACGATCTCAAAATGCTATGGATGAACACCTCGTCAACTTCACCGTCCCCATGCTCGATCCAATGCCTCCTCAGTACTTCATCAAAGTCATTTCCGACAGATGGATGCACTCGCAAGTAGTTCTGCCTGTCTCGTTCCGGCATTTAATTCTACCGCAAAAATTCCCTCCTCCCACCGAGCTATTGGACTTGCAACCGCTTCCTGTCGCAGCCTTCCAGAACTCCATGTATCAGGCGCTGTACACTGAGTTTCAATACTTTAATCCCATTCAGACGCAGACATTCACAACTCTCTTCCATCACGACGACAATGCCCTGATCTGTGCTCCTACTGGTTCAGGCAAAACAGTTTGTGCTGAGTTCGCGATCCTACGATTGTTCAGTAAAGATCCGTCGGCCAAATGTGTTTACGTTGCTCCCAAACCGGTTAGATCATTTAATTGTTGTCCCACTATTATTCTTTATATGAAGAAGTGTATCTATCCTATACATATATACTTCTAAGGATATCGCGAATGCTACTTTCCAAAATTGGAACACCCGACTGAGAGACCAACTTGGGGTCCATGTCGTCCTGCTCACCGGGGAAGCGACAACGGACCTCAACTTACTCAATGCGGGTAGCATCATCGTCACCTCTGCGATCCCGTGGGACATGCTCAGTAGAAAGTGGAAGCAACGCAAAGCAATCCAGAACATATCGCTGTATATATTCGACGAGTTGCAGCTTGTGGGAGGGAAGGAAGGACCAACTCTAGAGGTGGTTGCTTCGAGAGCTCGATTTGTTGCTTCGCAGTTAGAAAAAGTCGTGCGTATTGTAGGGTTGTCCGTTTCTCTAGCAAATGCGAAGGATGTGGGAGACTGGATCGGTGCTCCATCGAGCAGTATTTACAACTTCGCTCCTGATGTACGTCCCGTGCCTCTTGATCTACATATCCTCAACTATGATACAAATCATGCCAGTAGTCGTCTCTTAGCAATGGCCAAGCCAGCTTACAATGCCATCATCAAACACTCTCCATCAAAGCCTGTCATTATATTTGTGCCATCGCGTAAGCAAGCGCAACTGACTGCCATCGATTTGGTAGCGTACGCAAATTCCAGTGGAAGTCCTAATAGATTTCTGCATGCTGACTCCTCGGATTCATCGTTCGAACTAATCTTGAAGAAGCTATCCGACATCACAGCATCCCAAACAGTAGCGCAAGGTGTTGGGTTCTTGCACTCTGGGATGATTAAATATGACTTGAATGCCATCGAGTCACTGCTTCAGGAAGGAGTTATCCAAGTGCTTGTGGTCCCTCACAACATGTGCTGGTCTCTGAAGACCTCCGCCCATATGGTCGTGATCATGGACACATCATTCTACGAGGGCAAGGAACATCGCTTCATTGACTACAGCATCACGGATATTCTACAAATGATTGGAAAGGCATCACGACAAATCATCGATCAATCCAGCAAATGTCTCTTGATGTGTCACTCACCCAAGAAGGAGTATTTGAAGAAGCTACTACACGAGCCGCTACCTGTCGAGAGCCACCTGGATCACTTCCTCCACGACCACCTCAATGCGGAGATCGTCACCCGCACCATCGAGAACAAGTCCGACGCGGTCGACTACCTCACCTGGAGCTTCTACTACCGACGATTGACTCAGAATCCGAACTACTATAACTTACAAGGAGTATCTCATCGCCACCTCTCAGACCAGCTGTCTGAGTTGATCGAAACGGTTGTGACAGACCTGGAGCAGAGTAAGTGCTTGAGTGTTGACGATGACATCGATGTGTCTCCGCTCAATCTAGGTATGATCGCTAGCTACTACTACATCGAATACACTACTGTGGAGTTATTCGCATCAAGTATCACTGCAAAAACGAAGGTGAAAGGTGTTTTAGAAATCATCGCTGCTTCATCGGAGTATTCTCACATGAGTATTCGTCAGGGAGAAGATCAGCAGCTGAAGAAAATTGCAAATCATATCCCGAATCCCGTTCCCGACCAAGCTCGATGGGAAGATCCTTCGACTAAAACGTTGGTGTTGCTGCAAACCCATTTCTCGCGCTACACCCTTACAAGTGATCTATCTGCTGATTTGTCCACCATCCTAACTGATGCGATAAAGCTTTTACAAGCGCTAGTGGATGTGATTTCTTCGCAGGGGTGGCTACGTCCAGCATTAGCTGCCATGGAAGCATCACAGATGGTTGTACAAGGCATGTGGGATAAAGATCCTGTGCTATTGCAAATTCCTCACTTCGACGAGCGCATCATATCGGAGCTGAAAGCTTTGAGTAAACCTGTGGAGAATGTGTTTGATGTCATCGAAATGGATGATGATTTGAGAAACGAAATATTGAAGATGCCAACAAGTAAACTATCAGATGTTGCCATGTTTTGCAATGCATATCCTAACATAGAGGTGAACTACGAGTTGGAATCTGATGAAGTTGAGTGTGCTGACTCCGTTGTGTTGAAGGTGAAACTCAATCGCGAAGTCGACGATGATGTCGAGAGTATTGATTCCAGCTCGTTGGGTAAAGTTGTCAGTCCACGCTACCCTGTCGCGAAGAGGGAAGGATGGTGGCTCGTGGTGGGGGATGTGACCAATAACTCTTTGCTGTCCATCAAACGAATCGCTCTCGCCCTAGACACGACGGTATGAGAAATATCAATTGACATGATTTTGAACTATTGTATTTCTCCTTATTTCATTGCCATCCTTTATATGAAAGGTGAAGTTGGAGTTCCCCGCACCGGACCTACCAGGTGACTACAACTTCGTCCTCTACGTGATGTGCGACAGTTACGTGGGCTGTGACCAAGAGTACGAGTTCAATCTTATCGTTGTTCCCTCTGATGACGTCTGATGCATGCATGTTGCACATCGTAGTATTATAGCTCAATTATGAAAGGTTCATCAAATTCAATCATTATTAAATCATTTAACTAAGCACCAGTTGTGTGTAGTATCTAAATCTATTCAAGCATTTTACATAGCAGCTCTTTAACTCCGGCATCCATTCTTTAAGAACAACAAAAATGTCGTTGACCATCATTTACGAATGATCGTTGACCACAGTGGTGATTCGCTTACGAGTGGCCCTGTACAGTAGAGGGATTGATTGA
>Ga0164295_10005324_pt1 | contig 10159 bp, 8 predicted proteins | sample GEODES006metaG_FD_111798 | JGI IMG/M metagenome (GOLD analysis project Ga0164295, IMG submission 111798) | Oligotrophic lake water microbial communities from Sparkling Lake, Wisconsin, USA - GEODES006 metaG | ecosystem: Environmental > Aquatic > Freshwater > Lake | place: USA: Sparkling Lake... | reverse complement strand
ATTACTAGAAACGATCGCAATTTCATCGTAAATATAAGAAAAATACTTTATTGGGAGAATGAAATCGTCAATATCCGCAATTTCATCTGCAATATCAATAACGACTCGATTTACACGATAACTCTTCTGTTCTCTCAACTCCGAATTTGATACATAATTTATCTTATTTTTGACACGAAACCGGATATCATTGAACTCGATGCATTCTTTGCAAACTCGTAGATATTCATCTTCTGGAAGAGATCCGTCTCTTAGCACATCCATCATGTCCCATATCAATAGATTCACTTTTTTCATGGTCTGATATAAATCAGTGTATTTCATTATAAACCTCTCTAGTTTACTATATAGCAAATCGTACTCTTTTTGGACGTCTAATTTTCTGGAGTCCTTAATTTTTTGCAATTTGATATCTAAAATGGTCAATTTGTCGATTGCCTCTCCAAGGGAAACCGGCAAATATATTAGACCATCTTGCTCACAAGAATAAATATTTTTACTCATAATGAATATAAATTCGTGTATATATTCTTGTATAAATTAAAATATATACACATACGCATATGTACACATATATCAATGGGATAGAAGCGTACTGTGAATATGGACTAGGGGACAGTTTGATTTGCTTTATATTTTTCAGTCAAATTAAAGACTATATTGAGTCGCATAATATCCATATAAATTACTATTGCAATGCGGCACATCATAGAAACTTGGACGAATTCAATTCATCCAAAAATGTACATTTGCTTCCATATAAAAAAAAAGGATACCATTTATGGCAAGGGACAGAGAATTTGAAGTCGGGAAAATACATCGAAGACATATTGTGTGATATGTTCAACAAATTTCTGGCGTTTCATAGAATCCCGATTGTCGTGTATAAATTCGAATACTGCGATTCGGACCTTTTGATAAAGAGCGTAAAAATCGAGAATCCCGGCATTGACACCCTGATTATCAATTCCACTCCTAAAAGTTGTCAATTCAGTCACGACAAGAACGAGTTAAATTGGTTTATAACCGAATTAAGTAAAACACGGAAAATCGCGGTGACGGAATACATAAACGATTCGATTATATCTCTTCATGATAAAACGATACGTGATGTTGCTGCCATTGCAAAAACAGTGAAAACCATCATAGCAATTAATACTGGTCCGTCACTTGGATTATATAATTCGGAGGTGTTGGATGCGGTGGACAATATATATTTGCTGGACAATGCTCCGTATGCTGATTACATATTTAAAACTCGGAAATTTACGAAAATTAATTCATTAGGTGGGATGTATTTTATGTTGAACCGTTAACCGTTAACCGTTTGCATAACTCATATTATAACCTAATGTCTAGTCGTATTTTTTGTTGCCCTTCAATAACTGCCCTTCAGGCAGTTATCTTATAGCAACGGAAAACACTACTAGTCATATACGTTAGTCGTATGGGTTTTTGCCCATACGACTAGACGTTAAAAGTTTGATACTTGACATAATTTACAAATATTTTCTATAAATTATACTCATATTTTGATTCACATTATCACTCTAATATAAATCAAAATAAACACAACACTGCAATACTATCCAACCTCTCGCCAATTCAAAAACAAAATGCCTCCGAAATCAAAAAAAACACAACTCTCCGATATTTTCATTCGAGATTCCTGTGGAATCTCTTCTGAAAATTGCGAATTGACTACCTCTTCCAGAGTCCGTAAATCCTTGAACTTTCTCCTCATCGTCGAGTCTCCCTCTAAATGCGCCAAAATCGAATCATATCTTGGACCCAAATACCAGTGTATTTCCTCCAAAGGACATATTCGTGAAATCGACGGGTTATCCAGCATAAACACCAAAGACAAATTCCAAATTGAATACACCCTCATCAAAGACAAGAAAGACCACGTCGAAACTCTCAAGAAAACCGTCGCAAAATATTCTCCTCTCAACATTTTGTTAGCGACCGACGACGACCGAGAAGGAGAGGCAATTGCCTGGCATATTTGCCAAGTATGTGGTCTCGACCCGGTTGTAACCAAACGCATTGTTTTCCACGAAATAACACAACCTGCTTTGGCGGCGGCAGTTAACTCACCGACCAAAATCAATCTATCTCTGGTTGCCGCGCAACAGGCACGACAAGTTCTAGATATGGTCGTCGGGTTCAAGATCTCGCCTCTCCTCTGGCGTAACCTGGGAAGCAACCGGAAGAATGCCTTATCCGCAGGTCGATGCCAGACTCCTGCTCTCCGCTTAGTCTACGACCATCACCAGAAATATACCGAATTGCGTTCCGCGGGAATGACGCAAATATACAAAGTATCGGGTATTTTCACCAATCGCGCCATCAAATTCGATTTAGACGCGGACATCACCTCTCAATCATTGTTGTTGGAATTCCTAGAAAAATCCAAAACCCATGAACACCGTCTTACCATTGGAAAAACGAGACCATCGACCCGTTCCCCTCCAAAACCATTCAATACTTCCAGATTGTTACAAGTTGCCAGCAACCAATGTCGCCTCTCACCAAAACAGACAATGAACCATTGTCAAACACTTTACCAATCTGGTCTGATTACCTATATGCGAACTGATTGCCAGAAATACTCCGACGTTTTCCTAAAAAAGAGTTCCGAATATATCAAGTCGGAATATGGCGCAGAATACATAGGCGATTTAGATTCCATTAAATTGGTTGATACGACGATGCCTCACGAAGGTATTCGTGTGACCAACCTCTCGCTAACTTCCATGACAAGTAACGACACCGGATTATCGCGACTATACAGTTTGATATGGAGAAACACCGTCGAGAGTTGCATGTCAACCGCAAAATATAATATGACAGATTACTCGGTTTCATCGTCTCTAAAAGACATCCAGTACAAGTACACGATGGAGACACCGGTGTTCCTAGGTTGGCGCCGAGTCGAAATCAAGGATGCGGGGTCTTTGACAGAGACCCAAGCGACAGAATCCTCTCTCTCCCTGTATTTGGAACAAATTGCCAAATCTCCGACTCCTCTCACATGGTCTCTCATCGATTCCAAAGTAACCATTGATTCGCGTATGCCACACCATTATACGGAAGCATCCCTCATCCAGAAACTCGAAGATTTAGGAATCGGTCGACCGTCTACTTTCTCCTCCATTGTTGAAACGATACAAGAGAGAGGATACACAAAGAAAACCGATGTCAAGGGTATTCTGCAAAAATGCACAGAATACAAGTTGCGTCCTTCGTCCTCTCAACAATTTGTTTTAGAGAAGACCGAACTGGAGAAATCATTCGGAGATGAAAAGGACAAACTGGTCATCCAACCAACAGGTATTCTAGTGCTCGAATTTTTGCTGCAACATTTCGACGACTGTTTCTCCTACGATTACACCAAATCGATGGAATCCGAACTAGATATCATATCCTCTCGATCATCCGAAGACGCATTAGAAACTTGGCACGAAATATGCCGCAAATGTTTCGACGATATCACCGAGAGGTCGAAACCTCTAGCAAAACAAACAAAGCAGACATTTGCTTTATCGGATACCGCGGACCATGTATTGGTATTCAATACGTACGGTGCTTCCATCAAGTCTTTGCTGAGAGGCGACAATGGAAAACCAGAATATTCAAAAATCCGACCAGAAGTAGAATTGGATATAGAAAAAGCAAAACGAGGGGAATATACGATGACAGAATTGATTTGGAGAGAGGATAATGGATATTTAGGCAAATACCAAGGTGCCCCAGTATACTTGAAGAAGGGGAAATTCGGGTTGTATGCGGAATGGAGCAAAACAGGAAACAAACAGACGATCAGTTTGCGAAGTATTACGGACTCGAAGAGGGAGGAATACGAGGATTTTGCAAGCGAAGCGGAGGAGAGATTCCCTCAGCACCTCTGGTGCAAGCGGAATCTCTTAGGCAAAATGAAACCTCACATCAAATCTGCAAATGAAATCGTGTTAGAGGATGTTGTCAGACTCATTGAACAGAAATCAAATGTCATCGGCGAAGAAGACGCTGCCGCAATGTTTTTACCTCAATCCGTTTTGGAACCCGATGATGGAGAGGATATACCGACAATTGGGTCTGGAGGAATAAAAGGTTATGGAGAATTAGCAAAGTCGAATGTGGGGTTGTCTCCCACCGTCATAAAGGACTCCTCCGGAGTCCGTGACGGCACGAGCAACAAGACATTGCTCCGCTCGCTGAGACCCGACCTCTCGATAAGAAAAGGAAAATACGGTCCCTACATTTTCCACCAAACCACAAAAATGCCCAACCCCGCATTCCACCCCATCAAACCTCTCAAAGATAAATGGGAATCCATGGCAACCCTGGAGTTAATTACCGCAATAGAAAACACATATCGTCTTAGTATATAAATTGCAAATAGGGAATGGCAACATCTGAAATAAAATCATTCATTAAATATTTTTTCTTTATATTTGTTTTCATTGTTTCATTTTGTCTAATAAACATCAAGTCCGTCGAGTTATTCGGACTTGTTCTGTTTTTCATGATAAATATCATTTTCTGTCTTTTCATAGGAAAAGACATAACGGATGGATCCATTTCGTCCGATGGTAAAAACATGGAATGGACAGTTCGTTATAGCGTTCTCATCATTTCCATGGCATTCTCATTAGTTTCATCCATAATGATGATGATGACAATCGTCACACTCCAAAATAAATTTGCAGAAAACCATTCCGCAATAGAATGGTCGCCGAATGACCGTCTGAATTTAGATAACGCAAAAATCATTTTCACAACTGTCACTACCTTCATTGGTGTCGTCGCAGTTTACGCATACAACACGCCAGAGGATGTCCGCAAATTCACATACAATGTGTTAGACAATATACTAAACGGGTCTGGTTCAGAAGGTATATTCGATACTATATTGAACGGGTCAATCGGAGACTGGGTTCGGGTCTTGTTTCCAGTTGTCGTGATTGGTTTAGGAAGTGCACTTTACGGAAGACTCCAGATGCCGCCTCTCGAAGTAAATAAAACGCCGAAACGCGTTGTCTGCGATCCTTTGAATGACCCTGCCATCCAGGATTTCAAGGATTCGTTCATCAAATCATACTGGTTCCTATTCGCGTTTTTAATCGTCGTATTCTCGCGCCCGTTTGTAGAGGCGAACTTCAACCTCTTCGGACTTTCGCCGAGTGCTCCTCTCGGATTTTCTCCCGGAGACAGATATCTGGTTTTCGGACAAAACCCTTCAATTAGTTTGCTTTCGGTATTGACTCTCGGAATTTCCAATTTATTGGGAATGAATAAACGAATGCGAAAAAAGATGGAAGAAGAACCTGCAGAAGTGAAAAATAGTACGGACGTAGGAATAATCAAGACGTGCATTGCCGGATTGGTTGCGGCGTTTGCGCTGTTAATATTAATGAGTATACAAAACGTCATTGCATTCTACATATTACTCGGTTCAGTTATTGCGGGGGTTGCCATGTTCATTTTGTCTTATTTCATACCGAAAGAGTCCAACCCTCTATATTCTAAAACAGGCGTGGGTAAAGCATTATCCGTCGCAATTAATAGTATTTTACTAATGCCTGTCCTGAGATGGGATGTTATCTATTTACTTGCGAAATATGCGTTTGGGTTCGTTGGACTTCTTTATGCTGGGTTTAGTATTCGAGATTTCCGCAATATACCTGAAGGGGACCCTTGTCTATTCAGGGACGCGCATATTCGCCAACTCTACATCGCATTCATAGTCTTCTTAATTGTCTACTACACATTCAATACATTCACGTCATCTACAATCACATCTATCATTACCAACGTGGCACGTTTCTTAGTCCCCCCTGCGCTATTAGGACTATCCTCTTACCTCGTATTCATTACTAATTATTTCATGCATATGGCACCGAAACTGGTTGTACAGTGATTCTCTATTAGGATAAAAGACACATAAATAAATCGCAATGCTATATTGTTAACTGCGTTCTAAAATGAAATACTATGAAACCACTTGTGCAGAGTATATCGCGTCGTCGAAACAGACGGATATGCATCCAGAACTCAAACCAACACTCGAAGAAATGCCGGCGTCTTTAAGCGAATTAGGGAATATTATATTCTACGGTCCTTCCGGAGTAGGTAAATATACCCAGTTTCTGAAATTTGTAGAAAAGTATGCGGTAAATGGACTGAAAACGGAGAAGATGACTGCGGCGACAGATAAGCAGACTTATGAGTACCATATTAGCGATATTCACTATGAAATCGATCTGGCGCTTCTTGGTTGTGAATCGAAGAAACTATGGAACGAATGTTTTTTCCAGATTGTAGACATCGTTTCCACAAAAAAAACGAAATGTGGAATCATCCTCTGCAAGAATTTCCAGTCAATCCATAGCGAGTTATTAGATGTATTTTATAGTTACATACAGCATTGTCGCGCATTAAGTATTCATATTGCGTTTGTCCTCTTGACGGAGCACGTGAGTTTTATTCCGAACCGTATTCTTCAATGCTGCAAATTAATACCAGTAAAGCGTCCAGACGCCGAATTATATAAAAAATCCAGAAACGGACAAAATCCGCGATTTGGTGGTCCGAAATCGCATAAGACGTTTTTACAGCAAATTCATCCATTGAATCATGACGTCACCGTGTTTAGTATGCTGAGAAGAGACCCCCCATCGATCGATTTTGCGCCAGAGTCGTTGCTCAACATGAAAGAAATGCATTTGATTGCGAAAGTCGATACACCCCCGAAAGACGTATTTAATATTGTTTGCGACAACATCATTGCAAAAATGATTGACCACAGTAACATCGATATTATATCATTTCGCGACAACCTGTATGATATATTGCTATACGGTCTCGATGTAACGGAATGTCTTTGGTACATTCTTTATCACTTCGTGGAGAATGGGATATTCGTAGATGAATCCGGCGAAATACTTTCCGAAATAATGGAAAAGACTGATTCGTTTTTGAAGTTCTACAATAACAACTATAGACCAATATACCATTTAGAGAGTATGTTTATTTATTTGATAACGAAGATATATCGATATCAGTCGAAATCGAATGGACCGAAAACATGCACTTAACGTATTAGGGATTCGAGAGGACGCGAACGAAGACGAAGTCAAAAAGGCATATCGTTCAAAGATACTGCAATTTCATCCAGACAAGAACAAATCCCCCGACGCGGCAGAGAAATTCCGCGAAATACAAGCAGCATACAGATATTTGCAACTTTTACCGGAAGACGAAGTTATCAACGACGACTCTTACCCAGATATTCTAAAAACGTTTCTGTCGACGGTTTTTCGAGAGGAAACCACGCCTCTCATATCAAAAATAATTGAGATAATTGGCAAAAAATTATGCCTACTAGTTGAGCACAATGTAGACCACATTGTCGATTATTTGCGGACAATCAATCGAGACACATTGAGGATCGTCTATGGCGTGCTAATGAAATATCGGACGGTTCTGCATTTATCGTCTGAATTAATCGAGAGGATAAACGAAATTTTTAAAACGGAAGAAGAGTGTATTGTGCTGAATCCGGGTTTAGAAGACTTATTCTCGGATGAAAATGTGTATATTTTGAAGCGAGAGGACCGGTCGTATTTGGTGCCCCTTTGGCATCATGAAATGACATTTGAGCATCATGGGAAGGGATTGTACGTCAAATGTTTCCCAGTATTACCAGAATATATGGAGTTGGATGAGTGCAATAATTTGACAGTAACACTGCAATATCATTATTCGGAGTTATGGGATAGAGAGGTTGTAGTGGAAATTGGCAGCAAACAATTTACAATACGCGGGAATTCATTGAGATTAACTAGTGAACCACAACGCGTTGAATATTTAGATTGCGGGGTTCCTTACAATAATTCGGAGGATGTGATGGACATTTCTAAGAAACAGTCGGTCATCTTTATAATAACTATCTTCTTCGATGGAGCGCGGTAAATAATATATCAAATAAAGTGTTATATTATTATATTTGTCTAGATGGTGAGGTCTTACAAAAAACAAGTCGAGTTTATCAAAATCGACGGCGACAAAATATTGGACTTGAATAGTATCAAATGGGTCAAGAGAGTAAAGGAATGCATGGAGATCTGTACGAAAGGCGACGGATGTTATGTCGGAGATACGCACAAATTATGCAAAGCAAACAATCCTGAGTCGTACGAACGATTAAACCGACATTTCGAATAATGTCAGATATTCCTGATACGATGACATTATGAAGCAATAATATATATCATGGAAGTTTGTGTTTTAGCAAAAATAGTTTTTCTTCTTTCCGTTATCATCACGTCGTTCGATTTATGTATTTCTGGAATACATCTGAGTAATATCTTGTTCGATATCTTGTTTACTTTATTCTTGGTCTTTATCACAAATATGTATTGTGAATATTGGATCGCGAAGGGTATTGTTGTGTTTTCAATACTTGTTGCAGTATTATCTATTGTAGTATGTGTTACAAAAAATGAAATAAATAAACAAATCGTAACGGACGAAATAAATAAACGAACAAACTCCAATGTCAATGTCTAGTAATTTGTGTATTCGTTTTTATAATACATAAATTGTGACTTATTATTTATTAACGGGATATTATGCTGCCTTCTTCACCACCTTCTTGACTACCTTCTTCACCACTGCCGGTGCTTCTGCTTCGACAGGTTCTTCTACTGGAGCAACCGGGACAGCAGGCACAACAACCGGAGCAGAAGGCACAGAAACCGGAGCAGCAGGAGCAGCAGGCACAGAAACCGGAGCAGAAGGTACATAAGGTTGTTCCTCATCGTCACTATCATCTACTGCCGCAGAAACTGGTTGAGGCGCAGATACCTTCTTCTCAACAACCGGCACAGAAGGTTTCTGAGTCTGCGCGACCTCAGGTTCGCCTTCCTCCAAATCCTCCTTAGGAATATGGACATTGCAAACTCCTCGAACTGACAATTGAGGATGATTGTTCTTCACGACACACTGGAACAACTTCCAAGTGAGTCCCCAACCCTTTCCACCAATCCAGATTCCACCGCACTGCAAAACACATGCGACATTGCTTCTGGAAGGAATATGGTCCATTGGGGTAGTATTATCATCCGCAGGATAAATCATCTGCGACTTGATGTTGTAAATCTCCGTATTCCAACGCCCATCATAAAATGGGACCTTGGCACGAAGAGAAGGTGGTTTGGTTAAATCAATCTTCTTGGTATCCTTATTGCGACTATACTTGATGAACGGGAAAAATGTGTGCTTGGCAACTTCGCGGGACATTGACTCGCCCCACCATACCTCCGAATTCTTAACAGCAGAATCCAACACGAAGTTCTCGAATTCCTTCAACTTCTCGAGTGCCTGACGAGTCGCGGGAGTAGCATAATCCTCACTTGGGAAAGAGAGAGAGAGACTATACTTTCCATCCGACTCACCGGTCTTCTCATCGACAAAGTCGCTGATTCCCCAGGTATTCAAAAAGGGAAGAGAAATATGCAATCCGCGATTCGTTTGGTTGCTGATAATATTGACGGACTTTCCACCACGTTCATTCACCTTTGGTTGCATGAAGCGCGAGTTGGTAACATCCCATTCGGGTAAAGTGAGAACAAAAGATTTAGACATTTTGGCGATAAGATTCTTTGCAAAAAATAAGCGTTAAAAAAGGGTTAGTTATAAAGTGTGGAGGATAGAGAGTATATGTTGGGGGGATACAATATATAGTGAGGTGTCTTTAAGTAGGTTTTAAATATATTTTAGTGGTTTAGTGGGTTACTGGGTTACTTACCTTACGGACTACTGTCAAAACTGTCCTGCGAAGATGGATAGAATGAGTAGTAGTCATCATCATCATCGCCATCCGATGTATAGTCAGGCACGTGTTCGCCGGGTATATAGGCAGGTTCGGTCATCTCATCAATATATTGATCCGCAAATCCATTCTGGAGGTCTGGGCAAACCTTTCTCTCCGTCGTCCCGTTGCTCAAAACGTAATCGCGAACCGTTCGGAAAAACCCCATCGAGAGGCGGGTATCGCCAATGACGTGCGTCACTAACACCGCAATTTCCTCGGGAGACTCGATCGCGATTAAGTGGATGTCAAATTTCGCAAATCGATGATTGCCGTATT
>Ga0164295_10005323_pt1 | contig 10160 bp, 5 predicted proteins | sample GEODES006metaG_FD_111798 | JGI IMG/M metagenome (GOLD analysis project Ga0164295, IMG submission 111798) | Oligotrophic lake water microbial communities from Sparkling Lake, Wisconsin, USA - GEODES006 metaG | ecosystem: Environmental > Aquatic > Freshwater > Lake | place: USA: Sparkling Lake... | reverse complement strand
GTTTGCCATTTCTTGGCTGGAGCACTGTCGCAGGAGACCTGCGCGTAGGACACTTTTTTGGATTGCACTCGATTCAAATAGCAGCAATCTTGCTGGCAATTTCTCTGATCGTGCCGCTGGCTTTCCGAGTTCCGCTGCTAATCGTCGGCAACCTTACGTGGCTGGGTTTCGTTGGACTAGTTACCTGGCAGTCGCTCAGGGCTGAGCCATTTGCTTCGCCTAGTGCGCTGACTTTGACGGGGCTCGCTGGCCTTCTGGCTGTTGCCAGCTTAAGCTTTGCGCTCCTTGTCATAGCTCAAAGTAGAAGTAAATCCACGAAGTTGTCTGAAGCTGGTCAAACCGAGAATTAGCACCGTCGAGAAAAACTGAACAATCCAATAAGTGATTTGGCTACGCAAAACACCGAGCAAACGTAACAAAGAAAGGAAATTGAATGAGCGACGAAGCACGATGGATGTTGGCATTTGCCTTTATTTCTCTCCCAACAATTGCATTTGGAGGGCACTTTCTGCTTTCCATTCTCAAGAAACAAGCAGGCACAGAGAATATCTCGAGCATCCAGCGCGAGTACTTCAGGGCTGGGCACGCTCACGCCGGAGTGCTTGTTACTCTCGCGATTATCGGGCAAATAGTTTTGGATTACTCGCTCTTCAATGACACATTGGTTTGGGCCATGCGAATTGGTTTGGTCGCGGCACCCCTCCTGATTTCAGGTGGGTTCTTTGGTGGAGCACCGAAAACCCCTGACGCACAGCCCGGTGGGCTTGTCAGGCTGATTCCTCTCGGTGCAGTGGTGATGAGTATCTCAACAATTGGTGTCGGACTGAGCTTGCTTCTAACGATCTAATCTCAAATTCTCAGGCGGGTTCGAATCCCCCATTCTCCGCGGCGGAGCAATCCGACCGATAACTGGTTGAGACAGTTCAAAGCCCCCGAGCAATCGGGGGTTTTTGTTTTGGCGAGGAACTCAAACCCGGCCAGGCGTGTGAAGTGCACATAAACTTTGGTGATGAGCTCGCTGGTCATATTCGCGCTGAACGTCAAAATCCTTGCCAATTTTTATAAAGATGTGTTGGGCATTTCCCCAACACCACGGCCAGGAGACAGTAAGAAAGATGTTCGTTTAGGCAAAAATGGTGATGAACTACTTATCCACTCGATTCCAAATCGGATAGCCAATAGCATCGTGATTCAGTCGCCTCCCGTGCCACGGGATAACTCGGCGATGAAACCAGTGTTCGATGTTGAGTCGCTTTCGATCGCAATGGAGCAGGTGACACTTTTGGGTGGCATTGTCACCGAGCGGACTTTTACCTTGGACGGTTTGACTCGACGCGACATCGTGGATCCCGAAGGAAATGTGGTGCAGCTTCGAAGTTCGGTTCTGTGAACTCTTTCCAAATCGTCGCAAGCTACGAAACAAGAGACCGGGCTGTTCGAATCCCCCATTCTCCGCAGTGAAAAAGCCCCAGAGAAATTTGGGGCTTTCCTTTTTTGCTCGACCTGAAAAAGGAGGCGTGATTAACTTGCAAAATGCAAGTTAATCAAATAGGCTCCCTCTGCAAACACAAACATTACGAATGCAGAGGAAATGTCATGGAACTAGTTTTGGTAACAGGAATCAGCGGGTATGTCGGCCAACATGTAGCCACCGAATTGCTAAATGCAGGCTATCGAGTGCGAGGCACTGTTAGAGATGAAGCCAAATCTGCTTCCGTATTGAAAAACCTCGGAGGTTTTGCCGACACCAAGAACTTGGAATTTGTGAAGGCTGATCTTCTGAACGACAAAGGCTGGGATGATGCAGTCAAAGGCTGTGCATTCGTTCTACACATCGCATCCCCTTTCGTTCTGGCGGTGCCTAAAGATGAAAATGAACTTATCGCGCCAGCGGTCGAGGGAACTCAAAGGGTCCTAAATGCGGCTAAACGAGCTGGAGTGAAGCGTGCTGTTCTAACTTCTTCAGTAGTGGCAATGACTTCGGGTCGCGCCTCTGGAAATTATGGAACAGACTCCTGGTCTGATTTGACTGCAAACATAGGGGCCTACGCAAAAAGTAAAACACTCGCCGAACAAGCCGCTTGGGAAATCGTCAAAGATGGGGAAATCGAGCTTGTGACAATAAACCCAGGGTTCATGCTTGGGCCTGCAATCGGTAAATCGGGCGATGGCCAAAGTATTGCGATGATCGCAGGGCTCATCTCTGGCAAACTGCCGATGGTGCCTCAGGTTGCCATGGGCATGGTGGATGTTAGAGACGTGGCCAAACTCCATGTCGCCGCCATGAAAGACAAGAAGTCAGCTGGCAAGCGTTACATTGCCTCGACAGCAGAGCCGGTGGCTATGTCAAAGCTCGCAGCAACTCTCCGCGGTGCAGGCTATAGCAAAGTTCCATCAATCAAAGCCCCTAACTTCATGATCAAAATGATGGGCCTCTTCGACCGGGAAGCTAAGGGGATGGTTCCTGAACTCGGTCGAATGATCTCATACGACATCTCGGACACAGTAGATAGTCTGAACTGGGAGCCAACCCCGATAGATAAGTCCGTTTTGGAGATGGCTGCCTCGATCTCTAAATAGGAGGCCTATGAACACCGACTCGGAATTGCTGAATCCCGAGTGGAGATCACCCTGCCCTATCGCATCAGGTTTGGATATCCTCGGAGACAAATGGTCGCTAATCATTGTTCGCGATTTAATCGAACATTCCTCTAGAACTTACTCAGAGTTCGCGTCATCCCCAGAAAGAATTTCGACAAACATACTCGCTTCTAGGCTGAAGCAGTTGGAATCACTGTCGATAATCGAGAGAGTAAATCCAGATAAGCCTTCTCGCAACAATGCTTTCCAACTTACCCAGCGAGGCAAAGCTTTGCGACCGGTGCTAGAAGAACTGGGTAAGTGGTCGCAGATTCATCTGAAAGAAATTCATCCAACTATCGTCACGATAATCTAGTTCAACTTCAATGGCCATTGGCGTAGAACAATGGCGTAGAAAGGCATTTCAGAAGTTAAGTTCCGCCTAAATGTTGGCTTAGAGGGCATTAGTTCGAGTGAAGTATTCTCCGCGGCGGAGCAATCCGACCGTCAACTGGTTGAGACAGTTCACAAGCCCCCGAGAAATCGGGGGTTTGTGAACGAAAGGCGCCTGTTTTCGATTCTGCGGGGTTCTCTGCGCAACTACAGTGGAAACTCTGATGTCTATGCCACAAGCCAAAGCTGAATCCCTAGGACCCGCCTTCAACCGGCTCTGGTCCGCTTCGCTGGCAAGCAACTTGGCCGACGGACTGTTCAAGACCTCGGCTCTCTTGTTGGCGGCAACACTCACCAAAGACCCAGTGGTTATCTCAATTCTTGCGGCAGTGGTCATGCTCCCGTGGTTGCTGTTCGCAATTCCCATTGGCGGACTCGTTGATCGGATTGACCGCCGATTGTTACTCGCAACCGCGAACGCCATTCGGTTCGTGATGGCGGCGTTCTTGGCTGTGACGGTGGCTCTGGATTTTGTCACGATTCCCATCTTGTACTTTGTGGCATTTGTGATCGGGGCCGCCGAGGTGCTCTATGACACCACGTCGCAGTCGATGATTCCGCAGGTTCTTAAAACCAAACACCTTGAAAGAGGTAACGCTCGATTAGAAATTGGCGCTGTTACCGTCGGTGAATTCATCGGTACGCCGCTCAGCGGTCTACTTTTCACGGCCGCTATCGCCCTTCCCTTCGCTTTGGGAAGTGCCGGAATCTTGGTCGCCGCGGTGCTGGTTGTGATGATTCCCGGCAACTTCAGAAAAGCTATCGCAACAGACGAGAACAATGTTCCGACCGAGCCCACCAAATTTTGGGCGGACATTCGGTTTGGAATTCGGTACCTTTACGAGAACAAGACATTGCTGAAGTTGGTGATGCTGACAGCCAGCGTCGGAATGTTTTCGGCCGCCACCTCGTCCACCGTTGTTTTGTTTCTCACTGAGGAACTTGGGGTGGAGCCGGTGTGGTTTGGGTTCGTGTTTGTCGTTTCCGCTGTCGGAGCAATTCTTGGGTCCATCACTGCCCCCAAGGTTTCTGCACGATTTGGCAGGACCACCGTGATGGCATATTCCATGATCGCCTTTTGTTTAGCGGCCGTGCTGACCGGGCTTTCGCCGAACGTGTTCGTGTTCGCTCTGGTCGGGCTTTTGATGTCGGTGACTGTGACGTGGTGGAACGTTCTATTGATGTCGACGTACCACCAAATCATTCCGAACGAACTTTTCGGACGAATTCATGGAACGAGAAGGACATTGGTTTGGGGACTCATGCCAATTGGTTCCCTTCTCGGGGGACTCATCGCACAGTACGGGCTGCGGATGCCCTACTTCATCGCAGGGGGAGTGGCGTTGATCATTGCGTTCTTTGGCTTTCGGTTCACCACCCGACTCACGCGCCTGCTCAAGCCAGAGATTTAGAGACTTTTGCCTTCGCGGCGGAGCAATCCGACCGAAGCTGGTTGAGACAGTTGAAAGCCCTCGAGAAATCGGGGGCCTTCGTCAATGAAGGATGTTAACTACTTGACAAACTATGAGTTAAGTAGTTAACTAAATTTGGCTGGGCTTCGTTGGACTAGTCACATGGCAATCGCTGCGAGCCGAGCCATTCTCCGCCCCCAGTGACCTCACGCTGACGGTCTTTAGCGCCCTTCTTGGAGTTGCCGCTGTCAGTTTCGTTCTCTTGGTGCTGTCTCAACGTAGGAGTAGGTCAAAGCCGCTGAACTAGGACGGTGTTCGCCTCCCATTCTCCGCATCGAAAAAACCCCAATTTATCGGGGGCTTTTGTCGCGTTAGGGGCGTCTATCGTGAACCAACGTCCAAAAAATACTGCGGAATCTAGATTTCACGGAGTAGCAGATTCTTCCTTGAGAAAAACCAAAAATGTTGTTGACAAGACAATTTAACTTTACTAGGTTAGGAGAAATTACTGCTACCAAAAGGACGACATGAACGCCTGGAAATTCACCAAAGCCCGCCTGTCAGCCGTTCTGGTGACAGCGATCACCGCAGGTCTTCTCGGTCCGGTTGCCGTGGTGAGTCCGGCTGCCGCGGAAGAAGTCGCTTCCTCCCCCGCCGGCACGCCTAACCCTTCTGTCGCGCAGATGACCGGGGTGAGCATTTCGGGAACACTCTCGTATCTCGATGAGGCAACCGGCTTGCCGGTCCCGATCACCGTGGGTGACGGCTTTATTGACCTTTACAACTCCGAAGGTTGGTACGATGTCGCCAACCCGGATGCCGAGGGTTTTTATTCATTTTCTGATCTTCCAGCGGGTACCTACTACCTGAAAGCGAGCTACTCCGGTCAAGATGTTGAGAGTATTCCCTCTGAGTGGTACGCCGACAAGCCGTCTCGGGGGGTTGCCACGGCTGTCACCGTTGCTTCGACGGTCGTAGCAAATCGGGACATCACACTGGCGCCGGGAGGGCAAATCTCTGGCACGCTAGACACGCTAGTGGACGACGTGGTAGTACCCGTCGCTACCGCCACCGTATGCGCACTGTCGGTCAGCCCGACTCCGGCCCTTGTCGAGGGCGAAGACTACTGGTGCGCCACCTCTGGCGAAGACGGAAACTACGTCATCAGCAACCTGCCCAATGGTGATTTCAGGCTCTACATCGAAACGAGCGACGTTCTCGGTTTCGGCGAAACCGGGATGTTAGTCGGCGGTGGCTGGATCGGAGCGTCGGGCCTGACCTCGACGTTCGCCACAGCGGCAACACAGACGATAGCGAGCACGGGCGGGACCGAACTGACGGGTCGAAATGCCACTTTGGTCGCGCCCGCCACAATCAGCGGTGTAGTCAAGTACTTCCCCACCACAGCCACCACTGTTCCAGCGGTAATGGCGGGGGTCACGGTAGCCATTTACGACCTGTTGGGACACGTAGTGGGTTGGGCCCAGACAGGGGACAATGGCAGCTACACCATCTCTACCATGGGACCAGGGCTCTACTACTTGGGCGCTTCGGACGACGCGGGTCTTTACCCCAAGGTCCCCGATGCCGATCCGCTGGTCCTGGTGGCGGATGAGTATTACCTTGACAAGCCCGACTTTGCTGTGGCGACTCAAATCACGATGGGCTCGAGCAACCTCACGGGCTACAACATGAACCTCGCTTACGGCGCCTCAATCACAGGCAAGGTCACGAGAGGAACCACCTCAACGGCTGCACCCGGGGTCGAAGTGTGCCCCTATGTCACTGAGTTCATCCAGTATGGGGATTGTGTCGTCACGGACGCCTCCGGGAATTACGCGATCACGGGTCTTCCCAATGGTAGTTACAAGCTGTACTTCTTCGGCGAAGAGGTCGGACTCAAGGATGCCTGGCTCGGTTCTGGACCTGTCTACACCTATGCGACCGCAGTAGCCCAAACCGTCTCAACCTCGGGTCTGGGCCTAACGGGAAAAAACGTCACTCTCGTGATTCCTCCGTCTATCAAGGGCAAAGTGACCTATACCGCTGATGTTTTCAACGAGGAAACACAGGAGGTCGTTACTGGTCCGGTTGGCCTGCCAGGGGCGACGGTCGAGTTCTACAACTCCACGACCGGTGCCTATGTCGCCAGCGTAGATACCGACGAAAACGGCGATTACACCTACATTCCCGAGGCAGCCGGAAGCGTCAAGATCTTCGTTGATCCATCGCTAGCAGAGTATTACGGCGAAGGAGCGCTCGCCCCCGAGTGGTTGACGAACGTTCCCGGCCTCAGCCTGGCGACAGTAGTTCCGTTCACGACAACGAGCGTGACGGGTAAAAATGTCCACCTTGCGCCGGCGGCCACTATTTCTGGTCAGGTCGTTTACGACCTTGAGAACTTGCCGCTCACGAATATTGGTGTCGGCGACGTTGAAGTGTGTGCCTATTTCTCGGCAACGGAATTTTTCGAGTGCGGCACCTCGGACGAATCCGGGTACTACACAATCGAGGGCCTTCCGAACGGCGCCTACAAGCTCAAATTCGACACGACGGACGCTGCTGTCCCTTTGACGACGTCATGGTTGGGTTTGAGTTACAACACTTCCCAACCGACCTATGCCGCAGCCGCCACACAAACCATTTCGACCGATGGCGTGTCTCTTTATTTGAAGGACATGGAACTTCCATTGGGAACACTGACGACGGCGCTTCCCACGATCTTGGGCACCAGCTCGGTGGGAAGTACGTTGACGGGCGAACCGGGCGAGTGGGGGCCGGAGGGTGTGGAGCTCACGTATGAATGGCTTCGTGGCACCACCGTCGTGGCGGAAGGGCTCGAGTACGTGGTTCGGCCCGGGGACATGGGTTATTCGTTGACGTTCAGGGTGACGGGTTCGATGGAGTTCTACACCACCGCGTCGCGGACAAGCGCCGCGCGCGTGATTCCGGTCGTTCCGTCCATTCGGGGACTAGTGACCTGGTCAGGGATTATTGGTTACGACGAGGCCGGGGACCCCATTTTCGGTGACGGCGGTCCGCTGTCAGGCGCGACGGTCGAGTTTTACAACTCCACGACCGGTGCCTTTGTCGGCAGCGTGGAATCCGACGAAGACGGCAGCTACACCTATATTCCCGTGGGATCCTCCGGAAGTTTCAAGGTCAGGGTCGATCCAATCGACGCGGACTTTTTCGGCGACGGGGTGCTCGCCCCCGAGTGGTTTACGAACGTTCCTGACATCAGCCTGGCCACAGCGATTGTCTTTGCTGGAAAGGCCCTGACGGGTAAGAACATCAATGTTTCCCAGGGAGCGAGTATTTCCGGTTCCGTCTCTTACGTCAATGGCGTAGGCGAACAAATATCCGTCGGCGGCGTTGACGTGTGTGCTTATTTCTCGGCAACGCTAGATCCGTTCGCGTGTGGCACCTCGGACGATAATGGGGCCTACACGATTGACGGCCTTCCCAACGGCGCCTACAAGCTCAAGTTCGACACGACCAACGCATACGACAACCAAAACCCGTCGCTCCCCTTGACGACGTCGTGGTTGGGTTTGACTCAAAACAACCCCCAACCCACCTATGCCTTAGCCGCCACACAAACCATTACCACCAATGGCTTGTCTCTTGGGCTGAGGGACCTGGTGCTTCCATTGGGAACACTGACGACGGCGCTTCCCACGATTTCGGGCACCCCCGCGGTGGGGAGTACGTTGACGGGTGATCCGGGCGAGTGGGGACCCGAGGGTGTGCAGCTGATGACTGAATGGCTTGTTAACGGCGTGAGCGTGCTGGGCGGGCTCGAGTACGAAGTTCAGCAAGCCGACGTGGGTAAGTCGTTGACGTTCCAGGTCACGGGTCAAAAAGAGTTCTACGTCACCGCGTGGCGGACAAGCGCCGCGGTCATCGGTGGTAACGCGTGGGATGCCAGCCCAACACCGACGATTACGGGTACGGCGAAGTTCGGGCAGACGCTCACCGCGAACACGGGCACCTGGACGCCGGTTCCGACGAGTTTCACGTATCAGTGGCTTCGCGGCACCACGGTGGTGGGAACGGCCAGTACCTACGTACTTCAGGCAGCAGATATTGGTTTCCCGCTCACGGTGAAGGTTCTCGGCGTCAAGGCCACTTACGCGGCATCACCGCAAACCAGTGCAGCTACGGCGACTGTGACGGTCGCGGATTACACCCTGTCCCCGGTTCCGACCATCACCGGAGATCTGAACGTGGGTAAGGTGCTGACGGCGGTAACGGGCACCTGGGCGCCTGTTCCGACGAGTTTCACTTATCAGTGGCGTCGTGGTGACGAAAACATTGGGTCTGCCACCGCGTCGACCTATACCTTGACGGCGGCTGATTTGGGCGAGGAAATGTCTGTCGTCGTGACGCCCGTCAAGGTCGGGCATGCGTCGACGACGCGGACCAGCGCGTCCACGGCGGCTGTCGCCGCAGCACTGTTCACGACCTCTCCCGTTCCGACGATCACGGGTACCGTAAAGGTGGGAAACACGTTGACCGGAGTGCCGGGCACGTGGAACCCCGCCGTGGCAAGTGGTGACTTTGGTTGGGTTTGGTCGATTTCCTCAAGCTCGACAGGCGAGTATTCGCCAATCGACGGGGCAACGACATCAACGTATGTCCTTCGGGCCGCTGATGTAGGGAAGTTCGTCAAGGTCACGGCGACCGGCAAGAAGTCGGGTTATGTCGATACCCCGCGCTCGAGCCTGGCCACGATTGCGGTGGCGGCGGGAACGTTTGCGACACCTCCTGTTCCGACGGTTTCTGGCACGGCAAAGGTGGGTGAAACGTTGACGGCGAATGAGGGAACCTGGTCGCCAACGACGGATTCGTACACCTATGTGTGGTCGTCGTCTGCGACGGCGACGGGAACGTACGCCCCGATTTCGGGTGCGACGAGTAGGACGTATGAGTTGCAGGCTGCGGATCGTGGCAAGTTTGTGAAGGTCACGGTGACGGGAGTAAAGGCTGGGTTCACCTCGGCGACGAGTTTGTCGGTGGCAACGAGTGCGGTGGTGGCGGCGTTTACGACGGCACCGACTCCGACGATCTCGGGGACTGTGCGGGTCGGCGAGACGTTGACGGCGGTGCCGGGAACGTGGTCACCTGTGCCTGCGTTCACGTATCAGTGGAAGCGTAACGGTTCGATTATTTCGGGTGCGACGTTGGTGACGTATGTGTTGACGGCTGCTGATTTCGGTGCGGTGATATCTGTTGATGTGAAGGGTACGTTGGCGACGTATGAGCTGACGACGAAGACGAGTGCGGACACGGAGGCGGTGGCGGCCGGGGTGTTCACAACCGCGCCGACGCCGACAATTACGGGTTCTGCGCAGTCGGGTCAAACGTTGACGGCGGTGCCGGGAACGTGGTCGCCTGTAGCGACGTTTACGTATCGTTGGTTTGCCGATTCTGATGTGATTTCTGGTGCGACGTTGGCGACGTATCTGGTGAAGACTGGCGATGTGGGTAAGCAGATCAGTGTTGAGGTTACGGCTTCGGCTACTCGTTACACCTCGGAGACGAAGACGAGTTTGGCTACGGCTGCGGTGACATTGCCGTTGATTCCGGCGGCTCCGACACCGGTGATTTCGGGGACGGTGAAGGTCGGCAGCACGTTGACGGTTGCACCGGGCACGCTGGTGGGGGCCACGGTGAAGAGTACTCAGTGGTCTCGGGCGACGACAGCTACTG
>Ga0164295_10005322_pt1 | contig 10163 bp, 8 predicted proteins | sample GEODES006metaG_FD_111798 | JGI IMG/M metagenome (GOLD analysis project Ga0164295, IMG submission 111798) | Oligotrophic lake water microbial communities from Sparkling Lake, Wisconsin, USA - GEODES006 metaG | ecosystem: Environmental > Aquatic > Freshwater > Lake | place: USA: Sparkling Lake... | reverse complement strand
TGTTAGACTCGCGCGTCGGCCGTCACGCGGGCTCTCTCCCACAATACATATAATTTACAATCTGAAAACTGAAATCAGGAATCACAATGCTCTCTCACAGCGACACAGGCCAGATGACGGCCGATGCGCGATGGAGCAGGGCGCGGTATGGGGCGCCCCCTTTGAGCTTTGTGCGATGAACACTGTCACTGAAATTTCGCGACGTCACGTGGGCCAGTCTCACAACACCCACTGCCATAAGTTGCAGCCGGTGCGCATCCCCGCAGGCGCATAGCGCTGGCGCAGCGGGCAGTTGTAGAACTCACGGCCACTATGCGTCCTGCCGCGGAGCGCGACGAAGCGCACGGGGAGGCAGTGGCAGCGCACGAGCTCGCCAGGAGGCCGTTCAAGCTCCACCTCGATCCGCCGGAAGTAGTCCTTCTGCGCCGTCTCGAGCACCGCGCGGTGGCGCTGCATCAGCTCGCGCAGCATATCACGCTGGAGCGCGTGCTGGGTCGCGTCGTGGGCGGAGCCGGCCTGCGGCGGCGCGCAGCCGCCGTTGCGGACCGCCGCCGCCGCCGCCTCTTGCGCCGCCTGCCGCAGCTGCTCGCGACGGTGGGCCACATGAGTGGGGAAGGCGCCCTGTATCGCCTTCCACAGTCCAACGTCGACACTCGCGCTATGGGCTTCCTCGAGGGAGATGGTGCCTCGGCAAATGGGGCAGCGGCGAGCCGGAGGGGGCGCGCCCGGCATCGGCGTGCCCCCATTTGGCGGCGGCTGAATCGCCTGGTAGTAACAGCTCCGGCAAAATGAGTTGTGGCAAGCGGCATGAGTGATCGGCTCGTGGAGCAGATTGAGGCAGATGGCGCACTTGTAGCCCTCGAAGGCGTCGCGTTGCGAGGGCGCGACGCACTCGCTCATCTGCGAGCACTGCGACGCGCCCACGCCGCCGTCGTCGCCATCGTCACACAACTGTTGCTCCACCTCGGCCGCCGCCACCGCCGCCGCGAGCGCGGCGGCCGCGGCAGCACTCAGCTCTGCCGATGGCGCGGGTGCGGGTCGGACTGATCCGTTGCGTTCGGGTGCTCGCAAGGTCGGCGGTGATAGCGGCGCTGGCGGCGGCGGCGCTGGCGGCGGCCGCGGCGGTCGCGCTTCGGCAGCCGGCGCAGGCGCGGGCACTGAAGCCTCGACGCGTGGTCGGTGACGCGGAGCTTCCGCGTCGGAGGAGCCTTCTGGCGGCCCGCGACGAACGGTGCCCCTCGCTGGTGCAGGTTCGACCGAGGACGGGCCGAGCTCCGCGGGGAGGCCGAGGTCTTGCCGCTGCACGCGCAAGTAGCCCGCGAAGAGCGACTCGAGCCGGTGGCCGGCAAAGAGCTGGTGCAGCTCGATGGTCGCATCCAGCTGCCCGTACTTGTCGCCGGCCGCCTCCGCCGCGCAGCAACGCGCGTGTGCCGCGCGCACGAGAGCGGTTTTCCATTCGCCGGAGCCTGCAAACATTGAAAAAGTCGGTTGCATCCGCGGATGACACGCGGGATTTTTGGATCGTGAATCTGGAAACGCGTTCCTCGCAGAGGTGCTGCTTCCTCTTGCGCGGTGGCCGCCAGCGTCATCGAGCACACGGGCTGCCTGTTCGCTTCGCGTGACCGCACGCAGACGAGCAGCTGACGATGCAGACGCCTCCAGTTGATCTCGCGACGCTCGACCACCAGGTGCAGCTCCGTGCGATCGCCGTCGCGTTGGAGCGGATATGCTGCGTCAACTGCGACCTGCGGAGCAGCTCGCCGACCGTTTTTGACGCGGTGTCCGTGCCGACGATGTCCATCCATTGCTACCTCGTGCGGCTACACCGATACACAAAGTTCGACTTTGTCTGCTTCCACGTGGCCACCTGGTATCTGGCACGGCTTTGTGCCTCTCCTGAAGGATATGCTTGCTGCCCCACGCTGCACAACATCCACCGGCTGCTGATCGCTGCGCTCGTCGTGGCGTCCAAGGCGGCTGACGGTGCGTGCTCCGCGCCCGCCGCGCTGCCGGCGCCCGCTCGCGCGTGGCCGCCGCGGGTCGGCGCTTGATTCCATGCGCCTTCACCCTCATTACCATGCGTTCTGAGCATTCGTGGCGCGCAATCGTGGCGCGCATTCGTGGCGTGTGAGAAGGGCTCGCGGGGTCTCGCATGCGCCAGAATCTCCTCGTTCTGATAGGCTTCACACCCTGCGTGCGCGCCGCAGACGTATTCCACGCCAACGTCTTCATGGCGCAGTGCGGAGGCATCGGGGTGGGCGAGCTCAACAAGCTCGAGCTCGATTTGTGCGAGCGGCTGAGCTGGAAGCTGCTGCCAACGCCGCACGAGCTGCGCGAGCTGCTGGACGCGCTGTCCAATCCTCACGCGCCGTTCTGGGCGCCCTGGTTCAATGCGCGCGCCGCCTCGCCCACGCTGCCCGTCGACCCATCGGGACCATCACTGAGCCGGCTGCCTCCGTCGAGGTCGGTCGCTCACTCGCTCGGGCGGATATTCAGGGTGAGCTCGCGGAGCAACATCCACTCGAGCGATAGCAACCTGCCCGCCCTCGAGAAGGACGCCGCCTTGGCCCTCGAGAAGGACGCCGCCTTGCCCGCCTTGCAGCAGCAGCAGCCGCAGCAGCAGCAGCAGGGCGAGGGGCCGCAGGTGCCGCATCAGCAATCAGTTCTGCCCCCCGCCCCCCCAGGCGATGGCTGGGCGGCAATGGCGGGCAAGGCGGCGGCCTGCGACTACTCATGCGACGATGGCTCGCCGCGCACGGTCGTCCAGCGCACCTTTTCGCTCTCCAACCTCTTTGGGCTCTCATGGTGAGCGGCGGGCGGGGCGGAGGGCGGCGTCGACGTGTGCCGCCGCCGTGCGCTCCGCAGCCGATGCGCATCTCATGCATGGCTCATGTAATCTCATGTCGCCATCCCATTTATGGCATGTAGCTAAATCATGCATGGCTCTACATGGTACGGATCTCACATGCAGCTGACTACATGTGTGCAGCATATGCCGGCCCAGCGAACATGCTACACGACTGACGACTGACGCAGTACTGCGTTGTGAATAGACCGGGCGCGCGGGTCGTCGCTGTGCTTACTGTTATGGGTGCGACGCAACCCCCTACGACGCCGCATCGCGCATCCTGCTTCCTGGACGTGAGTTGGACTTGGCGACTTGGCTCTTGCGGGCCTCCACGCTTCTCCAACGCTTCCGGCCTTCCGCGATTTCCGAAATATAAACGCAAAACGGGCCTCCACTGTGACTGTCTGGACTCCTGAAGCAAGCTTTGCTTGCTTGCACCACCGGGTCCGACCCTAACACAACTTTGATTCTACAGAGGGAGTCATCGGGGGTTCGAGGTTCTTCCTGACCGATTGCGACGGAGATTAGATTGCGTTCTCCCTTTGAAGTGCGAGGATTTTGCTCGATCTGCTTCGAGGACCTGCTCAGCCAAAAGATTCCTTCCGTAATCTCATCACATGGCGGCCGCCACTTTCTGCTCCGCCTACGGCGATCTGCACGACGACGAGCCTGAAGTAGGGCGCACACCTTCTTCGCCATCCAACAGCTGGTCCTCTGCCGAGACGCAGCTGGCTGCGGGCGTCGACTCCCCTCATGCAGATGGCGCAGACGGCAGGCGATCAAAGAGGTGCAAGATCTCGCGCGAGCAGCTGATGGTGCTCATCAAGTCCTTCGAGGACGAGCCCCTACCCAACTTCGACCAGCGGCAGACACTCGCCCAGGTACTCGGCATGACGCCGCGCTCCGTGCAGATCTGGTTCCAGAACAGGCGGCAACGACTGAAGCCGATGCAGCCGAAGGCCGCATCGACGGCGACTCCCCTCTGCGGCCTGCAGAGCGCGGCGATGGCAGCGCGTGCGGCGCAACAGCAGGGCCATCGCACGGCGCAGCAGCATCTGGGCATGCCCGGCCTCGCCGCCGCCGCCAGCAGCATCGGCGGCTACCAGTTCGAACAGGTCATGTTCAGCCACCTGCCGGCGGCGGCTGCCTCATACAGCATGGGCCACTCGCTCTCTTCCTACGGAGACGTCATGGAACCCTTTGCCGCGACCAAGGCGCTCCTGTCCGCCGGTGGTGCGATGGGCCTCTCTCCAGAGATCCGAGGCCGAGCCGGGCCAATTGGCTGCCCGTCGATGGCGCTCGGCGGCGGCGGCGTTTCGATGCTGCCGCACAACACCTCGAGCTCGAGCCTGAGCAACATGGCCGCCGCCTTCGGCGCGCCCTCGCGCGGCTCATGCCCCAGCCCGAGCACCACCGCCGCGCCCTCGCCCGCGCCGCCCAAGGCCGACAAGGCCGACGGGCTGCTGCTCTTGCTCGCGTGCGCGGATGGCAACTCCTCCTCGGTCGAGTGAGGAGGCGGGCGCCGTGCGCCTCGCCAAATCGACTTCCGCCGCGCGGCCGCCAATACGGCTTCCGCTGCCGCTGCTGCTGTCCTTTCGTCGCGGGCTTGCTCGCTGCGGCGCAGGCAGCGTCCTTAATCTGTTTACGGAGCATGCATCGATCTCGCACCTCCCTTGAGCATTCATCGCGGACCCGCTTGGGCAGGCAGCTTGGGCTTCCCCTCGCATATGTCTATGGTATTATTGGCTGCCGTGTTCACCATGGTAATGGTGGCCCTGTGACCTCGCGGAGAACTGTGTTCCCTCAGTGTCTCGTCGTGTCGCGGCCGCTTCTGTGGGAAGCCGCACAGGCTTCAATCACGGTCAGCGTGTCAGCGTATGTCGTGTGCGGTTCCCCTGTCGATTTCTGCTGTGCAGTGGCCAGTGCTGTGAGGCGAAGTTGTGGCGGCGTTGAGCTTGATCATGCTTATACAATGTTGAAGTTATGTCGTTTCAAAAATTCAAGTGTAGTCTACATAAAATAGTATTCACACCTGCCCCCTCGGCGTGAATTCAAAATGGCGCCTCTGCGAGTCGTCGCGCGCACAGACGGCGCCCGCGTGGTCGGCAGCTGGTTCCAAGCGAGTATTGAGCTGCAGTACGAGGGCTCGGCCACGGAACCCGTGTGGGTCGACTGGCTCGCGGCGCAACTGTGCGGCTTCTGCTCCCGTTGCGATGAGCTACCTATGACGCAACAAGTGGCGAGATCTAGCTCCGCTCTCCAGGATGAGACAAAAGACCGCATCGCCGGACGTGATTGCGTGCTGTGCTCTCCTCCGCACGTGCTTGCCGCCAACGAGTGCCTCGAGCCTGGGCAGACGAAGTGGTGCGTGTTCCCGTAGAGTGTCGGAAGATCTTGGGCGTGATTGCATCCTCACCTGCCCTGGATTCCTCGCTGCGCAGGTTGCACGTGCGCAGCCGCTTGCCCGCGGAGCTGCCTCCGAGCTTTTACGGCTCGCTGGTGCGCTCTGAGTACACGCTCATCGTCAGCCTCTGTACCAAGGCGCCGCCGCGGCCGGGGCTGCTCGCGTCGATGCTCTTCTCGTCGACCAGTGAGTGGCGCCGTGGGCCGGTGCACAGAGTGTGCGTGCCCGTGCACGTGGTGTGCGGCGTGGCGTACGTGCGTGCGGCACCGATGGCCGCCACGCCCGCGTGCTGCCGGCTCGCGCTCGTCGAGCGGGCGGCGCGGGCGGGCACGGAGGACGAGTACGAGGAGGACGAGACGGAGGCGGAGGAGGAGGCGACGGCCGCTGCCGCGTCGCGAGGCGAGGGCAGCCGCGCCGCCGAGGACGAGGAGGACGAGGAGGACGAGGAGGACGAGGAGGACGAGGAGGACGAGGACGAAGACGAGGCGGCGGCGGCTTATGGCGCTAGGCTCGGCGGCGGAGGCAGCTCGCTGTCCAGTTACGAAGTCCAGCTAGGTGGCCCGTCGGGGGTGCAGTCCCTCGCGCGCGTGCAGCTGACGGGCACATGCGTGCGCGTGGGCGGCGCGGTGCGAGGGGCGGTGGAGATCTTCGATGCGAGCGGTGCATGGAGCCGCGGCGGCGCCCATGCGAGCGTTGAACGCCTTGAGGTCGCGCTTGTGCTCATTGAGCAGTCTGAGACCGCCGCCGCCGCCGGTGACGCCGCCGCCGCCGGCAGCGACACCGTATTCACCCCCATGCCCGACCCCACCGCCGCCGCCACCGCCTCAAGCACGGTCGTAGCTCGGACGTTCGCGGACGGCGGGACGACGCGGCGTGCGACCTTTGAGCTCGGTGCACCCGTCCACGCGCCGCCATCCACGGCGCTCTGCGCCGCGGGCCTCACCGTCCGGCTGACGTATGAGCTTCGGATCACGTTTGAGCTGAGGGGCGGGCAGCCGGCGAGCGTATCCGCTGGAGCCGCGGGCGCGGAGCCACCAACCTCAAAGCTGCCGTGGCGTCTGCCGCTCCGCCTCCTCCCTACTCGGACACGGGGACGACGCGCAGCCGCGACCAGTGCGCGGACGGCCGCAGCATCCATGCCGATCGTCACCAGCGAGGTTGTGCTCAATGACGAATATTGACGGTCTGGCTGTGCTGCTTTTTGTTATTAACTAGTTACGGGGAACGGGCTAGGCACTCAACTTTTGCAAGTGAAACGTGTCCGGTCGCATCGTGCTGCGCGTTGCTGCTCTAGATATAGCTAACGACGGTATACAACAGAGCCGACGCGCGCGCGTGCCAGCGGGTCCCTCGGGCGTCCGCGCGCTCCGCGCGCACCCGTTGCCGGGTTCGCACCCGAAACGAGATACGATAGAAGACGTCCCGTCCGGATGCGCGTCACACTGTTCTCCGCGGGTCCGCGGCGCACTGACGCTGAACCCTGCAGACGCCTCGCTTCGCTTCCTCGCGCACAGCGCACAGCTTAGTCCTCTGTTCCAAATCTGCAAAGCGCGACTACTACTCTGCGACGGTCGGCTGTCGCGGACGAGGCTGCAGTAGAGACGAGCGGCAATGCAAGCCGAGGCCCTCGTGATCCTTAGGGACGGGTGCGCCGTCCGCACCTCTACGCATCGCCTCTCCCCCGCCTCGGGGTGCGAGTAGGCTCGTCCCCAACGAAGAGGCGCCGTTGCGGGTGCCAGCAGCGTCTTTGGGCCGAACGGTCGCGTGGGCGGGCCCTGCCGCTGCCATCGACCCTTCATGTAGCTCGGGCCTAAGCGCGGTGGCGAGACCCATGAGAGAGAGCGCGGTGGCGCGAACGGCGAGCCAGTTGTACCTCCAGGCGCTCATGGGGCTGCTGGTGGATCGCTCATGGCGCTCATGGCGCTGCTGCGGCCGGCGCACAGTAGGGGCGATGGCAAGGGCCTGCAGCAACAGCTGGCGCGGCGGCGAGGCCAGCAGAGGCGCCGCGGGCAGCGGAGAGGCCGTTGCTGGCGCCGTTGCCTGAGCCGTTGCCTGCGCTGGTGCTTGAGCCGGTGCCTGCGCCGGTGTCGTCGGTGTCGCCTCATGCATGAGCAATCCGTCATTGTAGGCGCGGAAGAGCATGCCCAGTACGGCGCACTTAGCGAGGGCATAGCCGAGTCGCGATCCTGCTGGCTGGGCGGCGAGGAGCAGGGCGAGGGCAAATGCATGCCGGCAGAGCGTCGTACGCATGCACGGCGTTCGCACCTCCACCTCCGAGGCAGCCGGCCTGGTCGCGGCGCGGCGCAGGCAGTACGCCTCGGCGACCATTAGAGCGTTGCACGCGGAGAAGGCGAGGGTGCCAAAGCCGAGCACCGCCACCCTTCCGACCTCGTGACGCTTCTCAACCAACGAGACGAGCGAGCGCATCTTCTGGAGCGCGGCTACGAAGTTGAGCGCGATCGTCGCGGGCGCGGCGTAGCGCATGTGCCCCGAGAGCTCCTTTGCTTCGAGAGCGTCCGAGCGTACCATGCAAAAGGCGAGCAGAAAGGATATCACATGGTGCTGCTCGCTGTACCACGAAGGAGGCCGGCCGAGGAGCACGAGCGAGATGAGCGTCGACCCGATGAACTTGAGCACGAAGCAGCCGACGACGGTGCGGCTGATGTACCGCGTTCGGAACCAATAGTGGTTGATGCTGTGCAGGCTCTTGCCGAACATTACCAGCATGCCGCTGCGCGAGCTCAGAAGGCTCTCGCCGTCCATCGCCATCTCCGCCAAAACGCAGGCGAGGAGCACCCATCCTAATGTCGGAGTCGGCAACGAGGGCTGCGATTCCGACGCCGTTGGTTGTGACCAGAGTGCCGAGGGCTTCCTCTGCAGCACTGGGCGAGAAGGCTGCCGCACCTCCTGTGCTGCCATCTCCGATTCAATTTGAGTCACCATGGAGTCGTGCGAGCCTGGCCCATCTAGTACGGAGTCATACGAGCATCTGCCCTGTGTCTCGAGCGGCTTGCACTCTGCGTTCGTGGGCGCCTGCATCACGGTCGGCTTAGAGGTTGAGGGGGCGCTCGCGTTGCGCCTCGTTCCAGCCGATGGGCGCCGATGAGAGATTGTGCGAGGACAGTGCGTGGGGTTTTTGGGTTGAGAAATTGACGAAACACGTATGCGTTTTTGCTCTACATATGTTCCAAATCTCGACTCTCATCGGTGATCAGCTTGGAGTTCTCGGTCGAGCTGATGCCACGGCGCTCCCAGCAGAGCTGCGGGCGCACCGCGAGCATCTGGATCCGCGGCGCCTGCGCAAAGAGCGCGTCCAGGTCGGGGCGCGCCATACCCTCCTTGGCCTCGTGCTTCTCCGAATACGTGAGCGCCAAGAAGTCGTCTACCGGGATGATCTTCTGCGCATACCCACTCGCAAGCAGCTTGCGCGCGCCACGTGGCCAAAGCAAGTACGCGGTCGTCTTGTATGAGAAGCCAGGCACGAGGAGGCGCGTCGGGCACGAGGGTGGCACGGCTTCCCGATCGCTGGCGCAATCGCACGCGTGCGGGAGCAGCTTGTCGTGCTCCGGCCGCATCGCGCGCCGGCCGAGGTAGATCGCGTCGGGCTCTGCGGTGGCACCCACTGCGACGAGCGCCGCGACCTCGTCCAGAACTGCGCGCAGCCGGTCCGCAAAGTCGGGCGCGAAGTCGACGTCGTCCTCGAGCACGAGCGCAACCTCATCCTGTGCTGCCACCAGCGTCCACACTCCCACGTGCGACAGCGCGCACCCAACCTCGCCCCACTTGAGCTCGCGGTCAAAGAAGCGGAAGCCAGTGCCGGTGAGCCGCCAGCCCGCGTACGTGGCGGCGCCGAGGCGCGCGAGCTTAGCGGCGTTCAGCTCGCGGCCATCGACGGCCTCGAAGATGCTCACGCTCGATAGCCCCGCCTCGGCCGCGCGGGCGAGCACGGCCGCACGTGCCGCCTTGAGCCGTGCGAGTGAGATGATGTGTGCGTGAGGCATTGCTCGCGGTGGCGAGGCGGCGGACTCAGCGGTGACCATGGCCTGATGCGACCGCTGCCGTCGGCGCCATAAGACCAGTAGGAGCAGTGCGACCGCGCTTCCACCTACCGCGACTAAGGTGCCGCGTGTGCGGATCGGCATCGTGAATGTGCTGTTTTCACAGCCTAGTTTTATGAGTCCGCCCATGAACCGGAACCGGAACCGGCGTACATACGGATGCAGTTGCCACTAGCTCGGGGACCCGTTCACATAAAGTGCTTCAGAAACCCTATTTTCAGTTGAGTCGGAGGGGATCATGGGCGCTCGGGTTGTGGTACATGGCGGCCTCATAGAGGAAGAGGTGCGGCCGTGGCGTGTACATGGGGCGGAGGATCGACACATGGGGAACGATGCCCTTCTTGCCCGCGAGGAACCCATACAAATCGGCCGCAAACGCCTGGCAGTTGCGCACCTTCTCGGTGTACCGCGGGTCGCGTCGGATGTAGTTGACGAGATAGCGAGCGAGATCGGACTGCGAGCGGTGCATGAGGCGCACCGGGCCTGTGTGCGTGAAGTTAGGGTCCACGAAACGCTTATCGTGCCCCTCGTGCTTGGCGACGTAGGCCTTGAACTCGCCCAGGTCCCTCGCCTCGACATCGACGCATCGTATTTCGGCACACTCGCCCTTCCACGGCGCGATCATGCATGCGGGCATCGCCTGGTAGAGGGTCGGGCGCTCCGCGAGCTTGTCCTTGCACCAGTTGCTCCGGCCGTGGCGGCCACCCACCCCGTTGAGGGTGGCGAGCTCTATCACCGTGCAGTGCTCGCCATGACTCCATTCGAGGAGCACGGCGGCGTGGTACGTAAGCTTCTCCTTGGCACTCTCCTTCTTGTCTCCACGCGCATACCGGTGGGCAAAGAGATGCGCGAC